>ENA-UOVV01000566-UOVV01000566.1-compost-metagenome-genome-assembly--contig:-NODE-566-length-41587-cov-10.652774_pt1 | contig 41587 bp, 32 predicted proteins | sample MGYA00238155_ERZ761577 | MGnify/ENA primary metagenome ERZ761577 (study PRJEB28898, sample SAMN06268775) | compost metagenome | isolation source: Emeryville, CA | place: USA:Emeryville, CA | collected... | reverse complement strand
TTATATCCTTTGTCGGCTATGTTACAGAGGAAGTCGCTGTGGGTAACCGCACCGCTCTGGATGTCCAAATGACCGTGGACCAAAAAGCCTTGGAAGAAGTTGTGGTCGTGGGTTATGGAACGCAAAAAAAAGTAAACCTTACCGGGGCTGTTGATCAGGTCGGTCAAGAGGTTTTTGCCAATCGACCCATTCCTAACATATCCCAAGGTCTTGTCGGGGCAGTACCCAACTTAAATATTCGCATGTTGGATGGAAAACCGACCCAGTCGCCCTCTTTCAATGTGAGAGGAACCACCTCCATCGGGCAAGGGGGTAGTGCGTTAGTTCTTATCGACGGTGTAGAGGGAGACCCTCGGATGTTAAACCCCAATGATATCGAGAGCATTTCGGTGTTAAAGGATGCTTCCTCCGCTTCCATCTATGGTGCAAGAGCTGCGTTTGGGGTCGTCTTGATCACTACCAAGAAAGCTTCCGAAGGTAAAACAAGTATCACTTATTCGGCCAACTATGCTTTGCGTACACCTACAACAGTACCGGACAATATCGTTGATTCCTATCCTTGGGCTCAACACTTTAGCGATGCCTGGTCAAGGTGGAATGACAATGGTAATACGCCCACAGCGGTGAACAAAACCATCGCTTTTTCGCCAGCCTATCTAGCCGAAATCAAACGACGTTGGGAAGATCCATCGCTACCTCGTATCGAGGTAGATCCTAATACAGGAGAGTACCAATACTTTTACAGTACGGATTGGTATCGAGAGCTTTATAAAAACAATGCTACAGCCCAAGATCATAACCTCACATTCTCGGGTGGGAATGAGAAAGCAGCCTTTTATTTGAGTGGACGATACAATGGGCAAGAAGGACTCTACCGCTATAATAGCGACGATTACCATATGTATAACCTTAGGGCAAAAGGAAATATACAGCTTACGCCTTGGTTGAGCGTTGAAAACAACATGGAATATGCCACCATGAAATACCATCAACCCATTAACGTAGGTGAGGGTAGCGGTATCTGGAGAAACATGGCGGACGAGGGGCACCCACTCGCTCCCTTACTTAACCCTGATGGTACATTGTCATTTTCAGCAGCTTATACCGTGGGGGACCACTATATAGGACGCAATGCGATCCGGAATACGCGTAATTTTCTCAAAAACCGTATCGCTGCAAAAGCTGAATTCTTTGACAAGTCCCTAACCATTCGCTCTGATTTCACTTTCCAAAGCACGGATATAAACACCAAACAAACCCGTGTACAAGTACCCTATAGCCGATACCAGGGGGTTATTGGTTACACTGGAACCAATACCAACGACATAGAGGAACGGCGTCGAAACACGAATTACATCGCTACAAACCTTTACGCTGATTATGTAAAAACCCTGAATTCGGTTCACAATTTCGCCTTATTGGTGGGTTTCAACTACGAACAGTCCATCTATAACAACCTGACAACCCGTCGAAACGGTATTGTCTATGACGATGCGAAAGATTTGAACTTAGCCCTAGGACAAAGTATTGTAACAGCTGGGGGTTACCAGAAATGGGCTATTGCCGGAGGATTTTTCCGCGTCAACTACAATTTCGACGAACGTTATCTGCTGGAAATTAATGGCCGCTACGATGGTTCTTCGAAATTTCCAGAAAATCAACAATGGGCATTCTTCCCCTCCATATCGGCTGGTTGGAGAATCTCCGAAGAAGATTTCTGGAAAGTGAACCCTAAAATCCTCTCCAACGTAAAACTGAGACTTTCGTATGGATCATTAGGGAATGGTAATATCGCTCCCTATGCTTTCACTGAAAACTTCTCCATTTCTCAATTGGGACGAATCATCAACGGTGTACGCCCACAATATACGAGTCAACCCAACGTAGTACCGGCCGGTTTGACCTGGGAAACCTCCACCACCGGGAATTTAGGTTTAGAATTTTATAGCCTGAACGGCAGGTTATCGTTCAACGGGGATCTTTACCGACGCTGGACCTACGATATGTTTACCGTGGGACCAACGGTTCCAGCGGTATTCGGAACCTCTGTTCCCCGAGGGAACTATGCCAACCTTTTTACCACCGGTTGGGAACTTTCTCTTGGATGGAACGACGAGTTCAAAATGGCTTCCAAACCGTTCACTTATAGTGCACGTTTCGTATTGTCGGATTACCGAGCGATCATCACCAAATACAATAACCCTGACAAAAACCTCACCGATTATTACGAAGGTCAACGGATAGGCGAAATTTGGGGTTATCAGGTGGAAGGTTTGTTCCGGTCAGAGGAGGAAATCCTAAACTCTCCTTCCCAGGCCAATATCCCCAATACAAATACGCGGAGAAACTATCCCGGCGACCTTAAACTTAAAAACCTCGACGGTGATGATATCATCTATCATGGGCTGAACCGCGTCGGAAATTCCGGGGATAAAACCATCATTGGAAACTCCGAACCCCGTTATAGCTACGGTTTAAACCTCACGGCTGATTGGAATAATTTCTTCCTGGCTACCTTCTTCCAAGGGGTGATGAAACAAGACTGGTATCCTTCTCCCGAAGCTCGTTTCTGGGGGCAATACAATCGACCCTATAACGCCTACCCCCGCTGGCATGAAGCCAATATGTTCCGGGAAGAACTCGGAAACTTCGATGCCTATTTGCCTCGCTTGGTAGGCTATATTGCCCAAGGAAGCGGACGTGTTCTCAATGTACCGAACGATCGATATTTGCAAAATGTCGCCTATATCCGATTGAGGAATTTCCAATTCGGCTATACCATTCCGCAACGACTCATCTCCAAAATTCATGCGCGAGACTTAAAAGTTTACATCTCTGGCGAAAACTTATGGACATGGTCGCCTTTGTATAAATGGACCAAGGACACCGATGTAACCAACATCTATGGTTCAGACCGCGATCTTAGCGGGGGGTCCAGTGGGGATGGTTACAACTATCCGATGTTGAAATCTATATCTGTGGGTCTTTCTATTAACTTTTGACGCGTCTATCCATGAAAACAAATCGATATAATTTCCGAATCATTGTTTTGATGATGGTCTTCTTCACGGTCAGCTGCGATTTAAGTGAAGTACCGGAAGACACCGCCACGAATCAGGCAATTTTTGGCTCTCAAAGTGGATTGGAGCTATATGCTAACTCCTTTTATAACCTTTTGCCCAATCCGGATGTGGGAGTATTCCAAATCGACGACAACTCCGATCTTGTTGCACGAAACGGCGTGGACACATACCTGGCACCTAATGCATTGAGCCCCATTACGAGTTCGGGATGGAGCTGGACAGCGCTCAGAAATATTAATTACTATATCGAAAATACCGAAAAAAGCGTGGTCCCGACCAAAAACCATTATCTAGGTCTAGCCCGATTTTTCAGAGCGCTCTTTTATTTCGATAAAGTAAAACGTTTTGGGGATGTACCATGGATTGACCGAACCATCGAAGTGGACGATGACGCCACCTTGTATGCCGGCAGGGATGATCGCTTTGCGGTAATGGATAAGGTTTTGGAGGATCTTAATTATGCGATTGAAAACATTACCCTCACCTCTGATCCAAGCCGTACACGCATCACCCGAGATGTAGCAAGAGCCTATAAAACGCGAATTTGCCTATTTGAAGCTTCGTTCCGTAAATATCATACACAATATGGCAAACAAGCTACTGCTGACGCCTGGTTCGAAGAGGTAGTCAAAGAGGCAAATGCCATCACCGGGTATTCCCTGAATCAGGGGCCTAACCTGGATCGTGCTTACCGTGATTTGTTCATTGCACGTACACCCCTCGCTAACGAAACCATGTTGGCGGTTGTACTGAGCTCAGAACTCCAGGTATTCAGTTCGGCTAACCGACGCTTCATCAGCCCGACCTATGGGAATCGGCCTAGCCTTACGCGAAGATTTGTAAACACCTATTTAAATCTGGATGGAACGCCCTTTACATCAAATCCCGACTACAAGACGACCCCATTTGTTGAAGAAGTTAAGAATAGGGACTTACGATTAAAGCAAACCATTCGCGCAGGCAATTACCACCGTACCGAAAACGGGGTACCCGTGGTCGCACCACCCAACTTTAGCCAAACTTATACCGGATATCAGCCTATTAAATGGTGCTTTGACGAACGCTTCCCTTATGATGATGAAAGCCGTAACGACAATGCCCACATCATCATGCGCTGGGGTGAAGTCCTGTTAAATAAAGCTGAGGCACTCGCAGAGCTCGGGAGAATGACCCCAGCCGATTGGCAAGCCACCATAGGCGCCCTAAGAGCACGCGCCGGTATCACCGGACCTAGTCTACAAACGCTACCCACTGAAGCAGATCCCTATATGGTTTCTTTCTTTAACGGAAAGTTTACCGACCCAGTCTTGTTAGAGGTACTTAGAGAAAGAGGGGTTGAAATGATCTTCGAAGGTCTTCGCCCTGACGACCTCATCCGTTGGAAGCTCGGGGAGCTATTTGCCGAAGCAGAAATGAACGGAATGTACGTACCCGCACTGGGAGAATACGACCTCAACGAAGATGGTATTATGGACGTCTGTTTCTATCAAGGCACTCGTCCTACGCCTAGCCATCCGGGTATCGCCTTTGTGGACGTGACTCCTTCTAATGCCGTAGGAAGAATCCAACTGTCCAATGGTACTTATGGGGAGGTACGCTGGAACCCCGGCCCGAGAGAATGGGATGATAAAAAATATCTGTATCCAATTCCAGAAGCTGACCGGGTGCGCAATACCAATCTAGGTCAAAATCCGGGCTGGTAAATAGTATCTCAAATAAATTAAATACGATGTCCTTGGGAAAAATAATTGGCCATAAAGGGGCTGGTTATATAACCAAGGACATTTTTTTGTCCAATTTCTATGGTCAAAAAAATGAAATTTGTCTTAACTGTGTTAAATTTTCGATACCAACCGAATTTGCCTTATGACCAAACCCGAAAAATCTAATGTTGACAACCCGACTCAACCTGGAAATGCCACCCCTTTTGCACAAACTTACTTCCATGGTACCAAAGCGGACTTGAAACTAGGTGATCTCATCACAACAGGTAACCACTCGAACTATGGGGAAGTGAAAAACGCACGATACATCTTCTTAACCGCTACGTTAGATGCTGCGATTTGGGGCGCGGAATTAGCAAATGGCGATGGACCAGAAAGAATCTACTTGGTTGAACCTACCGGTTCCCTAGAAGACGACCCTGATTTAACGGACAAAAAATTTCCAGGTAACCCCACCCGTTCTTATCGATCTACCGAACCCTTTCGAGTCGTTGGGGAAGTCACACAATGGTGTCCTCACCCCCCCGAACAAGTAAAAGCCATGAAAAAGCATCTCGAAAAATTGAAACAAAATGGAGTCCGCTCATTGAATGAATAATAACTCAGTACCCTTCACAAGATCTTAAACGATCTGGAACGGCCCTACTTCCTCTCGCCTCAAAATGGGCGAAATCTCTGTCATAGGTAAGGGATAATTCTATTCAAAACTCCCGATTAACCAACCGTATAAAAGCACTTCGACGAGCGATTACGGTTATCGATGATCAACTAGGGAGCACCCGAGGACAAATATAAAAGTTCTAATTTTTTTGATCATCATTTGCGTAGCCAATTAGCTACATATATATTTGTAGCCAAATGACTACATTATGAACTTACGAAGAGATGTATTCCAGGCTTTAGCCGACCCTACCCGTCGCGCTATCCTTTTAATGTTGACCTATCAATCGATGACGGCAGGAGCCATCGCAGCGAATTTTGATACCGCCCGGCCCACCGTTTCACGTCATATTAAAATTCTTACGGAGTGCGAATTGCTACAGCCCGAACAACAAGGAAGAGAGATCTACTATCATATTAACGCTGTCAAAATCAAGGAGGTAGCCGACTTCATAGAGCCTTTCCGGAAATTATGGGACGACCGATTTAACAAATTAGAAGAGGTAATGAAAAACTATCAAAAACAACAAAATATATGAATCTTAAGACAAAAGTCACTGCAGGCGAAGGGACTCAAGATTTGCTCATCACCCGTGAATTCGATCTTCCCGTTGAATTAGTTTTCAAGGCTTATGAAATTCCTGATTTATTTGAGCAATGGATGGGCACCAACGTAATAAAAATGGAGAGCCACCCCCACGGTTCCTACGCTTTCGAAACTATCCATGACGGTCAAGTGGTCTTTCACGCCAATGGAACTATTCATGAGTTCGTCCCTAACGAAAAAATTACCCGTACTTTTGAGATGCCGGGCTTTCCTGTGCAATTGGAATACTTAGAATTTCATAAACGTTCGGAAACCACCAGTACACTTACGATACATATCATTTTTAAATCAGTGGCCAATCGCGATCAACTGCTCGCTATGCCCTTTGCCTACGGCCTCAGCATGGCTCATGATCGTCTTGAAGAAACCCTAAAAAACCTACCCCTATGAAAAACCGTAAAAACTTAGCCTATTGGATTGTAACCATCTTTCTGTGCTTCGGCATGACAGCCGGTGGCCTACAACAAACCTTTCAGGTGGGCGGTTACAATGAAATTGTAACGAGTTTAGGCTACCCGCTTTATATGCTCAGTTTCATTGGCATATGGAAACTCCTGGGCGTCATTGTTATATTAATTCCGGGTTATACACTAGTGAAGGAATGGGCTTACGCCGGATTCTTTTTCGTGATGTCAGGTGCGTTATTATCACACTTCATCGCAGGGCAGGGACTCATGGAGGCACTACCCTCTATCATTCTATGTACGGCAACAGTGCTATCGTGGTACCTCCGACCCGCTCATCGAAAAATATCCCCTCAGGTGGAGCCATAATTTACTACCACCGAAATGACTACCTTGTAAACAAGATAGTTGTACTATCCTCAGAGGGCCATTCTCAAGCCACTTGTAGGGTCGTAATCTTCGTTAGTACTGGCGAGGATTTTCCCTTCTGCTTTTTCATTAAATAATCCTCCAATACCTTTTTTCGACCGCTGGTGTAGGGTGGTTTTTCCATCCCAAATGAAATTCATTTTTTTGTAAAACTTTGTATTTTCACCCAATTAATCCCTTCGGGAATAACTACCAAAAACAGATAATTATGCGAAAAGTTTTCATTTATATCGGGGTCAGTCTTGACGGCTATATTGCAAAACCGGGCGATGATTTAAGTTTCCTGAATATTTCCGAAAAAGAAGGGGAAGATTACGGTTACGCTGAATTTATTGCCGATATAGATACATATATTATTGGGAGAAGAACCTACGATTGGGTGGTCAATAATGTGGGTATACAGCATTATGAAAAGGGCAGCAGGACGCTCTATGTCGTATCCCGGTCTGATATGCAGGATCGTGAAAAAATTAAATTCTTCAAGGGAACTCCAAGTGAATTGGTACGCCAACTAAAGTCTCAACCTGGCAAAAACATTTACTGTGACGGGGGCGCGGAAGTTATCGATGATTTATTGAAAAACGATCTCATCGACGAAATGGTAATTTCATATCTCCCCATTTTAGTCGGAGATGGAATTCGTTTGTTCAAAGATGGAAGACCGGAACAATTGTTAGAATTAGCAGGTGTGAAATCATACGATACGGGATTAGTACAACTCCACTACAAAAGAGTACGTTGAAAACACTACCCTACGCACGATCGCAACCATAACCATCATCCCCATTAAAATTTTACCGTGCTTCCAAAATGAATCTAAAAGTACTCACCTTTCTTATTGCACTCGGAGTCGCGTCATTGACTTCGTCCGCACAAACTTTTACCAAACTCGATCAATATTTTGACCTCCTTGAAAAGCACGATAAATTCATGGGAAGTGTGGCAGTTTCCAAACAGGGTCAGGTCATTTACCGTCGGTCGGTAGGGTTTTCCCATCTGAAAACAAAGTCTAAGATCGACGAAAACACGAAATTCCGCGTAGGATCAATTACAAAAACTTTCACCGCTGTATTAACATTTAAGGCGATTGAAGAGGGAAAATTGCAACTTACCCAAACGATAAACCGGTATTTCCACCAAATAAAAAATGCAGATAAAATTACCATACATCACTTGCTGGCTCATCGTAGTGGTATTTTCAATTTTACGGCACGAAATGACTACCTAACCTGGCATACGCAGCCTAAAACTAAAAGTGAGTTACTTCAGATCATCGAAGAGGGCGGAAACATTTTCGAACCCGGACAAAAAGCTGAGTACAGTAATGCCAACTATGTTCTTCTCAGTTTGATCTTAGAAGATCTATACCAGAAGAAGTTTGGAGAAATCGTTGAAGAGAGCATTTTACGTCCGTTACAGCTTACAAATTCTGCATTAGGTGAACAAATCCAGGTGGCGAAAAACGAAGCCAAGTCGTACCGCTATTTCGGTTCTTGGCTCGAAGAACCGGAAACTCATATGAGCATCCCCCGGGGCGCTGGGGCTTTGGTTTCCACACCCACCGACCTGGTAATATTCGCAGATGCACTATTCAGCGGGAAATTGATCAGCCTCGCATCACTCGAAAATATGACCAACATGCAAGATGGATATGGGGCCGGTTTATTCCCAATTCCGTTCTATCAGCTTCAAGGTTTTGGTCATTCGGGAGGTATCGATGGCTTTAGTTCGTTTTTTTGCCACTTTCCGACCGGCGATGTTTCCTATGCAATTACCTCTAATGGGGCAAATTTCCCTTTGAATGATATTAATATTGCCGTTTTAAGCAGTGTGTATGACCGCCCTTTCGACCTTCCCTCTTTCGAAAAAATCGACGTGTCGGAGGAAGAACTTGAACAGTTGGTAGGGGTCTATGCCTCAGCCCAACTCCCTTTGAAGATCACCATTTCTAGAAACCAAAAAACTCTGATTGCTCAAGCTAGCGGACAGCCGGCATTTTCGCTGGAAGCTCTAGGAAATAATAAATTTAAATTTGATCAAGCGGGAGTTTTGATGGAATTCCAGCCCACCGAAAAAACCTTGGTTTTAAAGCAAGGAGGTGGCCAATTCCTCTTTAAAAAAGAATAATTACAATGCCTAGGCATAGTAACAAGAAGGTAACGAGCTATAAAGAAGCTTAATCAGGGACATGTTTTGAATTTTTCCCTACCCTTTCGAATTGACGCATAACAACTCATAAACAAGGAAATCCAATGAAATTCGAGTGGTTAGACAAAACCGAATACCCGTTTACCCCCCATTATTTTGAGGTTAATGGGCAACGTCTACACTTTATTGACGAAGGGAAAGGGGAAACCATTCTCTTTGTTCACGGAACACCTTCCTGGAGCTTTGATTTTAGAAATGTAATTAAAGTCCTGAAAGATCATTACCGTTGCGTTGCGATCGATCATATGGGCTTTGGATTGTCAGACAAACCCGAATCCTATGACTATTCCACGCAGCGCCATAGCCTGACGCTCACTCAATTTATACTTCAAAAAGATCTGAATAATTTAACTTTAGTGGTTCATGATTTTGGCGGGCCAATCGGATTTGACTTTGCGATTCAACATCCTCAACGAGTCAAAAGAATTGTCATCCTAAATTCCTGGCTTTGGGATTCGAGCGACGACCCTGACTTCAAACGTTTATCGAAAACCCTCCGAAGTCCATTGTTACCTTTCTTATACCGTTATTTCAATTTTTCTCCCCAATTTATTTTACCGAGAACTTTTGGCGAAAAGTCATTATCGTCGTCTATTCATGCCCACTATACCCATCCTTTTGCCAGCCGCAAAGAGCGAAATGGAACCCTAGCATTCGCAAAATCGCTACTTAACGACCAAGAATGGTTTGGGAGTTTATGGGAAAAAAAATCTATACTCGGAAAGATTCCAGTCTTACTGATATGGGGTATGAAAGATCCCGTTATCAGACCCCACTATCTCGAAAAGTTTAAATCAGGATTTTCGGAATGTACTGTTTACGAGCTCCCCAGCGTTGGCCATTTCCCACAAGAAGAATCACCTGAAGAAGTCGCACAAGCAATTGATGAATTTATGAGAAAAGACGCCCCGTGAATTAACACTGTTCAAAGCCACAGGTTTGGCCTTCAACCTCCATCTGCACCGTAGGATGGTGAATATTGTGTTTCCTCATTAGACGGATGATCTGATTTCGGCGATCACCTTCCAAGGCCGTATAGGGAGGTGCTACAACGACATGCACAGAACCCACGTTATAATTCCCATCCAAACTCCAAACGTGAAGGTCATGAATATTTTGGATTCCCTTCACCCCGATAAGGTCTTGATTTAATTTTACCATATCTACGTTTTTGGGTATAGACTGCAGCATTACCTCCACAGTACTCGATAGATTTCGCCACGCATTATAACCAATAAACACGGCGATACCTAGGGTCAGCACTCCGTCAATCCAATACCACCCGGTTAGATACATGATAAAAGCACCTACCAATACAGCCGCCCAACCCAAAACATCTTCGAGTAAATGAAGCATCACCGACCGGCTGTTGTGGGTATGCCCAGCCCCGTGTGTGTGATGATGTTCTTCTCCACTCTTTTTAACCCGCAAGACAGCGATACCATTAACAACAAAACCGACAATAGCTAGGGCTAGCATTCCCAGGCTATTAATTTCCCCCGGTTTCGTCAAAGCTTGTATCCCAGTGTAAAGCATTCCTATGGATCCAACCAATAGAAAAATCGACAACCCCAAGGCGGACAACATCGAAAAACGCCGATAACCATACGAATACCGCTCCGTACGTTTCTTTTTCGAAAATCTTTCTAATAAAATGGCTAATCCAATGGACACAGAATCCATGAAATCATGAAAGGCATCGGCAATAATCGCGGTGGAATTGGTCAAAATACCTCCAATGAGTTCTCCAATCGAAAAGAGGAGATTCAACCAGAATGCTCCCACCAGAGCCTTTGTAATGGAATGCTCTCCTTCCTCCAATATGGTTTCAGAACCCTGACTGGAGTGCCCAGAATCGTGTAGATGTTGATGTGAATGCTTATGGGTCATCGTTAACGTTCTCCTTCTAAGTGGGCAAATATGGGGTCGCTTTTTCAAACAACCCCACATAGTATTATATGATAACGAAATCTGGCCTTTTAAAATTTAAACTAGGATTACCCTCCCCCGCTTACCGCCTCTGAAGTACTTTCCCATTTTAAAGGGAACCTCCCTGAATAACCGCAAGAAATCCGCGTTTCCCTTTTACAAAAATTTCCCTTTCGCTGTCTATTTAAAGGGCAAGCCGACTTAGTTATGAATCGGCTCCGCCTTAAAACCCTTACGGTTAACCAACTTGATCACTTCATCTTCTGTAATTCCATCCGATTTAACAGTGAGTATTTTATCCTGGTTGGTAATGTCCACCTCCCATTGAGCAATCCCTTCCGCACTATCAAAATCGGATTGCACCTTGGCTATACATCCCTCGCAATTAATATTGGTTTTGAATTTCAAATCTTCCATGTTTTCAAATAATTATATTAGAATAAGTTACAAAAAATTATTGACTTTTTCAAAGCTTGACTACCGCTTCCATTTCAATCGCAAACTATTGGTTACGACACTGACACTACTCAATGCCATAGCCCCCCCGGCGATCATCGGGTTCAGTAAAAATCCGTTCAAAGGATATAAAATTCCGGCAGCAACCGGTATTCCGATGACGTTGTAAATAAACGCCCAAAACAAATTTTGTTTTACCGTTGCTACGGTTTGTTTGGAAAGCTGAATGGCCGTCGGGATCTTTTTCAAATCCGAAGAAATAATGGTCATTTTCGCAACGTCCATCGCTATATCGCTACCCTTTCCCATCGCAATGCTAACGTCTGCCTTTGCCAGGGCGGTGCTGTCGTTAATACCGTCACCAACCATCGCAACGGTTTTTCCCTGTTCCTGCAACCGTTCGACAAAATCAGCCTTGTCCTGCGGCAGCATTTCCGATTGATAATGGGTGATACCGGTTTGATGAGCAATGGCCTGTGCGGTAGCCTCGTTATCGCCCGTTAACATGTATATTTCGATACCCATTTCATTTAGCGTATGAATCGCTTCCACGGAGGTGGGTTTTATTTGGTCGGCGATGGCGATTACCGCCAAGGCAGTCTGTGAATTAGCAAACCATATGACCGTCTTAGCTTCTCGACTCCACTTTTCCGCTTTGGTTTGCAATGATTCGGGAAGTTCGATGGCATTTTCACCCATCAGCTTCTTATTTCCGATGTAATAGGTTTCGTTTTGATAAACCGCAGCAACACCCTTACCGGTAATACTCTCGAATTTCTCAAGGGCTAATGTTTTGGGCTCCTTGAAATAATGGACGACCGCATCAGCTAACGGGTGCTCAGATTGCTTTTCCATACTAAACAAGATAGCTCTATCCGTTTCATGCTCGTTTAACCAATGGACATCGGTCACTCGAGGACTTCCCTCGGTGATGGTCCCGGTTTTGTCCAAAATGATGGCGTTAATCTTTTGAGCAAGTTCCAAACTCTCCGCATCCTTAATTAAGATGCCTTTTTCCGCACCCTTCCCTACACCCACCATGATAGCCGTTGGGGTAGCCAGTCCCAGCGCACACGGACAGGCTATGACCAGTACAGTGACGGCCGATAACAGCCCGTGCGAAATTGCATTTTCGCCTCCAAAAATGATCCAGACAACCAGACTTAGAAGCGCCACTCCCATCACAACCGGCACGAAAACCGCTGCAATTTTGTCGACCAACTTTTGGACAGGCGCTTTACTTCCCTGCGCATCCTGCACCATTTTAATGATTTGTGACAGCATCGTCTCTTTGCCAACTTTTACGGCACGGAACCTAAAACTCCCTTTTTGGTTGATCGTTCCGGCATACACCATGTCATTCTCCTGTTTCGAGACAGGTAATGACTCTCCGCTAAGCATGCTTTCGTCGACGTAGGAAGCTCCGGATACTACCCTCCCATCCAAGGCTATTTTTTCGCCAGGTTTCACCAATAGAATGTCACCTACCCTAACGTCTTCGATGGGCACGATCCGTTCTGTATCATCTTCCCCTATGACGACCACATTTTTAGGTTGCAGTCCCATCAGTTTTTTAATGGCAGTAGAGGTATTGCTCTTAGCACGCTCTTCCAGAAGTCTGCCCAGCAAAATAAAAGCAATAATCACGGCCGCCGCTTCGAAGTATACGTGAGCTTCTAATCCTCTTTGCTCCCAGAAGTCGGCAAAGAGCATATTAAAAACACTAAACAGATAGGCAATTCCCGTACTTAACGCTACCAGGGTGTCCATATTGGCAGACCGGTGTCGGGCTTGCTTCCAGGCATTGACGAAAAAGTCGCGTCCCAGCCAAAGCACCACTGGCGTTGAAAAAATCCACATCAGGAGGTTCGCATAAGGAATATCCATAAAAAACATCCCTATCGCCACCACGGGAAGGGATAGTACAATAGCCCAGACCGTTCTGACTTTCAACTTTTGAAGTTTACGAGCATGAATCTCATCCAAGGACTCCTGCAATTCAGTCTCCTCTTTAATAAGTAAATCATATCCCGCTTCTTGTACGGCCTTCCTTAATTTCCCAGCATGGGTAAGGTTTGGGAGATACTCTACAGTCAAATTTCCCGTGGCAAAATTCACCGAAGCATCCAACACACCGGTTTCATACCGAACCACACTCTCTGCGCTACTTGCACATGAGGCACAACTCATTCCCAACACGGGGAAGGTCTCCTTCACAGACGGGACGCCGTAACCGAGATCTTTGATTTTGTTAATGGCTTTTGTAAGTGCTTCCGAATCCTTTATTCGGACTCCCGCTCGTTGGTTATTGAGTTCTACGTGATAAGAGTCGATTCCTTCTACTTGCGCCAAACCTTTTTCAACGATCTGTGCACAATGTTCACTGTTGACACCCTCTAAAGGGATATAAACAGTTTCATCGTTTATCTTCATCTGTTCCAAGTTCTTGATCATATACAAAAGTGCCCAATTTTTCTCAGAACACTTTTACGAAACTTTGGACCAGGTTTACAATATTTCAGGCCGAGCAGATTTAAATCTAATTACGAATTTCAAGGAACGGCTACGAACTTGCCCAGACAGGCTTCGATACAGCTAAAACCGATCGTGACGGAATGGGGCGTAAGCTCATAATAAGTCCAGATCATGGGAGGCATATTTTCTTGAGCTTCGGAAGTTAGTCTTATCTTATTATCCTCGAGGAGTTCATAGGTATCGTAGACGTTGGTCGACGAATAAATGGGTCCGCGAATTTCACGAAAGCTACCTCCTCTTTCAAAAACCAGAATTCGTTCGGCCCCTTTGGCTACCGGTTGAAAAGTGCCACTTCCGTCCCCGGGATCGCCTAGTTCTTCAACCAAACGCCATTTACCCATGATGCCGTTGTTTTGCGTGGTGGGTTCAGGGGCGGTGCAAGCTCCTAACACGAGGCAGCAGCAGGCACTTAGAAACAGGTAAATCGTTTTCATGAACATTAGTTTTTATCCTTAAGATCCTTTTTCATCAACACTGGTTGTAAGCCAAAATAAAAATTACTGGTCTGGTTTGGTTTGATTTGCCAACTGAAGAATATTACTATTTTTGCATAAAAATAAATTGAAGATCCGTGACCTTTGATTATCCTACTCAAGACAAGACCCGACATAAATACCTGCAGTTAGCGGAAATCCTTGGCAATCAAATTAACGAAGGTCAACTTCGAATTGGCGACCAATTACCTTCGGTCAATCAGCTCGCCTCGACCTACGGCATGAGCAAAAGCACGATTTTGATGGGCTTAAATCATCTCAGTGAAAAGGGCATCATCGAAGCAGTATATCGGAAAGGTTATTTTGTAAGGAAAAGCAGTGCTGACCATGATTTTCGCATTTTTTTGCTGATGGATAAAATCACGGTCTTTAAGGAGGAGCTTTACCAAGCCATCTATAATCGGTTAAAGGACCGGGCTGAGATCGACGTATATTTCCATAACCACAACTTTCGCCTTTTCGAAAGACTTATTATGGAAAACCTCCATAACTACACTCATTTCATCGTCATTCCTATTTTGGAAGAGGACGTCACCGAAATTTTAAACCAAATACCTGCCAATAAACGCATTATACTTGACGCCAATTACGAAGGCCTAGAGGGAAATTATTCCGTCGTATATCAAGATTTCGCCGGCGATTTGTATTCAGCCTTGCGCGATGTACGTAACCGTTTGGAAAAATACCAGCGACTGGTACTTATTCTTCCCGAGAACATCTATTTCGGCCATTTGGTCCGAGACGGCTTTGAAAAATACTGTCAGGAATTCCATGCAAAATCACTCATTATTCCTAAAATCACGGAGGAGCATTTCACCCAAGGTGATGCCTATATCACGCTCAATCGCTATGACATTGACGATGTCAACCTTATTAAATTTGCCCATAAACGAAATTTTCAACTAGGGAAAGACATCGGTTTAATTTCCTATAACGATCTCTACGTGAAAGAGGTCTTGGAGGGAGGCATTACGGTCATCAGCGCCGACTTCACGCGCATGGGCGAAGAAGCCGCCAACCTCATTGCCGAAAATCGGTTCGCCCGCATCAAAAGCCCAAGCAAACTGATCATCCGATCATCCCTCTAATTTTTTTAATGTTCTGTTCTGGTTTGTATTGGTTTGGTTTGATTTTTTTTTACATTTGTTGTCGACGGCCTAATTCCAACCCAAAGAGTTAAAGATTCGTCAAAACAAAATCGACTTTAACTAAACCCATTAACCTTTAATTTATAGACATTCTTTACCCATGATCTTTTCCCAAAAAATCCAAGTAATCCTATGCTTTGCGATCCTAGCAACTACCCCATCCTTGTGGGCGCAAAATGCTGAACTCTTTTACACCCCATCGACCACTACATCCCAACTATTGGTGTCTCATGAGCTTATGGGAGAGAAAAAATATATAGGCTTTCCTACTTCCATCCAACTCGACCAGGAGCGTATGCTGATAGCGTTTAAAAGGGGTACCTCTCATGGGGGCGATCAGGAAGCCGACGCCGATGCGATCATCTTCAACCCCCGCACAAATCAAGTGATGGAACACTTCAACCTGGGCAATCTTCCTCGGAAGATTTTCCAATTAACGGTACCCATGAAAACGCATGACGGCCGCATTAAGCTTTATACCGATTTACAAAATCGAGGTCAGGATGGAAAAAATTACCGGGATGGCATACGGTTTTCAGAATTCAATCCCAAAACCAATAAGACCAGTAACTGGGAAAAATTGCCCATCATTGACGGAATTGAATACGGTTACCCGTTCGACTTTATCGTGGAAGGCAAAACGGTTTATATGCTAGCCATGTCATTTGGCTACCGTCCCGGCGAAACCTGGTCCGTAGCTGTATTACGCTCCGACGACGGTACAGCAACCTGGAAGTTTGTAAAGGACATTACCCAGGCATTGGGAGGCGGCCCCATCAATGAAAGTAGTTTTGTCCGTAAAGGAGACGACTTTTACATAGTATGTAGAGGTTATTCCGGACAAACGACCCGGATTGCCCATTTTGATCAAAATTTTAATCTTATCAACGTAGCCGACCTAACAGGTCAGGCTGCCCCACTGAACAATTATATTGGGTGGCCTCGTATATTTTTAAAAGGAGATCACCTTTACGTTCTGGGACGAATATGGCCTAAATTACCCCAACAAACGGTTACCAACGCTGTTAAAGATTGTCGCCTCGGACTGGTTCGAATCAACGCGAAATCACTTGAAATCGAAAAAATAACCTTATTAGACAATGCTCAAGGCCATTTGCCGATTGTGGATGGATATTACGCAGCATTTTATTGGCAAGACATCGAAGGGAGGTCATGGTTCAATGCAATCACTTACCGCTCTTTTGGTTCTGCTAAGGCACCCGATATCATTCGTTTGTCCTTCCTATGGGATGAGGTAAAATAACCTTTTTGGTATGTGGAAAACCGGCCTACCTATTTTCCTGGCTCTAATTTCAGTTTGTGTTTACGCACAGGAAATTTCTTTCCGAAGTGAAAAACTCAACGGAAAAGACATTTACCTAGCTTGGAGGGGCGTTCAACCACAACCAAATACGCCCGTCCTGGTAGCGTTGCACGGTAGCGGCCGTTCCGCATTAAGCTATGCTGACCATTCGCCCCAATCGGTTCCTTTTTATATCAAACAGAGAGACTTAGCCCTGCAGGCGGGTTACCTGTTTGCCTCCATTTCAAATGGTAAGGATACCTGGGGTACCGAAGAAGGTTTGCAGGGGATCCTGGCATTGATTCAATTTGTAAAAAAAGAATATCGAACCACAAGTCGCTGGTGTTTTTGGGCGAGTTCAGCAGGAGGAGTATTGCTGGGAAGGCTACTTAAAGAACACTCCGAATTGGTGGAATGTGCCTTAGGGACATTTCCGGTGTACGATTTGGCCGACAGTTATTCTCGTCTCAATTCCGCTCGCCTAGCCTGGCCTGATTCCATTCAAATGGCCAAAATCAATCCAGCCAACTTCCCTGAGGTTTTTGCGAAAATGCCCTACCTCATTGTCCATGGTACAGACGATCAAGCTGTACCCCTGGCGATTCACTCCCACCGATTAGCTCAGGAGGCCAATCAGCGAGGTGGAAAGGTAAAACTGATCACGGTACCGGGTGGGCATAGCACTGAAAACGTTGATCTATACCCGGAAAAACTAATTCTCGAGTTTCTGCGTAATCGTTAAAATTTTTTCTGTTCTGGTCTGTTTTATACTGTATAATTTAGTTTAAGCTTCCCCGGATACGGGAGATTTTCCCAACCAACTACGTAATTATTAACCTTTTAAAATGATTCATTCCCATGAAACCGCAACAAAAGAATAGGGCTTGGCGCGACTTCTTCCAATCCCTAACGACCGGCTTCCTGATTGTCTTGCTGTACGCATTCCCCGGGTATGCGCAACAGACGGATGGAAAGCTTGTCACCGGCAAAGTCAGTTCAGCTGAAAACGACGAACCCTTACCCGGTGTCAATGTCCTGTTAAAAGGCACCACGATAGGAACCGTCACGGACGCTTCCGGTAATTTCCAGATGCACGTTACCGGAGATAACCCTATCCTAGTATTTTCCTTTATTGGTTTTCAACAACAGGAAGTACCGGTCCATCAAAGAAGTCAGATCGACGTGCAGTTAACGGTAGATGTACAATCGCTTGAACAAGTCGTGGTGATTGGCTACGGTTCCCAAAAAAGCTCTCGTATTACATCCTCCATTGCTCAGATCAAAGCTGCTGATTTGGAAGAAAGGCCTATTGGTCGACTCGATCAGGCATTAATGGGAAAAATGGCCGGGGTACAGGTGCAACAAACCAGTGGTGCACCCGGCAAGAGCTTGGAAGTGAAAATTCGTGGAACTAGTTCAATAAATTTCTCCAATACCCCCCTGTACGTGGTGGATGGCTTCCCCATTTCCGGGGACCTCAACAACATCAATACCAAAGATATTGAATCGATAGAAGTCTTAAAGGATGCCGCTTCGGCAGCGATTTATGGATCCAGAGGGGCTAATGGGGTGGTACTTATCACCACAAAATCAGGAAAATCGGGCAAACCCAGTATTCAAATGGATATTTCACATGGCTTACAGACCCGCTTTAGCCGATACGATGTCCTCAATCGGGATGAATGGATTGAATATGCCATTGAGGAACGTAACAATACCTGGGTATTACAGGGCGGAAATCCTGACGATCCGAATTCAGTAAGAACTAACGCCAACTATTGGATCGATCCCGTATGGCTTACTGACCCTACATCGCTTCCGGACAACGACTGGCAAGATATTGTAGATCGTACTGCTTCGGTTAAAAACTACCAATTGTCAGCTTCCGCTTCAACCGATAAGTTCAAGTATTACATCTCCGGTAACTATTTTAATCAGGACGGTATAATTCTGAATAGTAATTTCCGTCGAATGAATTTTCGTACCAACGTTGAGTCGAAGCTGTCCCGCATTGTCTCCGTAGGTATGAATCTTTCCGCTGGTACCTCAGAGCGAAATGATCCGAGAACCGACTGGAACGGGGGGCCGGTTAGTCGCTCTCATATTATGCCGCCGGTGGTTGCAATGCATCAACAAACCGAAGAAGGTGGCTACTATCCCTATGTACTCTCTGCCTTAATTAATCCACTAGCCATGTTGCAAGAGTACACGGATGAAACTAAAATGAAGCAGTTTCTGGTCAATACCTATGCTCATTTCACCTTAGCCAAAGGTCTCCAGTTAAAATCTTCTTTTGGTACAGAACAACGATCTTCGGAAAATCTCTATTTTATTTCAAATAACATCAATCGAAACAACGGAGCTCAGGCAACCGCTTCTAATTCCGTTTATGAAAACTATCTGACCGAACATTTGCTTACCTATCAGTTGAACCGCAACCGCTGGGATCTGGATCTTCTTGGTGGGTTCTCATATCAAGAAGCGAAATCAGGTAATTGGTCTTTAGCAAAAAGTGGATTTGCCGATGACGAAATCCGGACCCTGAATGCGGGAACCGTCTTAAATTCAGGTAGTACAGACCGGACCCAGTGGAATCTCATGTCCTTTTTTGGGCGAGCTAATTTCTCGCTGATGGACAAGTACATGTTTGCTGCGACGGTGAGAAGAGATGGCAGTTCTCGTTTCGGTCGGGATAACCGTTGGGGCTGGTTCCCGTCGCTCTCCGCCGGTTGGAGAATTCTAGAAGAGCCTTTTATGAAAGACATCCGTTGGATTTCCGAATTGAAACTGCGGGGTAGTTATGGGGTAGCCGGAAACAACAACATAGGCAACTTCGCCTCGATTGGTACACTAGGCGCGGCGAATTATGTCATTGGAACGGGTCAGCAAAAGATCCCTGGCTATAGTCCAAGTTCATTTAGTAATACCATGTTAGGCTGGGAAAAAACGATGACGACCGACCTGGGAATCGACTTAGGCCTGTTCAGGAATCGCCTTCAAATTGGATTGGATTACTATATCGCCGATACCAAAGAGCTATTATTAAATGTTCAGATTCCCGAGGTGACCGGGTACACTACAGCCCTTCAGAATATAGGAAAAGTGAGAAATCAGGGTATTGAGCTGGAAATCACTTCTTTAAATATTGACAGGGAATTCAAATGGACGACCAGCTTCAATATTTCTGCCAACCGAAATAAAGTATTGGAACTCGGCCCTGACGGAAGCCCCATTTATGGCACGAACGAAGGTTACCGAGTTACGATTACGCAAATCGGAAAACCCATAGGAAGCTATTACATGCTCGAACAGGAAGGGGTTTTTATGAATCAGGAAGAATTAGACACCCATCCTCACTACCTGAGACAAAATGTCGGGGATATCAAATACAAAGACTACAATAATGACGGCGTAATAAATCAGGATGATATCCACATTGTGGGCGATGCATTTCCGGATTTCTTTTGGGGTTTAAGAAATACCTTTTCGTACAAGAATTTTGATTTGTCGGTCTTCATGGACGGGCAGCAGGGGGTCAGTATTCTCAATATCGGTAGTCGATCGAACATGCAATCGCGACAAAACGTCTGGGGCATGTGGCGGGACCGCTGGAAATCACCAGAAGAACCTGGCAATGGCTGGGTCCCCAGGGCAGCTGTTACGGATAACATGACCACTGCATCCAATTTCTGGTTGTTTGACGGGTCCTACTGGGCTATCCGAAATATCACCCTCGGATACTCCGTACCCGCTAGTCTAATCCAAAAAGTAAAATGGATTCAAGGCCTCCGACTATATTCCAGCATCGATAATGTGTACATGCACGACCACTACCATGGTAATCCACAAACCGGTAACCATGCGAATACCGCCCTCACTCCTAACATTGACAGCGGTACAAGTTATCCCTTGTCTACGACCTGGACATTCGGTTTAAGTCTTAATTTTTAATCGACAAAAAACATGAAACGAATAGTAGTAGCCCTGGCCCTTTTTCATTTAGCCAGTTGCGATACCCTCGATTTGGTTCCCATATCCCAACGAAGTGTGGAAGGGTTTTACCAAAATCAAACCCAGCTTAATCAGGCGATTATGGGCTGTTATAATGGATTACGCAACGCCTTAGTGTCCCAGCAGTATTCCTACATGCTCACGGAATCACGAAGTGATAACACTTTTCAAAGCCTAGATTACAACGATGGAAACATAACCCGCTTTTCGGAAACCTCTTTACTTCCAGTTCTTTACACCGCTTGGAGCAACTCCTACAATAAAATTCAACGTTGTAACAAAGTCTTGGAAGAATTGCCCAAGATTGATATCGAAAGTCAATTGGCTAAGCAATATGAAGGGGAAGCTAAATTCATCCGTGCCCTCCTCTATTTTGATATGGTCCGTTTTTGGGGTGGGGTTCCTATTGTCACTAAGTCACTGACTATTAATGAAGGGTATGAGGTCTCTCGCAATAGCATCGAAGAAGTTTACAGCCTCATTGAGCAGGATCTTAGAGATGCTGCAGAACTACTTCCTTCTGCTTACGACGCTGCGAATTATGGACGCGCTACACGTTGGGCAGCAAAAGGTTTTCTAGGTAAAACTTTAGTTTATCAAAGTGGCTATCCGCTCCAAAAAAATCGATGGACAGAGGCTGCGAATATACTGAAGGAAGTCATAGACTCCGGCCAATTCGAGTTTTTTGAAGACTATGCGGAAATATTTAAACATGCGAATGAGCGCGGTAAGCAATCTGTTTTCTCACTGATTTTCAGATCCGGTGCCGAAGGGGAGGGCAATCCCTTCCCCACACGTAACGCTCCAAACTTCGTATCGAGAAACGAAGTGCCGTTCGGGGGAAGCCCATTGCAATTGTTTTTATCGGCCGACCTAATTAACAGCTTCGAAGCTGGTGACTTGCGAAAAGATGCAGCTATTGCTTCTACATGGACCCATACATCGGGAGAAGTAATCGAATCCATGCCTTATTCTAAAAAGTACCTTGATGGACCCGTTGCGGCGGCGAGTGATTGGGATATCAATTGGATTGCTCTTCGATACGACGATGTCTTAATGCTTTATGCGGAGTGCCTAAATGAAACCGGATTTAATCCAGACGGGGAAGCCGTTACAATTTTGAACCGTTTTCGTACGCGAGCTGGGTTAGAACCCAAATCGGTGAATAGTCAACAGGAATTCCGTCTATGGATGGAAAATGAACGTCGTTTTGAGTTCTGTTTTGAAAACCAACGTTGGTTTGACCTTGTCCGTACAGATCGAGCACTCGAGGTAATGAAATCGTTCCTAGCTCAATACGGTTTGGAAAGTGCTATGCAATCAAAAGATCGTTATTTCTATCCTATTCCTCAACCGGCCATTGATATAAATAATAAAATCACACAAAACCCGGGCTATGATTGATAGTAAATCCTACGTCAATGCCGATGTATTTACATTCCGTACACTAGCTTGTTAATTATTCACTATGATATTCATTGAAGCAGAGAACTTTGACCACTTGGGGGGCTGGGTGGTAGATCAGCAGTTTATGAACCAAATGGGTTCTCCCTTTCTTATGGCTCACGGGCTGGGTAATCCTGTAGCGGATGCTAGCACTCGGTTCGAAGTCGAGCGTACCGGCATTTATCATGTGTGGGCACGAACTCGGGATTGGGCTGCTCCCTGGAAAAAACCCGAACAAATAGCAACCGGAAAGGAGGAGGATTGTCCGGGGCGATTCCAAGTGATCATCAATGGCGAAGCTCTTCAAACGGTTTTCGGTACGGAAGGCGCGGCATGGCATTGGCAATACGGGGGTGAAATCCATTTACCGACCGGGAGCAACCATATGGCGCTTCATGATTTAACAGGTTTCAACGGGCGTTGTGACGCCATCTTTCTTTCCACAGAAAGGAATGTTCAATTACCAGATGGAGGGCCAGAACTACTCGCATTCCGACGAAAATTAACAGGCAATGACGGCGTACCTCGACTGGCCGGACAATTCGATTTAGTAGTAGCGGGTGGCGGAATCGCGGGCATATGTGCTGCAGTTTCCGCTGCCCGATTAGGACTAAGGGTTGCGTTGATCCACAATCGCCCGGTGGTTGGTGGAAATAATAGTTCGGAAGTACGTGTACAACTGGGGGGGAAAGTAAACCTCCCCCCCTACCCTCAAATTGGGAATATCGTCAATGAGCTGGATGCCCGTCAGGGACAGAATGCACGACCGGGAGAAGAATACAAGGATTATCTTAAAATGGGACTGGTCGAAAATCAACCGGGGCTATCCCTATTTTTAAACACGCAGGTTGTGGATTGTGAAGTGGTGTCGGGTGAAATCAAACAGGTTGAAACCCAACATGTCTTGACCGGTGAACGTCTAGTGTTCCAGTCAAATCTTTTTGCCGATTGTACCGGTGACGCTAATCTCGGTTATTTGGCCGGTGCCAACTATCGAATGGGGAGGGAGTCACGCGCAGAAACAGGAGAGTCCATTGCCCCGGAAGAGGCCGATATGATGACCATGGGTAGTTCTGTGATGTGGTATTCCGTGGAAAAAGAAGACGAAACTTTCACCTTTCCCGAAACCAGCTGGGCCATCCAATTCGATGATCTAACTTGTCAAAAGGCTCGAAAGGGAGACTGGGATTGGGAAACGGGCTTGGGTCGGGACCAGATTGAAGAATTTGAATTTATCCGGGATTATGGCTTACGAGCAGTCTTTGGAAACTGGTCTTACCTTAAAAACAAAAGCAGGCTGAAGGACGATTTTAAAAATCGACGGCTGGAATGGGTTGCCTATATTGCAGGCAAAAGGGAATCCAGGAGGTTGATGGGTGATGTTGTTCTTCAACAACAGGATATAGATAATCGCACCCACTTTCCGGATGCAGCGGTTACAACCACCTGGTCTATCGATTTACACCATCCGAAGATCATACCCAATTTTCAAGAAGAACCCTTTCGAGCGCGCTGTGTTAAAACGAAAATTGAGCCCTATGCAATTCCTTATCGAAGTCTATATTCTCGAAATATCGCTAACCTGTTCATGGCCGGACGCAACATCAGTGTGACCCATGTTGCCCTGGGCACGGTACGCGTTATGCGGACAACCGGCATGATGGGAGAAGTGGTCGGAATGGCTGCATCAGTATGTATTAAAAACAAGGCTACCCCGAGAGAAGTTTATGAAAAACATCTCGAAGAGTTAATTGACTTGTTTAAAAAAGGTGTACCTTCTATGTATTCCGAAATCTCTGAAAGTACCAAAACTATATGAAGTTGCCCGCAATAATTGGCCTATTCCTATTAACCCTTACCTTTTTTTCCTGTAACAATGCTGGCTCCTCTCGCGAAGAACTACTTTCGACAGAGGTCCGACAAGAAGCCTTGGAAGTGCTTCAGCAGACCCTCCGCGATAGTCTACGCTGGGAAAAAGTGCACGCTGCTGAAGCTTTAATCCACCTTCATTATTTTGACTCTATCGAAGAAGTCTTCCTAGAAGAAGAACGGCAGCGAGGCCATGAACCTCAATATCGAATTGGCATCTGGCGAGTACTTGCCCAATTGCCAACCTACCAAGGCCACCCAAACCCCTGGATTGAAAAAATTCTGGAAGTGTACAACCAACCCGATGCTACGGATCGAATCCACGCATCTGAATCAATTGCCAAATTAAAATACCCCGTCGACGCACTACCTGATGAAAAGTCCAAGATCGTAACACTATTTACCCGATGGGCTAATGCCTATCGTTCCAAGGGTGATGCTGAGAAATCGATGGACTATTTTTTGGAGCTAATTTCAACCTCAACTCCGCGAGAGAAACGACTGGCAGCTTATGCATTACGTCATCTCGAAAACCTTGACCCCAGTCGATTGGATCGACTATCCGAACTGGCTTTGACGGAAAATGACAGTTCCGCCGCAAAAATGTTCTTGTTGAGTGCGGCCTTTTCTAAAGTACCTAGCGACAGTGTAACAACCCGTCAATGGCTCCATCAGGAAATGTCGTTACGAGCGGCCAACAGCAACAAATCGGACCTCTATGAATTAACTCAAACCCTAGCACTAAATGGGGACGCAACGGACATCCCCTTTCTACAATCGATCTTAAGCGCTATTGGATCATTCGAGTTTTCCGAAAATGAAAAAAAGGATCTAAAAGTCGGGGCAGCCTACGGACTTTTGAGAATCGATCGCCGAGTCGACACCAAACTTGCTTTTGGGGATTGGTTCGTGATATTCGTTTATGGAGCGCTCATGTTGGGAATTGGATGGTACTATTCCCGAAAAAACAAATCCCGCGAGGACTTTTTATTGGGAGGCCGGAATATGAATCCCATTGCCGTAGGGATATCCCTTTTTGCTACCCTGTTGAGCACTTTGAGTTATCTTTCTTACCCCGGCGAAATGATCCAAAATGGCCCTGTCATTTTCGCAGGGATGCTCGCGCTACCCTTGGTATACTATGTCGTTGGCTGGTGGTTAATTCCGAAAATCATGAAAATGAACGTCACCAGTGCCTATGAAATTTTGGAGCAGAAATTCGGGGTATCGGTGAGAATGCTGGCTACGTTCATGTTTTTATCCCTCCGTTTTTTGTGGATGGCAACGATCATTTACGTGACGGTCGATATTGCCCTTTTTTCTGTCGTCCCCTTTGATAGATCCTATTCCTTACCCATTGGTCTGATTCTAATCTTAGTAACCATCCTATACACTGCCATGGGAGGTTTAAAAGCGGTGGTGGTTACCGATGTATTACAGTCCATCATATTCCTTGGAGGGGCTTTCTTGAGTATCCTTGTGGTTTGCATTCATTTTGGCTCGTTTACTTCTTGGCTCCCCGACCAATGGCCTACCGTTTGGGAAGCTCCTAAATTCGGATTTGATACAAAGGAACGCACCACCGTAGCCAATGCGATGATGATGATTTTCTTGTGGTATGTCTGTACTTCGGGCTCAGATCAAATGGCCGTGCAACGTTATTTAGCAACTCAGGATATCCGAGCAGCAAGAAAGTCTCTGCGTGTATCGCTCTATACCAATCTATTAGCCAAGGCACTACTGGGACTTGTTGGCCTTGCCGTATTCGCCTACTTCAGCAAAAACCAACATCTGCTGGCTGACGGTCAATCTATTCGTGAGCAAGCCGATACACTTTTCCCTCGCTTTATCGTCATTGGCCTACCGGTAGGAGTTTCCGGTTTGGTGATTGCTGGACTAATAGCCGCGGCTATGTCGAGTATATCATCCGGTGTCAATTCCGTTTCGTCGGTAATTTCGGAGGATCTCATCCAACGATTCCGTACTTCCACATCGTCTCGAGAAGGATTATTACGTCAAGTACAATTGCTTTCCTATGCGACTGGGGCAATTGTGATGGTCCTGAGTATTTATATCGGCAATGTTGAGGGTAATTTATTAGACCTTGTGAATAAGGTGGTCAATCTGTTGGTAGCCCCCTTATTCGTGCTCTTCTTTTTAGCCCTTTTTATTCCATTTTCAACCACCGCAGGAGCGTTGGCAGGGGGCATCTTATCGACCATTGCCGCTTGTTTGATATCGTTTTATGGCATTTTCGGCATTACGGTCTTGTGGATTATTCCCGTTTCACTACTGGTCGGTGTTGCGAGTGGTGTTTTGATTAGTCTCCTTGAAAACCTACAAAAAAAATCTTTTTCAAATGCGCAAAAGTAAAGCTCTAGCCAAATGGCGAAATGGTCAGCCCGTCTTAGGTACGACGCTTCATTTCCATGATCCTTCTGTTTTTGAAATGACCAGTTTACTTGGTTTTGAATTAATCTGGATCGACCTCGAACACCACGCCCATAGTGTGGAAACGGCGGGGAACCTCATGCGTGCAGCCCGGGTAGGAGGAGCCGACATCCTAGCTCGACCGGCCAAAGGTGAATTCCTAAGAGCCGCCCGGCTGTTGGAGGCCGGTGCTAATGGGATCATATACCCCCGATGTAGCACTGCGGAAGAAGCCCGTGAACTCGTTCGCAGCTTAAAATTCCCACCTCTGGGAATTAGAGGGCTAGATGGGGCTGGCCCGGACCGACCCTATGGCATGAATGATCTTCGTAACTATCTAAAGGATGCGAATCAAGAGACGTTTATCTTGGTCCAGATCGAAGACCCCGAAGGTTTAGAAAATGCCTCTGAAATTGCCCGGGTAGAAGGTGTTGATATGTTATTTTTCGGACCGGGTGATTTCAGCGTTCAAGCTGGATTTCCGGGAGATTTTGAAAACCCGAAGTATTACGAAGCCCTCCGACAAATCGCTCAGGCAGCTGAGGACGCTGGAAAGTGGTGGGGAACGCCGGCCTTCTCGAACCAACATGCACAATTTCTCGTCAACCAAGGTGCAAAACTCGTTACCCGAGGAAGCGACCTCACCCTCTTTAGAATGGCCTTGATGCAAATAAAAGAAGAGAGTAAAAACCTGGGTATTACGTTTAACGACGGATAACTAAGACCAACCCTGTCATGCAGGATGTTGCCTCATCCATTCATCCATCGAAAAACGGCCTGAACCGACAATATAAAAAACTATTACTAAAATAAGGGATAACAAGGATAGCCATAATTCGGAATTTAAATACGAAAACCCTTGTCGTAAATTAACGAAAAATACAGCCACCAGAAGGATCGGAATTTGGAGCAAACAGGATAATCGGGTCAGCACCCCCAAGGCAATGAGGAAACCCCCGAAAATATGCACAAACGCCACATAATGAACCGCAATAACCGGAAATAAATCAATTTTTAAACCATTGACAATTTCGGCTAAACGCGTCGTATCGGAAATAAAGCCAATTCCCTTAATAAAGAGGAATACGCCTAAACCAATACGAACTATATCCAACCACGCTGGGTGGTGGCGGTCACCCCAAGTCTCTACTCTTTGAAAAACAGTCATGATTTATCAGGTTTAAATTCACGAAAATTTACAACCTAATAACCTAAAAGTCAAATAAATAAAGACAGAATTACGACCCCTCATGTATCCTTTTTCCTTTGAAAGACCTGTTTTCCTGTGCGAATGGATCTCGTTAAATTACATCCTTGCGCTGAGCACTCAGAAATTAAGCAAATGAGTTACCATCGCCGGTAAAAGCACTTAGATATTTTTCTATATAAAATGTCTTCTCCTTGGATTTGTATTGCTGTATAAAACGAGGGTGTTCAAGTACCGTAATTTTCTCAAATAACTTTTCTTCACGATTTAGGAGTGTGATGAACGTAGCGTTTTTCTTACCCAGTACAAACACTTCGTCGGTCTCCAGGCCTAGTTCGATGTGTTTTCGGAGCGAATGAACCATAAAATCGCGAACCTTTTGGAAAAGGCGCACATCATCATAGTAATTAGCATTTAATGCGCTACCCTTCCCATTGGATCGCACAATGGCTAAGGGAAAGGGTGAATTAATGTAGAAATCGCTGTAAAACCGATCCGCGCCACCGTAGGCTTCGATCATATCGTAAACAAAAACGGAGGAAATTTCATGGGTACGTGCCGAACGCATCTTAATGCCACAAACGGCATCTAGGCGTTTGGTATCCGTAAAAGGTACTCCGGTTACCCCCGCTCCATGGCGACTAGGATTGATGCCAATGATGAATCGTCGCCGTTGATGGTCATGATAGTATTTAAGGTAAAATTGACTCATTACCTCTATAGTCTCCGGATTATGAAAGTAGGGATTCAATACCTGGAATTCCTTAGGTAATTCACCCTTATAAACCAGACTTTTATTAAACTCAATTACCTTTTCAGCGAAAGTTTTCATTCCTTACAAATACCTCTTCCAGGTTGATTTCCCTAATAGCCTACACTCCAATCATCGCCTCGTGGATCAGCCGCCCCTTCAAGCTTTCCATCAGGCCAAATAAGGATACAATCCATCCGGCCAATCGTGTTACGTTGTTGTTCTAAAACGTAATTTTTATTAGTGAGATATTCGATCGTTTTTTCATCAAAGGCACCCGCCTCAAAAACGGTCTTATCGGGCAACCACTGATGATGAAATTTTAACGCATTCACTGCCTGCTGCATGGTCATACCGTGTTCCAATACATTCAAAATCGTCTGGAAGACGGAGGTTATAATCGTTGACCCACCGGGAGTGCCTACAACCATCAACAATTTCCCGTCTTTTTCAATTATCGTTGGGGTCATCGATGAAAGCATTCGCTTGCCGGGCGCAATCGCATTCGCTTTGTTGCCAATTAAGCCGAACATATTGGGCACGCCGGGTTTGATACTGAAATCATCCATTTCATTATTCATTAAAAAACCTCCGCCCGCTACGACCACAGCACTCCCATAACTACCGTTCAGGGTGGTCGTCACCGCTACGGCGTTCCCCTCTTTATCGACAATTGAAAAATGAGTGGTCTCGTAACTTTCATAGCCTGTTATTTCTCCCCCAGTTATGGCTCGGCTATCGGTTGCTCTTTCGAAACTGAAGTCATCCCAGCGGTTTCTGAGGTAATCGTAACTAACTAGTTCTTTTACGGGAATGGCTACATAGTCAGGATCACCGAGAAATTTTGCCCGATCGGCATACACACGTCTTTCAGCCTCTATCATTACCTGAACGGTTGAATCGGCATTCCACCCCCATTCACGAAGGGGATAGGGTTCGACCAATCGGAGTAGTTGCATCAGTGCTATGCCCCCACTCGAGGGAGGGGGCATAGTAATCACCCGGTACTTTTTATATACTTCGGATAGGGGAGTCCGCCAAACCGACTGATACCGTCGAAGATCCTTTTTGGTAATGATTCCATTTCCAGCCTTCATTTCCTTCACCAATAGTCGTGCGGTTTTACCTTTATAAAAGCCGTTTTTCCCTCGATCACGTATTCTTTTTAGTACCCGGGCTAAATCACTTTGAATCAGGGTATCGCCGGCCGACCATGTAGTACCGTCATTCTTCAAAAAGTAGCTTTTCCCCGGATTTTGTGCTTGTAATTTCGAGCGAATGGCATTTAAGCCTCGCGCTTCTTTTTCGGTAAGTACCACCCCTTTTTCCGCTAATTCTACAGCAGGTTGAAGCAAGGCATCCCAAGCCAGTTTCCCAAACCGTTGATGCGCCTGGAACATCCCGTCTACCGATCCAGGCACCCCACTTGCCAAATGCCCCCAAATACTCTTTCCTTCAATGACCTCTCCCTCGGGATCCAAATACATGTCTTTATGAGCTTTATGCGGGGCTTTTTCACGAAAATCCAACGCAAAGGCCTGGCCGTCAGCCTTTCGCAAAACTAAAAAACCACCACCTCCAATATTTCCTGCAGCCGGATGAACGACCGCCAGAGCAAATTTGACCGCAATAGCTGCATCAATAGCATTTCCTCCTTTTTTTAAAATCTCACAACCCACATGAGAAGCTTCGGGATGAGCCGAAGAAACCATCCCATTTTCGGCAAAAACGCCTTTTCGATCACTAAAAAAAGCCTTGTGATTCGGATCATCCGATAAGAATTGATAGAAACCAGTCGATTCTCGAATGGGTTGTTGCGCCCAAAAAGTACCCGTTCCAAGGAAAATGAGAGATACTGTAAAGATGAGTCTGGCCATGTGGGTCAAGTCGATATTGAAGATAATAACAATCGAAGAGACCAATTAAATGGAATGCATGGAAGTTTCAAAGCGTTGAAAGATCTTATCACCGAGTTTATTTCCAGTTTTTTCCGCCTGTGCGTTAGATTGGAAATTTGGCGATATGATACAACCACTAGTCATCGGGATTAGAAAATACACTCACCAACTTACCCCATTGGAATTCCCCATCCATACACGTGTCTTTCCCCTTGTCCCAATTTAGGTTCACTTAACCGACACTGTCGCCATTCATCCGGAAATAAATTGTTTTTTGGCGTAGGAAAAGCAAAATTTGTATCGAAAAGACTTTACGCCTTACGTAACTACCAGAACTATGGTAATAATTCGACAAATAATTGAGAGCTTTCTTTTTGCCTGGCAGGCGTTGAAGTCGAATATCCTCCGAACCACCCTTTCTTTATTAGGGGTCACCGTTGGGATTTTTGCCATTGTAGCGGTTTTCACGGTTGTCGATTCCCTAGAAAAAAATATAAAAGAGAGCCTCAAAGAAATTGGGGATCGGGTAGTATATGTACAAAAATGGCCTTGGGGTTTTGGCGGTGAATATCCTTGGTGGAAATATTTTCGTTGGCCTGAACCGAGTTACAATGAATATAGATTTCTAGCTGATCGTCTGGAAAATGCTGAAGCCATAGCGGTATTGGACGTCAAAGGGTCGGTCGATTTACTCTATGGCTCAAATAGTGCCAAAGGAAGTGTTTGGGGAATTTCTCAAGATTATACATTGATTTCCGAGATTGAGGTTGAAACAGGACGGTATTTTACTCCGATCGAAAACCAAACCGGAAAAAATGTAACAATAATTGGTGCTTCCATTTCGGATTGGTTATTTGACGGAGCGGATCCGGTAGGGCAGGAAATCAAGATCAACGGCCATAAGTTTACGGTCATAGGGGTACAAAAACGGAAAGGAAATAGCATGATCGAGTTTAATGGTAAAGCCGATGAAAAATGCTATATCCCCTATCCTTCTTTTGCCAAATATTTCTCGTCGGGGCGGATCAATGTGGACATAGTCGTCAAAGGGCGAGAAGATGACGCTGGTTTACAGGAACTGGAAGCCGAAATCACGGGATTAATGCGCACGAAACGAGCACTCAAACCAAGGGATGAAAATAATTTTTCCATTAACCGCCCAGATGCCGCTGCCAAAGCCATCGATTCTGTCTTCGCGGTTTTGACCATTGCCGGTTGGGTGATTGGAAGTTTCTCCATCCTGGTGGGTGGGTTCGGCATAGCCAATATCATGTTTGTATCCGTTCGCGAGCGAACCAATTTTATTGGTATCCAAAAATCGCTGGGTGCTAAAAATTATTTTATTCTGCTGCAATTTCTTTTTGAAGCAATTATGTTAAGTCTAGTCGGCGGGATTGTCGGCGTGTTACTCGTCTTTTTAATTACGTTAATTCCGATGGGACAGTTTTCTTTGGTAATGAAATTTAGCAATATCTTACTCGGACTGGCGGTTTCATCAACGATAGGAATGCTTTCAGGATTCATCCCAGCATTGATGGCAGCCCGAATGGATCCGGTAGCAGCGATTCGATCCAAGTAAAAAATTGTAAATCTTCTAACTTATTCCGAAGTTAGCTTCAAATTAATCGACCACCTACCATGCGTAAATGGATCTTCTTAACCATCTTTCTAGCGGCTTTATTTGGTATTCTTTACTATATCAGTTTCGGATTTTACAGTGAGGGTAAACGAGCGGGTTTTGTGCTCAAACTCAGTAAAAAAGGATATATTTTCAAAACCTATGAAGGTGAATTACGAATCGGTGGCTTGTATGATGGTGAGGGAACTATGAATGCTACCGAATGGTCATTTTCAGTAAGCTCCAAGAATAAGGTAGCCATTCAGAAACTGGAGGAAGCCATAGCCACTGGTCAGCGGGCATCCTTGACCTACGAAGAAAAGTTTTTTGTGTTGCCTTGGAACGGTGATACCAAATTCTTTATTACCGATGTTGAAATCTTACGCCCTGGAGCGGGTCAAAGTCCTTTTGTACAACCGAATATTCCTTACCCCGACAGCACTCCGAGGGCGCCTGCTGATACTTCGATTATCGAATTATAGGGTAAGTTCATTTCGATCCTATAAAATTTCCTTAGGTCGTCTACTAGCCTAGCCCCCAGCTTTTTTGGCTTTATAGCCTCTGGCTTGCAGCCAGTTTAGTATTTTATCGCGATGGTCGCCCTGTATGATGATTTCATGATCTTTGACTGTTCCACCACTACCGCAAGCTGCTTTCAATTGCTTGCCTAATTGTTCTAAATCGTGTGTTTTACCGATAAATCCTTTCACAACCACAGCAACTTTACCCCCACCTTTTCGTTCTAACCAAAGGCGAAAATCCTGTTGGGCAGGCGACAATGTTTCCGGCTCTTCCGACTCCTCATATTCATATTTGAAATCAGGATCAGTTGAATATACTACCCCTGATATTTTTCGTTTGGACATTGTTCGGTTGATTTTAGGTTGATTATTTTAAATAGAAAATTGAATTGAGTAATTTCGCCCCGGAATATACAAAAAACCTTTCAGGCGGATACTACACTGCCACGGCAAAACTCATATGGCTGCAGATCAGGATTTTGATAGTGAAATTGAAGAAGGTGAAGAGATGACCTTCCTGGAACACCTGGAGGAACTCAGGTGGCATATAATTCGTGCCCTCGGTTCGATCGTGGTGTTCGCCATTCTTGCCTGGGTTTACCGGGAATGGATTTACGGAACCATCATTTTAGGCCCGAGTAAGACCGATTTTTGGACTTATCGGATGCTTTGTAAATTAGGAAATTTCGTGGGAGCTGATGGCTTATGTGTGGATGCCATCAACTTTAAGCTGCAAAACATTGAGGTCGGCGGTCAATTCCGGATGGCTTTGATGACGGCTGGAATCGTGGGCCTCCTTTTTGCCTTCCCCTATGCATTTTGGGAAATTTGGCGATTCGTAAAACCCGGTCTCAAGTATACTGAGCGTAAAGCAGCCCGAGGAGCTGTATTTTTCGTAACAGTATTATTCTTCACCGGTGTTTTTTTTGGCTATTATATCGTGACCCCTTTGGTGGTCAACTTCTTAGCCAATTTTACCCTTGACGAATCCATCGTCAACGAATTTAATATCAAATCCTATATCTCTACGATTGCTACCCTAACCCTGGCTTGTGGGGTGGCTTTCCAATTACCCATCGTCGTATTCGTGTTGTCGAAGGTAGGTCTGATTACACCGGCGTTTATGAGGGAATATCGTAAACATTCTGTTATTGTAATTCTGATCATCGCTGCGGTCATCACCCCTTCACCCGATATTTTCAGTCAGGTAATCGTCGCCCTACCGCTCTTCTTGTTGTACGAGGTGGGCATTTTCATCTCGGCACAAATTGAACGACAACGTCGAGCCGAGGAAAAAGCTTTACAACGCCGTCTAGAAGCCGGAGATTAAGTTAATGCTCCCTTTAGAGGCTATTAAAAAGGTGGTTTACTCGCTAGAATTAGTGGAGAAAAGTGAAGATTTGGTAAAAACAGGGAGCAGTTCAGTAATATTTTGGTTTTTTGAATAATTAAATCAAAATTTGCACCCCAGATAGAAACTAATAAAAAATAATGTCCCTAAAGAAGCCTATACAGACCTTCTCTTGCTGGCTGGTAGCCGTAGCGCTGCTAGTTGTAACGATGGGTTCATTGACAAGGGACTATCCTTTACCGACAAATTCGGTAGAACAATCTGAAGTAGAGCAAACCCAGGACAGCGCGACGTCCGACGAAACCTCGGTAAGCGAGCTGCGTCTGGATGCTGTGGTAATAGGTTTGTACCATTTTCATTTCTCTCCTTATGCATTACCTGTACCCCAGGTAGCCTATTTTATTTCAGAAAAATCAGTTCGCCTCCTTCCCTCTCGATTTAAAGAGCCGCTGTTTTTCTTTAAATATTTTCTGAAAGTTTTCGGGAAACAGATCGCTGCAAATGCCCCCTGATAAGTGGGGGGTGCTCATTCAGAACACTTATTCTGAATAATTTCTGATTTATCAAATAAAATATTTTTCCATTTTTTAACACATTTACCAATGAGTAATAGGTCAGGTGTAATATTTTTCACCGTATTGCTGGCGCTCATCAGCATCTACTACCTCTCCTTCACGTTTGTAGCCCGTAGTTACAAGCAAAAAGCTGAAGTTTTTGCAACGGACGCTGAAGGCAAGATTGATTTTTCCAAAAAACAACGCTACATCGACTCGCTCTGGAAAGAGAAGGTCTACCTCGGTCAAACCCTTCAACAAGTAATGGAAAGGGAGCTAGGCCTCGGTCTGGACTTACAAGGGGGGATGCATGTGGTCATGGAAGTATCAGCAGCCGACATCATCGCAGGTATGGCCGGGAGCAATGCGAAAAGTCAAACTTTTCAACAAGCACTCAAAAATGCTACCCAGGCTGCGGTAACTAGTCAGGCGAACTACGTCGACCTATTTGTTAAAGCCTACAATGAGCTTGCCCCGGATACCCGTCTAGCTTCCCTGTTCTCGACGGCGTCTAACCGCACGCAGATCAACATTGGATCATCCGATGCGGAAGTGATCGCCTTACTCAAAAGTGAACTAAGTGCCTCTGTCGATAGAGCCTATAAAATTATTCAAGCCCGTATCGACAAATTCGGGGTAACCAACCCTAATATTCAACGCCTACCCGGTTCGAACCGTATTTTGGTGGAATTGCCAGGGATCGACAATCCTGAACGCGTAAGAAACCTACTGTCAGGGGCTGCTAAATTAGAGTTTGCTGAAGTTTACCTCCTCAATGAAGTAGGGTTTGGGCTGGATCAACTAGCCGCCTACTTGGTCAGAAAACAGGAAGAAGAAAGCTTAAAAAGCAAGGACACTCAAGCTACAGTTTCTTCTTCCGATACATCCACTGCCACAGGATCCGACTTAGCTTCACAATTAGCTAAAACTGTGGCCGATTCAGCTGGGGTGGATACCAGTGCGCTCAGTCGCCAAAATGCAGCGCTTACGAATTTATTTATGCCGCTTTCGAATTCGTCGCTAGGCGTGCAAATCAAAGACACAGCTCGCGCTAACGAAATACTTCGATCACCTGAGGTTAAAGCAATGTTCCCTCCTGATCTGGTATTTATGTGGGATCGCAAGGAAATGAGCGGTATTCCTGGTCAAGCCATTCTCCCACTCTATTTCATTAAGAAACCCGGTGGAGTAGCCCCCTTGGAAGGCGACGTTATTGTGGATGCTGTTGGGGATTTTGACCAGTACGGAAGACCGGAAGTGACTATGCGTATGAACGGTGAAGGAGCCCGGAAATGGCGTTCTTTAACCGCAGCTAACGTAGGCCGTCCCATTGCGATTATTCTCGACAATTTGGTTTATACAGCTCCCAACGTTACCGGTGAAATCCCCACTGGAAACTCTAGTATTTCCGGGAATTTTACGATTGAAGAGACCAAGGACATGGCGAACGTCCTCAAAGCCGGTAAGTTGCCCGCTCCTACCCATATCGTAGAAGAAGCTGTAGTGGGTTCTACACTAGGTTCGGAAGCGATTCAAAAAGGGTTGATTTCGTCAATAGTAGGCTTAATCATTGTATTAGCCTTTATGGTTGTTTACTATGCTAAAGCCGGGTGGATCGCTAATGTCGCTCTGTTTATCAACCTATTCTTCTTGATGGGTATTATGGCTTCGCTGGGTGCCGTGTTGACTTTAGCCGGTATCGCAGGTATTGTGTTGACCATCGGTATGTCGGTCGATGCCAACGTACTTATATATGAAGGTATTAAAGCGGAATTGGAAGAAGGTAAATCGTTTGGGCAGGCTGTGCAGGATGGTTTTAAAGGAGCTTTGTCGGCCATTATCGACTCGAACGTCACCACCCTCTTAACCGGGTCTATCTTATTTATTTTTGGAACAGGCTTGGTGCTCGGTTTTGCGACGACCTTGATCATCGGTCTCGTAACTTCATTGTTTACAGCGATCTTCATAACTAAGCTCCTACTGGATTACCAAGTTCAAAAGGGTAAAAAATTAGCCTTTGCATCTGCCCTGACCAAAAATTGGTTTAAGAACACCAAATTCGATTTCGTAAGTCAACGCCGGAAATTCTATATCTTCTCGGCCGCTGTAATGGTGATCGGTATCTTTTCCTTCATTTTCAAAGGTTTTGGGCTCGGTGTTGACTTTAAAGGCGGAAGGACTTATACCATTCGTTTTGAACAGAACGTAAACACTGACGATGTAAGACAGGTAATGACCGAGGCATTAGGCGAAGCACCAGAAGTAAAAACCTATGATGGCTTTGACCAGGTGAAAGTTACCACCGATTACTTAATTGACGACACTTCCGTTGAAGCAGACCGGAACGCTGAAGAGCTTGTCGCTGCTGCGGCTGCTAAAGTTCCGGGTAACAAAGGTACTATCGTCAGCTCGTCGAAAGTTGGGCCTACCATCGCCAATGACTTGATTTATGCAGCAATATGGGCAGTGTTTATAGCCATTGTGATCAATTTCCTTTACATCTTCATTCGGTTCCGAAACCTGGCTTTTGGATACGCAGCGTTGATCTCACTAGCACACGACGTATTCTTCCTGCTGGTGATCTTCTCCCTATTTAATGGGTGGATCCCCTTTATTTCATTGGAGATTGATCAGGCCTTTATCGGTTCTGTATTGACCATTATGGGTTATTCGATGAACGACACCATTGTTATCTTCGACCGGATCAGAACTTATTTGAACGATCCTAAGAGTCGAAAAGAGAGCATACCCGTTATTATTAACAACGCTTTGAATAAGACGTTGAGCCGTACGGCCGTCACGGGTATCACCACCATGATGGTGTTAATCGTACTCATGATCTTCGGAGGAGAAGTGCTTCGCGGATTCACCTTTGCCATGTTGGTGGGGGTAATCGTAGGTACGTATTCATCCCTTTTCATTGCCGCACCTATCGTAGTAGATGCTTTGCAGCGACAAGCTAAGAAGAATCCTGAACTTGTCCCTGCGGTAGAAGTTGCGACAAAAGGCAAGAAATCAAAAGCTTAAAAGCTGGGTACCATGAAGGTAAAATAGCACAGCAAAAAAGGGGAAAAGCCAAATTTTCCCCTTTTTTATTTTATGATTTTGACCGAATACAAATTTTTGCATTAGTTTTATACACCGATAAAATTAATTACTAAAACGAGACAGCATGGCAAATCAATTGTGGGCAAAAAAACCCATCAGCTATCTCTTGGCTGAATCCTCCGGAGAAAGTAACCCTCTAAAAAGAACACTCAGTGCCCCTAGTTTGGTCGCTCTTGGAATTGGCGCCATTATTGGGGCAGGCTTATTCTCACTTACGGGTATAGCAGCTGCCGAACATGCCGGTCCTGCCGTGACCCTTTCCTTTATTTTAGCAGGTATTGCTTGTGCCTTTGCAGGTCTTTGTTATGCGGAGTTTGCCTCTATGATTCCGGTAGCAGGGAGCGCATATACCTACTCCTATGCAACCATGGGTGAGTTTGTTGCCTGGATTATTGGATGGGACCTGGTTTTAGAATATGCCCTGGGCGCAGCAACCGTAGCGGTTAGTTGGTCTCGTTATCTGCTCGAATTACTATCTAACTTCAATATACACCTTCCCGCCCAGCTGGTCGCATCACCTTTTGAAACGGTAAGACTCAGCAATGGCGAAATCATTGATGGTGGGTTAATAAACCTGCCGGCCATCCTCATCATCTTTCTTCTCTCGCTTCTGCTGATTCGAGGAACGGAAGGAAGTTCGCTGATCAATAATGTGCTGGTCGTCGTAAAAGTTTTTGTCGTATTACTCTTCATTATACTTGGTTGGAAATATATCGATCCGGCCAATTACGTACCCTACATTCCAGAGAATACGGGCAATTACCTGAATTATGGTTGGACTGGAATTGCGGCGGGAGCAGGGGTTGTCTTTTTTGCCTTCATTGGTTTCGATGCCGTGTCTACCGCCGCTCAAGAAGCTCGGAACCCCCAGCGTGACATGCCGATTGGTATTCTGGGCTCACTCCTGGTATGTACCATCTTATATGTACTTTTTGCACATGTGATGACGGGACTGGTGAATTATAAGGTTTTTGCCAACGATGCTAAACCCGCTGCCACTGCCTTTGCCGTAACCGGCTATGACTTCTTACAGAACGCGATGATTATTGCCATTCTTACTGGTTATACCTCTGTTATGATTGTGATGCTGCTGGGTCAGAGCCGTGTTTTTTACTCCATGAGCCGCGACGGACTCCTTCCACGTTTTTTTGGGTCTATCCATCCCAAATTTAGAACCCCGTGGAAAACCAACCTGTTCTTCATGGTATTCATCAGTATTTTCGCTGGATTTGTCCCGGTGAGTGATCTGGGGCATATGGTAAGTATTGGTACATTGTTCGCCTTTTGCCTGGTATGTATAGGGGTATGGGTGATGCGAGTGAAAAACCCCGAAATCCCGCGCGGGTTTAAAACACCTTGGGTGCCGTTTGTACCCATGATGGGAGTTTTGGTTTGCCTTTACCTGATGTATTCACTCCCTAATGAGAGCTGGTGGCGACTGGGCATATGGTTAGCCCTAGGCTTAGTGATCTATTTCATATACGGAAAAAATCACAGTAAACTTCACCATCGTCGCGAAGACTAATCGGAATTTCAGTTTTAGAACAAATTTAAATGCCCTGCTTTTTACGGCGGGGCATTTCTTCTATTCCTAAACTAGTCAAAGCTGGATTCAGTATTTTCTTGGTGATGGTTAAGCGGAAATAACGTACATTTTCCACTACAAAGACAGACGTATAAAATCCCTTTTCAGGTAGTTGCCGATAAACAGCCGAATAGTTGACCGTCACCGGCCAACCATTGGCTTCCAATACGATTCTGATGGTATCAACCGCTTTCTTTAAATTCGAAAAGTAGGTTTTTTCGATGGATTCTGGAGCCTCGGGATCTGCTTTTAAAAGTGATTTTACCTCTACTTCATAAATAAACAGATTTCGCATTCCCTTTCGAATTTCAAGCTCCCTATTTCTGGGGTTGCCTAAAGTAAATTAGTAGGCTCTCACTTTCCGTCCTTCATAGAAGTTAACATAGGCCCTATTCACCGTTCGGTTCCCCCCATCGGTCGGATAGTCACCTGTAAAATACCAATCACCTTTATGATTAGGGCATGCTTTATGTAGATTTTCTACCGTCTGATAAATGACCGCCAACTCCGCTTTTAGGTCGCTTGGTCTGACAATTTCTGCTATTTTGGCAGATATCTCCGCATAGGTGAATGGCTCATAAAGCGCTTTCGTGAAATTCACCTTATCGGCATTTTTAGAGGCTAATGCGGAAACACATTGCGTATAGACCTCTTCCTTAATATAGCTCATATCATTTTCTTCTAAGAGCCTCAAGGCCGCACGAAATGCTACGAATTCCTGCATTTTCGACATGTCTATTCCGTAGCAATCCGGGAATCGAATCTGGGGAGCAGACGATACGATTACAATTTTCTTCGGTTCAAGGCGATCCAACATCCTGAGGATTTTCTTTTCCAAGGTCGTCCCCCTCACGATGGAATCATCAACCACCACAACCGTATCCACCCCTTTCTTCACCACCTCATAGGTGGTGTCATAGACATTGGACACCATTTCATCACGGAACTCGTCCGCGGTAATGAAAGTCCTGGATTTGACATCTTTCGATACCAGCTTTTCGATTCTTGGTCGGAAAGACAGGATCTTATCGAGTTCCTCTTCGAAAAGTATGCCCTGGACGATAGCCTGTTTTCGTTTTTGATATAAATATTCTTCCAACCCGTCGATCATCCCAAAAAATGCGGTCTCGGCGGTATTAGGTATATACGAAAAGAGTGTGTTTTCTAGGTCGTAATTGATTTCCTCTAGGATTCTCGGGATCAAAAGTTTACCCAACATCTTTCTTTCACTGTAGATGTCGGGATCCGTCGCCCTAGAGAAATAAATTCGCTCAAAAGAACAAGGTCTTTTTTCTTTCTGAGGTAATATAGGGACTTCCGAATACGCACCGTATTTATCGATAATGAGTGCACTACCTGGTGTTAGTTCCTTAATCTCCTGGAAGTCAACATTGAAGGCTGCCTTGATCGCCTGCTTTTCAGAAGCTACCACCACCACTTCATCGTCGGCATGGTAAAACGCAGGCCTAATGCCCGATGGGTCCCTAATCACAAAAGAAGCACCGTGCCCCAATAAACCTGCCATTACATACCCCCCGTCAAAATCACGGCAGGAACGATGGAGGACTCTTTGCAAATCGATATTGTCTTCAATTACATCCGACAATGTAGGGTTTTCAAATATCCCTTTGAAACGATCAAATACACGCTGGTTTTCCTCGTCCAGAAAATGGCCTATTTTCTCCATCACCGTCACGGTATCTACCGTATCTTTTGGATGTTGCCCCAGCGAAATAAGCTTTTCAAACAATTGATCAACATTGGTCATGTTGAAATTACCGGCCATCACCAAGTTGCGACTCCGCCAGTTACTTTGGCGAAGCATGGGGTGACAATTTTCAATTTCATTGGCACCATGGGTACCGTATCGCAAGTGACCTAACCATAGTTCACCTGTAAAAGCCACATTTTCCTGAAGCCATCGAGCATCAAAAACCTTGTCTTTGTTTCCCTTTAACGATTTTCGGAATTTTTTGTGAACCTTTTTGAAGATGTCTGCCGTAGGTTGCGGTCCAACGGAACGATATCGGCTGATGTAACGTTTACCGGGAGGGACTTCAATTTTGATATTAGCAACTCCTGCGCCGTCTTGCCCTCTGTTTACTTGCTTTTCCATCATCAAGGAAAGCTTGTATGCGGCATAGAGTGGTGTTTGATACTTATCAATAAAGTATTGATAAGGTTTGCGTAATCGAATCAACGCGATTCCGCATTCATGCTTGATAGCATCGCTCATGGTTAACGCCTGCTGGTTACTG
>ENA-UOVV01000565-UOVV01000565.1-compost-metagenome-genome-assembly--contig:-NODE-565-length-41620-cov-10.983327_pt1 | contig 41620 bp, 33 predicted proteins | sample MGYA00238155_ERZ761577 | MGnify/ENA primary metagenome ERZ761577 (study PRJEB28898, sample SAMN06268775) | compost metagenome | isolation source: Emeryville, CA | place: USA:Emeryville, CA | collected... | reverse complement strand
TTGCTGAAGGAAAAATATACGCAAGAAAACGGTCGAACGAGGGATAGGAATGGCAGTGAACTCAACACCGGAGCCATTCTTGGGGCTATGCTGTACGGGGACGGAGATTTTTCAGAAACCGTCAAACTGGCGTTCAATTTTGGCTGGGATGCCGACAATAATGCAGCGCAAGTAGGTACCATCCTCGGTGTTATGGACGGTTACCGAAAGATGATGTCAAACGGTTGGATGATTGTTGATCGCTACAAAAACACCACCCGCGACAATATGCCCATGGATGAAACGATCACCAGTTTTGCCGATCGCCTGGTCGAATTATTCGAAATGGTTAACGAAATGCAAGGGGGTAAAAAAGGATTGGTAGCGAATAAACCAGTTTATTTTATCCCGACAGAAGCCCCTAAAATGATCGTCCAAACCGGCACCTACGATGCCCTAAGGAACTCATTGTTGCAGACCTATCCGGCTGAGCATATCGTAAATTCCATCTTGCAGGGCAACCAAGACGAAAAAGCGCGCGCCGCTTATCTTGCGGTTTGCCTAGACCTTTACACCGACATCGCAAAAAATCATCCAAAACAGTGGGAAGAAGCCACACGGCATTTGAGCGGCTATTGGAAAGTGATGAATAACATCTTCAGTCGAGATTTTAAAGCATTGGATAAACTCCGGGAAAAATTCGTGGCAGCCGGGCTCCCATCGCCCCGACGTCGATTTTCCGACGCGGAAATTTATAACGACTTAACCCCCTGGAAGAATCCTGACAAACTATACAACGACTGAAAATACGTTTCATGCAAGACTCGATTAAAATAAAAAATTTCAGATGGTGGATCGTGGGTTTAATCGCTCTGGCAACGGCGATTAACTATTTGGACCGGCAAAACCTTCCTGTCGCGTTAAGCGAAATTCGTAAGAGCTTCGAAATAACGGATGTCGACTACGGCTTAATTAATAGCCTTTTTCTCTTCGCCTACGGAACCATGTATGCTATTGGCGGACGAATAATTGACATTTTAGGTTCTCGATTGGGCTATTTCGTACTCATCACCTGGTGGTCATTAGCCAATATTTTACACGGATTTGTCTCTACGGTAACAGGACTTGGGATAGCCCGCTTCTTACTGGGTATCGGTGAGGGCGGTGCTTTTCCGGGATCAGCGAAGGTTGTCTCCGAATGGTTCCCCACCAAAGAACGTGCCATGGCCTTCGGCATCTTTAATACGGGTTCCAGTATCGGAGCCGTCATTGCACCTCCGCTTATAGCCACCATTATTTTAGCATTCGACTGGCGTTGGACTTTCTTTATTTGTGGAGCCTTAGGCATCCTATGGGGTGTATTATGGCTGAAAATCTATTCACTCCCTTCCCAGAGTAAGTTTATCACAGCGAATGAAAAAAAACTTATTGAAAACGCGCAACAACAACCCACTACAGATCCCACAATTCAAATACCCTGGTTAAGTCTATTTCGCTATCGAAAACTTTGGGGATTGCTAGCGATAAAATTCTTGCCAGATGCTGGCTGGTATTTCTTCATCTTTTGGTTACCGAAGTACCTCAACGATGTCAGGGGGCTCGATATCAAAGGCATAGGTACTTACGCCTGGATACCCTATGCGATGGCCGGATGTGGAAGTTTGTTGGGTGGGGGGCTCAGTAGTTATCTCTTGAAAAAGGGATTCTCGCTGGATATCTCACGAAAAATACCGCTGGGAATTGCAGCAGGGCTCCTGCCTTTTTCGCTGCTCATCACCAATGCTTCCTTAACTACCGCTGTCCTGTTTTTCGGTTTAGCGATGTTTGGCCACCAACTGTATTCGACCATCGTACAAACTTTGGTGGCCGATATGTTTCCTACTCAGGTTGTGGGAACGGTGTCTGGGTTAATGGGATGCGTTGCCACCTATGGCGCCATGTTGTTTAGCATTTTCATCGGGTATGTCATCAATAGTTATGGATATAGTCCAGCATTTATCCTGGCTGGCGTGCTTCACCCCATAAGTCTTATTCTTCTCTTCATCATTATTAAAAAAATAGAAATCGTACATGTGACACAGACGATTCCCAAAAACAACTGATAGTATGATAAAATTGTCGATCGCAATTGCGGACACAAAAGCGCTACCGAGTGCATTTGTGGTTTTTAGAGGGTTTGAAAAATGCATACCCAAAGCAGCAAATTTAGGTTTTGATGGGGTGGAACTGGCACTCAAAAGAGCCGAAGAAATAGATATTGAACTGCTTCACCAACTCCTTGGAGACAACAATTTAGAAGTTTCTTGTATCTCCACAGGACAGGTATTCGCCGATGGGGGACTAACGCTCACGGATGAAAATCCTCAAAAAAGGAGCCAGGTAATCGCAGTTTTTAAAGATTTAATCGACCTGGCTGCCATCTTTGGGAAGAAAATAAATATGGGTCGTGTGAGAGGGACGATAGGAAATCGTTCTCGACAATGGGTAGAAAACTTGTTCTGTGAAACCCTTGCAGAACTCGGCGAATATGCCGGAAAACAAAAGGTTACCCTGCTCATCGAACCCATTAACCGATATGAAAGCGATTTCATTAATACCATCCAAGAAGGAATTCGAATACTAAAAAAAACAGGATTGTCTAATTTAAAAATCATGCCAGATGTCTTTCACATGAATATTGAAGAAGTCTCTATTATAGGTGAACTTGCGGAAAATATTCAATATATCGACTACATTCATTTGGCCGATTCGAATAGGAAAGCACCGGGTCAAGGGCACATTGACTTTAAAAAGATCTTTAACACCCTGGCGCAATCGGGCTTCAAGGGCTGGACTTCAGTAGAAATTCTTGATAAGCCTAATGCCGATGAAGCAGCACGGCAAGCAGCCGATTACCTGCATCCACTTATTAAAGCGTACAACAAAACCTTGTTAATGACCAACGCATAAACGAATGAAAAAAATTATCATTGGAAATGATCACGGAGGATATGACCTCAAAGTTCAAATCGTAGATCACTTGACCAAACAGGGTTATGATGTTGAAGACGTCGGTTCACATTCCACCGGCATCGTACGATATCCCTACTATGCCGCGACGGTAGCAAAAAAAGTAGCTTCCCATCCAAATTATCGGGGGATCTTACTATGTTCTACGGGAATAGGTATGAGCATCATCGCCAATAAATACAAAGGCGTGAGGGCGGCATTATGTTACAGTACCTATCAAGGGAAAATGACCGCCGCCCATAATAATTCCAATATTATCTGCCTGGGTGGAAGATGCATAGGGCCTTTTGAAGCCTTTGATATCCTAGATGCCTGGCTGATTACCGAATACGAAGGCGGGCGCCATAATATTTCACTGGATCTAATAAACCAAGCAGAGAAAACGAATTTTAGCGATAGCCTTTGGGATCCGGGAATTCCCGATATTCAATAGCATCGTCTTTTTAACGATTTAGTGATTTTCAAAAATCGTTCACGTTATACATGCTTCTTGTTTTTTAGACACTGTTCAAACTAAAACGAGAGGTTGGCTATTTCGTATGGATCGGCCGTGTAGGGTAACTGACTGATGCGGTTCTCATTCCAAAAGAGGGTATATAGGTCCAAAAAATGGTTTTAATAATAGACCTGGACTTTTTAACTTTCAACGGATTCATGGGAATCAATTTGCGCGCTGTAATTTATCTGGTGTTCCAATATCTGTTACTCGCTTGCCAGCCCGCTCACTACGATTGGCCGGAATACCACGGGGATGGTCATCGTAACCACTATTCCCGCCTCGACCAAATTAACCTAAAGAATGTTTCGAAACTAAAAGTAGCCTGGGAGTACAGATCTGGAGGCGCCGACACTGTTCGAAATCGCAGTCAGATCCAATGCAATCCCATCATTATCGATGGAATACTGTATGGTGTCTCCGCCGATATTCAGGCTTTTGCCATAGATGCTTATACAGGAAAAGAAATTTGGAAAACACAGTTGAGCGAAAACCAGGGAACACTCAGTCGGGGAGTTACTTATTGGGCGGACGGGGAAGACAAACGTATATTTTTAGGAGCAGGCCGTTATTTATATGCCATCGATGCCCTGAAGGGTGAGATCATCACTACCTTTGGCGACAGTGGACGGATAAACCTCAGAGCGGGTTTGGAAAGGCCTGGAGCCGATCAAAACGTTTCCGCCAATACCCCCACCACCCTCTACCAGAATTTGCTCATCACGGGCGTACGTGTCAATGAATCTGAAACTGCGCTATTGGGCGATATCAGAGCCTATGACGCACGTACCGGTGCTTTGGTTTGGACCTTCAAAACCATTCCAGATTCCCTCGATACGGAGGCCTACCAAACCTGGGGGCCTAGCGAACCCCGAAAACGTATCGGCGGTGCTAACAATTGGATGGGGATGGCCATCGATCGAGACGAAGGTATCGTCTATGCACCCACTGGCTCTGCCGCCTATGATTTTTGGGGGGGTAATCGTATCGGCGACAACCTCTATGCCAACTGCCTCCTGGCACTCGACGCCGCGACGGGAAGAAAATTATGGCACTACCAATTGGTACGTCATGATATCTGGGATAGGGATCCACCTACGACACCCAACCTGGTGACGATGCAACGTGAGGGAAAATCTATCAAAGCTGTCGTTTTAGTCACCAAACAAGGACAAACGTTTGTGTTTGATAGGATTACCGGTGAACCAATTTTCCCTATTGACGACGTCGCTTTTCCACAGGATGCCATCGAAGGAGAATTACCCGCACCTACTCAACCGATCCCAAGGCTACCCGAACCTTTTACACGACAAAGCTTCACCGAAAAAGACTTTAACCCCTTCATCGAAGATATAGACTCTTTGAAAACTTTGTTAAAAAATGCCCGAACCGGTTCCCCATATATTCCTATTACCCATCAAATGACGGTATTCTTTCCAGGTACCGATGGGGGTGCGCAATGGGGTGGCGCCGGGATTGATCCCCAAGGTATAATGTATGTTCCCGCCAAAGAAATCCCTGTCTATACGTCTCTCGTCCCCCTAAAAAATGGGACGAACCATAAGAACAAATCCACAGGAAAACAGCTGTACCAGCTTCATTGCTCGTCTTGTCATGGCCCCGATCGAAGAGGAAACCATGATGGCACCTACCCTTCTTTACATCCGTCAAACTTAAAAATGAACCCCACAGAGGTGGCAGTCATTTTGAGAAATGGGAAGGGACGAATGCCCTCTTTCGATCATTTAAATCAGTCGGAACAACAGGCAATTGTGGATTTTATATATGAAAAGACCGGTAACGAGGTGGAAACTGAACCCGATCGAGTTGGTCAAATACCCTTCCGTCATACGGGATACAACCGTTGGTACCATAACGGATATCCGGTCAGTACACCTCCGTGGGGCACATTGACCGCACTGGATCTTAATACGGGTCTAAAAAGATGGCAGGTACCGCTCGGTGAATATGAGGAATTAACCCAGAAAGGCATTCCGATAACGGGAACTGACAATTATGGCGGACCGCTGGTAACGGCGGGAGGTCTCGTCTTTATTGCAGCCACACGGGATGAAAAAATTAGAGCATTCGATAAAACTACGGGGGAAAAAGTTTGGGAACACCCCCTTCCTGCTGCAGGCTATGCCACCCCTTCAACCTATCAGATCAAGGGTCGGCAATTTGTGGTCATTGCCTGTGGTGGCGGAAAGTTGAATACGAAATCAGGTGATAAGTACGTAGCATTCGCTTTGGAAAACTAATGTTTAGAGGATATGGATCTCTTTTTGAGTGAGATTAAATGCCTCAATACTACATTCCCACCCTTTTAAAATAAGAAAACCTTCCAATTAAATCGGAAGGTTTTGCTGTCGTCAGTATTCCAAATCGTTAATCGTAAGTCATAGCTCGACACCTTTTACGGTTTCTATAATTCTAGCTGCAACTTTATAGGGGTCTGCAGCTGAGTTCGGACGACGGTCTTCCAACCATCCTTTCCAGCCTCTTTGAACAGTGGCTACAGGGATACGGATAGAGGCACCACGGTCAGACACTCCGTAGCTGAATTGATCGATTGCTGCTGTTTCGTGTTTACCTGTCAAACGTAAGTGGTTATCGGGGCCATACACGTCAATATGTTCCTTGATATATTTTCCGAATTCCGAACAAACCTTATCATAGGTCTCCTTGTTTCCGGCGTTACGTAACAACGAGTTGGAGAAATTGGCATGCATTCCTGAACCGTTCCAGTCGGTATCACCCAATGGCTTACAAGTCCAGTTAACACTGATACCGTACTTCTCTCCAATTCTTTCGAGCAAATAACGAGCTACCCAAATTTGATCGCCTGCTTCTTTTGCTCCCTTGGCAAAGATTTGAAATTCCCACTGGCCAGCCGCCACTTCGGCGTTGATTCCCTCTACATTCAAACCCGCATCCAAACAAACATCAAGATGTTCTTCAATGATCTCCCGGCCGAACGCCTTTGTAGCGCCTACTGAACAATAGTAAGGTCCTTGAGGGGCAGGATAACCGTTCAAGGGAAAACCCAATGGTTTATTGGTCTCAGGATTCCAAAGAAAATATTCTTGCTCGAAACCGAACCAAAAATCATTGTCATCATCCTTAATCAAACTTCTACCGTTGGTTGCATGGGGCGTCATATCGGCATTCAATACTTCGCACATCACCAGGTAACCATTTTTTCTTTGCGAGTCGGGGTACACCGCTACCGGCTGAAGAATACAATCTGAGGCGCCACCTGTGGCCTGTTCTGTAGAGGAGCCATCAAAAGACCACAAGGGTAAGTCTTCGAGTTTACCGCTAAAATCGTCGACGATTTTTGTCTTACTACGAAGACTTTGAATAGGAGAATAACCGTCCAACCAGATGTACTCTAATTTATACTTTGCCATGTTCTTAGAGAATAAATCATTAATAATGATAAGGAAATATTTATTTGACACACAAATGTATTTCAGAAATCACTTTCTACAAAATTAAATTTTTAATATTTCATCAAAATCAATCTAAAAATCTTGTTTTTTATATTTTTTTAGGATTTTATTAAAAATAATAACAAAATATTACAAGTAAATTTTAGTCGTCTTTACTCAAAAAATGTGAGCATTTATGATTTTTAGGATCAATTTCGCGCGCTTTTAGGTGTTTTTTATGATTTTTTGCAATAATCATGTTTCAATATACCACGATTTTATATTGTGTTTTTTCAAGAGCACGAGCGAGCAATGGGGATATTATTTAAGTTTGTAACCATGAATGATCCACTTTTTTATTGCCCCCATCCAGAAACAGGAATTCTACCCCCAGAGGAAGTCCATCATCTTGTACGAGTACTGCGAATGCGGAGTGGCGATACTATACTCGTTACCTCGGGCGATGGCACTTGCTACCAGGCGATTTTACAAGAGGTAACCCCAAAAAAAGCTACTTATCGCCTCGGTTCACAAATGCCACATTCGCCGCGCCCGTATCAAGTAAAAATTGCTGTCGCCCCTACGAGAAAACCCGATCGAAATGAATGGATGGTTGAGAAAATGGTGGAATTAGGCATCGACGAAATTTGGTTTGTGAAAACCACCCATACGCATTTAGAAACATTTAATAGAGTCGTCAATCCGGATCGAATTGATAAAATCGCCACTGCAGCCATGAAGCAATCCGGACAGTTTAAGCTACCCCGATTTCACATCGGAGTCGAATGGTCCGACTTTCTCGCACAACAGGGGGAAAGCAGAGGCTTTATAGCGTATGTTCCGGAGAAAGGAACCGCTTCTCACCTCCTATCAGCAGCCCAGGGTAGTACCAATAGTCTGGTGCTTATTGGTCCGGAAGGAGATTTCACACCCGAAGAAGTAGAAATGGCTACCCAAGCAGGGTTTGAGTTGGTTTCCCTAGGCGCAACTCGCCTTCGCACAGAAACGGCAGCAGTGGCCGCTTGCCATATTCTCCACCTCGCACAATTGTGATTAAAATAGTGAGTGCCCGCCTAAGATAATGCGGTCTGCACTCATTTTTGTTTTAAAGATTGTAAAACTTGTTTTACAGATTGCAAAACAGGTTAGGCATTCTGAATGCAAAGGTCATTATCTTTGTTATGAATTTGCTCACCCGGTTAACATTACTGAGCATTTGAGATAGCAAATGACAACACCAGCCATACACGAAAACCCCGTTACGTTTTATTGTCCCTCGTTGACGAGGTATCAACGACGTGAAACCGTTACCGTTACCATCGGTGACACTCCGTTAGGAAGCGACTTTCCAATTCGCATCCAATCCATGACCACCGTCGATACAATGGATACTGAAGGAACTGTCCAGGAAGTGATTCGAATGGTCGAAGCGGGTTGTGAATATGTGAGAATAACCGCTCCGAGCGTAAAGGAAGCCCAAAATCTGGAAAACATACGCAAGCAGTTACATCAACGCGGGATTAAGGTTCCCTTGGTCGCCGATATACATTTTACCCCGAATGCCGCAGAACTTGCCGCTCGTATTGTTGAAAAAATCAGAATCAATCCAGGCAATTATGCTGACAAAAAAAGGTTCGAAAATATTGAATATACCGATGCTTCTTACCAAGCAGAACTAGATCGGATCAGAGAAAAATTCACTCCTTTAGTAAAAATTTGCAAGGAATACGGCACAGCCATGCGTATTGGCACAAACCATGGCTCCCTGTCGGACCGAATCATGAGTCGCTATGGTGACACCCCACTAGGCATGGTGGAATCAGCACTGGAATTCCTAAGAATATGTGAGGACCTGCATTTCTACAATATTGTGCTTTCCATGAAATCGAGCAATACGCAAGTCATGGTAGAAGCATATCGATTATTAGTCCAAAGAATGGCCGAGGAAGGCCATCGCCCCTACCCCCTTCATTTAGGCGTCACGGAAGCCGGTGAAGCCGATGACGGCCGAATAAAATCGGCTGTGGGGATAGGCACACTTTTGGAAGACGGCATCGGTGATACAATTCGGGTTTCTCTTACCGAACCCCCAGAAAATGAAGTCCCCGTAGCTCGTACTTTGGCCGAACGCTATACCAACCGAAACCAACATGCGTCAATAGAACCTGTAGATCAACTCCCGATAAATCCCTTTCATTATACCCGTAGGGAAACGCACGAAGTCTACAATTTAGGCCATACAAATGTACCCAGAGTCGTTGCTGATTATTCGAATTTTGAAATCACAGCCCCTTCCGATCTAAAACCCATCGGTCATTTTTACCTCCCATTGCCGGACAAATGGCGGATGAATGACTTAGGGGCGGATTTTATTTATACCGGGTCGAGACCCTGCCCTTTTATGCTACCCAATGGGCTCAAAGAAATCTTAGACTACCCAACTTGGCTAACCCAGGACGACAAAATCAATCGCTTCCCTTTAATAGAAGTAAGTAATTGGCATAGCGGGATTGAAAAAAGCGCCGTACTGAATTTCATAAAGGGCAATATTCAAACCTTTACTCCTGAGGTTTTAGCTTCCACCCGGGGGCTTAAGAATGTCGTCCTTTGGATCGACACTGATAATGAACATGCTATGGCGGAGCTTCGACGCCTGTTTTTTAGAATCATACAAGAGCAGATAACCCATCCAGTTATTGTACAGCGGGCTTATGCCGACAACCAAGGAGACGCATTTCCCTTATATAGCGCAACGGACGTCGGCGGATTATTAGTGGATGGCTTAGGTGACGGTGTGATGCTCGCACCGGATTTCCAATCTGAGGACATCAACCAACGCTTACATACGCTTGAGCACTTTAATACAATAGCCTTCGGTATTTTGCAAGCCGCTCGCACACGGATGTCAAAAACCGAGTTTATTTCCTGTCCCTCTTGTGGACGAACCCTATTTGACTTACAGGAAACTACGGCCATGATTCGGAAACATACCGAACATTTAAAAGGTCTGAAAATTGGAATTATGGGTTGTATTGTGAACGGTCCCGGAGAAATGGCTGACGCAGATTACGGCTATGTGGGTATGGGTAAGGATAAAATTGCGTTATATAGAGGACAAAATGTTGTTAAACGTTCTGTTCCCTCCGCCCGAGCGGTGGATGAACTGATCTTATTAATCAAAGAGGATGGACGCTGGACCGATCCGGAAGAAAATCCCGAAGTATAATTGGTAAACATCAAGGATAAATAGATGAGCGATATTAAAAAGTATTTCCATTTGGGAGAAGCTTTCCGGTACTTCGGTAGGGTCTTCCGTAAAAATAACGGTGAATATCCCGACAATTTCAATATCCGAACCATGCACTGGATCAATCGGATATCCATCGTTATGTTTATAATCTGTCTGATCGTTATGATTACCCGGGCTATTTTGAGATGAACATTGAAACCTTACGAGATTTCTGCCTCTCTTTACCCCATGTAACAGAAGATTTACCCTTCGGGCCTGAAACTCTTGTCTTCAGAGTAGCCCAAAAAATATTTTTGCTAGTATCATTAGATACAGAAATATTGAGCTTTAACGTAAAATGCGATCCTGAACTAGCCGTTGAACTCCGCGAAAAATATCCAGGCATCGTAAAGCCAGGTTATCATATGAATAAAAAACACTGGAACACGATAGAACCAAACCCCTCGATACCGGATACAATGATCGAAGGCTGGATTCGACATTCTTACGAATTGATCGTCAATTCACTTCCTAAGAAAACCCGTGAAGCACTGCTATGATACTTCTCCTGGTCGTCCCCTCGCTGTTCTTGCTTATTTTAGTGGCATCACTTGTTTCAGCCCGATATTCACCTGGGCACAGAGAGAAAAAAGAACTAGCCCAGGGTATCTGGCTTTTTGAACAAAACCAAATGGAAGACGCCTTCCGTTTTTTCGATCAAAAAATTAAGAATGGCCGTAAATCGAGTATGACTTACCTCTATCGTGGCCGCTGCAATGCCCGATTGGACAATTTAAATTCAGCCCTCTTTGACCTCACCACCGCCCTAAGTTATGATAATAGCGTGGTCGAAGTATATGTCGAAAGAGGGAGAATCTATTATTCCTTGGGTGAAATTGAAAAAGCATATCGTGAATTCGAAAGAGCATTTTTCTACTCAAAAGGAAGAAGAGCCGACATACTCCGTTACAAAGGACTCACCCTTATCGAAAAAGGACAGTATTTCCAAGCTGCACGCTTTCTTACCAAAGCTGTGGAATTAGGTGATGAGGAGGCAAACCAGGTACTCATGGCACCTCCCTTTCATAACTCTTTCGGATTTAGCAAGGACCCCTACAATAATTACTAGGCAAGAGTTATTTGTAGTTAAATACGACAAATTAAATAGATAAGCTCCGAGTTTTCCAATCTCCATTAGGGTTTTGCCGTAGCTTCGAGAGGTTGTTGGTGCTCCGCATTGATCAAATTAATGGCATTGGATATACCTTCCACTTGATCTTCTGCCAATAGTAAGGGAACAGGCAGGACGGTCAATTCCTCGTTACCCTCCTGCCCCATCACAGTAATGGCTGCAGAGTTTGAACTTATTCGGACCATGTGGGTAGGTTCTATTTCCTCCTCCGGGTGTAAACTTAATTGGATAGACTCCCAAGGACAGAAGGCTAATACACTGTTTTTGCCCTCGACTTTATAGGAAACAATCAAATCCTGACTTGAAACGGTACAAAGGAAATCGCTTCTACCCTCAAAGGATATCGCATGTCGGTTGAGTTGTTCAACCAGCCAGCGTTTGGCATGATCTGTATTTTCGAATTGACTTTGTGCGGGTACCGCCAAAGCGATAAAGCATAGGATACTTGTGAATAAGCTAAAACCAATTTTTTTCATCGCCTTTCTGATTACAACAATGGATATTGCTTTTTTAATCTTAAAGTTCGATGCACTCGAAATCATACAACTTATGATAACGAAAACTTAATTCTTACCGGTTCCGATACGAAATCGTTTAGAATCGCTACGAGCTCACGCCAACCTTATTCCCATTTTCTCCTCTCTTTCGAGGGGCAATGTGGGTCTTCCTCGTAGATGAATTCACTCCCCGATGCCTACGCACCTAAAAATTACGATAATTTTTACAAATTTTCGAAAAAAACCTCGGCAATGCCAAACGTCAACCTGCTACAAATTTTAAAATAGGTTTACGATGCTCCCTCCCCTCTCTGTGCGGCTTTTATTTCTTCCCTCAAATCGTGGGCTAATTCCTTACAAAGGTTATCGATTTTTTTTGCAGCCTGAGTGTCGCCCGTCGAATTAACCAGGGTATCAGCAATGCCACGCATGATTTCGATATAAAATTGTTTCATATCGAACACCTCCATCTGCTTAGTCCAAAGGTCGATTTTCAAAGTCGATTTATGGTATTGATCCCAAACAGCAATGGCCACCGCTCGGGTTTCATTGATGCCTTCGTTAGGGTTATCGGTAGCATCCCAATATATTTTATCTGGAAATTTTTGCTCGTCTAGTTCAATTGTAAAATTGATTTCTGTTTTTCTCATTTTTTATTCCATTAAAACCAAAACATCTTCCCGGGTCAACGATTTAACAAACCCCTCTTCACTGGTAATTAGTTCATTTGCCAGTTCTTTCTTTTTATTTTGTAGCGTTAATATCTTTTCTTCCACCGTATTTTTAGTTATAAACTTATAGATAAAAACCGCTTTATCTTGACCGATACGGTGCGCTCGATCGATCGCTTGCGTTTCAACAGCAGGGTTCCACCAGGGATCCAGAATAAAAACATAGTCGGCTGCGGTCAAGTTGAGTCCAACACCTCCTGCTTTTATCGATATTAGAAAGACTTTGACGTCCGATTTATTTTGAAATTTGTCAACCTCCTCCGCACGTTTGAGCGTGGATCCGTCTAAGTATGCATAGGAAATTCCTTTTTGATCCAACTTCTCGCGAAATAAAGCCAGGTGCTTCACAAAAGAACTAAATACCAATATCTTATGGTTTTCGGCGAGGGCGGTTTCGAGTTTGTGAATGACATCCCTGAATTTCCCCGACTCACCCGTATAAGAACGGTCTGTCATTTGGGGATGGTTAGCGAGTTGTCGAAGTTCGTTCAGCCCTTGAAGTAATACAATTTGGGTTTTGGCCAGCCCCTCCTTATCCATTTGTTCCAGTATCAGATTTCGAAACTTATTTTTGGTCTGTTCATATAAAGTTTCTTGTTCTTCCGTCATGGTGGTAAACTGCACACTTTCCGATTTTTCGGGCAAGAAGCGCGCAACCTGTGACTTATGACGTCGGAGTATAAACGGCTTGATGGTGGCATACAGGCGCCGGGTGGCCTCTTCATCTCTACTTTTCTCGATGGGTGTCAAATAATTTCGCTGAAAATACGCCTTACTGCCTAGCAATCCAGGATTGACAAAACTCATTTGAGACCATAAATCCAATACACTGTTTTCCAAGGGGGTACCGGTCAGTATTAAACGATGGTTGGAATACAGCTGCATAACGGCTTGGGTGGTCAGGGAACCCGGATTTTTAATAGCCTGAGATTCATCCAGTATGACGTACTGAAATTTATAGGTTTTCAACGTTTCTATATCCAGCCGAACAATACCATAGGAAGTGAGAATCAAATCATAACCGGCGAAACTTTGCATCGACTTATCCCGATTACTCCCGGTATACAAAAGTACTTTAAGCGAGGGGGTGAATTTTTCCGCTTCCGTTGCCCAATTATATAATAGGGAAACAGGCATGATCAAAAGAGAAGGCAATTGAGCCCCCATTTCCTTTTGTGCTTGTAAGAGCGCCAAGGTTTGGATAGTTTTACCCAAGCCCATATCATCGGCCAAACAACCGCCCAATTTGTATTCATTGAGGAAACGGAGCCAATCATAACCCGACTTTTGATAGGGTCGTAGCGAACCTCTGAAATTTTTAGGCAATTCATAGTCGTCGATTTCCTCGAAATTTTTCAAACCTTCGAGTCGACGATTCATCACCACTGAAGCCAATCTATCTTTTTGTAAGCTATCGACCAGTCGTAGGTGATGTTTACGTAATTTGATCCCCTTGTCCTTATCGGTCTCTAACAGCTGCAGTAGTTCTAAATAATCGGTAAACCAATTATCAGGAATCAGTGCAATTTCACCATTCGGTAATACGTATTCTTTCTTATTCTGCAGGATGTGCTTTCGAAGTTTTAGAAATGGCACCTCGAATTCCCCAAATCGAACGATTACTTTTACATCAAACCAGTCGGTACCGTCTTGGTCGACGATCGACACTTCAAAAAAAGATTTACCAAGGTAATAGGTTTGCGGGTTCTTGGCACTTTGAACGATTTCAATATTGTTTTCCACCAGCCAGTCGTGGTTTTTCGTTAACCAGCCAATGAAAAAATCTCTCTCCCCTGCTTTTTGACCCCATCCCAAGTCCAGACCTTTTTCTTTTAATTTTAAAACAACTTGCTTTTCAAGCCGAATATCTCGTCTAATTTTATAGAGAATGTAGTTTCCGTTTTCGCGCGACATATTGACGTGCCAGTTCGATGCGAATTGGTCGGCTTTGAACTCGTATGCACCATAACGAAACGACAAGGTTGCGACTATTTGGGGCTCCGTCGATCGGGTGGAATTTCCAAACAAATCACTCGTAACCATCGGAGCTAGTTCGGTGATGGTCAATACAGGTTGAACAACACCATCGAAGGCTTCCTGTCGAAGATCATACCCCTTTGCCCTTACGTCGTGCGTTGCTAATAATGGGAGGATAAACTTTTTCAAATAGGTTTCCTCAATTTCGCGCGGGATGGGAATAAATTTCCGGTTAAAAAAAGGTTTTAGCTTCTTTCCGTCATCCAAATTATGCCCAAAATAATAAAGCTTTGTGCCTATCAACATCCAGGCGGGATGTTCGCAAATTAACAATGCATTTTGATATTGAAATTCCAATTTCTGCCCCTGATAGCGAAGGGTTGGGAAATAATGGGTATTCTCTTCATTCCTATACAAATAAAACCGAACCGAAACCGGGTCAGGCATGATTTCCATTTTTTTCCAGGCGACGTTCCCATCCTTTCCTGAAATATAGAATTCTTTTTCGAAAGCCTTCTCTAATATTTTCGCATTGATACGTTGGAGATAGTCGGTCAGCGAATCTCTGACTTGGGTATCGCCCTTGTCAGGGTCAAGTAAACGGGTAAAGAAATCAGCTGCCGGAAGTTTTTTCTTATTAAACTTTTTCAATAATTCATTCCGTTGATAAGAATCGATGAGCTTTACCAGTTCAAAATCGGTCGGATCGGCCCCCTTCGCAAACTCTCCAATGTTTTCAGAAGATAGCAACTGAGCCAGCAGTGTCGGCATGCCGGAACGGTCTAACTGAACCACATAGGACTGAAATAGGTAACCGAAATTCTCAAATTGGTAAAGGGAATAAATAATCTGAAAAGGTTCCTCTGGAGAGACATTCATGGAATCGATACGCGTGGTCTTGGTAAAAAAAGGCTTTAAATATAACAAATTCGTCAAAATTAGCCTAACCGAATTTTATTCGGATTGTGAACAAATTAAGAAAATGTATATCCATTCTTACCTAAATTCTCCCAATTACTTTTCGCCAAAATCAGCCTAATCCATTCAAAATCACACAGATAAAATCATCCTAAAATCCGTACTCTTCCTTACCTCCAACTTTTCATCAAAAATCACTTTTTTACGTTTTTGCACTTTACCAAGAATTTCAATAAACTATTTTTAATTTAACAGAAAATATCTATAACTTTACAAGTGTATGTATGACTATTAAACTTAAATCCCGTACCCACTTAACCTAAATCCCCGCTTACATAATGGCACATATACGTTATAAGCAAGAAGAAGAGTTAGAATTTTGGAATCAATTTAGAAAAGGAGACGAAAACGCATTTGCAAATCTTTACCAATCTTACGTTCACATTCTGTATCAGTACTGCTCACAGTTTACCCTTGACAAGCCTTTGATCAAAGACTGCATCCACGATTTGTTTGTGGAACTCTGGCGGAATAGGGCTACGATCGGTGATACTACTTCCGTGCGCTTTTATCTTATGGCGTCGATCAAACGTAAATTGGTACGTCACATTAACGCCTATCAAAAGAATACCAGTAATGAGGATATTCCCGTTGAATATTGGCGTATTAACACGCCTTCTCATGAGGCAGAGGTCATTTCAAACGAAGAATATGACCTAACCAATCAATATCTTAATTCTGCGCTCGAACGCTTACCCAAACGCCAACGCGAAGCGATATACTTGAAGTTTTACATGAATATGAGTAACCATGAGATCGCTGAGCTCATGAAAATCAATATTCAATCGGTATATAACCTGGTGTTTGGAGCCTTATCCAATATGAAAAGACACATGTCTTTGGATAAAATTACAGTATAAGGCCCTGTTTTTTTAAAAATTATTCAAGCTTATTGCCGACATAAAAATGTCGTGCAACATCCCCTATTTCATGGTTTTGAACTAAAATCTATTCACCCCTGATGGATAATTACGTGGGGGATACTTCACCTCACCCCTGCCCCTCCCTCCATAAGTGGGCGTAGAAACCTAAAAAAAGGAAGAATATTGGGATTAGACAAAACACCGTCCAACGCCCAGGGAGAGTTTCTTTTGGAGGGGATCGAACTCAAGGTTAAGTGCCTCTATAGGTTCAACCAATACGTGCATTTTAACACCAATGCCCTATTTTTAACACTAACATTCTCGGGTAAGTAATTGTCGGTATATACCAAAAAGATGTCCGAAGCTGGTTTAAATCGCCATTGAAAGCGGGTATTAAGATTGATATTATCCAACTGACTGTTGTACTGTATAAAAGTCGTAAAGAAGAGGCTATTCGTAAACGTTACATCAATTCTAGGCCCTATTAACCAGTAATGGATGCGCTCACCCAAATGGGGCATATTAATATAAGTATAGGTCCCACTCAAAAGCGTGGCCACATAGGGTTGAACCCGATGCCCCAAATCTGCTTTCAAACGCGTGTAGTGTCCGTCACTAAAATACCCCCCAAATCGTCCTGTTAAAGAATAGGTCAGGGTACTTTGGGGTTCCGAGATATATTCAAAACCGCCTGCTTTCCACTGATGCTCGGTTCCGGCCTCCAAGGGTTTTCTCCCGGAATTGGATGGGTCGAATGGACTCAATAACCGTATGAAGCTGGTTCCTCCCCAGACCATCGCGGTCGCCCGATTCCTCAGGTTAAAATGATACTGAAGCGTCCATTCCCGGTCGGTATTTTTAAAGTCCCTATCCCAATAAGATGTCCCTATTAATTTAGGACCGTGGCTGATCAACAGGGGAGATTTCACGAAAAAGAGGTATCCCATGCTAGGATTAATCTTTGAGTAGCGACCTCGCTGGGCATTGGGCGTATATCCTACTTCCGCATTGTAGCCCTCACCGACGTGTTCATGCTGCCATTGCCAAAAAAAATAGCCGTTATTATAAGTAAGGTCGGCCGCATGTGCCCAGCTATCGGTATCGGGGTTCTTTGCAAAAGGAATTTTTCGTTCAGGACTGAAGGATTTAAAGCCCATAACCTTCCCAGTCCATAAGTTATTCCGTGAGGCTAAATTGAATTCAGCACCCAAATTTCGATTGAAACGTCCGATATGGCCATGGGTTTCCTCCGAATAACCTATCGCCTGTTTGTTAATCATCATTAGCCGCACATTCGAACGGGAAAATACACGCCTTTGAAGGGCTACCACAGCGAAGTTGGTGACAGGGGTCGAATCTTGAGCAGCCGTTTGCGTATCGAGAACACCTATTCGCCAATTTTTGTCAATTTTCCCGCTTAATCGTGCTCCGAACTGGATAGGCATACCCAATCCGATTCGCCGTGAAAAAAAAGGTCGTAGGTTCGCATAGCCGAAATTGGCGAAGATGTCAGCATTTTCTAAAAAAAACTGTCTTCTTTCGGGGAAGAATAATTCAAACCGATCTAAGTTGGTTTGCTGTACATCGACGTCCACTTGGGAAAAATCCGGATTAATGGTAAGATCGAGGTTCAATGATGGCGTTAAGCCGACCTTTATATCCCCACCTACATCGAGCCCCTGTTTCCAGGGCACCTTATTTTCATAGTCCCGCGATACTCTTCCAGCTACATAAGGAATGATTGAAACATTGGCTCCTTGCTTGGGAGGTGGGCGATCCCATACCAAAACACCTGTATACGCTAAGTTCGCTGACGCAAATTGTTTGGGAACCGGCGCCCAGGATGATTTTTCGGAAATGGTCAAGTCCAGGCGACTGAAGTTGACCCCCCATTCGGTTAGCCCTTCCTTATAGCGTATGCTTTTAAAGGGGATTGCAGCTTCCCAGATCCACTTGTCTTCTTCATTAGTTACGGCACTATACCAGCGGTTCTCCCAGTTCAAATCGACGGTCCCGCCGTCCACTTGCTGTCCATCCCAGGGCGCCCCCGCAGCATTTGCCCCAAATGAAAACCCATTGGTACGGTCGTCGTACGGATCCATGAAGAGGAGAAAGTTATCATTCTTATTAAAACTGAAATCACGTTTAAGCGATTCGACCACCAGACTTCCCTTTACCGGCTTATGATTGACCACCAAGATGTATAAATTGTGGTCATCGTAGGTCATTCGGACGTCCGTTTTCGCATTGGCGTAGCTGGTGTCCATGGGTTGCATCATAAAAAAGTCGGATGCCACCTCTGTGGTTGACCATGCGGGATCATCGCCCTTACCATCAATGACGATGGGTGAAGTAGCGGGAAAAATTGAATAACGGTAATTACTATTGGGTTTCGAAGGAGTGTTTTGACCTACCCCCCAAAAGGGAACAAAAAAGATGGCCAGGAAACCTGTCAGTATACCTGGCCAATCCACTCGTTTAAATATCATAATTATTCTACAGTGACTTAATGTAAAGGATGATCGATTCAAGATCACTGTCCGATACGATCCCTACATAAGAGGGCATTTCTCCGCTATAGCCTTTGACATGCTTCACGGGCGGATCTAAAATCGATTCCCTTAGGTATTTTTCGTTAGCAACGGCACTAGTTCCGTCCGTGAATTCACGTCGTTTACCTAATATACCTTTTAAAGGCGGTCCGTACATACCGTCTACTTGTTCCCCTGTAGAATGACAGCCCATACAAGCTAATTTTTCGAACATCGCCTTACCGTGTTCTACCGAAACTACCTCGATAATGCTCTTAGATGCTTCAGCGATTGCCTTTGGATCTTGGAGCAAATTCAAATCTACGCCCTGGAACCCGTATTTATTTAAGGTAAGGGGTTCTACTGATTTGGGGGTAAACCAGAAACCGTCTTGCATCGTCCTGCCATCTTCAGCGGCAATGTCATATAGCACTTCCATTTGCTCGGCCTCCTTCACATCGGGAATTAGCAAGAAAATAGACTTTTTGTCCGCCGATAGATAAGACGCCAGTACCGGCAAGCTTTCCTGGCCAGGTGTTCCATCCAATTTATAGTGTCCGGAGCCGTATTCCTCCGTGCGTAGGTAATTCCATCTTTTAATCCGATAGTTTTGTGGATTTGTCGCCGACTCCGTAGAGAGTGGTGAGTCGAATGTGATGACCACCCCTTCGGTACCTACCTCGAAACCGTTAGGTCTATAACTTGGCAATCCGGTGTACCTTAAGCGTTGTAGGGCACTTACTCCTTTAGCACTGGACCCCCATAGATTAAACCCGGCTACGTAAAGTTGGCCGTCTTTCGGATTGACCGCTCCTTTAGAGGTTGGCGCTGTATAATTCCCTTTGATAAAAGTAACGCCACCCTGTACCGTTTGGCTGGTTGTATCGAACACCACGCGTAGCAGGCCAGGCCTACCAAAAGAAAAGTGGATTAAGTCACCATTTAAAGGACCCATTTTATCACTGGTAACCCATGCCTGTCCAATGGCTGAACGGTCGACACTGTGCGGAATCCAGGTCAGTGGCGGTGCAATTTCAGGGTTATCGTCCCTGTGTTTGGTGGCCGGCACACCGTAATAATCTCCTTTCCGAATTAAGTATATCGGTGTAGAAGGCACAAAATTACCCTGTTGGTCGGAGGCTGTTAAGACACCCGTTTGTGGATGCATACCCAAGAAAGGCCCCCGCAATCCTGTTGCCATCACCTCATAGGATCGTCCATCCTGAGCAATTTTGACGACAGTTCCCGATAATTTCGATCCTGCCCGGAAACCTTTCACCACAAAGGGCGTAATCCCTGGTCCGTTATTGAGGGCTCCCCCCTTAGCGATGTAAAAACAGTCGTCGGGACCTAATACTAAATCAGCAGCCCACTCCCTTGATTCGGCGGATTGTTCCGCGATGTTGGAGAAATTCTCATAAAAATCGGCCATGCCATCGCCGTTTAAATCGACCAGACGAACAATCCCTTCCCGCCCAAAGACATAGACATCATTTTTACGAATTTCAATACTTTGAGGTTCGTGTAAACCGGAGGCAAACCGACGCCATTTTACCCTTTTAAGGTCCATTGTGATGCCGTCGACCAACCAGACATCCCCGGAAAACGTTACGATCGCAGCCCGCCCATCAGGCCAAAAAGCAATATCGGCTACCCGGACATTTCTTTTCCAGGGATTGGGAAGGGGAAGTGTTACTTGATCCACTACGTAGTCATCGGTGTCCGCCGATAGTTGACCTTGCGTATAAACCACATCCTTCCAAAGGGTAGGTCCGCCTTTTTTGAAGGCAGGAAAAGTGGCCGGTTTTTCACTCGCGATCTTAGCTTCAAAATCGGCCAACTGAGCGGTAGGCCCCATCCAAACAATGGTCGCCACTTCCCTCTCGCTAGTAGAAGGCGATAGTTTTACCGTCAGGTATCGATTTTCATAGATTTCAGGTTGGGCATCCCCACTAATGACGGCGACCGCAGTTACTGAATCTTTTTTACTTCCATGATATAGATAGGCAATTCGTCCGCCTGAATTCTCCGAAACCCCATTTACAACTTCTGCGGCAACGAAATATAGGTTGTCATCGTTCGGCCCGATTTGAAAGTTACGGCGAAATGCAATTTGGTTACCAAATCGAACGGAATTCGCCGTTTCAGCAATCTCCGACTTACCTACTTGATAATTTAAGATGGCTTGGTTCTTATACACATATACCCCGGAAAACCTCCCGATATCTTCCGGAATAGGCCCCCATGCGGGTGCTTCGGGATCACCCGCTCCGGGACGAATATCCTTGAATACCGGTTCCCCTACACTCCAGCCGGGATACAGCCCCGTTGCAATTTTAGGATCCCCCGCAATTACAGCCGGCTTATTACCTTTATTATAATAGTCTTTATATGAAATTTGCGGCATGAGGTACATAGGCAGGAAGTCGCCCGTCCATGCCACCGTCCAACGTAACATATCTGTGTCGAAGCACACATAGCTACTATCCGCTAAGGTCAATGCGAGGGTGCGCGCTGAAATATTATCCTTAGGGAAAGAAGCACCTAAATTGCGCGCGTCCATTGAGGTAGAGATGTATGGAAAATCGGACTCTACAAAGTGACCCAGCTCGAGTGCCTCAAAGTCATTTTCGGTGATCAACACCTTGCTCCCCGCGCATTGCATCAATACAAAAGTACTGGCAGTTAATAACAGGAGCGACGCGATTATTAAGAGATTTTTTTTGGGGTAAGAATACATATTACCAAAGGGTGATTGATTTATGAAAGCTATTCTCCAGCCGGGAACGACCACCGAACAATTAGAACACGATTACATAAATAACATGATCCATCGTATCAGGTACTTATAAATTACGGAGCATTTTTAATGCAGTAATCCTTTGATACCCAAAGTCAGCCGCTTGTATCGTTCCACTGGAAATACCGTATCGTTACTATTTCCACATCTGGAATCGACAAATTTACCCTTGAATAATACCGTAAACAAGGGATAAATCTGATAACAAAGAGTATTATTCAGCTAATTTACCCGAACATTCTGGGAGGAATCCACCTCATTATTTTCCTTCCACTTCGTTGAAAAACCTTGTTCAAGCTCCCTCAGCACATTTTTTAACCAAAAGCAATTCTACCAAAATGGCTTCGATATACCGCTAAATCAATGAATAGCAGCATCACATCATCATGTAATTGATCAAGGATTCCCCGGAGGATAATTTTGACTCAGTGTAAAATAACACACTTATTCAATTTCTAGTCCATAACCATTACTACGATGAAGCCATTTCAACCATCTCGAAAACACTTACCTTTATTGACTGTACTCTTACTGCTCCATCTCGGAATTTCCGCCCAAAATGTCGGTATAGGTACTACCACCCCCGACGAAAGATTGCATGTGGCTGGAGGTGATATATTACTATCGCCTACCACCGGCGGGCTTGGCTTGTTAAACGTAAGCCCACACATTAAAATCAGAGCTAGAAATGCGAATAACGGCGGTGTTAATTTCGGCCTTGAATTCCAAGTAGATCAGACCACAGCGGGTTGGATCCGCTCCTACATACCGCCTCTGATTGGCTTTTTTCCAAGTTCAATTCGGATCTCACGCTCAGGGGAAAACCAACCCGATTTGGTGGTTACCCAAGCAGGCGACGTGGGCGTAGGGACCTTCTCACCCGATGCCAAACTTCATGTACAAGACGGCAATCTCCGGATCAACTATGCGAATAGTAACGCCGAAATTGAATTGGCAAGAGGGGGTACCAAACGCGCATTTGTACAACTAGCTGGAACCTCAGGGGATGATATCCGAATCGGAACCTATGAAGGAAACCAAGGAAACTTTATTATTCGTACCAATGGCGGAAATCGATTAACTGTCGACCATCAGGGAAATGTACGAATTGGAAACTCTATCGCCGACGGGTATAGACTTAGTGTAGCGGGTAAAGTGATATGTACGGAACTAAGAGTAGCCCTGACCGGTAATTGGCCTGATTATGTGTTCCATAACGACTATAGGCTAACCGACTTGGAAGATGTTGAAAAACATATCCGCCAACATAGTCACCTCCCCAATGTGCCTTCAGCGACACAGATAGAAGAAGAAGGACTTCACCTAGGAGAAATGCAGCGTCTTCAAATGGAAAAAATTGAAGAGCTGTTTCTTCATGTAATATCACTGAAAAAGGAATTGGAAACCTTGAAAGCGGAAAATAGCTTATTGCGATCGGCTAGAAACTAAGCCCCTACCCTGTTCATCGAACATGAAAATTCATCTTATCATCTCCTTATTTAGGCTGATCGGCAACTGTGACCAAATGTATTCCATACATGAAAGGGAAAGGTTAGCGTCTAATGATCGCACCGCCACGGATGATGCTTTGATGAAAGATTGGATAGCACCTATGTCGAGACTAACCACTCTTAATGAAATCAAACAACTTGGAATGACTTACAAGTTCAGCGAGGGTAGGTACCAAAGCTGTATGAAGGACGAAGTAGGTCCCGATGCTTGCATGAATGACGTATTGTATCCCCGATTTTCGATTTAATTTAACTCTACTTTCAATAATGAAAACTCAATTTCAGTTCCTATGCCTACTCCTGCTCTTCTTTGAAAGTGCAGTCAGCGCGCAGGATTTTCCATTATCAGACGGTTTATACCGCATTCCTTACGCTAATAACACCAAGATATATGTCCAATCTGACGTCTCTAATCATGATCCACTAGGCTGTTTTGACATGTGGGGCGTCGAAGGGACTACCTATCAGATTGTTGCTGCCGCAAGTGGCTGGATTAGAGCAATTCGCGACACTTCCGATCGAAACTGCCACCCTTCCTTACCGTCACCCGACAATTGGTGTTGTGGGGAATTCAATAACTACGTTGTACTTGAACACCCCAACGGAGAATGGTCTACCTATATTCATTTGGCCAAAAATTCGATAACCGGACTGGGTCATGAGGTTGGCGACTGGGTGGAAGCAGGGACTGTTTTAGGTCAAGAAGGAAATGTGGGCTGTTCTACCCGCTCCCATTTGCATTTCGAAGTAGCCCGCCCTCATGACCCCGATGACCCCCAACCCTGGAGTTCGCACTCGGGCGTCGTGCGCGCAGATGGGAAATTACTGAACCCCATTTTTTGTAACGCATCGGATAACAATGGACTGCTAATCGCGAAGAACTACTATACAGCTGGTAGTTGTAACGACAATTGCCCCACAAACTTAACGGTGAATTCGAGTTCTGGCACCTATAATGTGCATCGGGCAGATCAAACCATTACGTCAACTAGCACTTATGGAAGCGGTATTTTCACCATTTATCGCGCGGGAAATGTGGTCGAACTAAAACCCGGATTTAATGCTTCATGGGGAAGTGATATAAAGATGTTGATCAAAACTTGTAATCAACAGAATTAATCGAAACGGTACGCATACATCCACATTTCACACTACCATGATGAAAATATTGATCCACTTCCTAATCTACGTCGTCCTATCCATTGCGTTAGGAATACCTGAAACTACGGCACAATTAGCGATTCAAAGCTCAGCCCAATTTCGTATGCAAAGCAATGCAGTCGTTTCATTTGATGGGCTTGTGTTGACGCCCTCTTCAAGCACAACCCTAAGTAACGTCAACATTACTAAAAGTAGTGTGCCGATTTCACTTCCGCAGCCGGGTCAACAGAGTATCGCTCGGGTATATAACTTTTCCAACACCATTGCTTTTACAGGACTGATCGGAATCCTCTATCAGCAAAATGAATTAAATGGTTTGACAGAAAATATTCTCACTATTGCAACCCGTAACGGATCGGACGCGGTTTTTTCTAAAGCTGCGAATGGCATAGTAAATACATCTGACAATTACGTTCGGGCAACCTATGCTAGTTCGGTGAATCTATGGCAGGTAACCGCTATGGCTAATGATGGGACGCTCCCGGTTCAACTCGCTAGTTTTGAGGTTTTCCCAGAAGGCTCAACAGCGCTTCTACGCTGGACAACCGCCATGGAAAGCAATTCCAGCCACTTCGAAATCCTGCACAGTTTGAATGCGAAAAAATGGTCTACGGTCGATAAGGTCCCTTCCAAACGCGAAAGTACAACCTTTCAGGAATACCATTTTATTCATCACGACCCCGTCAAAGACCTAAATTATTACCAATTACGAATGGTCGATCTAAGTGGTGAATCAGAATTAGGGCCTGTTAAAAGTGTGCTCCTAACGGAGATTCCTGAAACACGGATTTACCCCAATCCGGTTTCGGATGTTCTGACCATTCAAGATGCAAATTGGAACCAGGTTAAGGAGGTTATCTTACTGAACCATCAGGGAACTCCCGTTTATCGATCCAATGGAAATCCCAAATCGACAATCGATGTCTCTCATTTCACCCCCGGAAGCTACTCCCTCCGCCTCGTCAATGCAAATGGCTCGGATGCAGTTTATAAGGTAATTCTGGGTAAATGAACCTTTCCATATCCGCACCACAGCGCCCGGCAGGAGTATTTTAGGGAAAAAACCGACGCTACCTGCCGGTGCGCTGTTTTTTGTTTGATTAATTTGTGCTCCTAAAGAGAAATTGAGGTTAGTTTTTTCAAATTTCGCTCTTTAGTAAAAAAGTATGAAACAAACCAGACTTGAAACTCCTATGAAATTCTCAAGCTTATTTGCTTTGGTAGCACTTTTTATCTTTAGTTGTGCTCCCTCCTCCGAACCACCCGTTGACCGAAGTAACTATGCCAATGAGGTAACCAATGTGGTAGAAGAACTCCGTAAACTTTTGGTAGAACCAGAAGAAGCAGCCTTGAAAAATCTTACCGCAGAAAGTTTAACCTATGGACATTCCAATGGTGTTATTGAAGATCAAAATGAGTTTATCGAGTCGTTGTTAACTGAAAAATTCAAGTTTACTTCGGTAGAACAAAGTGAACAGACAGTTTCTATTTCGGGTGAAACCGCAATCGTGAGGCATATCCTCAAGGGAACCACACAAGATCTTGGAAAGGAACCCGGAACCGCTCATTTGAAAGTTCTGCAAGTATGGCAAAAAACCGACAATCAATGGAAACTTTTAGCACGTCAAGCGGTGCGGGTACCGGTCGAAAACTAAGGTCGAAGTGGGTAATTCAAGTGATGTGAGTATATTGCGGCGATGAAAATTTCCTTGATACTTGCAGTCAACTTGAAGGGAGTGATCGGAAGTCAAAATTCCCTGATTTGGCATCTCCCCAATGATCTCAAACGATTCAAAAACCTGACCATGGGAAAACCTATGATCATGGGGAGAAAAACCTTTGAATCTATAGGTAAACCCCTGCCCGGACGGGTTTCTATCGTCATTAGTCGCGATCCAAATTATTTCGCCGAGGGGATCACCCTCGCCCACTCACTTTCGGAGGCTATTCATAAGGCTAAGGAGATAAGTACAGAGGAAATTTTTGTGGTTGGCGGAGGTGAAATCTACCGCCAAGCACTTCCCCTAGCCGATTGCATCTATTTGACCCGGGTTTATAATGAATTAGAAGGTGATGTTTTTTTTGAATTAGAAAATGAATCCAATTGGCAAATGGTGGACCGGGAGTTTCATTCTAAGGACGCAAAACATGCCTACGACTACGAATTCATTCGGTTAAAACGAAAGAACTAATCGCGCGAGAAGTTAAATTTAATTCCCCCCATCACCCACCTACCTGGCATTACGGCCCCCAATAGATCACTGTATCGGGCATCCGTAAGATTGTCGACTTGTAAATAAGCCGATAGTCGACTTGGGATCAGATCAAACCCGGTTTGAAAATTGAGAGTGAAATAACTTCTTTCCACTTGCACTAAAAGCCCGGAAGCATCCCGTGGTTCACGCACTTTATATAAACCATTCACAGAAAGTTGGAGGCGTTTGTAACGGTAATGGACCATACCATTGAGCAATAGCTTAGCATGCGACGACAAATAGAAGGAAGCGATGTCCAAGGACTGCTGGCTGCCGAGAATGGTAATTCCCATCATTCCTAATAATCGTTGTTGATCCCCCGTTTTTCTTTGATATTGAATGTCTGCTTCCCAACCCTTGGTCACCACTTTAGCTATATTTTGAGCAAGTGCATAGCTACCCGAGGGCACAAGGTTGTCTTGCCGGGGCATATTTTCCCAAGGCGTTGGAACATAGTCAATCACATCTCCTTGGTGGCGTTGAAAATAGGTGGTTGACACCTTCCAATTCCCCCCTGAGAACCAATCAAGCCCAACTTCATAGCTAACCGAACGCTCTGCTTTTAAGTCGGGATTACCGATACTTCCGCCGGTCACTACTTCCTTGTTATAGTTGTTAAATCGTTCGGTAAAATCGGCGTCTCTAATGGTTTTCCCCACACTGCTCCGAATTTGCCAGTTCTGGAGTTTGTACGAGAGATTCAACTGCGGAATGACTTCTGTTCCGATGTTTTCACGCCAGTCGAACCTTACGGAAGGATCAATACTAAATCCATGGAGCCTATAGCTCCCTATAACAAAGGGTGCCCATTGCTGTAAAGCGTGGTCGCCGCGGTCGTTCGACTGGATAGCCCTTCGTTGATAGTGGAGGCCTACCACAACATCCATTGACGGTGCCAATTGCTTTTGCCAGGTAGCTAAACCCTGCAACAGGGTAGAAACATTATGATTGGGTGTTGAACCTGAATTGTATACATAATGATCAGTGGTTTTCTTGTACCCTGTGCGAATGTTAAAAACCGATGTACCTACCTTTTGGCGCCAATCTAATTGCTGCAACCAACTGCTGACCTTTTCAGTGGCCGTATCAGAGGCAAAAACGGTGTAAAAATTCTGAGCCGCAAAATCCCTTTGATCGTACGAGCTCCGAAAAGCAATGTGCCCGTTTTCATTGGTTTGACTCCGTGCCGAGATTGAAGCTGTATGGTTATGAAAGTATCCCCTCATCCCCCTTAGCATGGGCCCGTCCGCATTGTTGCTGAGTAGCCCCCCCGAAATAGCAAATTTGTCGTTTTGCCAATACCCTCCCAAATTTGCTTTCCACAACCCCCAATCACCTCCGGTAATACTTCCCTCCAATTGGTTTTTAGTGGATACGTTTTTTTCGAAAGTTTTGGTCACGATAGAGACCACACCCCCTACGGCTTCTGACCCATATACCGAGGAAGAAGCGCCCTTTAAGATTTCTATTCGGGAAATTTCGGAGGGCGAAATCGGTATATAACTGCTAAAATGCCCGGTAACAGGATCGTTTATTCTCAACCCATCTAAAACAACTAATATTTGTTGGAAGGTACCTCCACGCAATGAAATATCGCTTTGACTTCCCATCGGGCCTCTTGCCTGGATTTCCAATCCAGGTAAATAGCGCAAAAGTTCATCAATGCTATTTACGGGTAAGTCTTTCAATTCCTCCCCCCGAATGACAGTTATGTTTCTTCCCGTCTCTGAGGTTCTCTTTTCCACTAGCGAAGTGGTAATCGTTACCGGATCTAGCACGACTTCTTGTGCGGATACCCCCGATAAACCTAAAAATAACGCAATTAGTAAAGGTGTTAAAATGCTTCTCAAATTCATTTTGGACAAAATTGACACTTCTTTCCGTTGGGATAATTTCTGTTTACGCTTCAAAACTACTACCTTACCGGATGAGCTAGATGTACCAGTTTTCTTTTTATGAGTAGTCCGGTTAATATCCCTCTTGAAAGTATCATTAGGTTCGAGCCTTCTTCGACCCCTATCTATCTGCAACTTAGCAGACAACTCATTAATGCTATTCAAAGAGGGGCTTTAGCACCTGGTGCGCGCCTACCGGGGACAAGAAAATTGGCTGAAGCGCTTAAAATTCATCGAAAGACCGTCATTTCCGCCTTGAATGAATTGGAAGCTCAAGGTTGGATCGTCGTAAAACCTAATGTAGGCACGTTTGTAATCGAACAAACGGGAACTATCATTACCCCTTCCCAAAGACAAGATCTAACCACATTGGCTCATTACCCCGCCCGTGCGGGATTCTCCTTCTCCTCGAGCAATCTATTAGACCGTCCCTTGAACACCGTTCATACCGACCTTCAATTCACTGATGGACAGCCCGATCTTCGCCTGGCTCCACTCGAAAAAATCAGCCGAACCTACCGCAGCGTGATGAATCGTGGAATTGCAAAACGGTTGTTGAATTACTCTTACGTTCCGGGCACACCCTATTACCGTAAACATTTAGCTCGTTACCTCAATGATACCCGTGGCTTACCAATTAGAGCAGAAAATATTTTGACTACAAGAGGTATACAAATGGGAATTTACCTTACGTCCATGCTACTGCTCCAACCCGACGACATAGTCGTTGTAGGAAGCACGAGCCATTATGTAGGAAATATGATTTTCCAACAGGCACGCGCCCAGATTCTAACCGTTCCAGTTGATGAAAACGGCTTGTCGGTGGAAGCTCTGCGTGAATTGTGCCAACGTAGAAAAATCAGAATGCTCTACCTTACCCCCCACCACCACTACCCTACGACAGTGACCTTGAATGCTGAACGACGCATTGAGATTTTAAGATTAGCAAAAGAATACGGGTTCATCATTTTGGAAGACGACCACGACTACGATTTCCATTTCGATAGTAGTCCCCTTCTTCCCTTGGCAAGTGCCGATACCGACGGTATGGTCGTATATATTGGGTCTTTCTGTAAAGCGCTTGCACCCGGCCTACGACAGGGCTATATCGTAGCCCCCGAAAATGTAATCCATGAGCTGGCTAAACTTCGCAGGATTATTGATCGACAAGGTGACTTGATTATGGAACAAGCTCTAGGAGAACTACTGGAAGAAGGGGAGATCCAACGACATTTGAAAAAAGTCCAGAAAATTTACCACCAACGACGGGATTTATTTTGCCAGGAACTAAAAACTCATTTCAACTCGCTTTTACAATTTACCCAACCTTCGGGTGGGCTAGCGGTATGGATGGAAGGAATAGTTCCTATTAACCTTCTGAGGACCAGCAAAAATTGCGAGAAAATGGGGCTTCATCTACCACATACCCTTCTCTTCCAGACCCGAAAACTAACGGCGCTACGGCTCGGATTTGGCAATTTTAATGAAAAAGAAATCGTCTCGGCGTTGACTATTTTGAGAAAAGCAATGGTATAGTAAAGGTGAAAAAGTTACCGACGATTGTCCTGCCCCCCGACCATACTTAAGTAGCTTTCGTATCGGGTAAAACTTATCTCCCCTTCACTCACAGCTGCTTTTACCGCACAGTCAGGCTCTTCGATATGACGGCAATTATGATAGCGACACGTATTCAATTTAGCCCGCATTTCGGGGAAGTAGTGACTAATTTCTTCCACTTCTATTCCGGCTAATCCCAGCTCTTTGATTCCAGGAGAGTCGATTATATAGGTTTCATCTTCACAAATATGCATTTCGGCAAAAGTCGTGGTGTGAACCCCCTTACGAGCAAAATTGGATACCTCCTGGGTCTTGAGGTTAAGACCTGGATAGAGGGTGTTCATCAAGGTCGACTTGCCTACCCCGGAATGCCCACATAGTAGACTTTTCTTACCCAAGAGACATCTCCGCAAATTTTCAGTACCTCTTCCGGAAAGCGCGTCCGTTAATATACATTCGTATCCGATGCTCCGGTAGATTTCTATAATTTGACTTTGGAGGTCTTTCCATTCGTCTAGAATCAAATCCTGTTTATTGAAAACCAACACAGTAGGTATTCTAAACGACTCTGTAGTTACCAAAAAACGGTCGATGAAGCCCAGGGAAGTCGTCGGAAAAGTTAAGGTGACCACCAAGACAGCCTGGTCAATATTGGCAGCTAGGATATGAGCATGACCGGTCTTATGTACCGACCGCCGGGCAATGTAATTGGTCCGGGGATGGATTCGCGTAATGATTGCCGTTTCTTCCGTTTCTTTATCCAAATCGACCTGGTCGCCTACAGCAATAGGGTTAGTGGTCTTAAACTCAAAATTCTTAAACTTACCTTTTAACCTGCACTTCAAGACTTTCCGTTGGGACGTATCCAGCACGTCATACCAGGAACCCGTCGAACGCAGCACCAATCCGGTCATATAAATTTTTTATTATTAAGTATTTCTCATCGTAGAAAGCCCCGTATCAATCACATCGTGCGGATATTTTTTCTTAAAACAGTACCAGTATACCGCACATTTTAAAAAAAATATACTATTATTAGCATATTTATAACAAAATTTAATTATTATCGCTACCAATTAAACAGTTACAGGCTTACAAAGTTACGCTTTTGAAAGGGTAAATGCTCGAAACTTACTTAAACAAGTCCTAAATGCACCGATTCAACCTTTGAAATTATGTCAGAGATTACCGAAACCTCTTCTTCCGTTATCGATTTGAGAAAGAACCGATTGCGGAAAAACCTGATAAAGGAACTATATAAAACCAATACCACCTCGATCAATAAACTGTCTCGTCTCTTTCATAGCAGTATCCCTTCGGCTACCGCCATTGTCAATGAAATGCAAAGAGACGGCTGGGTGATCGAAAAAGGGGTAGGCATAGCCAAAGCGGGGCGACCGCCCGTTTTGTATGGCTTAAACCCTTCGAAAAAAGTAACTTTGATCTTGGACATAAATCGAAATGAATCTAATTTCTTCGTCCTCAACTTAAGTAACGAGATTTTATATAAACACGAGTCAGGTCTCCAACTGGAAAACTCCCCTTTTTACCTAGAAAAACTCACCGAAGAATTAGACCGTTTCCTATCGAAGATTCTCCTACCTGCCTCTTCGTTTTGGGGGATAGGCATTTCCATGCCGGGGCTTATTTCATCGGCTGAAGGGCTCAACCTCTCCTACCGCGATCTTGTTCCGGAAGGAGGCTCGCTTACGGAATATCTTTCCAACAAATATCAACTCCCCGTTATCATCATCAATGACACCCATGCCACAGCCTTGGGAGAATACCGGTTTGGTCTAGCCAAACGATACAAAAATGCTCTAACCATCAATATCGACTGGGGTGTGGGGCTGGGCATCTTAATCAATGGGGAAGTGTTCGAAGGCTCACAGGGTTTTGCGGGTGAACTAGGGCATATACAAGCTAAAGCCGACGGTATTTTATGTGAATGTGGGAAAATTGGATGCCTCGATACCCTCACTTCGGCAGTCGCTTTAATCCGGCAAGCTCAAGAAGGAATAGCCGAAGGAACAGCTACGCTCTTAACAAAATTAGCCGCAGAGGATGTGGCTGCCCTCAGCGCGAATCATATTATTCAAGCCGTACGAATGGGAGACGGTTTCTCCATTGATTTACTCAGTGATCTGGGTACGGAATTAGGTAAGGGACTGGCGATAGCGGTACACCTTTTCAACCCCGAGGCAATCATCGTGACCGGCGTGTTGGCTCAAGCTGGAAGCTTTATCACCAACCCCATGGGCCAGGCTATCAACCGCTATTGTTTGACGGATTTCCGGGATTCGTTAAAAATAAAGATTTCGGAATTAGGGGCTAAAGCACGCCTTTTGGGTTGCCAGGCATACGTCATTAACCATTTGGCCGACAAAGAGTTTCAAGATTAAACGTGGTAAACCACAGTCCTCCTACGGGAAGAAGCACCTAACTCGGCTAAGCCTAAAAACTAGGATTTACTAGCACCCTCTTTCAGTAATTGCTCCGCTACTTCGATGACTTTTTGCGTGGCGCCAACATTTTTGGACACAAAATCACGGGATTTCTCGGCTATTTCATTTAACTGATCTCGGTCATGGAGATAGCCGTGAATCGAGCTAAATAACTCCTGTTCGTTTTCCAAAGGATGAGCGATGCCCAAATCAATTAACGCCATCGCCTCGGAAAATTTTTTGTAATTGCGATTTCCAAAAAAAACGGGCATTCCGAAAGTAGCTGCCTCCAACGTATTGTGCAATCCTTTTCCGAAAGCACCACCTATATAGGCGACCGAGCCATAGCGATATAAGGAAGCTAACATTCCGATATGATCGATAAAAAGGTATTGGGGTAACGTTTCGGGCAATTTAAAATGGTTGGCTTTGTATTGCGAATAACGAAGGGATGGCAGGTTCAGCTGTTTTTTCCATTGCTCAATTTCCGATTCGATGATCTCATGGGGAGCAATAATCACCTTCAAATCTTTACCCATTCGATTGAGTACGGGGATAATAATTTGCATATCCTCTGCCCAGGCCGAACCGACAACTAAACAAAAGCCCCCATTGATGAAACGCTCAATTTCAGGAAATTCTCGGGCATTTTCGGCCAGATCTGCCACGCGATCAAAACGCGTATCCCCAGCGATTTGAAGGAAGGGCATCCCTGGATAAGGACTTAATAATTGGAGAGACCGTTCATCCTGTAGCAATATCTGGTCAAAGAACGAAAGCATTTTTCGGTAGAACCCACCCCATTTTTTAAAAAACACCTGATCCGGTCTAAAGATGGTAGCAAAGGAGATAACCTTAACGTCGTTTTTCCGAAGTGTTTTTAAATAGTGATACCAGAATTCATACTTGATAAAAAATGCGATTTCCGGGTGGGTGATCGAAATAAAATCCCGGGCATTGACGGCTGTATCGGACGGAAGGTATGCAATGAAATCAGCTCCTGGGTAATTTTTTCGAATCTCATACCCCGAAGGAGAATAAAATGTAAGGAGGATAAAAAAGTCCGGAAACTTCTTCCGAAAAGCTTCGATAACAGGTCTTCCTTGCTCAAATTCCCCTAAAGATGCAGCATGGAACCAGGCTACTTTCCGGTTTTCAGCATTTCTCATTCCCTCTTTCAACTTACTTCGCCAATCTTTTCGACCTTCGCTCCAAAGCCTAGCTTTCGGGTGAAAAGGAGCTAACGACTTGATCAAGCCGCTATAGCTCGTGACACCTGCACTATATAGAATCTCCGTTAATTTTGTCACACGCTTTAAAGTTAATTGGCGTTATTTCTCGCTTCCTGTTTTATCTCTCCTGTCCTGTTTTCGGACTCCTCTTAGAATTCTGATTTGGGGTAAAATTACAAAATGCTGATCAGCGTAAACGGAAAATATTTCTGACACCGCGTTACGGGAAAAATAAGAGGTAAATCTTCTTAACAATTCTTTGGTTACCTGGTGCGTTTAAATGAACAATACTTTTCAAAAATTGGTTTTTGACTTATAGTATCGACAAAAATCGTTACATTTAGTCCGAATTTTGCGTAGTAGTAATTAATACCGAACCACTATTGTCAAATGAATATTCGTATCGCAGGTTCAGCGCTGTTCGTCCTGTTAATCTTATCCTCCGACATTTTCGCACAGGCTGTGAGGAGGCGTGCACTGGCCAATAACTCAGACGATTACAAATCATTGCTGGCTTTCGGGATAAACGCAAACACCAATTCCGGCATCTTAGGCGGGGCGAACGTCCGGCACACCAGTTTATTACCCGGAAAATTTATGGGTAAGACCCAGTATCAATATTTGGCCTTGGAAATCGTCAATGTTAAAAGTCCCAAGGAGTACTCGTCTAATCCAGGTATCGGTTTTAACAATATTCCCCATAAAGCAAACTATCTGTTTTCCATTCGTCCGCAGTACGGCCGGGAAGTCTTTTTTTACACCAGGCAGAATAATGAAGGAATGGGCTTAAGCGGAATTATTGCGGTGGGGCCTACCATCGGCTTGGAAAAACCTTATATGGTTCAATGGCAAGAAGGGGGCAGGACGGTGACAGTGCCTTATAATCCTTCGCTGGGCGCTGCTCCATCGGCAGGGATTTTGTCAGGGTTTGGTAAAAGTAAAATTGTCCCGGGAATCAATGCGAAAGCCGCGATAAACTTGGAATTAAGTGCTTTTCGTCAAAATGTAACGGGTTTGGAAGTGGGTTTTATGATGGAAGCTTTTACCCGGAAAATTCAATTAATGGCCTACAGCATGCAGGGGAATACCCCCAAGGTCGGAAACCGGAGTTTCTTTCCATCGGGCTATATCAACCTATATTTCGGCACAAAAAAACAATAGACTTTCCAGTTCCAACGAATGGCACGTTGGCTTAATTAATAGACTAGTATCATGATAGATCTTCCTGTAGTTTCACCCAATCGCAAACGGAAACCAGACTGGCTCCGGGTGAAATTACCTACTGGCCCCGATTATCTTCGGGTTAGACAAATTGTCGATAATCATAAATTACATACCATTTGTGAGAGCGGTAACTGTCCGAACATGGGCGAATGTTGGGGAGCCGGGACAGCTACGTTTATGATTTTAGGGAACGTCTGTACACGGAGCTGTACCTTTTGTGCAGTGGCCACCGGACGACCCAATGAATATGATACCGATGAACCGCGGAGAGTGGCGGAAGCCATTAAGTTGATGAACGTGCGTCACGCAGTAATTACTTCCGTAAATCGTGATGAACTTAAAGACCGCGGAGCTGAAATATGGTACCAAACGGTGCGAATGGTCAAGGAAATCAGTCCGGAAACCACCATAGAAACTCTAATTCCTGACGTAAAAGGGAGTTGGGACGCGTTATTTCGCATGGTGGAAGGCGGACAGGAAGTAGTTTCCCACAATATGGAAACGGTTGAACGCCTTTACCGTAGCGTACGTCCACAAGCTAAATACGCTCGTAGTTTGGAGCAAATAAGACGAACCAAGGAGTTGGGTAAAAGGACAAAATCGGGCATCATGTTAGGCCTCGGAGAAACACCGGAAGAAGTCTACAAAGCCATGGATGACCTGGTCGAACACGGTTTGGATATCTTGACCCTCGGCCAGTATTTGCAACCCACCAAGATGCACCACGAAGTGATCGAATGGATCACCCCCGACCAATTTGAAAAATACAGGGAAGAAGGTCTTAAAAGAGGCCTCGCCTATGTCGAATCAGGACCTCTGGTACGTTCCAGTTACCATGCAGAACGGCATGTCAACGTACCGATTACACCCCTGAAAACCAAAAGTTAATTTTTAAATTGAGAAAAGTTGGCTTTTGGGGCATTCTCGGCAAAACCTTTTGACTATCTACGCAAAATGTTTCATTTTTGCGGCGTATGAAATCGTCTGATCAAATTCATACGCCCAGCCGGGTTATACCCCAGGGTTGGCAAAATAACCAGCAATCAATCGGTAATCATCTTCTATAATTTATGCCTTACTTATTCACTTCTGAGTCGGTGTCTGAGGGACATCCCGATAAAGTCGCAGATCAGATTTCAGATGCCCTTATTGACCATTTTCTGGCCTTTGACCCGGACAGTAAAGTAGCTTGTGAAACGCTGGTTACCACCGGCCAGGTCGTTTTGGCTGGGGAAGTAAAAACCAAGGTTTACCTGGATGTTCAAAAAATCACCCGAGAAGTTATCGCTCGAATCGGCTACAATAAAGGGGAGTACATGTTCGATGCCAGCTCTTGCGGAATTTTGTCAGCCATCCACGAACAAAGTGCCGATATCAGTCAGGGCGTCGATCGAAAGCCAGTCGCAGAAGATTTTGAATCCAGGGCAAATGCACAAGGTGCCGGTGATCAAGGCCTCATGTTTGGGTATGCCACTCGAGAAACGGACAACTATATGCCTCTCGCACTGGACTTAGCGCACAAACTATTGCAAGAGCTGTCGGCGATACGAAATCATGAGCCGCATTTGATCCCCTACTTACGCCCAGATGCAAAATCACAGGTAACGATTGAGTACAGCGACGACAATATCCCCCAGCGAATTGACACCATCGTGTTATCTACACAACACGATGAATTTGACTCCGAAGAAGCCATGCTTCGCCGCATCAAGGAAGACATATTAACCATTTTGATTCCGAGGGTTAAGGCTAAACTGAAGCCCGAAATCCAGCAGTTGTTCAACGACCAAATTATTTACCATATCAACCCCACCGGTAAATTCGTAATTGGTGGACCACACGGGGATACGGGATTGACAGGTCGTAAAATAATCGTGGATACCTACGGAGGTAAAGGAGCTCACGGAGGTGGAGCATTCTCAGGAAAAGACCCTTCAAAGGTAGACCGTTCAGCCGCTTATGCTACCCGTCATATTGCGAAAAATGCAGTCGCCGCCGGACTTGCCGACGAGATGCTGGTGCAAATCTCCTATGCAATCGGCGTAGCTAAACCCTGTGGCGTGTTCGTAAATACCTATGGCACGGCAAAAGTAGACATGACCGACGGTGAAATCGCAGCTAAACTTTGCGAATTATTCGATATGAGGCCATATGCCATAGAACAACGGCTGAAACTCAGGAATCCAATCTACTCGGAAACCGCCGCCTACGGTCATATGGGAAGGAAAAATGAGGTCGTTACAAAGGAATTCAAGGCCTACAACGGTGACGTATTAAAAATGGAGGTGGAACTATTTACCTGGGAAAAACTGGACTACGTAGATACCATCAAAACGGCGTTCGGACTAGCGTAAAGAACCCGTTGACTTACTTCAATTTCAACAAACGACCTATTAAACTGTAATTCGTATGAGCAACGCGTTGCCGGATCAGATTCCATCGCTCGATCTAGCCGATTTTACAAAGGGTAATGCTGAGAAAAAAGCTCAGTTTGTAGCTGACCTTGGCCATGCTTTCAATACGATCGGATTCGTAGCGATTAAAAATCATGGTTTGACTGAAGACCTTCGTCAGCAACTTTACGATGCTGTGAAAGCTTTTTTTGACCTACCGGAATCCGTTAAAAGTAACTACGAATTTATGCACTTAGCCGGCCAAAGAGGCTATGTCGGCAAGGGTAAAGAGACTGCGAAAGGTTTTAAAGTAGCCGATTTGAAGGAGTTTTACCATATCGGCCAGCCCAACCCTTCACCCGGTATGCCGGCTAATGTATTTCCGGATGAAACACCATCCTTTCAAAAATATACGCTCGAAGTGTACCGTATTTTTGAACAAACGGGAAAAATACTGTTGCGCGCCATTGCCCTGTATTTAGGTTTGGATGAAGAATATTTCGAGGATAAAGTAACGGGGGGAGATAGTATTCTCAGAGCCTTGCACTACTTCCCAATCGAAAATCCAGAATTACTTGAAAAAGGAGCGGTTCGAGCTGCCGCACATGGAGATATCAATCTCATCACCTTGTTGATGGGAGCCAGTGCGGAAGGTTTGGAGGTATTACGACGAGACGGGAAATGGGTGGCTATAACCGCACTCCCCGAACAAATCGTTGTCAATGTGGGTGATATGCTCGACCGTCTTACCAACCACAAACTAAAATCTACCATTCATAGGGTGGTTAACCCACCGGCTGAAAAACTAAAAACTTCTCGTTATTCTATACCGTTCTTCCTCCATCCACGCCCGGAAATGGATCTGACGAGCTTGGAAAGTTGTATTGATGCTGACCACCCCAAATTATATACCGATATGACGGCAGGTCAGTTCCTGGATGAGAGACTTAGAGAATTAGGTCTTAAAAAATAGTTTTTCCCCGTCAGCGTTTTTAAGAAATAAGGTACCGGATGAGCATCTCTTGTGCGAGAAATTAATTGTTACCTGACCCGGTTTTCGACGTCCATCTTATAATAAGGTACTAATGACCTTATTCAATCATTCATTTTCATGATACGGAAAATTTTCTTTTGTGTCGTCTTAGCCTCGTCAATTTGGGGCTGTGCATCACTAGGACCTCTCTTACAAGAGTCAGGTTCGGGATCCCTTACCCGTGCCGATGTGGTGCGAGGTTTAAAAGAAGCATTGAGCGTAGGGATTAGCAAGGGGTCTGATCAGGCTTCCCAATTAGATGGATATTTCGGCAATGCCTTAATCAAGATCATGATGCCACCCGAAGCGCAAAAAGTTGAAACCGCGCTTCGTCAAATCGGGCTAGGTAAGGAAGTCGACAAATTCATCCTTTCGCTCAATCGGGCCGCTGAAGATGCCGCTAAAAAGGCGAAACCGATCTTCTTCGACGCCATCACCTCAATGACGATACAGGATGCATGGGGTATCCTGAACGGTTCTGACACCGCCGCAACTGCCTACCTTAGAAAAACTTCAGGCGTCGCCTTATTTAATAGTTTTTATCCGGTAGTCGATAGCACCTTACAATTGAACATGGCTACAAAACATTATGCCGATATTATCAATACTTATAATAAGATACCCTTTGTGCAGAAAGTGGATCCGGATCTTAAGCGGTATGCAACCAATAAAGCCATTGATGGTCTATTTTTGTTAATAGCCGAAGAGGAAAAGAAAATTAGGGAGGACCCTGCCGCACGCGTTACCGAAATACTCAGAAAGGTTTTTGGCCATTCTTCGGCTTCTCAAAATACGGCACCACCTCGACTTACACCCTTAGGGGGAAACTAAATTTCAATTAAGAAGTAAAACTTGAACTATGAAAAAGCTGCTATTTATCGCTACGCTGCTATTTATCCATACCATCCCAACGCAAGCACAGCTGGGAAAAACGATAGGAGGTCTTCTCAACAAGGATTCCGGAAATGAGCAAGCATCCAATTTATCGGAAAACGAAATAGTGAAAGGGCTGAAAGAAGCCTTATCTGTAGGCATACAAAACGGTGCCAAGCAGGCATCTTCGCTAGATGGATTCCTTAAAAACGAAGCCATCAAACTGTTACTTCCACCTGAATTACAAAGGGCTGAATCCACCCTACGAAAATTAGGGCTCGGAAATGAGGTCGATAAATTTATTGTTTCACTTAACCGAGCAGCAGAGGACGCTGCCAAGGAATCGGTTCCTATCTTTACACAAGCGATCACGTCAATGACCATCCAAGATGCCCTCGGGATCTTAAAAGGGGCTGACACAGCCGCTACGGACTATTTAAAAAGGACAACCCGTTCCCAACTCTACGAAACTTTTTTTCCCGTGGTACAGAAAAATCTCGATAAGAATAATACCACGAAGTACTATACGGATTTAGCAAACGCTTATAATAAAGTCCCGTTAGTAAAAAAAATCAATCCAGACCTCAACGAATATGCCACGGAAAAGGCGATTGATGGTCTCTTTCATCTGATCGGTGAAGAAGAGAAAAAAATCAGAAAAGATCCCGTAGCCCGCGTGAGTCAAACCTTAAAAAAAGTCTTTGGTAATTAAATTCGAGCGTGAAGGAATTCAACTATGTCAACTAGTTTAGAAATCGTACAAGCTTATTATAGGTATTTTAATGATAAAAATTGGGAGGGGATGCTAGGTCTTGTCGATGAAAATATACGACATGAACCCAATCAAGCGGAGGAACCACGAATAGGGATTGACAAGTTCCGTGATTTTCTAAGCCATATGGATGAAAGTTACGATGAATCCCTCTCCGATTTAACATTCTTCTCCGAACCATCCGGAAAAAAGATAGCGGTCTCTTTTACGGTTAACGGTACGTATAAAAAAGCGGAAGAGGGACTACCCCCAGCCCACGGCCAGAAATATGTGTTACCAGCAGCAGCCTTCCTGGAAGTGAAAAATGGTAAGATTGTCAGGGTTACCACCTATTATAATTTGACCCTCTGGTTGCGATTAGTAGCATCCTAATTACAGCACTCCATATTCTACAGGGCATGCACTTTCACCAGCTGTATTGTGTATGCCCTTTGTCATTTGAAGGGTAGATGGATCTAGCAAAATGCCCTTCCTCCGTTTCGTGGGATATCCCATTTGTCTTCTCCTAAAAGTTCCTACCTTATCAGCATTCTTTTACCCGCCTTATAATACCATTCAACCGACAATAAACTGTAAAATGAATAGAAGTTTTTGTATGTTTTTCGACTCGCTCTCTTATTTTTGAACCTCCATCAACACGACACAAATGGCAAAGAAAGTTAGAAAAGAAGACGCTCTGTACTATCATGCAAAAGGACGTCCTGGAAAAATTCAGGTAATTCCTACCAAAGAATATAATTCTCAATATGACCTTACCCTAGCTTACTCGCCGGGGGTCGCCTACCCTTGTCTGGAAATTGCCGAAAACCCCGAAGAAGCGTTTACTTATACCACAAAAGGCAACCTGGTCGCAGTAATCACGAATGGTACAGCTGTTTTAGGATTGGGCAATATAGGTCCGGAAGCATCGAAGCCGGTGATGGAAGGGAAAGGTTTGCTATTTAAAATTTATGCCGATATCGATGTTTTCGATCTCGAACTTAATACCCTGGATATCGATGAGTTTGTCAGAACGGTAAAAATCCTCGAGCCTACCTTCGGTGGAATCAACTTAGAAGATATTCGTTCGCCAGAGTGTTTTGAAATTGAATCCAAATTAAAAAAAGAGCTCAATATTCCGGTCATGCATGATGATCAGCATGGCACGGCCATTATTTCGGGTGCAGCCTTACTGAACGCACTTGAATTGGTCGGGAAATCTATCCATGATGTCAAGGTGGTCATCTCGGGGGCAGGAGCAGCGGCCATTTCCTGTGCCCGACTGTATGTACGGTTAGGAGTAAACCCTGCCCATATTGTGATGTTCGACATAGAGGGTTGTATTCACAAAAATCGCTGCGACCTAGACCCCATTCGAGAATCCTTTGCCTGTGAGCGCGATTATAGCTCTATGGCCGAGGCTTTTGTCGGTGCTGACGTCTTTCTTGGGCTCTCGGTGGGGAATATCGTCACAAAGGACATGATCCGTAGTATGGCAGATAACCCCATAGTTTTCGCCATGGCCAACCCGGATCCAGAAATCCCCTATCAGGAGGCCAAAGAAGCCCGACCCGA
>ENA-UOVV01000564-UOVV01000564.1-compost-metagenome-genome-assembly--contig:-NODE-564-length-41627-cov-15.569350_pt1 | contig 41627 bp, 39 predicted proteins | sample MGYA00238155_ERZ761577 | MGnify/ENA primary metagenome ERZ761577 (study PRJEB28898, sample SAMN06268775) | compost metagenome | isolation source: Emeryville, CA | place: USA:Emeryville, CA | collected... | reverse complement strand
CAAGCCCTGGCCGGACATCATCGCCCAATATTGGCGACAAGATGATCGCGCCGCCGCGCGACGACGGAACCGGCCGCGCACCGGGTGCCCCGCATGCCGCAATTATTCCAACTTTGCCGGAAAGGAATCCTCTTCTCCCGGCCGTTTACGGGCTTTAAATGGGCGGGGGGCGGCGGGTCGATCCGATCCGGCGTATCTCAGGCAACCTCAGGAGGTACATTTGTTGACCAGACACTACGGCAAGCTCGCCGCCGCGTCGCTGATCGCCGCGGCAACACTGACGGGTTTTGCGGCCACGGGCTGGGCGCAAGAGAGCGAGGGACACCCGGAACTGTCGCCGATGAGCCGGGTGCCGGCGCTGCGCGCGAAGGCGGCCAACGAGGGCGATACGGGTGATCGCGTGTTCGGCGGCAAGGAAGCCGCCAAGGGCGCCTGGCCGTTCCAGGTCGCGCTGCTGGCGAGCAACTCGCTCGACAACGATCCGGCCTCGCAGGCCAATGCGCAGTTCTGCGGCGGCAGCCTGATCGATCCGCAATGGGTGCTGACGGCCGCGCACTGCCTCACCAATGCCGGCCAGGCCGTCGCGGCCGACACGGTGACGGTGCTGGTCGGGGCCACCAGCCTCGAGGAAGGCACCCGCCATCCGGTCGCATCGGTGGTGGTCCATGAAGGCTACAGCCCCTCGACGCTCGACAACGACATCGCGCTTCTCAAGCTGGCTGCGCCGGCCTCGGCACAGACCATCGCCGTGACCCGCGCCGACCTCGAGGCCGGTCCGGCCACCGTCACCGGCTGGGGCATGATGGAGAACGGCTATTTCCCCATGAACCTGATGCAGGCCGATATCCAGCTTCAGCCGAACGCGGCCTGCAATGCCGGCATCAAGCAGATCTACGCGCGCGACCTCGGCGCGATCCTGCGGCAGCTCGCGCCGCGCATGCGCTATTCGCCGGCGGCGGTGGAGGAGGCGACCAAGGCGATCGTCGCCACCATGCGCGATCCGCTGACGGCGAACATGCTGTGCGCGGGCCTGCAGTCCGGCGCGCGCGACGCCTGCAACGGCGACAGCGGCGGCCCGCTGTTTTCGATGCAGGACGGCAAGCCGCTGCAGGTCGGCGTCGTGAGCTGGGGCGAGGGCCCGATGGACGGCAGCGCCGCCTGCGGCCATGCCAATGCCTACGGCATCTATACGCGCGTCGCCAATTACGACGCATGGATCAAGGCGCAGATGAGCAGATAGTCCCTTCCGGATCACCTGCGAGGCGGCCGGCGCAGCCCTTTGCGCCGGCCGCCTTCTTCATATGCGCGTGACCATGCGGTGGCCCGGCGGATGCACCATGCGCACCAGCGTCACCGGACGGGCGCCGAGCCAGGTCAGCCGTTCCGCGACGAGGACGGGGAGCGCCGGCTGGAGCCCCAGCACCTGCGCCTCCTCGACGGTCGCGGCGGCGGCGAAGAAGGCGAACTCCGCCTCCGAGAACGGCGCGGTCTCGACCAGCCATTCGTTCGGCCCGACGATCGCGAAGCTTTCCGCCTCGGCCTCGGGCACGGCATCGAGGCTGATCCAGCGATCCTCGAACTGATAGGGCGCGCGATCGGCCGTGTGCAGGCAGCGCAGATGCAGCATGCGGGCGCCGGCCGGCAGCGCGAGACGGGCGCGCACGATCTCCGGCGCCTCGACGACGGCGCGGCTCAGCAGCGCATAGCCGTATTCGGCGCCCTTGGCCTCGATCTCCTTCCTGACGAGCGGGATGAGGAAGCGGGCCTCGCGTACCGGATGCGCCGCCACCCGCGTCCCGGCCTTGCGCTTGCGCTCGATGACGCCGGCGCGTGCGAGGTCCTGCAGCGCCCGGTTGACCGTGGCGCGCGCCGCGCCCAGCTCGGCGGCCAGAACCGCCTCGCCCGGAACCGGGCCGCCCGGCTGCCATTCGCGCGCCGCGATCCGCCGCGAGAGTTCGTCGCGGATGTCGCGCCAGGAGACGCGGCGCTGCGCGCTCACAGCCGGCTCCGGACCGCGCCGAGCGCGGCTCGGTAGCGCGCGAGGATCGCATCGCGGGCGACGTGGCGGCCCTGCCGCACGACGGGGCGGCCCGCCGCCCAGACCCCGGCGACCGCCTCGCGGCCACCGCAGAAGACCCAATGGTCGAGCAGGCCGTCATCGCCCGCGGCATCGTCGAGCGCGGCCGGGTCGAGCGCGACGAGATCGGCCCAGCGCCCCGCTTCGATGGCGCCGCTGCGGCGGCCGAGCGCCTGCGCGCCGCCGGCCAGAGCGAGGTCGAGGAGCCTGCGGCCGCACGATTCGCCGGAGCGGGCCAGCACGATGCGGGCCCGGTCGCGCAGGCGCTGCGAATATTCGAGCTGGCGCAGCTCCTCGTTGAAGGCGATGCGAATGTTGGAATCGGACCCGACGCCGAACCGGCCGCCGGCGGCGAGATAGCGCGCGCCGTCGAAGATGCCGTCGCCGAGATTGGCCTCGGTGACCGGGCAGAGCCCCGCCACCGCCCCGGTCGCCGCCAGCCGCTCGGTTTCGTCCGCCGTCATCTGCGTGCAATGGATCAGGCACCAGCCCGTGTCCACCGCGAAATTGTCGAGCAGGAAGGAAACCGGCCGCGCGCCGTGGATGGCCAGCGTCTCGTCCACCTCCCCTTCCTGCTCGGCCAGATGCATGTGGAACGGGGCCCCGGGCATAAGCCCGGCGAGCGCGGCAAGGTCGGCGCGACCGACCGCGCGCAGCGAATGCGGCGCGATGCCGAGGCGGGTGTCGGCCGGAAGCGCGCGGGTCAGCGCGGCGGCGCGGTCGAGCAGGCGGGTGAAGCGGTCGAGATCGTTGCCGAAGCGAAGCTGGCCGCCCTTCAGGGGCCGGCCGTCGACGCCGCCCTGTGCATAATGCACCGGCAGCAAGGTCAGGCCGATGCCCGCGGCCGACGCGGCAGCGCCGATGCGCGCCGAAAGCTCGCCGATATCCGCATAGGGCGCACCGCCCGGCTGGTGGTGCAGGTAGTGGAACTCGGCGACCGCGGCAAAACCCGCTTCCAGCATCTCCATGAAGGCCAGCGCGGCGATCGCTTCGATCTCGTCCGGCAAAAGCACGTCGAGGAAACGATACATCGTCTCGCGCCAGGTCCAGAAGGAATCGTGGGCGGCCGGCCCGCGCCGCTCCGCCAGCCCGGCCAGCGCGCGCTGGAAGGTGTGGCTGTGCAGATTGGCCGGCGCCGGCAGCAGCACCGCGACGCGCTCGTCATCCGGCAGCGGCCGCGCCGCCTGCTCCACCGTGTCGATCCGCCCGGCTGCGTCGACGGCGACACGGACGGCCGAGGCCCAGCCCGACGGCAGAAGGGTCCGTTCGGCAAAGATGGTCGGCATGCGGCTTCCCTCTTGACACATTATGTACGTACATAATACGATAAATCCATACTTAATCAATGCGCGACGGCAGCCCGTGTCGAAAAAGCTCTTCAGCAACCTGCGTCTTGCGGCGATGACGCCCGGCGCGCCACGGGCGGGAGCCGAGATGGCGATCGGCGTCGAGGCCGGCCGCATCGCGCTCGTCTGCCCGCGGGCGGAGGTGCCGGCGGACTGGCTGCTGGCGGACATGGAAGACCTCGGCGGGCGGCTGGTGACGCCGGCCCTGATCGACTGCCACACGCATCTGGTGTTCGGCGGCAACCGCGCCGACGAGTTCCGCATGCGGCTGGAAGGGGCAAGCTACGAGGCGATCGCCGAAGCCGGCGGCGGCATCGTCTCGACCATGCGGGCGACCCGCGCCCTGTCGGAGGACGAGCTGGTGGTGGCCGCCCTGCCCCGCCTCGACGCGCTCATCGCCGAAGGCGTCGCCACCGTCGAGATCAAGTCCGGCTACGGGCTTACCGTCGCCGACGAGCTGAAGATGCTGCGTGCGGCGCGCGCGCTCGGCCGCCAGCGGGCGGTGCGCGTGGTGACGAGCCTGCTTGCCGCCCATGCGGTGCCGCCCGAATACAAGGGCCGGGCCGACGCCTATCTCGACGAGGTGGTCCTGCCCGGAATGGAGGCCGCTCATGCCGAGAGCCTGATCGATGCCGTCGACGGGTTCTGCGAAGCGATCGCCTTCTCGCCGGGCCAGATCGAGCGCGTCTTTTCCCATGCGGCGCGGCTCGGTCTGCCGGTGAAGCTGCATGCCGAGCAGCTCTCCAACCTGGGCGGCGCCCGGCTGGCCGCCGCGCACGGGGCGCTGTCGGCGGATCACCTGGAATATCTGGACGAGGCCGGGGCGCAGGCCATGGCTGCCGCCGGCACGATCGCCGTGCTTCTGCCCGGCGCCTTCTATTTCCTGCGCGAGCGGCAGGCGCCGCCGGTCGCGGCGCTGCGAGCGGCCGGGGCACGGATCGCGATCGCCACCGACTGCAATCCCGGCTCCTCGCCGCTTTCCTCCCTGCTCACGGCCATGAACATGGCCTGCACCCTGTTCGGCCTGACGCCGGAGGAGGCGCTCGCCGGCGTCACCCGCGAGGCGGCGGCGGCCCTCGGGCTCGGCGACGAGATCGGCACGATCGAGCCCGGCAAGCGCGCGGAATTCGCCGTCTGGGACGTCAACGACCCGGCCGAGCTGTCCTACCGCATCGGTTTCAACCCGCTCCATCGCAGGATCATCGAGGCATGACCGTCACCCTTCGTCCAGGCTCAGTCCCGCTTGCCGACATCGAGCGGATCTACCGAAGCGGCGCGGCCGCCCGGCTCGACGACAGCTTCAGGCCCGGCATCGAGAAGGCGGCGGCCCGGATCGCCGAGGTCGCCGGCGGACCGCCGGCCTACGGCGTCAACACCGGCTTCGGCAAGCTCGCCAGCGTGCGCATTCCGCCGTCCGAGGTCGAGACGCTGCAGCGCAACCTGATCCTGTCGCATTGCTGCGGCGTCGGCGCGCCGCTGGCCCCCGAGCTCTCGCGGCTCGTGATGGCGCTGAAGCTCATCTCGCTGGGGCGCGGGGCGTCGGGCGTGCGGCCCGCGACCGTGGCGCTGATCGAGGCGATGCTGGAGCGGGGCGTCGTGCCGGTCATCCCCGAGAAGGGATCGGTCGGCGCATCGGGCGACCTCGCGCCGCTGGCGCATATGACGGCGACGATGATCGGCACCGGCGAGGCGTGGTTCGGCGGCGAAAGGATGAACGGGGCGGACGCGCTCGCCAAAGCCGGACTGGCGCCGATCCGGCTCGCCGCCAAGGAAGGGCTGGCGCTGATCAACGGTACCCAGGTCTCCACCGCGCTGGCGCTTGCCGGCCTGTTCCGCGCCCACCGCATGGCCAATGCGGCGCTGGTCACCGGCGCGCTTTCCACCGACGCGGCGATGGGCTCCCCGGCGCCGTTCCATCCCGAGATCCACCGGCTGCGCGGCCATCGCGGGCAGATCGACACCGCGGCCGCGCTGTCGCGGCTGCTTCAGGGCTCGCAGATCCGCGAGAGCCACCGCGACGGCGACGAGCGCGTGCAGGACCCCTATTGCATCCGCTGCCAGCCGCAGGTCGACGGCGCCTGTCTCGACGTCCTGCGACAGGCCGCGCACACGCTGGAGACCGAAGCCAACGCCGTCACCGACAATCCGCTGGTGCTCGACGACGGAAGCGTGGTTTCGGGCGGCAATTTCCATGCGGAGCCGGTCGCCTTCGCCGCCGACCAGATCGCGCTCGCCATCTGCGAGGTCGGCGCGATCGCGCAGCGCAGGGTGGCGCTTCTGGTCGACCCCAAGCTCTCCTACGGCCTGCCGCCCTTCCTGGCCAGGAATGCCGGCGTGAATTCCGGCCTGATGATCGCCGAAGTCACCTCGGCGGCGCTGATGAGCGAGAACAGGCAGATGGCGCACCCGGCCTCGGTCGATTCGACGCCGACCTCGGCCGACCAGGAAGATCATGTGTCGATGGCGTGCCACGGCGCCCGCCGCCTGCTCGCCATGACCGACAACCTCGCCGGCATCGTCGGCATCGAGGCCGTGACGGCCGCGCAGGGGATCGACTTCCGCGCGCCGCTGAAGACGGGGACCGAGCTGCAGGCCGCGCACCGCGCGATCCGCGACGTGGTGCCGACGCTGGAAACCGACCGCTTCATGGCCGACGACCTCGCCGCGGCAACCGAGCTGGTATCCTCCGGCGTGCTCAATGCGAGCGTGAGCGCGGGGATTCTGCCGGGGCTGGAGACGGCGCGATGACCCCCGTCCTCGTCTCGCGCGGCCATTCGCCCGTCATCCTCGCCTTCCCGCATGTCGGCACGGAGCTGCCGGACGACATCATCCGCCGGCTCAATGATGAAGGCCGGAAGCTGCGCGATACGGACTGGCATGTCGACCGGCTCTATGCCGGCCTGCTGCCGGGCGCGACGACGGTCAGGGCGACCTTCCATCGCTATTGCATCGACGCCAATCGCGATCCCGAAGGGCACAGCCTCTATCCCGGCCAGAACACGACTGGGCTGGTGCCGGCGACGGACTTCGACGCCCGGCCGATCTGGCGCGAGGCCCCGGACGAGGCCGAGATCGCGCGGCGGCGCGCGGCATTCCATGCGCCCTATCACGCCGCGCTTGCCGCCGAGGTCGAGCGCGTGAAGGCGCTGCACGGCGTGGCGATCCTCTACGACTGCCATTCGATCCGCTCGGAATGCCCGTTCCTGTTCGACGGCCGGCTGCCCGCCTTCAACATCGGCACCGACAACGGGCGCACCTGCGCGCCGGAGATCGAGAAGGCGGTCGCGGACGTCTGCCGGAACGCGGACGGCTACGCTTCCGTCGTCAACGGGCGCTTCCGCGGCGGCTGGACGACGCGCCATTACGGCCGTCCGGAGACGGGCGTGCATGCCGTCCAGATGGAGCTGGCGCAGATCACCCATCTTGCGACGGAAGCCCCGCCCTTCGCCTATGACGAGGACAAGGCGGAGCGGCTGCGCATCCATCTGAAAACCATTCTGGAGCGGCTGCAAGAGGCCGCAAGGCAACTCGCCGCAGGAGGCAGGGCATGACCGTCGATCCGCGCCACAACATCCGCACCGTGCGCAGCCCGCGCGGACCCGAGATCAGCGCCAGGAGCTGGCTGACGGAAGCGCCGCTGCGCATGCTGATGAACAATCTCGATCCGGACGTGGCGGAGAACCCCAACGAGCTGGTGGTCTATGGCGGCATCGGCCGCGCCGCCCGTACCTGGGAGGATTTCGACCGCATCGTCGCAGCGCTGAAGACGTTGTCGGACGACGAGACGCTGCTGGTGCAGTCCGGCAAGCCGGTCGGCGTGTTCCGCACGCATGCCGACGCGCCGCGCGTGCTGATCGCCAATTCCAACCTCGTGCCGCACTGGGCGAACTGGGACCATTTCCACGAACTCGACCGCAAGGGGCTGATGATGTACGGCCAGATGACGGCCGGCTCGTGGATCTATATCGGCACGCAGGGCATCGTTCAGGGCACCTACGAGACCTTCGTGGAGGCGGGGCGCCAGCATTATGGCGGCGACCTCAAGGGACGCTGGATCCTGACCGCCGGGCTCGGCGGCATGGGCGGCGCGCAGCCGCTGGCAGCGGTGATGGCGGGCGCCAGTTGCCTGGCGATCGAATGCGACGAGACCCGCATCGACTTCCGCCTGCGCACCCGCTACCTCGACGAGAAGGCGACGAGCCTGGACGAGGCGCTCGACATGATCGCCCGCTGGACCAGGACCGGCGAGGCGAAATCCGTCGGCCTGCTCGGCAACGCCGCCGAGATCGTGCCGGAGCTGCACCGGCGCGGCGTCAGGCCCGACATCCTGACCGACCAGACCTCGGCGCACGATCCGGTCAACGGCTATCTGCCGAAGGGCTGGTCGCTGGCCGACTGGCGGGCGAAGCGGGAAAGCGATCCGAAGGCGGTGGAAAAGGCCGCGCGCGCCTCGATGCGCGCCCATGTCGAGGCGATGGTCGCCTTCTGGAACGACGGCGTGCCGACGCTCGACTACGGCAACAACATCCGCCAGGTGGCCAAGGAGGAGGGCTTCGACAACGCCTTCGCCTTTCCCGGCTTCGTGCCGGCCTATATCCGCCCGCTGTTCTGCCGCGGCGTCGGCCCGTTCCGCTGGGCCGCGCTTTCCGGCGACCCCGAGGACATCTACCGCACCGACGCCAAGGTGAAGGAGCTGACGCCCGGCAACGCGCATCTGCACCGCTGGCTCGACATGGCTCGCGAGCGCATCGCCTTCCAGGGCCTGCCGGCGCGCATCTGCTGGGTCGGGCTCGGCGACCGCCACCGGCTCGGCCTCGCCTTCAACGAGATGGTGGCCAAAGGCGAGTTGAAGGCGCCCGTCGTCATCGGCCGCGACCATCTCGATTCCGGCTCCGTCGCCTCGCCGAACCGCGAGACGGAAGCGATGCAGGACGGCTCCGACGCGGTCTCCGACTGGCCGCTGCTCAACGCGCTGTTAAACTGCGCGTCGGGCGCCACCTGGGTGTCGCTGCATCACGGCGGCGGCGTCGGCATGGGCTTCTCGCAGCATGCGGGCATGGTGATCGTCGCAGACGGCACCGAGGCGGCAGCGAAGCGGCTGGAGCGGGTGCTGTGGAACGACCCGGCGACCGGCGTCATGCGGCACGCCGACGCCGGCTATCCGGTCGCGCTCGACTGCGCCCGCGACAAGGGTCTCAGGCTGCCCGCCATCCTCGGCAACTAGCGGCGCGCCCGCCTGCGCCTATCTGCCGAGCTCGACGCTGCGGGCGCGGGCGGCCTCGACGGCCTCGCCGACAAGGGTCTTCAGCCGGTCGCCGCCCATCAGGACGGACAGGGCGGCAGCCGTGGTGCCGTTGGGGCTGGTCACCTGCTCGCGCAGGCGGCCGGGCGTCTCGTCGCTCTCGCGCGCAAGGCAGGCCGCCCCGTAGACCGTCTGCATCGCGAGAAGCTTCGCCGTCCGGGCCGGCAGGCCGGCCTTCTCGCCGGCTGCCGTCAGGCACTCGATGAAATGGAAGACATAGGCCGGGCCGGAGCCCGAAACCGCGGTGACGGCATCCATCAGCGCCTCGTCGGAAACCGTCGCGACCTCGCCGCTCGCCGCAAGCAGGTCACGCACGAAGGCACCGGTTTCGGGCGGCACGTTGGGATTGTCGAAGACGACCATCATGCCCTTGCCGATCGCAGCCGGCGTGTTGGGCATGCAGCGCGTGATCGCGACGCCCGCGCCGAGGATCTCCTCGAAGGTCGCGACCGGCGTGCCGGCGGCGACGCTGAGGAACGCCGTCCCCTTGCCGGCAAGGGCGCGATACTGGACTGCGACCTCGCGGATCACCTGCGGCTTCACGGCGAAGACGACGAGACGCGGCGTCGCGGCGGCGAGAGCCGACGCGTCGGCCATGGCGTGCACGCCCTTTTCCGCGGCCCGCGCCAGCAACGCCGCGTTCGGCTCGACGACGGCCACCTCTCCGGGCGCGAGGCGCCCGGACGCCAGCCAGCCGGAGAGCATGGCGTAGCCCATATTGCCGCAACCGGCCAGAACGACGCTGATCCCCATGACACCATTCCCGTTTTCCAGATGCGTTTCCATAGGGCGCGCCGCCCCGCAATGGCAAGGCCGCGGCCCCACTTAACCCTATCTTTACGCTGCGCGCCGATAGATCGGGCAGGATATCCCGGCCCTGCCCGCAGGGCTTCCGCGCTGCTGCGAAAGGTTCGCCGCGATGGTCTCAGCCGATGATCGGGCTCGCTCGTCCGCGCCGCCGACGGCTGGCGCCAGCCTCGACGTGCTCGGCCTGCTCGACCTGATCTGGCGCCGCAAATGGCTCATCCTCGGCACGGCGGTCGCCGTGGTGGTGCTGGCGCTCGGCGCGCTCAGCATGATCGGGCCGCGCTACAAGGCGACCGCGCGCATCCTGATCGACCCGCGCGAGGTGCGGGTGGTGCAGAACGAGCTGGTCCAGCAGAGCCTCGGCAACGACATCGTCCTCATCGAGAGCCAGGTGGAAGTCATCACCTCCGAGACCGTGCTGATGCGCGTCGTCAGGCAGGAAAAGCTCGCCGAGGACCCCGAATTCGCCGGGCCGGCCACCGAAGCGCCGGCCGCGCGCGCGCCGGAAGAAGCCGCGCTCGAAGGGCTTGCCAAGGCGACCAAGGTCTCGCGCGCCGAGAACACCTATGTCATCGAGATCGCCGTGACGACGCGCGAACCGGCCAAGTCCGCCCGCCTCGCCAACGCGATCGCCGCCGCCTATGCCGAGGACCAGCGGGATGCCAATGCCAAGGCGACGCGCACGGTCAGCAACTCGATCGAGGATCGGCTCGCCGAGCTGCAGAAGAAGCTGCGCGAGGACGAGCAGAAGGTCGAGGACTACAAGACCGCCAACAGCCTTTCCAACCCGGACGGACGGCCGCTGCTGGACAACCGTCTCGCCGACCTGTCGACGCGGCTCGCCGCCGCCGTCGGCCGCACCGCCGAGGCGAAGTCGCGCCTCGAGGTCATCGAGCAGGCAATGCAGCAGCGCGGCGACGTCGCTTCGGTCGTCTCCGACAGCGAAAACACGACGATGGTGCAGTTGCGCAACCAGCTGAGCGAGGCGCAGCGCAAGCATGCCGAGCTCGGCCGCACGCTCGGGCCGCGGCATCCGCGCGTCGCCGCCGCGCAGGCCGAGATCGACCAGGCCCGGCAGGCGATCCGCGCGGAGAGCGAGCGGCTGGTCGCGGCCACGCGCGATGCCTGGCGCGCCGCCAAGGAAACCGAGGATGCCATCGCCGCAAGCCTCAGGGAACTGACGGGCCAATCGTTCGACATCAACCAGAAGATGATCGAGCTGCGCGAACTGGAGCGGCAGGCGCAGGCGAGCCGGCTGGTCTACGAAGCCTTCCTCGTCCGCGCCAAGGAAGCGGCCGAGCAGGAAAACCTCGGGACGCGCAGCGCTCGCATCATCGCCCCGGCGGCGGTGCCCGACAGCCCTGCCTTCCCGCCGCGCAGCCTGCTGATGATCGCAGCCGCCATGTTCGGCCTCGGCCTCGGCCTATTCAACGCCATCGTCGCCGATCTGGTCGCGAGGAACAGGCGGCCGGCCGCGCCCAGGCCGCATCAGCCGGCCGCCCCGGCGCTCGCGGCCACGCCGCCGCAGGCCGACCCTGCCCGCATCCTGCGCGACAAGGTGGTGCTCACGCTCAGCCTCGACAATGCCGACGCCGCGCGGGCGGCGGGGCTGGAGCTTGCGCGCGATGCGGCCCGCGAGGGCCGCCCGACCCTGTTCGTCGACCTTGCCGACGGCAGCGGCCGGCCCGGTTTCGCGGAGCTTTCGACCGGCAAGGCCGCCGTCGGCGACATCCTGGTGCGCGACACGGCCTCCGGCGCCCATATCGTGCATGGCGGCAATGCCGGGCTCGGGCTTGCCGAGGACGGTTTCCGGGAGGCATTCGCCATCTTCCTCGACACCTACGAAAAAGTGGTCGTGAATGCCGGGCTTCTGGCGCAGGAGGCCGGCCCGATGACCGCCGAGGCCGTGGCCAGGGCCGACCACGCCGTGCTCGTGGTGCCGAACGACACGTTGTCGGCGCAGGAGGCGGCCGCCTATCAGGAGCTCGCCGGCTCGGGCGTCATGGCCGTCAGCGTGCTTTCGCTCGGTGTCGAGCCGCAGGCGGCGGCGGCCTGAGCCGCAGCGGCCCGCCTAAGCCTTCGTTAATGCGGCCGCGCTAGCGTCGGCGCCAAAACCCGTCGCAGGGCAGGTTTCGAAGGCAGAACAGATGGCAGACCGTCTCATCATCATCCATCCGATGGACCCGCGCGGCGTCAAGGTCGGCGGCATCGAAACGCATGTGCGGCAGATCCTGCGGCGCGCGCCGGAGGATGTCGTCCCGCTGCTGATCGGGGTCGACGACCGCGGCGACCTGCCGCTCGGCCAGGTCAGCCAGATCGCCTTCGGCAACCGCTGCATCGACTTCCTGCCGGTCGCCTTCGTGCCCGCAGAGGAGCAGAGGGAAACGGCGCGCTCGCTCTTCAGGTCGAATACCGTCCGCTTCATTTCCGGCGTGCTGCGCCACCTGCCCCGCCTGCGCCGGATCGCGCGGCAGGGCGAGGCCAGCCTCGAGGTCGAGCGCTACGAGATCGCCTGGCTGGCGCGCATGATCGGCCGGCCGATGGTGCTGGTCATCCACAACGATGTCGGCGACGCCAGCAAGCAGGACAGCCTGACCAGATATGTGTGGCGCCTCACCAAGGCGTCGGAATGGCTGGCCTACCGGCTCGCCGCCCATGTCTTCACGGTCACCGAGCGGCTGCGCGACCGGGTGGTCGCGATGGCGCCTTCGGCGGCTGCGCGCACGGAGGTGCTGACGGTCTCGATCGACACGGAGCTGTTTTCCGTCGCCCCCTTCGACACATCCGACGGCGTGCTGCGGATCGTCTATGCGGGGCGGCTGGAAACGGTGAAGGATCCCGAGCTGATGTTCGCGGTCGCAGCCGCGCTCGAACGCAGGCTCGGCGGCCGCTTCGAGTTCCACTATGCCGGAAGCTCGGACCCGGCGCGCTGGCCGGGCTTCGAGACGATCCGGCAAAGCATGGTCCGGCATGGCGCGCTGCGCACCGAAGAGATGGCAGCGCTTCTCAGGCGCATGCATGTCGGGCTTTTGACCTCGCACTGGGAAGGCATGCCCTGCTTCATGCTGGAGAGCCTGTCGACCGGGCGGCCGTTCGCCGGCGTCCGCCTGCCGCAATTCGCCAAGGTGGTGCGCGACCGCTGGCACGGGCGCATGATGGAGCGCCAGGAGGACGTGGCGACGACGGCGGAGGCCTGGGCCGGCGAGATCGTGGAATTGTGGAACGACATCCGCGCCGGCCGCATCGACCCTAACCGGCTGCACGAGGCGGTGCAGCCGTTTTCCGTGCGGCGCCAGCTCGGGCGGCTGTTCCAGGTGCATGCGGCACTGGCCGGCGGAGAGCGCGTGGCAGCGCCCGAACGCCCGCGGCCGGCAGAGCTCGCCGCCGCCGGGCGCGGCAAGGGCTGAGGTTCAGCCGGACAGGCGGCGGCGCAGCACGCGCGCCAGAAAGAGCGGATTGCCGAGGACGTAGCGGCGGAACAGGCGCCTCGGCTCCAGCAGCAGGCGCCACGCCCATTCGAGCCGCAGGTTGCGCAGCAACGCGGGCGCACGCACGGCCTCGCCGGCGAGAAAGTCGAGCAGGGCGCCGACGCCGAACGCCGCCTTCACCCCCGTCGCGGCCAGGTGAGCCCGGATCCAGAGCTCCTGCGCCGGGTTGCCGAGGGCGACCAGCAGCACGGTGGCGCCGCTGGCGCGGATGTCCTCGACCACCTTGCCGGTATCCGAGGAGGGGAAATAGCCGTGGCGCAGGCCGACGATCCGGTGGCGCGGGTGGTCCGCCGCAAGCCGCGCCGCCGCCCGTTCGGCAATGCCGGGGCGGCCGCCGAGCAGGAAGAGGCGCTGGTCGTGCGCGGTCCGGGCGAGAAAGGCCGGCAGGAAATCGGTGCCGTTGAGATTTTCCGGAAAGCCCCGGCCGGCAAGCATGCGCGCGGCGATCTCGACGCCGATCCCGTCATTGAGCACGAGCATGCCTCGCAGCGCCTCCGCGAAGGCAGGGTCGCGGGCCGCGAGATTGGAGCCGTGCGCATTGAGAAAGGCGACGCCGACCGGCGCCCCTGCCGCGCAGCGGCTGTCGATCAGGGCGATGGCCGCGTCGGCCGACGCGGCCAGCACCGGCACGCCGAGAATGTCGAGGCATGGCGGCGTCCTGGCCGCCGGCGCCGCCGCCCCGCCGGCCGGCGCAGCTCCGGCCGATGCCGCGCGCCGGCTCCTCACGCGGCCTCCGGCCGGTCGGGCGCGGCGCGGCGGCGTATCCGGGCGATGCCGTCGATGGCCTCGAGGCGACCGGAGCGGTTCAGCGTGTGGACCTGCGGATAGGGCCAGTTGCCGCCGGCCAGCAGGCCGACCGGCTGGGTGAATTCCACTGCCTTCTCGTCGAGGCGGACCAGATCGGAAAAGCCGAGGCCGCCGCCATAGCCCAGCGTGCCGTCCTGGACGGGGCGGACGATGCGCCGGCCGACGCGCGCGAAGGCGCCGCCGGGCCGCGCCTGCGCGCGATCGATGAGGATCGGATTGGCCGCATGCGGCCGCCACGGCCCTTCCAGCCGCTCGGCATGGAAGGCCACGAGCATGTCGGCGCTGCTGCCGGCACCGTCGCGTTCGGCCGCGAGCAGCCACCAGCGGCCCCCATGCGCGAGCAGCGTCGCGTCGAACAGCTCGCGCCCGTCGACGAGCACGGCGTGCCGCTCCCAGCGGTCGGGGAAGGCGGCCGCGCGATAGAGCACGAGCTGGCGGGCAGCGCCGCCTTCCGGCAGCATCCAGACCTGGCCCTCATGCGCGAAGACCTGCGGGTAGGACAGGTGGAAAGGCTCTTCCAGAACCGTGCGCGGCACCGACGGGCGCTGCTGCGCATCGAACTCGGCGACCGAAATCACGCCTTTGCCGAGCGCATGCGGGTACTCCTCGACGAACAGGCAGAACCGCCCCTGCCATTCGAACGGGAACGGGTCGGCATAGTAGCGCAACCCGTCGTCGCCGAGCTCCTGCCAGTCCGGCCCGGCGAGCGAGCCCGTCTCCGCCGTGCCGGCGCCGTCATGGAAGCGGTAGCCGACACGCCAGTGGGACGGCCAGTACCGCAGCCGGCGGACCGTCTCGCGCATGGCGGCCGGCCCGGCATGGCGCAGCAGGTTTCCTGCGAGCGAGCCGGGATGCGGCCCTGCAGGCGCGGCGTCCGTCCCGCCGCGGGCCGCCTGCCCTCCGGCGACGGCGGCGACGAGCAGGCTGACGGCGCGCGCCAGAACGTCCTCCAGCCCGCGCGCGACGACGAGCCGGCTGTCGATCATGGGGCTGGCACGGCCGATCGGAACATCGCCGCGCAGCAAGGTGATCTCCGTCGGCCGATCCGCCGCCAACGCTACGGCCGCGGCGGAGGCCGAGCTGCGGCCGTCGAAGCGCAGGCTCAGGGCCGCGGCGGAGGCGACGCCGCCGGAAAGGTCGATGCGCAGGGCGGTGGCGCGGGCCGAGCTTTCCGGCACGGTCGCGGCTTCCACACGTGCCGACAGACGCTCGGCCCCGCGCGAGACGCGCCGCTCCGCGGCCAGCATCTTGTCGAGCAGGCCCGGCCAGGCATCGGACAGGGCGGTGCCGATCAGACGCACATCGTGGCCGCCCGCGCGCAGGCGCCCGGCCAGCACGATCTGCCAGCGGCGGGCCTGCTGCGGGAGCAGGATGTCGATTTCAGGCACGTCGTCCTCCGTCGGAGACCCGGTGTGGCGCCAGCAGGAAGACGCCGCTCGCTCCATATATCGGCGAGGCTAAGATGAGATTAAAAGCGGGCGGTCCGGCCATCCCCGCCGGCGTCGCTCCTGCCGAGAAGGACGAGAACGAGGATCGTCGGCATCACCAGCATGTTGGTCTTGCCGGAAATCCCGACCGAGGTGCTGACGACCAGCAGCATGAAGACGATCGGCAGGATCGCATGGCGTCCGGCGGCCCGCACCGTATCGGCCAGAAACGCCGCGAGCGCGCACCACAGCATGACCGACAGCGGGATGCCGAACTGGAGAAGATGGCCGACCCAGGCGTTCTCGACGCCCGATTCCAGCCCCTCGATACGGATGCGGGTGCGCAACTCGACCAGCGAATAGCCCGTCAGCATTTCCGCCAGGCGGTAATGGCTGAACAGGTTGTAGAGGGACAGGCGTGTCCCGGCGCTGCCGGAATCGTCCTCGAAACGGCCGAGGAACCCGTCGAGATAGCCGAGCTGGTAGGCGCCCGCCGCGAGCAGCGGCAACAGCGCCGTCGCCGCCAGCGCCGCAAGCATGGCCATATGGCTCGCCTGCGTGCGGCCGCGCAGGAAGGACAGGACGCGGAGCACGACCACCGCGCCGGCGACCGCGTAGACGATCACGAAGGAGGTGCGCGCGCCGATCGCCGGCATGGCGGCCAGGCACAGCAGGATCACCGGCAGCCGCAGCCGCTGCGCCAGGCCCGCCACATGCGGCGTCGTCATCAGGATCACGACGTAGACGCCGGTCGCCAGGGCGCCGTCGAGCGGGTGACCGAACAGGGCCGTCGCGCGGTAGTCCCAGGTGAAGTATTCGCCGGCGGCGCCGAACGGGAACAGCCGCCAATGCGTCGCCACCTCCACGATCGCCAGCAATGCGTTGGCGATCACGATGCCGTGCAGCAGGCGCGCCAGGCGCTGCCGGGCGGGGCCGGGCGAATCGGCCAGCACGAGACCGACCACCGCCGCCGAGACCATGGCGTCGAACAGGAACGACGCCACCATGCCCGGCTTGTGGCGCGACATGAAGACATAGATGATCGCGCAGGCCGCGATCAGCGCGATCGAGCCGAGGCGGCGCGAAGCCAGGCTCGCCGCATAGCCCAGCGGATCGGGATTGGCGATCACAGCAATGAGCAGCGCCAGCGCGAAGACGTAGGTGGCGGGATGCAGCTTGGTGACGATCGAGCCGCCGGCGGAAAGATAGGGAATGCCCAGATATTCGAGCGCGTAGCCGGACAGGCCGAACAGAAGCAGGATGCCGAGCCCGGCCAGAAAGTCGACGAGGCCGCGCCGAGCCTCCGCGGCGGCGCCCGGGGGAGCGGACGACACGGCCGGCTCCGGCATGGGCGGCGAAGCCCCTGACACCGATGTCGCGATGATGCGCAAGTCGATCGCCCTCCGAGCGCGGCCAGCGCCAGATCATGCGGCAGAATAGGCGCGGCAGGGTTTCCAAGCCATGAATCGCCCGCGCCTAACCGGATGCTAACCTGCCATGCGCTAGACCATCCGCGATCAATCGTGGATAGGGCGGAATGAGCAGCCTGGCAGCGACACTCAGACGGTCAGGCGACCTCGGCCGGTTCAGCTCAGGCCTGGTCTGGTCGATACTCGGCACGGTCGCGGTGCGGCTGACGCCGCTGATCGTGACCGTCCTGATCTCGCGCGGCTTCGGCATGGAGGTCGTCGGCCAGTTCGCGGTGGCCTATGGCACGCTGGTGTCGGCCGGCATGCTCGCGGCCACCGGCGTCGGCCTGATGGCCATCCGCAACATCGCCGCGGAGGCGGACAGAGCCCCGGAATTCGCGGGCCGCGTCGTGGGGCTGGCGCTGCTGCTCACCACGGCATGCGGCCTGCTGCTGGCCGCCGTGTTCTTTGCATTCGCAGAGCCGATCGCGAGCCGTTTCCTGAACCAGCCCGGGCTGGCGCCCTATCTCGCGCTGATCTCGCCGATCATCCTGCTCAACGCGATGAGCCAGGTCCAGCTTTCCATCCTCAGCGGCCTGCAGCAGTTCCGCACCATCGCCCGGCTCAACCTCGTCTACGGCGCCGCGCTCATCCTGGCGGTGCCGTCCGGGCTTTACGTCGGCGGGCTGACGGGATGCTTCATCGCGATGGGGCTGACGACGCTCGGCTTCTGCGTGATCTCCTATCCGGCGATGCGCACGGCGCTGGCCCGGCACGGCATCTGCGTGACCTTCCGCGGCGCGCTGTCGGAATGGCCGCTCATCACCAGCTTTGCCGTACCGGCGCTGCTCGCTAGCCTCGTGTTCGAGCCGGTCAACTGGATCTGCACGGCCATCATCGTCTCGACCCCCGACGGGCTGAAGGAGGTCGGCATCTACTACGTCGCCATGCAACTGGAGATGATGCTGCTGTTCGTGCCCCAGATCGTAGTGCAGGTGATCGTGCCGATGCTGTCGAAAGGCTTCGGCGCGGGCGACCGCAGGCAGGTCGTCTCGGTGCTGGCGATGAGCGTCGGCACCAATTTCGTCATCGCGCTCGGCTTCATCTGCGCCATGGCGCTGTTCGGCCACTGGGTGCTGGCCATCTTCAAGATCGATGCCGCCCACTGGGCCGTCTTCGCCATAACGGTCGGCACGGCCGCGCTGCTGGCATTCGCCCTGCCGTTCGGCCCGATCCCCGCGGCCTCCGGATATACCTGGACCGGCCTCGCGATCACCGCCTGCTGGGCCGTCGTCTACATCGCGGCGACATGGCTCCTGCGCGAGCAGGGCGCGCTCGGCATCGTCACCGCGCGCGCGCTCGCCTGGTCGACGAGCACGGTCCTCTACGCCCTCTTCACAACCCTTGTCGTCTGGAGAAAGATCCGATGAACACTGCCTCGCAAAAGCGCGGTCTGGAGAATGCCGAGACGGCGGTCGCCGATCTCGTTTTCGATTTCGGCCTCCACAAGGGCGAGGACACGCATTTCTATCTGGCGAAGGGCTACCGGGTCGTCGCCTTCGAAGCCGATCCGAAGCTTGCGGCGGCCTGCAGGGAGCAGTTCGCGGACGAGATCGGCGCCGGCCGGCTCACCATCATGGAAGGCGCGGTGGCTCCGGCCAGCGCCGGCGACGAGGTCGTCTTCTACGTCAGCGACAAGTCGGTCTGGGGAACCACCGACCCCGACTGGGTCGAGCGCAACCGGCGCGTCGGCATCGAGGCGCACGAGATCCGCGCAAGGCGGGTCGACCTCGCCGCCGTGCTGCAACAGTTCGGCGTCCCCCACTACATGAAGATCGACATCGAAGGGGCGGACAGGCACGTGCTGGAAGTCCTCGCCTCGCAGCCCGCGCGGCCGCAATTCATCTCGATGGAATCGGAGATGGTGGATTTCGACGAGCTGATCGAGGAGCTGCGGACCTTGCGCGAACTCGGCTATCGCCGGTTCAAGGCGGTGCAGCAGGAGTTCATTCCAGGCACCACGCTCAACCTCGATCGGCTGGACGGCAGCCGCTTCACCTACACGTTCCCGATGGATACGTCCGGTCCGTTCGGCGACGAGATTCCCGGCGAATGGCTCGACTTCGACGGGGTCGTGGAAGCCTACCGCCGTATCTTCCGCCGCTACCGCACGTTCGGCAACGCGTCGTTCATAGGCCGCCTGCCGGGCGCCGGCCGGATCCTGTGGTGGACCGGCAAGATCACCGGCACCGCCCTGCCCGGCTGGTACGACACCCACGCCCGCCTCGACTGAGGCGAGGCGGCGGATGCCGCCGCCCGGCACGAAACACGGCCCGGAGGAAGGCTTTGCCCAACGGAAAGATCAAGCCGGGACGGGCAACCCGTCCCGCCTAACCGACCCTGTGCCGGCCGCGCGCCATCGGGCCGCCGGGCGCTACCGGGCCGCCGGCTGCTGCGCCATCTTCTTGTCGGTGCTGTTGGCGCGGCGCGGCGTCAGGAGCGAGGAAAACAGCCGCTCGACGCGGTCGGCGAGGCTGGCATAGTCGCGATTGGCCTTCACCCATGCCGGCCCCCTGGCGCCCATCTCCTCGCCCCATTCGGGGTCGGCGAGGATGCGCGAGATGCCTTCGCCGATGCCGCGGCCCGAGAATACGGTTATCAGGCCCGCACCGCTCGAATTGACGACGTCGCTCTGGTCGTGATGAACGGTCGCCACGACGGGGCGGCCCATGGCCAGATATTCGACCAGCTTGGTCGGCGTCGCCACCTCATGCTCCTCGACCGGCTGGATCGGCGAGATGCAGACATCCGCCGCCTTGACGTAGGAGAGCAGTTCGGGAAGCGGCAGCCGTCCCGTGAAGATCACGGCGCCGTCGGGGATGCCAAGCGCGGCCAGCCTCTCGGACATGCCTTCCCGTTCGTGATCGGCGAGCTTGCCGAGAGCGACCATAACCGCATCGTGGCCGTCGGCGCGCACATGGACGAGCGCCTTCAGCGCGGTGTCGAGGGGATCGCCGAACAGTTCCGAGCACGTATAGGCAATAACCTTGCGGCCATCGAGGCGCGGATCGCGGGCGGGTTCGACGCGATCGCGGCTGAAGAGGTCGGTGGTGACGCCCATCTCGACCGGCGTCATCAGGCGGCGAGGAATCCCGTGCTCTTCCAGCTTTTCGCGCATGCGCCTGGACTGCACGACGATATGATCGGCCCGGCGCAGGAAATGATAATAGACGAGCTTGCCGAGACCTGCGTGCAGGAACCTCGCCACACGGCCGGGCAGGCTGACGGGACGATAGACGTCGATGGCGAGCCGCCAGCGCGAATCGAGCACCGGATAACTCATCCAGTAAACGAAAGGCTTTCCCGCCAACCGCGCCGCAAGCAGGAAGGGGATGCCCCAGAACGTATAGTCGCGGACCTGGACGAGATCGTATTCGCCGCGCAGCGTCCGCCAGACGAGGCCCCAGCGGACGGCCCCCGTGGAGAGCCGGTTGCGGATCTTGCGCAGGACGCCCCCCGGCAGCTTGTCCGGCAGGAAGAAGCGTTCCGGGCCGCGAACCTCGACGCGGGCCACGCCCTGGTCGGTGCGAAAAAGGCTCCAGTCGATCGAAAGCCCGCGGCCCACCAGGTGGCGCGAGAACAACTCCGTCAGGTCGACGCGGAAGGCCGGATAGTCGTCCGGCGCCACGAACAGCATCCGCCGGCCGGCCAGCGGCCCCTTGCCCGCTCCATGCACTTCACCCGCCATCGGTATCCTTCTCCAATGCCTTGCCGCCGCCCGGCCGCAACGCCTTGAGCGCATGCCATACCCTGTCGTTGCGGCGCAGAAAGCCTTTCGCCCGTTCCTTCAGGCGCAGTGCCGCAAGCGCCGCCGCGCCCTTCGGCGTGAAGGCGACATAGCCGTCGAAAAGCCGATGGACGGTATCGGACCAGCTTTCCTTGTAGAGCTCGTAGCCGACGCCGAAGTCGAAAACCCCGCGGCCCGCCTCGCAGCTCTCCTCGATGTGCCGGTACATCAGCACCTGGCCGGGGCTGTGGGGCAGCGTCTCGTCATGGGCGAGCGTCAGCACGTAGACGTTGACGCGGCCCTTGTGGACGCCGGAGCCGACGACCGCGCGCAGCTTGCCGCCGACGCAATAGCGGGTGATCTGGAGCAGCGGCTCGCTCTGGCCGGCCGAGCGGGCGGCAAGCTCCCTCAGGAAATCCATGACGCCCGGTTTGCCGAAGACGTTGGGAAGGCCCTGCTCGGCCAGGCGCAACGCCTTCTGCTCGGCAAAGAAGTCGAGCGCCTCGGCCACTTCGGCGGGGGCGTCGGTGACGCCGTGGCGGACCTCGCCCATCTGGGCCATGCGCCGCTCCTTGGAGCGGGCGCGGCGGCGGCGGGCGCCACCGCCGGTGCGGGCGATCACCTCGTCCATGCCGCCGTCGAGGCTGACGGAATAGCCCTGGACCGGCGACGGCAGGGTGCGGAGCGCGGCAAGCGGCTGGTCGACGCCGTCCTGCGTCGCGGGAATCCGCTCCAGCACCGCACCGTCGACCTGCGGCAGCGCCGCCGCGAGCATCCGTTCGAGCCGTTCGTGGCCGAGCCGCGCCACGGCAGCGGCGGCCTCGTAGCTCCACAGGCCGAAATTGTAGCCGGAATGGCTGCCGCCGAGCCAGCGCGCGATACGCAACGCGGATCGACGGCTGACGCCGAGCGGCAGCACGAAGGCGGGGCGCCCGTCCAGCCTGCCGAGAAGGATCGCCGGCTCAAGCCCCTCATGCGGCGCGACATGGCGAACATAGGCGTCGACCCAGTCGAAGCGCTGGAACACCGTGCCGATGCCGGTCGCCTCAAGCAGCCGCCACTCGGCTTCGACGGCCGACGGAACGGAGTGGCGCTCCACCGTCAGCCTCGATGCGATGGCATCGGGCTCCACGCCTGAGAACAGGTCCGCATTCGCCGGCCCGGCCTGCATGTTCATGGGCCCACTCCCACATTCCGCCGCCGCGCTGCGAGGCGGCGGTCCTTGCCGTGCGGAACGCGAAAGCGCCGCCGCACGGGCTGTCGTCTGTGCCTTCATGTTGCATGTTACGGGTTAACAAAACGAACCCCGCAACCGGCGGTTTCTAACGATCCGGCACAAATCGGGGCAGCCGCCGCGCGGAAGCGTTAACCGATTGTTTGCCATGCCCGCCCTACCTTGCATTCACGAAGCCGCTGGAGCCGGCGGCCGGAGCCGCTTTCGACCCATGCCCGCCCCTCGCGATCATCGCCGGAATACGCTGCTTTCGCTCGCGGATTGGGCGGACGGCCATGAAGCCCCTCCCGGCCGCGAAACGGCCCCGCATCCCGACCCGGGCGCACACGACGCGCCGTCGCTCGCCGAGTTGCTGCGCCGGCGCGGCGATACAGCCGGGCCGGCGCCGGCCGCCGCCCCGACCGGCCGCGCCGCATCGGCAATTTCCGCCCGCAGGAGGTTCCTGACACGGATCGGCGGCCTCCTTCGCCGCCGCGCGGCCGCGCGCGTGCCGCAGACCCCCGCGCCCCCTGCGCCAGCGCCGGACGCCGAGCTGGCCGCCGAGATCGAGGCCGTTCGCGCACGGGTGCGCGCCTTCGCCGCGCATATCGCAGCGCTCAGCTCCACGCGCCGCGCCGGTTGAAGCCCGCGGATCCCCGGGCTCCACGCCGGAGCCTGGCGGGAGCGGCACAGTGCGCGATTGCGCAGGCGGCCATTGCGCAATATGCCCGGCATCATCAACTTCTGGAGCAGGACATTGGCTGAGATCATCGACGGCAGGAAGATTGCGGCAGGCGTCGTGGAGACCGTGAAGCGCGCAAGCGCGACGCTCGAAACCGAAACGGGCGTCAAGCCCGGGCTCGCGGTCGTCCTGGTCGGCGAGGATCCGGCAAGCCAGGTCTATGTCGGCAGCAAGAGCCGCACGGCGCGGGAATGCGGCTTCCATTCCGTCCAGCACACGCTGCCGGCCGATACGGCGGAAGCCGACCTGCTGGCGCTGGTCGACACGCTCAACCGCGACCCGGCCATCCACGGCATCCTCGTCCAGTTGCCGCTGCCGCCCCACATCGATGCCGGCAAGGTGATCCAGTCGATCGCGCCGGACAAGGACGTCGACGGCTTCCATTTCGTCAATGTCGGCAAGCTCGGCACCGGCGAGACGGCGACCGCCTTCGTGCCCTGCACGCCGGCCGGCGCGATGCTGCTCATCCGCCGCGTGCGCGGCAACGACCTGTCGGGGCTGACGGCCGTCGTGGTCGGGCGCTCGAACATCGTCGGCAAGCCGATGGCGAACCTGCTGCTCGCCGCCAACTGCACGGTGACGATCGCCCACAGCCGCACGAAGGACCTCGCCTCCGTCTGCCGCAGCGCCGACATCCTCGTCGCCGCGGTCGGCCGGCCGGAGATGATCAAGGGCGACTGGGTGAAACCGGGGGCGACAGTCATCGACGTCGGGATCAACCGCATCCCGGCGCCCGAGAAGGGCGAGGGCAAGACGCGGCTGACCGGCGACGTCGCCTTCGCCGAAGCCGAGAAGCAGGCCGGCGCGATCACGCCGGTGCCCGGCGGCGTCGGCCCGATGACCATCGCCATGCTGATGGCGGCCACCGTCACCTCCGCCTGTCGCGCGACGGGCAAGGCATCGCCAGCCTTCTGAAGCCTGCCGCGTCTATCCACCGCGGATGGGGGACGATCTCCGGCCGTCGCGCGTGAAAGGCTTCCGCCCTTACAGCGCAAGCCGCGTCCAGGCGCCGTTCTTCCTCGAAGAGCGCACGCAGGCCTCGACGAAGGCGACACCCTCGACGCCGTCGCGTACCGTCGGGAAAAGCACGTCCTTTTCCGGCTTGCGGCCGCGCCGCGCCGCGCGGATCGCCCGCGCCGCCTCGGCATAGATGTTGGCGAAGCCTTCGAGATAGCCTTCCGGATGGCCGGCCGGCACGCGGGAGACGCGGGCGGCGGCCGCGCCGGCGCCCGCCCCGCCGCGGGTGATGAGCCGCTTCGGCTCGCCGAAGGGCGTGTACCAGAGATGGTCGGGCTGCTGCTGCGCCCACTCGATGCCGCCTTTGGTGCCGTAGACCCTGAGCTTCAGCGCATTCTCGTTGCCGGGCGCCACCTGGCTTGCCCACAGCATGCCCTTGGCGCCGCCGTGGAAGCGCAGCATGACATGCGCATTGTCGTCGAGCCGGCGGCCCTCGACGAAGCTGTCGAGATCAGCCGCGAGGCTGTCGAGTGGGAGCCCGGTCACGAAGCGGGCGAGATTGTAGGCATGGGTTCCGATATCGCCGGTGGCGCCTCCGGCGCCGCTCCTGGCCGGATCGGTGCGCCACTCGGCCTGCCGGGAGCCGGCCGCCTCCGCCTTCACCGTCAGCCAGTCCTGCGGATACTCGGCCTGGACGAGGCGGATGTCGCCCAGCCTGCCGGATCGCACGAGCTCGCGCGCCTGCCGCACCATCGGATAGCCGGTATAATTGTGGGTGAGCACGAAGACACAGCCCGAGCGCTCCACCAGCGCGGCGAGCTTGCGGGCGTCTGCCAGCGTCGACGTCAGGGGCTTGTCGCAGATGACGTGGATGCCGGCCTCGAGGAAGGCGCGGGCCGCCGCATAGTGGACATGGTTGGGCGTGACGATCGCCACCGCCTCGATGCCGTCGGCGCGGCGCGCCTCGGCCCTGGCCATCTCGGCAAACGCGCCGTAGGCGCGTTCCGGATCGAGGCCGAGCTCGGCGGCGGAGGCGCGCGCGCGCCCGGGATCCGACGACAGCGCCCCCGCGACGAGCCGGAACTCGCCGTCGAGCCGGGCGGCGATGCGGTGCACCGCGCCGATGAAGGCGCCCTGGCCGCCGCCGACCATGCCGAGCCGGATCGGCCCGCTGCCGGATTTCCTGTCGCTGACCATGGTCGATTCCCTCCGGTGAATGGTGAATGGCAAGATTGGAGAACGTGGCTGTCGCCAGTGCCACGATCAGGCGAAACCGTTCAACCCGACCATTCACGATTCATCATTCACCCTTCGATCCCCATCATCTTGCGCAGCGCCGCGCGATCCGTGCCGGAGCCGGCGAAGTCGTCGAACGCCTTGCCGGTCACCTCGATGATGTGGGCTGCGATGAAGGGCGCGCCTTCGGCGGCGCCCTGCTCCGCGCTCTTGATGGCGCATTCCCATTCGAGCACCGCCCAGGAATCGTAGCCATATTGCGCGAGCCTGGAGAAGATGCCGCCGAAATCGACCTGCCCGTCGCCGAGCGAACGGAAGCGGCCGGCGCGGTCGACCCAGCCCTGATAGCCCGAATAGACGCCCTGCCGCCCGGTCGGGTTGAATTCGGCATCCTTGACGTGAAACGCCCTGATGCGCTCGTGGTAGATGTCGATGAAGGCGAGATAGTCGAGCTGCTGCAGCACGAAATGCGAGGGGTCGTAGTTGATGTTGCAGCGCTTGTGCCCGCCGAGCGCGTCGAGGAACATCTCGAAGGTGGCGCCGTCGAACGTGTCCTCGCCCGGATGCAGCTCGAAGGCGAGGTCGACGCCCTCCTCCTCATAGGCGTCGTGGATCGGCTTCCACAGCCGGCCAAGCTCGGCGAAGGCCTCCTCGACCAGCCCGGCCGGCCGCTGCGGCCACGGATAGAGATAAGGGAAGGCGAGCGAGCCGGTGAAGGACACGCAGGTATCGAGCCCGAGATTGCGCGAGGCCCTGGCGGCGAGCTTCATCTGCTCGATCGCCCATTCCTGCCTGGCCTTGCGGTTGCCGCGCACCTCGCGCGGCGCGAAACCGTCGAACTGCGCGTCGTAGGCGGGGTGAACCGCCACGAGCTGCCCCTGGACGTGGGTCGAAAGCTCGGTGATCTCGACGCCGGCCTCGGCGCAGATGCCCTTCAGCTCGTCGCAATAGGTCTTCGAGCCGGCGGCCTTGGCGAGGTCCATGAATCTCGGCTCGCCGCTCGGGACCTGAATGCCCCTGTAGCCGAGACCGACGGCCCACCCGGCGATCGCCGGCAGCGAATCGAAGGGCGCCGCATCGCCCACGAACTGCGCCAGGAAGATGCCCGGCCCCTTGATGTTCTTCGCCATTCTCACACTCCTCGTCGCAGCGGCCCGGGTCCGCCGCCAGTATTCGAGACGACCGCGATCGGCCGCAGGTGAACCACGCCGCCGCGAGGCGCGACAGGACCGGCGACGGCGCCGGGCCGCCCCCGCCTTCCGGCGCTAGCTCCTCTGCGGCCCCTCGCGCTCCGCCGACGCCGCCCACAAATTGATACCGGCGTCGCGCGCATAGGTATCGATCTCGGCAAGCTCGGCCTCGGTGAAGTCCATCTTCTCCAGCGCCCCGACGCAATCGACGATCTGTTCCGGCCGGCTGGCGCCGATCAGCGCCGAGGTGACGCGACCGCCGCGCAGCACCCAGGCGATCGCCATCTGCGCCAGCGTCTGGCCGCGGCGGGCGGCGATCTCGTCGAGCTTGCGGATGTTGGCCAAATTGCCGTCGTTGAGGAAGGCCGGCTGCAACGACTTGCCCCTGCTGGCGCGGCTGTCCTCGGGAATGCCATTCAGATATTTGCCGGTCAGCATGCCCTGCGCCAGCGGCGAGAACACGATCGAGCCGATGCCGAGCCCGTCGAGCGTGTCGAGCAGGCCGTCGTCCTCCACCCAGCGGTTGATCATCGAATAGCTCGGCTGATGGATCAGGCAGGGCGTGCCCAGCTCCCGCAGGATCGCCGCAGCCTCGCGCGTGCGCCGGGAATTGTAGGAGGAGATGCCGGCATAGAGCGCCTTGCCGGAGCGTACCGCCTGGTCGAGCGCCATCATGGTCTCCTCCAGCGGGGTGTCGGGGTCGAAGCGGTGCGAATAGAAGATGTCGACATAGTCGAGCCCCATCCGCTTCAGGCTGCGGTCGAGGCTCGAAAGCAGGTATTTGCGGCTGCCCCACTCTCCATACGGCCCCGGCCACATCAGATAACCGGCCTTGGTCGAGACGATCAGCTCGTCGCGATGGCCGGCGAGATCGCCGCGCAGGATCTCGCCGAACGCCGTTTCGGCCGAGCCGGGGGGCGGGCCGTAATTGTTGGCGAGGTCGAAATGGGTGATGCCGTGATCGAAGGCGGTGCGGCAGATCGCCCGTTTCAGCTCGTGCGGGGTGTCGCCGCCGAAATTGTGCCACAGGCCCAGCGAGAGCGCCGGCAGCTTCAGGCCCGAATGCCCGCAGCGCCGGTATTGCATCGTCTCGTAGCGGTCTTCCGCGGCTTGCCAGCTCATGTCGGTCTTCCTTTCAGGTCTTTCCTGCGGGCGGTTTCGCTGCGCGCGGCAAGCCTTGCCGGCCGCGCCATCAGCGCCCTGGCCTCGGCGACGCCGAGCGCGGCCGGCCGCTCGCAGGTGGTGCGCATTGCGACGAACTTACCCGTCTCGCCCGAGCGAAGGATACCCGTCATCACGTCGATCGCGTGCAGGGCGAAATCCAGCGAGCAGCGATGCGGCCGCCCCTCGACGATGGCCAGCGCCATGTCGGCCAGCCCCGAGCCGCGGTAATTGGCCATCGCGCCCTGCGCATGCTGCTGGTTGGGCACCAGGAAGGGGTGGCTCCAGCGCGGCGCCTTCTTCACCGGATCGGACTTCTTCGTGTAGCGCAGCGGACCGCCGAAGAAGTTCGGGTCCGGCACGAACAGGCTGCCCTGCTCGCCATACAGCTCGATCGGCGCGTGGCCGTGCGCCCAGACGTCCCAGCTCGCATCGAGCGATACGGCCGCGCCGTTGTCGAACTCGAGGATGGCGTGGATCGTCGTCGCCGTGCCGACCGTGATCGTCTGGCCGAAACGGGGCTTCGAGGTGATCGTGCGTTCCGGCGCAGGGATCGTCGCGACCGCCGCGACGCGCCGCACCGGCCCAATAAGCTGAACGAGATCGGCGATGTAATAGGGCCCGACGTCGAGGATCGGGCCGCCGCCGGGCTGGAAGAAGAAATCGGGGTTCGGATGCCAGTGCTCCATGCCGTGGCTCATCACGAAGGCGGTGCCGCTGGTGATGCGCCCCAGCGCGCCGGAATCGACGAGCGCACGGGCAAGCTGATGCGCCCCGCCGAGAAAGGTGTCGGGCGCCGCACCGACGCGCAGGCCCTTCTTGCGCGCGCGTTTCCCGAGGTCCAGCCCGTCGCGGACCGACAGCACGAAGGGCTTTTCGGAGTAGACGTGCTTGCCGGCCTCCAGGGCCGCCCTCGACACCTCGTAATGGGCGGCGGGGACGGTCAGGTTGACGACGATGTCGACATCCGCCGCGGCGAGCAGGCCAGGCACGGTTTCGGCGCGCACGCCGAATTCATCCGCCCGCGCCCGCGCGGCGGCGAGGTCGAGGTCGGCACAGGCGCGAATCTCCATGCCCCTGAACAGCTTCGACAGGCCGTGATAGGCGGCCGAGATGTTGCCGCAGCCGACGATGCCGACCCCGAGTTTCCTGGCCATGCCGCGCCCCTAGAGCTTTCGTGCTGCCGCGAGCGAGCGGCGGGCGAACCGCGCGTCGTCGCTCGGATTGTCGTGTTCCAGGACGAAGACCGTCGCCGGCGTCGTCCGGATCCCGGCCCAGATCTGCGGCCAGGGCATCGTGCCGTGGCCGAGATCGGCCCAGCCGTCCTCATCGGCCGCCGTGTCGGCCGGCGCGATGTCCTTGACATGGACGCCGGTGATCCTGTCGCGATAGCGCCCGATCCATGCGAGCGGATCGCCGCCGCCGCGCACGATCCAGGCAATGTCGGCCTCCCACCCGATCCCGGGGGCCGCATCGAGGAGATGCGCCATCGGCACGGAGCCGTCCGGCAGCCTCGCGAACTCGAAATCGTGATTGTGCCAGCCGAAGGCGAAACCGGCGTCCCGGTACGGCCGCCCGGCCCTTGCCAGCCGCTCGCCGAAGGCGCGCCAGCCGGCGGCATCCGCCGGCCGCCGGTCGGCGGCGATGTGGGGACAATAGATCGCCGTCATGCCGACCGTCCGGGCGACAGCGAGCGCCCTTGCGGTCTCGTTCTCCAGCATGTCGAGGCCGAAATGGCCGGAAGGCATCGCGAGACCGGCACCGTCGAGCGCGGCCTTCAGCGCTTCCGGATCGCCATAGACGCCGTCATAGCCCTCGACCTGCGCGTAGCCGAGCGCGGCCAGCATATTCAGCGTGGCATCGAGCGGCGGGAAGTTGCGGGAGGAATAGAGCTGATACGAAAAGGCGGTCATGTCATCTCCTGCCGGCTGCGTCGCGCACGCACGGCGCCGGCCCGATCGCCGGCATCAATCCTGTCCACGCGCCCGGCTCAACGCGGCGCGTTCAGGGCCCATGGCCCGTGCTGCGGGCCGCTCCCGTCGATGCGCTCGAAGCCATGGGCGCCGAAGAAGTCGCGCTGGCCCTGGATCAGGTTGGCGGTGCCCCGCGCCTGCCGGTAGGCGTCGAAATAAGCAAGCGCGGAAAACAGCGCGGGGGCCGGCAGCCCCCACAGGGCGGCGCGGCCGACGCTGACGCGCAGCGCCGGATGCGCCTGGTTCATCATCTCGACGAAGGCGGGCGCCACCATCAGATTGGCGATCTCGCCGGCCGCCTCGAAGGCGGTCGCGATCGAGCCGAGAAACTGCGAGCGGATGATGCAGCCGGCGCGCCAGATGCGGGCGATCGTCGCCATCGGCAGCGCCCAGCCGTTTTCCGCCGACGCCGCCTGCATGACGGCGAAGCCCTGCGCATAGGCGGCGATCTTGCCCGCGAGCAGCGCCAGCTCCAGCTCCGCGACGATGTCGCCGGCCGCCGTCGCGGACGCCTGCGGCGCGGTCGGCGCATAGATCCCGGCCGCCGCCGCGCGTTCCGCCTTCAGCGCCGAGAGGCCGCGCGCGGCAACCGCAGCCTCGATCGCGGTCGCCGGCACGCCCAGCATCTGCGCCTCGATCGCCGACCAGCGGCCGGTACCCTTCTGGCCCGCCTTGTCGAGGATGACGTCGACAAGCGGCCGGCCGGTGCCGGGATCGTCGGTGGCAAGGACCGCGGCCGTGATCTCGATCAGGTAGGAATTGAGCCGACCGCGATTCCAGCCGTCGAAGACGCGGCCGATCTCGTGGGCGCCCATGCCCAGACCGTCGCGCATGATGCCGTAGGTCTCGGCGATCATCTGCATGTCGGCATATTCGATGCCGTTGTGGATGGTCTTGACGAAATGGCCGGCGCCGTCCGGCCCCAGCCAGGCGGCGCAGGGCTCGCCCTCGAACCTGGCGGCGATGTCGAGGATGATCGGCTCGATGCGGCGCCAGGCGTCGGGATCGCCGCCCACCATGATCGAGGGGCCGTGGCGCGCGCCCTCCTCGCCGCCGGACACGCCCATGCCGACGAAGACGTAGGCCTTGCCGGCCGCCGCGCGGGTGCGCCGCTGGGTATCGTGGAAGTTGGCGTTGCCGGCGTCGATCAGGATGTCGCCGTCGCCGGCCAGCGGTTCGAGCGCCGCCAGCTGCTCGTCGACGGCCGCTCCGGCCGGCACCATCAGGATCACCGGGCGCGGCGGCGCGATCGCCGCCATCAGCTCCTCCAGTGTCCCGCAGGGCAGGATATGGCTCGCGAGCGCCCCGGCCTGGGCGACGAATTCGTCGGTGCGGGCGCCGGTGCGGTTCCAGACCGCGATGCGATGGCCCTTCTCGGCGATGTTGAGGGCGAGGTTCGAGCCCATCGTGCCCAAACCGATCAGACCGATCTCCGCCTTGTCCATATGATTGCGCCTCATCGTTGGGCCGGGCCGCCGCAGGCGGGATGATGGACAGCGGGCCCCGCGGCGTCAACCGCGCAGGCGCCGGCTCAACCCTCGACGCCCTCCAGCCAGCGCCAGACATAGGGCGCGAAGCCGGCCTCGACATGGAGCCGCGCCGTCTCCGCCGCGGTCCGGTAGAGCAGGCACGCCACGCCGGCGAACAGAAGCGCGGCCGAAGGGCTGCCGGCCTCGAGGTCGGCGGCGGTCGCCTGCGCGCAGAGCGCGCCCAGGCTCTCGCCCGACAGGTCGAGCACCGTCCAGGCATCGTCGGCCGGCGAAACGGCCCAGCCGCCCTCCGCCCAGCCCGGCTCGACGGCCTGTGGCTGCGCGGTCACCAGAAGCGCGCGGTCGCGCGCGATCCTGACCAGAGCGTCGCCGGCCGCGACCTGCCACAGCCCCGGCTCGGCGGCATCCGGGGCGAGCGCGGCGCGAAAGGCCGCGAGATCGCCGCTGACCAGCGTCTGGCCCAGCCCGAAGACGGGCCGTGCAGACCACGAAGCGCGGGCGAGCGCGGCTTCCCGCCAGTCCGGCGCCGGCGTCCATTTGGTCGCGGCATCGTAGCCGCGCTTCAGCCCCCAGCCGGCATTCTGCGCGCCGTCAGCCATTGAGCCGCTCTCCCTGCGGGTCGAAGACGCAGGCCGGCACGATGCCGGCGCGCGCCGGCCTGCCGAGATGCACGAGCTCGACCGTCTCTCCCATGCGCGACAGGCCGTTCTCGACGAGCGCCAGCGCGATCGGCCGGCCAAGCGTCAGGCTGTCGTAGCTGGATGTGACGTAGCCGATCGAGCGCCGGCGCCCCGCCGCCGTTTCGACCGCATGCGCACCGACGGGCAGCGGCACGGCGCCCTCGACGGCAAGGCCCACAAGCTGCCTGCGGTCGGGGCGCCGTGCATTTTCGGTGAACAGCGCGCGCTTGCCGACATACTCGTCCTGCCGCCTGTCGCGCGGCCCCACGACCCCGAGGTCGTGCGGCATGGTGGTGCCGTCGGTGTCCTTGCCGGCAACGATGTAACCCTTCTCGGCGCGCAGCAGCAGCAGGGCTTCGGAGCCGAGCGGACCGCCGCCGATGGTGCGGGCCGCCTCCATCATCGCCCGGTGGAGCGCTGCGGCCTTGGACGCCGTCACGGAAATCTCGTAGCAGCGGTCGCCGGTGAACGAGACGCGGGCGATGCGCGCCGGCGCGCCCTCGAAGCGGCCGTCCGCGAAGGCCATGTGGGGCAGTGCCTCGTCGGAGAGCGAAAGGCCAAGCCCCAGCATGGCGACGAGATCGCGCGCACGCGGGCCCGTGGCCGTCAGCGTCGCCCATTGCGGCGTCGAGTTGTGTACAAACACGCGCGCCGGATCGAAGCGGTCCTGCCGCCACTCTTCCAGCCGGGCGACGACGCCGGCGACATGCCCGGACGAGCAGGACACGACATAATGGTCGTCCGAGATCTTCGCCACGACGCCGTCGTCGTAGATCACGCCGGCCTCGGTCAGCATGAAGCCGTAGCGGATGCGGCCGGGCTTCAGCGTCGAGAGCGTCTGGTAGGAGTTGTAGTCGACCAGGGCGCCCGCCGCGGGGCCGATCACCTCGATCTTGCCGAGCGGCGAGCCGTCGAGGATGCCGACCGTCTCGCGCGCCGTGCGCGCCTCCCGCGCGATCTCGTCTTCCGCGCGCCCCGGCCCGTACCAGGCCGGCCGCAGCCAGCCGCCATATTCGCGGCAGACCGCGCCGGCGGCCCGGTGCGCGTTTTCCAGGACCAGCCGCCGCACCGGATTGAACAGCTCGCCGCGGCGGCGGCCGGCCAGCACCGGCAGCGGCACCGGCACGAAGGGCGGCCGGTAGGTGGTGGAGCCCGTCTCGGGGATGGAGCGGCCGGTGATCGCCGCCATCGCGGCCAGCCCGTTCATGTTGGACGTCTTGCCCTGGTCGGTCGCCATGCCGAGCGTGGTGTAGCGCTTCAGATGCTCGACGGAACGGAAGTTCTCGCGCGCGGCCAGCTCGACATCCTTCACCGTCACGTCGTTCTGGAAGTCGATCCACTGGCGCGCCCTGGCCGACGGCCTCGGCCAGGCCGGCTCGATGGCATAGGATTCGTCCGGCGTGACCGAGCGGGCCGCGGCACCGCGGCCGCCGCCGGCGGCGTGGCCGTCGGCCAGAACGCCGGACAGCGAGAAGCGGCCGTTGGCGGCGCCCGCCACGACGAGGCCCGGCAGGCGCCCGGCGGGCAGGAAGGCGGCAAGCGTTTCCTCATAGCGCAGACGGCCCTTCGCCTGCGCATGCAGATGGATGGTCGGCGTGAAGCCACCCGAGACAAGCAGGCAGTCGGCCTCGATGCGGCGGGCGCCGACCCGCACCGCCTCGACGCCGGCGCGGCCCTCGACGCCGGCGACATGCGCCCCGGCGAGCACGGAGAGCCCTTCCGCGAGCTGCGCGGCGGGCCGGTCCCGGGTATCGGCCACCGTCACCTGCGCGCCGGCCTCCGCCAGCGCACGGGCGACCCCATAGGCCTTGTCGTTGTTGGTGGCCACCACGATCCGCCCGCCGACCAGAAGGGCATGACGGCGAAGATAGACGAGCGCCGCCTCGGACGACATGACGCCGGGCCGGTCGTTGTCGGGAAACACAAGCGGCCGCTCGATGGCGCCGGCGGCCACGACGATGCGGCCGGCGCGGATCTGCCAGAGCGCATCTGGCCTACCGAAACGGCGCTGCCACACGCCGACGAGGTTGTGGTCGTAGACGCCGAAGGCGGTAGCGGACGCCAGCACCCGGTGGCCGGCGCCGCGCAACGCCTCGACGCACGCGGCCGCCCAGATGCGGCCCGGCCGGCCGTCGATCTCGGCAAAACGGTGAAGCAGCGCACCGCCGGGACGCTCCTGATCGTCGACCAGGACGACGCTGCCGCCGGAGGCCGCCGCCGCGCGCGCCGCCGACAGCCCCGCCGGCCCGGCGCCGACGACGAGCACGTCGCAGGCCGCATGCACGATGGGGCAATCGGCAGGCGGCTGCGTCGCGGGGTCGAGCCGCCCCAGCCCCGCCATCGCCCGGATGCGCGGCTCGAAGCGGTGCCAGTGCGGCCACATGAAGGTCTTGTAGTAGAAGCCGGCAGGGATGAAGGCCGACACGCGGTCGAGCAGGCGCGCCCGGTCGGCCGCCGCGCTCGGATAGGCATTGACGGAACGCACCGCCATGCCTTCGGCCAGCGGCGTGGTGGTGGCGCGCTGGTTCGGAAAGGCCCTGCCGCCGAGACCGACATCGACCAGCGCGTTCGGCTCCTCGGCGCCCGCGCCCCACACGCCGCGCGGACGGTGATACTTGAAGCTGCGGCCGACGACGCGCACATCCGCCGCCAGCAGCGCCGAGGCGATCGTGTCGCCCGGCCGGCCGGCCAGCGCCTTGCCGTCGAAGGTGAAGGCGAGCTCGGGACCGTCGACGGAAGCGAGGCGGCGCGCCGTCATCGGAGGCCTCCCGGAGAGCGCGCTCTACGTCGCCCCCCTCTGTCCTGCCGGACATCTCCCCCACGAGGGTGGCGCGGAACGCGGCGCATCAGACCCTCCCCCGCAAGGCCGTCGACCCCGCCACCTCGTGGGTGAGGGTGTCCCGCTCCAGCCGGAAGAACTCTCCGCAGGTGAGATGCTGCCAGATCTCGTGCGACGGGCCCTTCGGATTCGCCTTCATGTAGAGATAGGCCGCCCAGTCTTCGGCGCTCACCTCGCCGGCCGGTTCCGGCCGCGTCTTGCCGGCCTGTCCGGCGAAGTGGAACTCCGTCTCGTCGCGTAGTCCGCAGAAGGGGCAGGGAAAGAGCTGCATCTTATCGATCCTGGGGCGCAACCCCGAAAAACGGCAACCGTTGTTCGGAAAAGATCATGTCGAAACAGAAAGATGGGGTGGCGCAGCGAGTCAATGCGGGGGCATCCTGTTCTAATGTGCGATTCCCGAACCGGCCGCCTCGTCGATGAGCCGCCCGGTCTCGAAGCGGGAAAGATCGAAGGGCCGGCTGATCTCGTGATGTCCGCCCGTGGCGAGCAGATGCGCCAGGAGCCAGCCGCCGGCGGGGATCGACTTGAAGCCGCCGGTGCCCCAGCCGCAATTGAGAAACAGGCCCGGCAGCGGCGACGGCCCGATGATGGCCGACGAATCCGGCGTGACGTCGACATTGCCGGCCCATTGCCGCATCAGGCTCAACTGGCCGAGGGCCGGAAAGCCCTCGAGCAGGCCGGAGAGCACCTGGCGCTGGGCGGGCGGGTTGCCGCGCTGGGCGTAGGACGGCACGCGGTCGATGCCGCCGCCGATCACCATCTCGCCCTTGTCGGACTGGAACACATAGGTCCCGGTCCCGGGATAGAGAAGGACGGTCGCCATGCAGGGCTTGACCGGCTCCGTGACCATCGCCTGCAGCGCATAGGACTGGATCGGCAGCGCAAAGCCCGCCTTTTCGGCCATGACGCTCGAATGGCCCGCGACCGCGAGCCCCACGGCCCCGGCGCGGATCGTGCCGGCCGCCGTCTCGACGCCGACGCAGCGGCCGTTCTCGACCAGGAAGCCCCGAACCTCGCAGTCCTGCATGATGTCGACGCCGAGCCGGTCGGCGGCGCGCGCATAGGCCCAGGCCACGGCATCGTGGCGGGCGACCCCGCCGCGGCCCTGCCAGACCCCGCCATAGACGGGATAGCGGGCGCGATCGGACGTGTTGAGCAGCGGCTCGCGCCGCATCGCCTCCGCGGGGCCGAGCAGCTCGGCATCGACGCCGTTGATCTGCATGGCGTTGACCAGCCGGGCGGCGATCTCCATCTCGGCTTCGGAATGCGCCACCGTCAGCAGGCCGCGCTGCGAGAACATGATGTTGTAGTTGAGCTCGCGCGACAGGCCCTCGTAGAGCCTGAGCGCGAAATCGTAGAGCGCGACGCTCTCGGGATAGAAATAGTTGGAGCGGATGGTGGTGGTGTTGCGGCCGGTATTGCCGCCGCCGAGCCAGCCCTTCTCGACCACCGCCACGTTGCGGATGCCGTGGTTCCTGGCGAGGTAGTAGGCGGCGGCGAGGCCGTGGCCGCCGCCGCCGACGATCACGACGTCATATTCCGGCTTCGGCGTCGGCGTGCGCCAGGCGGGCGTCCAGCCGGACTGGCCGCGCAGTCCCTCGACGAACAGCGATAAGGCGGAATATCGGCGGGTCATCCGGCTCCGTCACCTTCAGGCGTGTGCCGGACCGAAACCTACGCGGCAACGCACCGGCCGGCAACCGCACGGGCGCCGGCCGAATGTCGCAAAGCGACGTCAGGCGGCGACGCCGCCCCAGATCGCCTCGGCCGTCTTCACCACGAGGTCGAGCTTGCGCCTCTGGTCGTCGACGGTGATCGTGTTGCCTTCCTCGGTCGAGGCGAAGCCGCACTGGGGGGCGATGCCGAGCTGGTCGATGTCGGCGTATCTGGAAGCCTCGTCGAACTTGCGCTTCAGCTCGTCCAGCTTCTCCAGCTCGCCGGTCTTGGTGGTGATGAAACCGGGAAGCACGCGCTTCTTGCCCTTGGGCAGCAGGCGCAGCGGCTCCAGCCCGCCGGCACGTTCGGTGTCGTACTCCATGAAGTAGATATCGACGCCGGTCTTGTTGAAGATGGCATCGGCGGCGGGGTCGTAGGCGCCTTCGGCGGCGTGGGTCGACTTGAAGTTGCCGCGGCACATATGCATGCCGATGACCATGTCGTCGGGCCGGTCGGCGATGGCGTCGTGCATCATGCGCGCATAGCGGTCGATCAGGAAGTCGGGATCCTGGCCCTGGGCCTTGCGCTCGGCGCGCTGGCGCGGATCGCACAGATAGGCGAAGAAGATATCGTCCATCTGCAGGTAGCGGCAGCCGGCATCGTAGAACGCCTTCACCGCCTTGCGGTAGGTCTCGGTGATGTCGGAGAACAGCTTCTCCTCGTCCTGCCGGTACTCGGCCGGCGCGATGTCCTCGCTGCGGGTGCGGAAATGCACGCAGCTCGGGCCGGGGATCGAGATCTTCGGCGTCACGCCCGCCACCGAGGCGAGGAAACGGAAATGGTCGAGCATCGGATGGTCGGCCGGAAAATCCAGCTTGCCGGTGATGATCGGCCGCGTCGACAAGGCGACGCCGGCAAACTTCACGTTCGCCTCGCCGTGGACGATCTCCATGCCGTCGAGCGCGCCCATGAAGTCGAAATGCCAGAAGGCGCGGCGGGTCTCGCCGTCGGTGACGACCGGAAGCCCGGCTTCCTGCTGGAGCTTGACGGCATCGCGGATCGCCGCGTCCTCGGCCTGCTCGAGCTCCTCGCGGCTGATCGCCTTGTCCTCGAAATAACGCTTGCGCGCCTGCTTCACCGCCTCGGCGCGCAGCAGGCTGCCGACATGGTCGGCGCGGAAGGGGGGCTTCGCAGCGGGCTTGTCTGTCATTCCATATCCTCCAGAGGATTCGTCCGGTGCCCAAGCAGGCATCTGGCCGACCGTATGGCTCCATCGGCCATGCCAAGGCAAGCGCCTGCTTCGCTTTTCGCGCGAAAATGCCCGCTTCGGGCCCCGCCGCAGGCCGCACCGCTTGCCGTGCCGGTCCCTGCTTCCCAGATTAGGACGGCCGGGCGGCGGCAGGCTTTGCGCCCGGACGGGAGGCCGCACCATGTCGGACGTCGCGCATCTGGCAGCCGAACTGTTCCGCCGCGCTTCCGGGCGCGAGCGTTTCCTCGTCGGCATTGCCGGGCCGCCGGGTTCCGGCAAATCGATGCTGGCGGAGCGGTTGCGCGAGCTTCTGGGCGCGGAAGCGGCCGTCGTCGCGATGGACGGCTTCCACCTCGACAATGCGCTGCTTGCAGCGCGCGGGCTGGCCGGCCGCAAGGGGGCGCCCGAGACGTTCGACGTCGGAGGTCTCGCGGCGCTGGTCGAACGATTGCGCGCGCCCGGCTCCGAAGCCTTCGCCCCCAGCTTCGACCGCGCCGCCGATCTGGCACGGGCTGCCGCCGCCCATGTCCCGGCGTCGGCCCGCTTCGTCATCGTCGAGGGCAACTACCTGCTTTTCGACCGGGCGCCGTGGAGCGGGCTTTCCGGGCTGTTCGATTGGCGGGTGTTCATCGACGTGCCGCGCGGGGAGCTGGCCCGGCGCCTGGTGCAGCGCTGGATCGACCACGGGCTTGACCCGCAGGCCGCCCGTGAGCGCGCCTTTTCCAACGACATGGCCAATGCCGACCTCGTGATCGAGCGGCGCCTGGACGCCGACACGGTCATCGCGTTCCGGCGCTGAGCGCGGCCGTTGCGCCGCGCGGGTGCGCCGCGTTCAGGCGGCCAGGCCCGCGAAGGCCAGCGCCAGGAAGCCCAGGCCGAGCAGAACGAGCAGCGGCGAATAATAGCGCCTGTCGAGGCGGGCGAAGGGCTGTTCGGGCGCAAGGCGCCGCCACCACGGCGTGAAGCCGAGCGCGCCGCGGCCGAGCAGGACGAGGCCGATGAACAGCGCCATGCCGGCGAGATGGGCCGGGCCGATCGGCTCGGCATACCATCCGCCGAGCGCCAATGCGACCAGCGCCATGACGACGACGACGAGCGCCACCGCAAAGCAGGCCGTCGGAGGCGGCATCGCCTCCATGCCCCTGAAGCCGGCGACGGTCCTGGCGCAAGAGGCGCCGTCCGTGCCGGGCCAGACGCCGCCGACGCCCCAGTAGGCATGCAGCGCCGCGATGCCGACCAACGGCAGGGCGAGACAGAGCGCAAGGATGCTCATGCCCGCGGCAGCCTTGCCGTCGGCCACCGCCGGGCGCCGGCGCGCGGGGCCGGCTCAGGCATGGTCGTGGCCGTAATGCGGATCGTCGGGCAGCCGCCCGTAGGCATCGCGCCCGTCCTCGCCGTGATGGTGATGGCCGTGCGGCGCGTCGGTGCCGTGCGCAGGTTCGAAGGGCTCGACCACCTCGTTCACGGTCGCGCCGGCCTTTTCCAGCACCTCCGCCACGCCGGGCGCACGCGGGAGCAGCAGGCGCCCGGCCTCTATCTGCACCGCCACATGCCGGCTGCCGCAATGCCAGGCGAGCTCGGCGAGGTGCGCCGCGTCGCGCGCACGCGCCTCGAACAGCTCCTCCGCCTCGGCCACGATCCCGACCTGGCGGCCGTCGTCCAGCACCAGCCTGTCCCCGACCGCCAGCGTCACCGGCTCGGCCAGGTCGACGAGCACCTTGCCGCCGCCGGCAAGCGCCAGCACCTTTCGGCGCAGCCGCCGGGCGTCGTGGGGCAGCGCGGCGGTATCGAACACGGGTGCCGTGCCGGCCCCGGCCGCCGGCACCATGGTTTCGGCGCGCGGCAGGCTGGTGAAATCCGTCCTGATGTCGAGCTTCATGGGGTCGCGGCCTCCCTGGCCCTGGCGCGGGCAAGCGCGGGGCGCGCCAGCACGCGGTCGAAATAGGAATCGACCCGATCCGACCGGATCTCGAACTTCGCACCGCGCGCCCATTGTCCGCAATGGCCGAGAAGTACGTCGGCGGCCGTGAACCGCTCGCCGAGCGCGAAGGTGCGGTCGCCGAGGCGCTTGTCCAGCGTCGCGATCTCGCGGGCGAACTCCGCCGCGGTCCAGGGGCCGACATCGACACGCTGGTCCTCGGGCAGCAGCATCCGGTGCTTCAGCTTGTTCCACAACGGCGCCTCGAGCTCGGCCTGGGCGAAGAACAGCCACGAGGCGATCTCCGCGCGCTGCCGCGGGTCTGCGCCCCCCATGCCGCGGTCGGGATGGCTGTCGGCCAGATAGGCGCAGATCGCCGCCGAATCGGTCAGCACGAAATCGCCGTCGACCAGCGCGGGCATCTTGCCGGAGGGGTTGTAGCGAAGCATCGTGTCGCTGTGCTGCCTGGCCCTGACGATCTCGTAAGGCTGGCCGAGCTCTTCCAGCATCCAGGTGACGCGGGTCAGCCGCGAGCCGGGCGTTCCGACAACCTGGTACATCAAAATACCTCGACCTTGGCCGGATGGACGATCTCGATCACCCGCGAGACGAGATACGGGTCGCTCGCTTCGCGCCAGGCGGCGAGATGCGGCTGCCTGGAATGGGCCGACAGCGCCTCCCTCGTCTCCCATTTCTCGACGAAGACCAGCTTTTCGGGGTCGCTCAGGCTGAGGTGCAGGTCGTAGGCAAGGCAGCCCTGCTCCTGCAGCGTCGCCTCCCTGCAGGCCGCGGCAGCCGGACGCAATGCCTCCAGCGCGCCGGGCCGGACGGTCAGCGTGGCAACGACGTAGATCATGCTTCCTCCGGATCGGATGCGAACGGGCGGACGATACCTAGAACAGGAAAGGACGCCGCGCCATCGGCAAAAAGCACCGCCGCACCGGGCACCGGATCTCCACACAGCCGCGGGCGCCACGATTTCGGCACGAAAATACCGGGAAAAGACCCCCATCATTCGGGAACGGCATGGCGCGCAGCGCATTCTTCCGGAAGCCGCCACGGAGCGGCCCCTGTCGAAGGGACGAATCAAACACGCCAAGGAGAAAAAACCATGAAACGCGTGATTGCTCTGACTGCCGCAGCCCTGATGACCGGTTCGCTGTTTGCCGCGCCGGCGATGGCGCAGATAAACCTGGGCGTGGATGCGGATGCGAATGTCGGCGTCGGCACGGACGCTGGCACCACCAAGCTCGACGCCGACACCACTGCCGCGATCGGCAGCTCGTTCGACGGCCTGCTGTCGGCGATGGGCGACACCGCCGCCTCGAGCTCGATCGGTAGCATGACCGAGGTCAGCACAGTGAACGTCATCCGCATCAACGAGATGACCGACACCGACGCCGACGCCCTAGCGAAGGCCAAGACCGACAATCAGGCTTCGATCGACGATCTCAAGAGCTCGATCGAGGGCAATGCCGAGGTGAAGGCGGCGCTCGAGCAGCAGGGTGTCGAGCCCGACAGCGTCGTGGCGGCCAATGTCGCGGCCGACGGCTCGCTGACGGTTTACGTCGAATAGGCGCAGCTTCGCCCGTTCAACAAGCTTGCGGCTGCGGCGCGGGTCAAGCCCGCGCCGCAGCCTTGTCGCGGCAGGGTTCCTGCCGACAGCAGGAGATGCAGCGGAACGCGTCGCCAAGTTCGGGGTCCCTGTTTCGGGAGCCAGATTCAGGAAAATTGACTTCCGGGCCGGCCATGGCGGGGCGTATCAGGAGACTTGACCGCCCTCCTCCAGCCCCGAACGCAGGTGTCACGATGGCCGACCTCTCCCGTTTCCCGATCCATGCGCGCTGGCCGGCCAGATATCCCGACCGGCTGCAGCTCTATTCCTTTCCGACGCCGAACGGCGTGAAGGTGTCCGCGATGCTGGAAGAGACCGGGCTTGCCTATGAAGCCCACAGCGTCTTCATCGGCAGGGACGAGAGCTGGACGCCGGAATTCCTGTCGCTCAACCCCAACGGCAAGATCCCGGCGATCATCGATCCGGACGGGCCGGGCGGCAAGCCTCTGCCGCTGTTCGAATCGGGCGCCATCCTGGTCTATCTGGCGGAAAAGACCGGCAAGCTGATCCCCGCCGACACGGCGCTCCGCTACGAGACGCTGCAATGGGTGTTCTTCCAGATGGCCGGCATCGGGCCGATCTTCGGCCAGCTCGGCTTCTTCCACAAATTCGCCGGCAAGGACTATGAGGACAAGCGTCCGCGCGACCGCTACGCCAGGGAATCGGCGCGCCTGCTCACCGTGCTCGACCAGCGGCTCGCGGACCGCGATTACGTCATGGGCAAGGACTACACGATCGCCGACGTCGCCATGTGGCCGTGGGTGCGCAACCTGATCGGCTTCTACGGCGCGCGCGACATCGTCGGCTACGACACGCTGCGGCATGTCGACGGCTGGCTTCAGCGCTGCCTCGCCCGGCCCGCCAGCAAGGCGGCGCTCGACATTCCCTCCGCGGCCTGACGCGCTCCATCTGCCCCCGACAGGCGCCGGCTCCGGGCGTCAGCGGCGGAACAGGCGGGCCAGCGCGGCCTCCAGCCGCGACCGCTCGCCGGCGGCGAGATCGGTCGGGACGAAGCGGGAGAAGAGGCGCTGCGCTTCCGGCAGGCTGGAGATGCCCGCCTTGCGCAGGAAGGACAAGGTCGACAGCAGGGCGCTGCTGTCGCATTCGGCGGGCACATACTCCCAATAGGCGCCGTGCTCGCCGGTGGCCCTCGTCATGCCGCAACGGTCCTCCGGCGGCGCGTCGCGCCACAGCAGCGAGAGGATGTCGCTCAGCGCCGACGGGTTGTTGGCGTAATAGCTGTGCATGAGCATGTCCT
>ENA-UOVV01000563-UOVV01000563.1-compost-metagenome-genome-assembly--contig:-NODE-563-length-41701-cov-6.363468_pt1 | contig 41701 bp, 34 predicted proteins | sample MGYA00238155_ERZ761577 | MGnify/ENA primary metagenome ERZ761577 (study PRJEB28898, sample SAMN06268775) | compost metagenome | isolation source: Emeryville, CA | place: USA:Emeryville, CA | collected... | reverse complement strand
GGCGGGCGCGCTTGCCGGCGGGGGTGTCGCCGGTGCGCGCCTCGACGCGGATCGGTAGGCCCATCTCGGCGATGGGGGTGGAGAGATTGCGCTCGACATCGACGGCGAGCGCCTTGAGGGGGGAGATGTAGAGGGTGTGCAGGCCATCGAAGGCGCCATCAACCAGATCGGCCAGCGTCGGCAGGAAGCCGGCCAGGGTCTTGCCGGCGCCGGTGGGCGCGATGAGGAGCTGGGAGGCGCCGGCCCGGTAGCTGGCGAGCACGTCGAGCTGGTGCCGGCGGGGCTGCCAGCCGCGGGCGGCGAACCAGGCTTCGATGACGGGAGGCAGGGTCACCATGGCACGGTCACCGGGGGTTTTTCCGGTCGGCGCGGGGTTTGGCGGAAGGCCGCCTCATCCGGCGCTGCGCGCCACCTTCTCCCCGTCGGGGAGAGGGTGGATCGGCCGCGGGCCGAGACGGGTGAGGGGGCGGGCGGCAAAGTTGACAAGAAGCACCTGAAACAAATCGGCATAAAGCCTATATGATGGGCCTGACCCTGCCAAACGGAGAGACCCGATGACGGAAGACAGCCGCCCCCAGAGCCGTTCCGGCCTCGAACGCCTGCTGGGCGACCGGCCGGGCGCGCTGGCCGTCAAGCTGGTGCTGATCTCGCTGCTGGTGGGCTTCGTGATGTCGGTGTTCGGCTTCACCGCGGCCGACCTGGTGCGCGGGGCGGTGCACACGCTGCGCGACGCGCTGCGGGACGGGACGGGGCTGCTGCGGCAACTGGGCGGCTATGTGCTGGCGGGCGCGGCCATCGTGGTGCCGGTGTGGCTGCTGCTGCGGCTGACGCGGGGGCGCTGATGGTTGCCGGGCATCTGCAGCTGACGCCGCAGCAGGCGCTGGGGCGGCTGGTGCCGCATATCCTCGACCTGGAGAGCCGGGCCCGGGACCGGCGCATCGCCGTGGGCATAGCCGGCGGGCCGGGCACCGGCAAATCGACGCTGGCGGCGGAGCTGGCGGGCATGCTCAACGCCGTGCATCCGGGCAGCGCCGCGCTGGTGCCCATGGACGGCTTCCACATGAAGCACGCCAAGATCGAGGCGCTGGGCCAGACCGACTACAAGGGGGCGCCGCACACCTTCGAGGGGGCCGCCTTCGTGACCTTCCTGCATCGGCTGAAAGCGGCGCGCGAGCCGGTGAGCGGGCCCGGCTACAGCCGCAAGATCGAGGACACGGTGGACGACGCCTTCACCGTGATGCCCGAGGTGCGGGTGCTGGTGGTGGAAGGCAACTACCTGCTGCTGACCGAGGGGCCCTGGGCCGGCGTGAAGCCGCTGCTGGACTATGCGGTGTTCATCGACGTGCCGCGCGAGACGGTGCGGGCGCGGCTGCTGAAACGGCATGCAGAGGAAGGGCTGTTCTCCGAGGAGCGGAACCGGGCGCATATCGAGCGCAACGACCTGCCCAATTACGATCTGGTGCGCGGATCGATGGAGCGGGCGGATGCGGTGATCGAGCTGGTGGTGGAGCGGTAGGGCGGCGGGTGTGCCGAAACGGAGGTTCCCGCTTTCGCGGGGATGGCCCCGGGAAGGGGCTGGGGGTCTCCCCGAGGAATGAGGCTTGGCGGCGGCGGGGGCGATGCTAGAAGGGTGGGCCCGTTTCCGAGTGTGCCATGAACGCCCCTGCCCGACCCCAGCATCCCTTCGACGTCCGTTCGGCCGATGTGTGGAAGATCGCCCTGCCCGCCTCCATCGCCTTCATCACCGAGCCGCTGGTGGGGCTGGTGGACATCACGGTGATCGGGCGGCTGGGGGATGCGGCGCTGCTGGGCGGGCTGGTGCTGGGCGCGCTGGTGTTCGACGTGCTGTTCTCGCTGGCCTATTTCCTGCGCATCGGCACGGCGGGGCTGGTGGCGCAGGCCATCGGCTCCCGGGACCCGCGCGAGGGGCTGCTGCATGTGAGCCGGGCGCTGGTGCTGGGGGTGGGGATCGGCATCGGCATGATCGCGCTGGCGGTGCCGATATTGTGGCTGTCGGTGCGGCTGCTGGCGCCGGAGCCGGGGGTGGAGGCGGCGCTGGCGGACTATTTCTACTGGCGCATCTGGGCGGCGCCGTTCTCTTTGATCAACTACAGCCTGCTCGGCTGGTTCTACGGGCGGGCGGCGGCGCGGACCGGCATGGCGCTGCAATTGCTGCTGCACCTGATCGACATCACGCTGTCCATCTGGTTCGTGCACGGGCTGGGCTGGGGCGTGCCGGGAGCGGCCCTGGCCACGGTGATCGGCCAGGCCGTGGCGGCGCTGGCCGGGCTGTGGCTGCTGGCGCGGCACTATGGCGGGGCGGGCGCGCTGCTCGGCCGGATCGCGCCCGGAGAGCTGCGCGACGCGGCGGCGGTGCGGCGCATGTTCGGGCTGAGCCGCGACCTGATGATCCGCTCGCTGGCGCTGATGGGGGCCTATGCCTGGTTCGCCGCGCAGGGCTCGCGCATGGGCGAGGTGGCGCTGGCGGCCAATGCGGTGCTGCTCAACCTGCTGATGGTGGTGGGCTATTTCCTCGACGGCATCGCCCAGGCGGCCGAGCAGCTGACCGGCAAGGCGGTGGGCGCCAACTGGCGCCCGGCCTTCGACCGGGCCTATGGGCTGTCCATGCTGTGGGGCCTCGTCATCGCGGTGGGGCTGGGGGCGGCGTGGTATCTGGCCGGGCCCTGGATCGTCGGCTTCATGACCACCAATGCGGCGGTGCGCGCGCACGCGCTGGCCTATCTGCCGATCGCGGCGCTGTGCACGCTCACCTTCATGCCGGCCTTCGTCTATGACGGCATCCTGATCGGCACCACGCTCAACACCACCATGCGCAACGGCATGATCGCCTCGCTGGCGGTGTTCCTCGCCGCGGCGCTGCTGCTGCAGCCCACCCTCGGGAACTGGGGGCTGTGGGGGGCGCTCCACTGCTGGTTCCTGGCCCGGGGCGGCATCTACTGGCGGGCGCTGGAGCGGCGCCGGGCCGGGCTGTTCGGCTGACCGGGGCCTCAGGGCAAAGTGAGGCGGCCCTCGGCCCAGTCGGCGGTCTTCGTCCCCACCAATTCGGAAACGTGCCTGCCGCCCGCCGCCCGGACGCCGGCGACGAGGCCGCGCTTGACGCGATCGAGCAGGTCGAGCCCGCCAAACACCAGCGCCGAATAGAGCTGGACGGCATCGGCGCCGGCCTCGAACTTGGCGAGGGCGGCCTGCGGGGAATGGATGCCGCCCACCCCGACGATGGGCAGGCTGCCGACGCGCTGGCGCATCTGGGCGAGGCGGCGGGTGGAAAGGGCGAAGAGCGGCTTGCCGGAGAGCCCGCCGGCCTCGGCGGCGTGCTCCAGGCCGGCGACGGCGTCGCGCGAGACGGTGGTGTTGGAGACGATGAGGCCGTCGAGATCGGTGGCGGCGATGACGCGGGCGATGGCGTCCATGCCGGCCTCGTCCAGATCGGGCGCGATCTTGAGCAGCACCGGCACCCGGGTCTTCGCCCTGGCGCGGGCGGACAGCACCTCGCCGAGCAGGCGCCGCAGGGCCTCGTCGGCCTGGAGGTTCCTGAGGCCGGGGGTGTTGGGCGAGGAGATGTTGACGGTGAGATAATCGGCGAGATCGGCGAAGCGGGTGACGCCGAGCACGTAATCGGCGACGAAATCCTCGCTGTCCTTGTTGGCGCCGATATTGACGCCGAGCGCGGCGGGCACGCGCAGGCCCTTCAGCCGCCCGAACACGGCGTCGTGGCCGTCATTGTTGAAGCCCATGCGGTTGACGACGCCTTCGGCCTCGGGCAGGCGGAACAGGCGGGGCCGCGGATTGCCCGCCTGCGGGCGCGGGGTGACGGTGCCGACCTCGACCATGCCGAAGCCCATGAGGGCGAGCTGGCGGGGCACCTGGGCGTTCTTGTCGAAGCCGGCGGCCATGCCCACCGGATTGGCGAGATCGAGCCCGCAGAGCCGGGTGGCCAGCTCGGGCGGATCGGCATGCTCCCGGGCCGGGGCGAGGCCGAGGCGCAGGGCCGCGATGGTGGCGCCATGGGCGGTTTCGGGGTCCATGCGCAGCAGGGTGTCGCGGGTGAGGCCGGCAAGGCCGGGATGGCGCAGCAGCGGCGAGAAGGCGGAGAAGATCACCGGACGGCCTCCGGCAGGATGCACGCGCCGTCCTCGCCGACGCCGATGGGCTCCTGCCAGGCGACGGCGGACAGGGGCAGCGGGCCGCCGTAGAGATGCGGGAAGAGCTGGCCGCCGCGGGAGGGCTCGAACACCAGCCCGGCGCCCAGATCGGCGCTGCGCACCGCCAGCAGCACCAGATCGGGCCGGCCGCGGAAATGCAGGCGCAGCGTTTCGGGGAGCTGGGCGGCGGTGGAGAAATGCATGTAGCCGTCGGCGGCGTCGACGGGCATGCCCATATAGTGCCCGGCGAGGCGCGCCGGCGCGAAGGAGGCGGCGGTGGCGACCTTGTAGACGAATTCGGGGGGCTCGGGGGATGTCGGCATGGGGGCGGCCTCGGTGCAGCGGTCGGAGCCCGGGGTAAATCGTAAAGGTTCTCTTTACAAGGTGGTGGCGGGCCAATACGATAGGACTCTATTCCGTCGATAAGACATCTTTCCTTTCCGGACGCCCGAACCATGCTTTCACACAGGGCCATTTGGGATGGCATCGACGCGCTGGCGCGCCGGCACGGCCACTCCGTGTCGGCGCTGGCGCGCATGGCCGGGCTCGACCCGACGGCGTTCAACGTCTCCAAGCGCATCAGCAAGGACGGGCGCGAGCGCTGGCCGTCCACCGAGAGCATCGCCAAGATCCTGGAGGCCACGGGGGAGACGATGGATTCGTTCCTCGCGGGGGGCACGTTCCTGCACATGGAGCCGGCCTCCTCGCGCACCGTGCCGCTGATCGGGCTGGCGCAGGCGGGCAGCGGCGGCTTCTTCGACAGCGCCGGCTTTCCGGCCGGCCAGGGCTGGGACGAGATCGCCCTGCCCTCGCCCGGCGACAACGGCATCTATGCGCTGGAGGTGCAGGGCGACAGCATGGAGCCGCTCTACCGGGAAGGCGACCGGATCGTGGTGTCGCCCACCGAGCAGGTGCGGCGCGGCGACCGGGTGGTGGTCAAGACCCGCGACGGGGAGGTGATGGCCAAGATCCTGGCGCGGCAGACCGCCAAGCAGATCGAGCTGCATTCGCTGAACCCGGCCTACGGGCCGCGCATCCTCGACACGGTGGACGTGGACTGGATCGCGCGGATCATCTGGGCGAGCCAATGAAAGTCGCGGCGGCGACGGCGGGAGATGCCGCGGACTGGGCCGCCATGCGGACGGCGTTATGGCCGAACCATAGCGACGGCGAGCATGCGAGGGATATTGCCAATTTGCTGGCGGATGCCGGGGAGACGATCAACCTGATCGCGCGAAATGCGGATGGGGTCGCGCTGGGCTTTGCCGAAGCGGCGCTGCGGCGCGACTACGTCAATGGCTGCAAGACCTCGCCGGTGGCGTTTCTCGAAGGGATTTTCGTGAAGCCGGAGGCGCGGGGCCGCGGCGTGGCGCGGGCACTGGTTGGGGCGGTCGAGGCCTGGGCGCGAGAACGGGGCTGCACGGAATTTGCTTCGGATGCGGCGCCGGAGAATTTTGCGAGCCTCGATATGCATCGCGCGCTGGGTTTTGAGGAAACCCAGCGGGTGGTGTTTTTCAGGAAGATCCTGGGGTAGCACCTCCCTTCGATTTTCACCGCGTCATTCCCGCTTTCGCGGGAATGACGCGGTGGGTGGAATGAAAAATATGGAAGTGCCTATGAGGCTCTGGGTTCAATTCCCGCCGGTAGCAAGCCGCGTTGGTTCTGACTGCCTTCCCAGGCGTCTCAGCCCAGCATCTTGCCGGCCAGGGCGTCCTCGATGAGCTTTCGCGTTTCGCCCACGCCGTAGAGCGCGATGAAGGAGCCGAAGCGGGGCCCCTGGTCGTCGCCGAGCAGGACCTGGTAGATGGCCTTGAACCAATCGCGCAGCGGATCGAACTTGTGGCCCTTGCCGATCTCGTAGACGAGGTTCTGCAAGGCCTCGGCGTCGGTCGAGCCGGCATAGGCCTCCAATTGGGTATGGAGGTCGAGGAGGGCGGCACGTTCCTGCTCGGTGGGGGCACGATAGGTCTTGAAGGGCTTTATCCTGTCGTTGAAATAGCGCACCGCATAGCCGGCGAGCTTGTCGAGCTCGGGATGGGTCGCGGGCGTGGCCCCGGGGATGTAGCGCGAGATGAAGCCCCACATGACCTTGGTGTCCTCGGCATTGGCCGTGGCGACGAGGTTGAGCAGCAGCGCGAAGCTGACCGGCACGTCGGGGTTGGGCACGTCGCCGTAATGGACGTGGAAGGCCGGGTTCTCGAGGCGGGCGGCGGCATCCTGGGCCCGGTAGGCGGCGACATGGGCGTAATATTCGTCCACGGTGCGCGGGATGACGTCGAAATGCAGGCGCTTGGCGACGCGCGGCTTGACGAACATGTAGAGCCCGAGGCTTTCCGTGCCGGCATAGGTCAGCCATTCGTCGATGGTCAGGCCGTTGCCCCTGGACTTGGAAATCTTCTGGCCGTCCCCGTCGAGGAACAGCTCGAACACGTAGTGCTCCGGCGGGGTGCCGCCGAGAATGGAGCAGATCTTGTCGTAGATGTGCTGATTGGTCTGGTGATCCTTGCCGAACATCTCGTAATCGACGCCGAGCGCGGCCCAGCGCATGCCGAAATCGGGCTTCCATTGCAGCTTCACATGGCCGCCGGTGACCGGCACGGTGGTGTCGCGCCCGTCCTCGTCGGTGAAGGTGACGGTGCCCTCGCGGGCATTGACCTCCTTCATCGGCACGTAGAGCACGCGGCCCGAGATCGGGGAGATGGGCAGGAAAGGCGAATAGGTGGCCTGCCGCTCCGGCCCGAGGGTGGGCAGCATCACCTGCATGATGTCGTCGTAGCGCTCGGCGGCGCGCAGCAGCACCTCGTCGAAGCGGCCGGACTTGTAGTAGTCGGTGGCGCTGGCGAATTCGTAGTCGAAGCCGAAGGTGTCGAGGAAGCGGCGCAGCATGGCGTTGTTGTGCTCGCCGAAGCTGGTGAACTCGTTGGTCCAGGGATCGGGCACCGCGGTCAGCGGCTTTTGCAGATGCGGCTCGAGGAAGGCGCGGGAGGGGACGTTGTCCGGGATCTTGCGCATGCCGTCCATGTCGTCCGAGAAGCAGATGAGACGGGTGGGCACCTGATCGCGCGTGAGCAGGCGGAAGGCGGTGCGCACCATGGTGGTGCGGGCCACCTCGCCGAAGGTGCCGATATGGGGCAGGCCGGAGGGGCCGTAGCCGGTCTCGAACACGGCTTCGCCCTTGCCGGATCTCTCCAGCCGCCGGACCAGTTTGCGCGCTTCCTCGAACGGCCAGGCGCGGGCGGTCTGCGCGGGTTCGAAGAAGGCGGGATCGAGCTCGGGAAGGCGGGCGGCGGACAAGGATTTCTGGCCTTTGCTGTGGAGAAGGGCGGTCGCGGACCGGTGTGTTGCACTCTCCGGGCGCCGCGTCAACGTCGCAGGTGGTTGCGCCGGGCGCGGGAGCGGCCTAGCTATGGGCGCAACGCAAGGCAAACAGGACCAGCAGATGACCGCCGCCGCCCATGACGCCCTGATCCACCTGATGATCGTGGCCGCCTCGTCGGACACCACCATGAGCGAGCGGGAGCTGCTGCGCATCCAGGCGCTGATCGACCGGCTGCCGGTGTTCGCCGGCTTCGACAAGGGGCGGCTGACCGCAGTGGCCAATGCCTGCGCCGACAAGCTCAACGGCCCGGACGGGCTGGACCGGGTGGTGGACGACGCCATCGCCGCCCTGCCCGAGAAGCTGCAGGACACCGCCTATGCGCTGGCCGTGGAGGTGACCGCGGTGGACCTGCACCTGGAGCAGGAGGAGCTGCGCTTCCTCGAAATGCTGCGCGACCGGCTGACGCTGGACCGGCTGACCACCGCGGCGATCGAGGTGGCGGCGCGGGCGCGGCACCGGCGCATGCCGGAATAGGGGTGTCCCGGTCCTGCGCCTCCCTCCGCCCGATGGGGAGGGATCGAGGGTGGGGTGGAGCCACGAGCTCGATGCGTCCAAGGTGAACGCTTCCCTCAAGGGGCAGAGAGGTGCCGTAGCACCGGATGCCGTTTAGCGATCAACTCGACGCGAAGCGGGCCGCGAGCCAGGAGCGGACGGCCCAATAGGCGAGGCCGGCCGCGGCGCCGCCGGCCAGCAGGGGCCAGGATTCGATCAGCCCGGCCAGGGTCGGCCGCATGCCGAACCAGACGACGAACTGGGCCACCAGGCTGACCGCGACGCCGGCGAGGAGATGGGCCAGCCAGCCCCTGCGCCCGAGCAGGCGCAGCACGCCGATGGCCAGCAGGAACGGCACGAAGGCGGAGACGAGGACGATATAGACGGCGGGCCAGACCAGGGTCCCGTCCCAGCCCCCGGCCCAATCCCAGCCGCGCTCGGCGAGAGCGAAGAGCCACAGCACCACGAGCGCGGCGAGAATGGCGGCGACGAGGTAGCTGACCAGCACGATGACGATGTCGCGCACGCGCATGGCGCTCCTCTTCAATAGAAGCCGACCGGGAACCAGCGCAGATAGAGCTCGTCGAGGATGCCGTTGTCCTTGAGGCGGACCAGCGCCCAGTCGAGGGCATGGCGCACCGGATCGTTGCCGGCGGGCACGGCGATGGTGAGGCCCTCGCCGAACAGGTGCGGGCGGAAATAGGGATCGCCGGCGAAGCCGCAGCAGGCCAGATTGTCGTTGAGCCAGAAGGCGGCGCGCATGGCATCGCCGAAATAGGCATGGACCGCGCCGGAGCGGACCGCATCGAGCGCCTCGAGCTCGCTGTCGAAGCGCACGAGCTCGGCCGCGGGCAGATAGGTGGCCATGAAGGTCTCGTGGGCGCTGCCGGCGCGCACGGCGACCTGGCGGCCGGCGAGGCCGGCGGGGCTGAAGCCGGCGATGGCCTCGGCGCGGGTGACGAAGCGGCCCGGCAGGGCGAGATAGATGGCGGAGAAATCGAAGAGCTCACCGTTCTCCGGCGTCATGGCGAGGCCGGCGATGAGCGCGTCGCCCTGGCTGTCGGAAAGGGCGTTGGCGGCCTGCTCCCAGGGCCAGGCCTGGATGGTGCAGGCGACGTTGACCTCGGCGCAGATGCGCCGGGCCAGATCGACGTTGAAGCCGATGAGCTCGCCATTGGCGTCGCGGAAGTTGAAGGGCGGGAAATCGGCGGTGGTGAGGAAGCGGATGGCCGGGACCGGGGTGAGGTTCGGCAGGATCTCGCGGGCGTCGGGATCGGCGTGGTAGGGCAGCGTCTGGGCGGAGGCGGGGGCGGCGAGGGCGAGGGCAGCCGCAGCGACGATTGCCCAGGCCCGGCGCCCCGCCCTGCGAGCGGCGGGCAGGGACGGTCCGGCACCCCCACCCTTGCACCCTCCCCGCGAGGGGGGCGTGTTCACATTGCACGCCTGGGCGAGGTCCGGCGCCTGTCGACGAGCCGGAACCCCCACCCTCGATCCCTCCCCACAAGGGGGAGGGAGACGATGAACATGAGGCTCGCGGTCTTTCGCCTTACTCCCCTCAAGGGGGAGGGTGAGCCGAACACCGGACCCAGCGTCGGTGACCATCACACCTGATCCAGCCCGTACATCAGGTCGGCGATGAGGTCTTCGGCATCTTCCAGCCCCACCGAGAGGCGCAGCAGGCCGGGGGTGACGCCGGTTTCGAGGCGGACCTCCTCAGTGAGGCGCTGATGCGTCGTGGTGCGGGGATGGGTGATGATCGACTTGGCGTCGCCCAGATTGTTGGAGATGAGGATCACCGCGAGGCTGTCGGACAGGGCGAAGGCCGCCTGCTGGCCGCCCTTGACCTCGAAGGCGAGCAGGGTCGAGCCGGCCTGCATCTGCCGCCGGGCCAGCTCGTATTGCGGGTGGCTGGGATGGTGGGGGTAGATGACCCGCTCGATCTTGGGATGGCTGGCCAGCGCCTCGGCGATCCGGGCGGCGCTGTCGGTCATCTGGCGGACGCGCAGGGGGAAGGTTTCGAGCCCCTTGAGCAGCACCCAGGCGTTGAAGGCGCTGAGGGTGGCGCCGGTCTGGCGCAGGAAGGTGTGGACGTCGCCCTCGACGATCGCCTTCGAGCCGAGCACCACCCCGCCCAGCACGCGGCCCTGGCCGTCGATATGCTTGGTGGCCGAATAGGTGACGATGTCGGCGCCGAGCTGCAGCGGCTTCTGGTAGAGCGCGGTGGCGAAGACGTTGTCGACGATCAGCCTGGCGCCATGGGCGTGGGCGATGTCGGCCACCGCCCGGATGTCGACCAGCTCCAGGGTGGGATTGGTGGGCGTCTCGATGAACACGACCCGGGTGTTGGGCCGCATGGCGGCGGCGAAATTGGCCGGGTCGCGGCCATCGACCAGGGTGGAGGCGACGCCGAAGCGGGGCGCATAATCCTCCACCACATAGCGGCAGCCGCCGAACAGGGCCTGGGCGGCGACGATGTGGTCCCCCGCCCTGACCTGGCTCATCACCGCATTGGTGACCGCGGCCATGCCCGAGGCGAAGGCGCGGGCGGCTTCGGCCCCTTCGAGCAGCGCCATGCGGTCCTGGAACATGTCCACGGTGGGATTGGCGAAGCGCGAATAGTTGTGGGCGCCCGGAAGCTCGTTGTTGAACAGGCGCTCGGCGTGGCTGGAGCTCGGATAGGAATAGCCCGAGGACAGAAACAGCGCCTCGCTCGTCTCGTTGAACGGCGAGCGCCGGCCCCCGCCATGGACGAGCCGGGTCGCCGCCGACAGCTTCTCGGGATCGCGGAGGGGATTGTTGGCTTTGGACATCGCTGCGCTTTCAAACAAAAAACCGGCACGCGAAGGCGGCCGGTTCGACGGTCTTTAGCGATTTGTTTCAAGTGGCTGCAAGCGACCGGCCAAATCACCACTGGGTTGTGATGTAAGGCCAATTGGCAGTTGGCGTCAATCGGAGAGGTTGGTAGGGAAGACCGATGGCGGGACGGATGGGCAAGGACATGGCTGAGGGCTGGCCGCAGGGCGTGTTTCCGGCGCGGTTGATCGAGAGGCTGCACCGGCAGGGCGCGATCCGCGCCGGCCGGGCGTTCGACGCCGACCAGGTGCAGCCGGCCAGCCTCGACCTGCGGCTGGGGCGGAAGGCGTTCCGGGTGCGCTCCAGCTTCCTGCCGGGGCCGGCCCATTCGGTGGCCGAGCGGATCGAGGCGCTGAAGCTGCACGAGATCGACCTGTCGGCCGGGGCGGTGCTGGAACGCGGCTGCGTCTATCTGGTGCCGCTGGAGGAGAGCCTGGAGCTGCCGGAGGCGGTGAGCGCCTCGGCCAACCCCAAGAGCTCGACCGGGCGGCTCGACGTGTTCACCCGCGTGATCGGGGACCGGGCGCGCGGCTTCGACCAGCTGCCGGCGGGCTATAGCGGGCCGCTCTATCTCGAGATCAGCCCGCGCACCTTTCCGGTGCTGGTGCGGACGGGATCGCGGCTGAGCCAGATGCGGTTCCGCTGCGGGGACACAAGGCTGAGCGTGGCCGAGCACCAGGCGCTGCATGCCAGCGCCGTGCTGGTGGCGGGCGGCGACCAGCCGGTGGGCGACGGGGTGGCGCTGTCCATCGACCTGTTGGGCGAGGGGCGCAAGGGGCTGATCGGGTTCCGCTCCAAGCGGCACACGGCGGTGGTGGACGTGGACCGGAAGGCGGCGCTGGACGTGCTGGACTTCTGGGAGCCGCTCTACAGCCGCGGGCGCGGCGAGCTGATCCTCGACCCGGACGAGTTCTACATCCTCGTCAGCCACGAGGCCGTGCACGTGCCGCCCACCCACGCCGCCGAGATGGTGCCCTTCGATCCGCTGGTGGGCGAGTTCCGGGTGCATTATGCCGGCTTCTTCGATCCGGGCTTCGGCCATTCCGAAGCCGGGGGCACGGGCAGCCGGGCGGTGCTGGAGGTGCGCAGCCGGGAAGTGCCGTTCCTGCTCGGCCACAAGCAGATCATCGGCCGGCTGATCTACGAGCGGCTGGCCGAACCGCCCGACCGGCTCTACGGCACGGCGCTCGGCTCGAACTACCAGGCGCAGACGCTGAAGCTGTCCAAGCACTTCAGGCCGTTCGAGGGATGAGGGGGCGCCGTGCCGCTCCCGCGCCGGCACGAATCCCGTTTCATCGCCGGCGCGGCAAGCGGCGGTCCCCGCTTTCGCGGGGATGACCCGGTGGCGTGCAATGCGGCGCCCTATGCCGCGACGGTCGTTCCCGGGGCGCTCTTGGCGCCGGTCATGAAGGCGACGGCGTCGGACATGGTGTAGTCCCTGGGATCGATGACGCAGAGGCGGCGGCCGAGGCGGTGGACGTGGATGCGGTCGGCCACCTCGAAGACATGCGGCATGTTGTGGCTGATGAGGATGATGGGGATGCCGCGGGCCCGCACGTCCTGGATGAGATCGAGCACGCGGCGGGATTCCTTCACCCCCAGGGCGGCGGTGGGCTCGTCGAGGATGATGACCTTGGAGCCGAAGGCGGCGGCGCGGGCCACGGCGACGCCCTGGCGCTGGCCGCCCGAGAGGGTTTCCACCGCCTGGTTGATGTTCTGGATGGTCATCAGCCCCAGTTCGCTGAGCTTCTCGCGGGCGAAGCGCTCCATGGCCGGCCGGTCGAGCTGGCGCAGCACCCGGCCCATGAAGCCGGGCTTGCGCAGCTCGCGGCCCATGAACATGTTGTCGGCGATGGACAGGGCCGGCGACATGGCGAGGGTCTGGTAGACCGTCTCGACCCCGGCGCGGCGGGCCTCGATGGGCGAGGCGAAGCTGACCTTCGCCCCTTCGAGGAAGATGTCGCCGCTGTCCGGGGCGATGGCGCCGGACAGCGCCTTGATGAGCGAGGATTTTCCCGCGCCGTTGTCGCCGATGACGGCGAGGATCTCGCCGGGCATGAGGTCGAAGTCGCAATTGTCGAGCGCGGTGACCCGGCCGTAGCGCTTGTTGAGGTTGCGGGCGGAAAGCACGGGTTGCATCAGGCGGACACCTTTCTGATCCACTGGTCCACGGCCACGGCGGCGATGATGAGCGCGCCGATGAGCAGATAGGTCCATTGCGCGTCGGCCCCGAGCAGCCGGAGGCCGAGCGAGAAGACGCCGACGATGAGCGCGCCGAAGAACATGCCGAGGATGGAGCCGCGGCCGCCGAACAGGGAGATGCCGCCGATGACCACGGCGGTGATGCTCTCGATGTTGGCGGACTGGCCGGAGGTGGGCGAGACCGAGCCGATGCGCCCGATCAGCACCCAGCCGGCGAAGGCGCAGATGAGCCCGGACAGCACATAGACCGAGATCAGCACCCGCCGGGTGTTGACGCCGGACAGCTCGGCGGCGTCCGGATCGTCGCCCACCGCATAGACATGCCGGCCCCAGGCGGTGTGGCGCAGCGCATAGGCGAGCACCAGCACCAGGACGATGAAGAAGATGACGCCATAGGTGAAGACGGCCCCGCCGACAGTGATGGAGCGGCCGAAGAATTGCAGCAGCGGGGCATGAGCCTCGATCTCCTGGGCGCGGATGGTCTCGTTGCCGGAATAGAGGAAATTGGTGGCCAGCGCGATCTGCCACATGCCCAGGGTGACGATGAAGGGCGGCAGGCGGATGCGGGCGATGAGCCAGCCGTTGACGAAGCCGATCAGCGCGCCGGCGGCGAGGCCGCAGGCCACCGCCACCGCCGGCGGCAGGCCCAGCCGGAAGGTGAACTGGCCCATGATGACCGAGCTGAGCACCATGATGGCGCCCACCGACAGGTCGATGCCGGCGGTGAGGATGACGAGCGACTGCGCCGCCCCGACGATGCCGACGATGGCGACCTGCTGGAGGATGAGGGTGAGCGCGAAGGACGAGAAGAACTTGGTGCCCAAAAGCGCGCCGAAGACGGCGATGGACAGCACCAGCACGATGAGCGGCACCAGGGCGGGATTGCTGTGCAGGGCATGCTGGATGCGCGAGAGCGGCGTATGCTGGTGATCGAAGCTGGCCACGGCCTCGGCACGGGCGGCGAGGCCGGCTTCGGCCCCGGTTTCGTTGGACATGGTTTCTCCTCCCCGGCTCCCGATCGCGGCAGGGCGGGTGGGGACCCGCCCTGCCGGCACTATAGACGAGATCGTTTCATGGCCTAACGGGCTCGGCGGCTCCCGTGGTCCCCTGCCCCTTCGGAGGAAGGTTCAGTCTGGACGCCCGGGCGAGGTGCGGCGCCGTCGATGAGCCGGAACCCCACCCTCGATCCAGCCATTCGCGCATAGCGCTCATGGCCTTCTCCCCTCAAATCGGTCCACCGGACCGATTTGCCCTGCGGGGCGGCTCGAAGGCCTCAAGGGGAGGGACGGAAGCGCCCAGCACCGCCGCCCAATCAGGAAACGATCGGCAAGCGCCGCTCAGCCCCAGCAGAGCTCGGCGCCCTCGGCGCTGTCGATGGATTCGACCCCCTCGACCGGCTCGTCGGTCACCAGCCTGACGCCGGTGTCGAAGAAATCCTTGCCGGGGGTCGGCTCGGGCTTGGTGCCGTCGTCGGCCCAGGCCTTGATCGCCTCGATGCCGAGCGCGGCCATCTGCAGCGGATATTGCTGGGAGGTGGCGCCGATGACGCCGTCGCGGACATTGGCGACGCCCGGGCAGCCGCCATCGACCGAGACGATGATGACGTCGTTCTCGCGGCCGAAGGAGCGCAGCGCCTCGTAGGCGCCGGCGGCGGCCGGCTCGTTGATGGTGTAGACGACGTTGATCGCCGGATCCCTGGTGAGCAGGTTCTCCATGGCCCTGCGCCCGCCCTCCTCGTTGCCGGCGGTGACGTCGTGGCCGACGATGCGCGGATCGGTCTCGTCGCCCCATTTGTCGGGATCGCCCAGATCGATGCCGAAGCCCTGGAGGAACCCCTGGTCGCGCAGCACGTCCACCGTGGGCTGGCTGATGGCCAGATCGAGCATGGCGATGCGGGCATTGGCCGCCTCGGCGCCGAGCTTGCCGGCCGCCCAGCGCCCGATCAGCTCGCCGGCGAGGAAATTGTCGGTGGCGAAGGTGGCGTCGGCGGCATCGATGGGCGTCAGGGGCGTGTCGAGGGCGATGACCAGCAGGCCGGCATCGCGCGCCTTCTGCACGGACTGCACGATGGCCGAGGTGTCCGAGGCGGTGATGAGGATGCCCTTGGCGCCGTCGGCGATGCAGGTCTCGATGGCGGCGACCTGGGTCTCGTGGTCGCCGTCGATGCGGCCGGCGAAGGATTTGAGCGTAACGCCGAGCTCGGCGGCCTTGGCCTCGGCGCCCTCGCGCATCTTGACGAAGAACGGATTGGTGTCGGTCTTGGTGATCAGGCAGGCGGAAACGTCCTGGGCCATGGCGGCGGTCGGCAGCGCCGACATGGCGGCAAGGCACAGCGCGGTGCCGAGAAACAGCTTGTTCACTTGATCTCTCCCTTGGCCGGCCCCGGACCCGGGCTCCTCCCCCGATCCTTCCTCGCCAGCCGTTTGCAGCCTCATGCTTGCCCAGCTTTCAACCTCCCGTCAATATATAAATCTAATTTATTTATTTATTTGGCGCCGGCCATCTTCCGCGACGCGGAGCCAGCCACTATGGTGCCGGCCATGGAAACGGCAGTCATCCGATCGCTGAGCAGCGGCGTGAACCAGAGCGGGGTGCGCGACTACAACGAGCGCCTGCTGCTGACGCTGCTGCAGCGCAACGGGCCCACCGCCGGCAGCGAGCTGGCGCGGCTCGCCAACCTGTCGCCGCAGACCGTGTCGATCATCCTGCGCGAGATGGAGCGCGAGGGCCTTTTGGCGCGCGGCGCGCCGGTCAAGGGCAAGGTGGGCAAGCCCTCCATCCCCATGAGCCTCGCCGAAAACGGAGTGCTGTCCTTCGGCTACAAGATCGGGCGGCGCAGCGCGGTGCTGCTGCTGGCCGATTTCCGCGGCACGGTGCGCCACGAGATGCAGCTCACCTACAAATATCCCATGCCCGGGCCGATCTTCGCCTTCCTGCGCGAGGGGCTGGAGGCCATGCAGGCCCAGTGCAGCGCGGCGGAGCGCAAGCGCATCTGCGGCATCGGCATCGCCATGCCGTTCGAATTGTGGCGCTGGAACGAGCTGGTGGGCGCCCCGGCCGAGGAGTTCGCCTCCTGGAAGGACGTGGATTTCGCCGCCGAGCTGGCGCGCTTCACCGAGCTGCCGGTGAGCGTGGTCAACGACGCCACCGCCGGCTGCCAGGCCGAGCACATCTATGGCCGGGGCAAGGAATTCCGCGACTACGCCTATTTCTTCATCGGCGCCTTCATCGGCGGCGGCATCGTGCTCAACCATTCGGTCTATCAGGGGCACCAGGGCAATGCCGGGGCGCTGGGCTCGCTGCGCAGCTTCGGGCCGCAGGGCGAGAGCCAGCAGCTGATCGACACCGCCTCCATCCACCTGCTCGAATCGCGCCTAAGCGAATTCGGGCTCGACCCGCAGCAGCTGTGGGCACAGCCGCAGGACTGGAGCGCCTTCTCGCGCTTCGTCGAGCCCTGGATCGGCCAGACGGCGCAGGAGCTGGCCAAGGCCAGCCTTTCGGTGTGCGCGGTGATCGACTTCGAGGCCATCCTGATCGACGGCGCCTTTCCCGAGGCGGTGAAGCAGGCGCTGGTGGAGCGCACTCGGCGCTACCTGGTCAACCAGGACATGCGCGGGCTGATCGCCCCCCGCATCGAGGCGGGCATCGTGGGCGGCAATGCGCGCGCCATCGGCGCGGCCGCCAGCCCGCTGTTCGAGCGCTATTTCATGAACGGCAACATCCGCCTGCAAGCCTTCGCCGGCTGAGCCGGAGCACCTTGACGCCCCGCCCGATTTCCCGCATTGATGCGGCCACCGGGCGGGTGTAGCTCAATGGCAGAGCAGAAGCTTCCCAAGCTTACGACGAGGGTTCGATTCCCTTCACCCGCTCCAGCGCCTTTTCCGACGAGATGCGATGACGGTTGGAAACCCTTGTTTTTCAAGGGCTTGCCCTTGCGCGCGGCAGGTTGCAAGGCCGATGCCGGGCGTGGCACCAGCCACGCGGCGGCCTCGGCGGTCGAGGTGTCGGTATGAGGGCCTCCCTTCAGCGGGAATGCGGCCCCGCCTGTCCGATGCCGAGGTCGACGATGGCAATGTTGAGCAGGTGCGCCATCGATGCGTATGCGCCATCGCTGTCACGCATGCGGATGCGATCGATCACTTCGCCATGGTTGGGCAAGGAGGCGCCCGGCTCGCGGGCGCGGGAGATGGTGAGCCGGAACGAGTAGGCCAGCGCCGCACCAATCGTGTTGGAAAGCTGCTGAAAGACGATATTGCCGCTCGCCCGCAGAAGGGCGGTGTGAAAGTCGATATCGGCCTTGTTGAAGGCCTCGAAGTCCTGCGTGGCCTTGAACCGGCTCATGCGCGAGAAGGCATCCTCGAGCGGCGCGATATCGGCTGCGGTGGCCCGAAGTGCGGCGAGACGCGCCGCAGCCGGCTCGATCACCTGCCGTGCCTCGATGAGGCTCAGCACCAGCTCGGCGCTAGGCTGCAGCTCCATCGACCAGCCAAGCAGGTCCGGATCGAGCAGGTTCCAGCTCTCGCGCGGCTGCACCACGGTGCCGATGCGCGGCCGGGTCGTGACCAGGCCCTTGGAACCCAGGACCTTGATCGCCTCCCGCACGGCACTGCGGCTGATATTGAAATCATCGCAAAGATCCGGCTCGGGCGGCATGACCGCGCCGGGCGCGAACTCGTTCCCGAGGATGCGCATTGCCAGCGTCTTGACCACATGACGGTGAACGCGGGGCTTGAGCAGTGGCTTGGCCGCATCCTCGAGCATTGGGGGATTCCTTCCTGGTCCGCAACGTCCTGCCGGCGAAGCTGCAGTTCTATTCGTGGTAAAGGACCGAACGGCCGCCGTCGATGGCGATCGAGGTGGCGTTGATGAACGGCGCTTCGTCGCTGGCGAGAAAAACCGCCGTCATTGCGACCTCCTCGGGCCTGCCGATCCGCTTCGGTGGATGCAGGTCATAGGCGCGCTGACGCTCGGCTGCAGGATCGGGGAAGGTTTTCCAGTAATCGAGCGCCAGATCGGTCTCTATATAGCCGGGCGCGATCGCATTCACCCGGATGTTGGCGGCGGCATATTCGATCCCCAGGGCGCGGGTGAGGCCAAGAAGACCGTGCTTGGCGACGGGATAAGGGAACGTGCCGGGAATAATCGTGCTGCTGTGAGAGGAAGCGATGTTGACCACGGCTCCCGCCCCCTGCTTCAGCATGGCCGGCAGGACCGCCCGGCACATGCGCCAGACGCCCTCCAGATCCACCGCCATGCAGCGCCGCCACTCGGCGTCGGTGGTTTCCAGCGGATCGTGGAAAACGTTTATGCCGGCATTGTTGACGAGAATGTCGATGCGACCATGACGGTCGAGCGTCTTCGCCGCGCAGGCGTCGGCGGAGCTGTTGTCGGTAACGTCGGTGCGAACGAACTGCGCGGCAGGGCCCAGCCTCGCTGCCGTCGCCATGCCGGTCGCCTCGTCCATCTCGGCGATCACGACCCCGGCACCTTCACGTACGAATGCTTCAGCGATTGCGGCGCCGATGCCCCGCCCCGCCCCGGTCACAATTGCGATCTTGCCGTCCAGCCGCATCTCACCAATCCACTATGGTGCCGTCTCCAAGCACGGCGTTCTGCGTGTGCAATACTTCCTGGGCGTAAGGGTGCTTGCGGCATTCGGCTTCGTCAACGACGATGCCCAGGCCCGGTTCCTCCGGCACCTGCCAGAAGCCGTCGACGCGCCGGATCGGCCCCTGTACGACGTCGAAATACCAGGGCACGGCGCCGACCATTTCCTCCTGAATGACATGATTGGGCGTCGAAACGGCAAAATGCAGCGCCGCCACTCCGGCGATGGGGCCAAGCGGGTTGTGCGGAGCCACGCCGATACCCAGGGCCTCGGCCCGGGCCGCGATCTTCTTGGCCTCCATCAGCCCGCCGCAATGGCAGATATCGGGCTGGACGATGTCGATCGCGCCTGTGGCGAACAACGCTTCGAACTCGTTGCGGTCGATCAGCCGCTCACCGGTTGCCAGCGGCACATGCGTTCGCCGCGCCAGGCTGGCCAGGCCATGGAAATCCCCCGGCTGGATCGGCTCTTCCACGAACATGGGGCGGCCGGGCGCCAGCGCCTCGATATAAGCGAGAGCGGCACCGGCGGAGGCCGGGCGACCATGGAAATCCACCATGATCTCGATCTCGTCGCCGACCGCGCTGCGCATGGCCTCCATCATTCGGGCGACCTTGTCCACCTGCAGCAACGGCGCATGGTAATGCGTATAGGGCACGAACACCGCCTTGAAGGCGCGATATCCGTGCTCGACCACCGCACGCGCCCGCTCCACCAGCGGATCGACCGAATCCGTCTCGTAGACCGCCCGCATGTCGCCCATGCCGAGGTGGGTATAGACGCCGACCCTGTCGCGCACCTTGCCGCCCAACAGGCGCCACACCGGCACGCCCAGATGCTTGCCCAGAATATCCCACAGCGCCAGTTCGATACCCGACACAGCGCTCATGCCCACCGCTCCGAGCCGCCAGAAGCTCTGCTTGGTCATGGCCCGGTAGGCCTGTTCGATGTCGCGCGGATCACGACCGAGCAGCAGCGGCGCCAAGTCCTCGATGGCACCGACGACGGCGCGCGTCTTCCACTCCAGCGTGGCCTCACCCCAGCCGAAAAGCCCCGGCTCGTCCGTCTCCACCTTGACGAAGACCCAGTTCCGCATTTCGGCATTGACCACCTGGGTCTTGATAGCAGTGATCTTCACATGTCACCCATAAATCAGATTATTAGATGCTACGCAGGCCAAAACATCCGGGTCAACGGCAAAATTGCCCTTGACGACCTCATAAATCATCAGATTATTTAACGTCAATCATGGAGGAAATGGCTGATGGCGCTCGGTCGCACCGGCAAGACCCTGAGGCAAATGCGGCGCGATAACGCCTTCTACCTGGCGATGGCACCGTTCGTTGTCATCTTCCTGATTTTCTCGGTCTTCCCGGTCCTTTTTTCCTTCTATCTCGGCTTCAACCAGTGGGACGGCTTCTCCGAGCCGCGTTTCGTCGGGTTCGAGAACTACCTGCGCGCCCTCAACGACCCGGTCTTCCAGAAGGCGATCTGGAACACGATCTATCTGTGGTTCTGGTCGAGCGTGGTCACGGTCACGCTGGCGCTGGGGCTCGCCGTCCTCGTCAACGAATACGTCGCCTTCGGCAAGAACTGGTTCCGCATGGTGTTCCTGCTGCCGCTGCTGGTCGCGCCGGCCATCGCAGCCATCATCCTGCGGGTCTTCTTCACCTCGAGCGGCGGACTGGTGAACCTGTTCATCGGCTCCATTACCGGCACGCCCAGCTATTTCGACTGGCTGGGTTCGCAGGAATGGATCAAGCCGCTGGTGGCGCTGCTGGTCGTATGGCGCTGGACCGGCTGGTACATGATCATCTTCATGGCCGGCCTCCAGTCCATCCCGCGCGACATCTACGAAGCCGCGCGCATAGATGGCGTGGGGCGCTGGGCGATCTTCTCGCGCATCACCGTGCCGCTCCTGATGCCCTCCATCGCCTTTGCCGTCATCACCGCGACATTGGGCGGGCTGCAGATGTTCGACGAGCCCTATGTGCTCACGCAGGGGCTGGGCGGCACCAACAACTCGACGACCACCATCGGCATGTACCTCTATGCCACCGCCTTCACCCAGTTCAACTTCGGGCTCGGCTCCGCCGTCTCCTGGTACATCTTCGCGGCCGTCGTGGTTCTGACGCTGAGCTATCGCTTCCTCAACCAGAGGATGCGCGAGGGAGCCGGCGCATGAGGAAGCTGCTTGCCAATCGCGAACGCCGCATCAACCTCGCGATTACGATCGCGCTGTTCCTGCTCTCCTTGTTGTTCGTGCTGCCGCTCTATTGGACCTCGGTGTTCGCGACGCGCAGCTTGCAGGATGTCTTCAGCTTTCCCCCGCCTTTCTGGTACGGCGACAACATCGTCCGGAACTATCAGAACATCGCCAATGTCTTCCCGCCTTTCCGCCCGATCATCAATTCGCTGATCGTCGCCGTTCCCAAGACGATCGGCCTGGTCCTGGTCAGCGCGCTCGCCGGTTACGGGCTCTCGCGCTATGGCCGGGCGCCGGGGCACCGGTTCCTGCTGGCGATGACCTTCGCCACGCTGTTCTTCCCGCCGACACTGGCGCTCATCCCCTTCTTCCTGCAGATGAGTGCCTTTGGTTGGCTCAACACCTTCTGGCCGCTGATCATCCCGGCAATGGCCTCCGGCTTCGGCGTGGTCTGGATGTATACCTATATCGGCTCGACCATCCCCAAGGAGCTTTACGAGGCTGCCGAGATGGACGGCGCAAAGGGGCTTTCGACCTTCTTTTTCGTGGTTCTTCCGATCATCCGCCCCGGCCTGGCTGCGCTTGCCGTCTGGACCCTGATCAGCACCTGGAACGACTTCCAGCTGCCGCTCGTGGTCCTGGCCGAAGGCTCGCGCTTCACCGTGCCGCTGGCGCTGACCATGCTGTCGACCACCCACTATTCGGACATGCCGGCCGTGATGCTCGCAACGCTCATGGGCCTGGTGCCGGTCTTCGTTCTCTTCGCCCTTCTGAGCCGCCAGTTCATCGCCGGGCTCACCTCGGGCGCGGTGAAGTAGTTCGATGCAACGGGTCGCGCAGCCGGCCTAACAAGGAGGAGAAACAATGAACTTCTGGAACAAGGCACTCGCGACCACCGCGCTTGCCATCATGGCATCAGCGCCCGCCTCCGCACAGGATGCAGCGGCTCCATCGGCAGATATCTCCGGCACCATCAGCGTCTGGACCTGGCCCAACAATGACCGGACATTCGCGGCCCTGATGCCGACGTTCAACGAGGCTTACCCCAATATCACCGTCAACGTGCAGGGGTTCCCCACCGCCAACGATGCCTATCTCAACAACCTGCAGCGCGCCATGCTTTCCAATAGCGGGCCCGACGTGGCGATGATCGAGATCGGCATGATGGCGCTGCTGCGCGAGCGGCCGCAATGGGCCGATCTGCGGGAGGCTCCCTTCAATGCGGGCGATCTGATGGACGATTTCGCGCCTTTCACCGTGCAGAACGTCACCCTGCCCGACGGCAAGATCGTGGCCATGCCCAAGCATACCGGCCCGGGCGGCATGTTCTACCGCCGCGACATCTTCGAGCAAGCCGGCCTGCCGACCGATCCGGCCGAGGTGAGCGCTCTATTTGCCGATTGGGATGCCTTCATCGCCGAGGGCCAGAAGCTCGTGGTCCCGAACGAGCGCTGGGTCATCGGCAATGGCGAGGAGATCGTGCGCGCCATGATGGCTCAGGAAGGCGTCAGTCTCTTTGACGCCGAGGGCAACCTGCAGTTCGACAACCCGGTGTTCCGCGCCGGCCTCGAACGGGTCAAGCAAGCGGCCGACGCCGGCATGATCTCGCCCTTCGCAGCCTGGACGCCGGAATGGCAGGGAGCCTTCCAGCGCGGCCAGCTGGCCACCGTGCTCTACGGCAACTGGTTTGGCGGCCTGTTGAAGCGCGCCTACGCCACCGACCAGAGCGGCCAGTGGGCCGTCGCTTCCGCACCGGCGTCGAACGGCAACCGCTCGTTCAACAGCGGCGGCGACTATATCGGCGTGCTTGAAACCTCGCAGAACAAGGAAGCCGCCTGGGCCTTCATCCACTGGCTGGTGACCAACGACGAAAGCCTCAAGCAGCAGTTCCAGAACGACGACCTCTACCCGGCCTATGCCCCCGCCGGACAGGCGGAATGGCTGAACTTCGAGGACCCGTACTACGGCGGCCAGAACGTCAACGAGATTTTCGCGCCCGTTCAGGCCGAACTCATCCCGTTCACGCTCAATCCGCTCGACAACGTCGCGACGACGGCGATGCGCACCGCCATCGACAATGTCGCGCGCGGCGTCTCCACCGTCGATGAGGCGATCGAGGCCGCCAAGGCCGAAGTCCAGGCTCGCATGTAGGACCCAACCCGGCGGGCGGGCCTCCGCCCGCCGGTCCATGCTATTCTCCAGAGATCATCCATGCTGTTTTCCATCCCGCTCGAAGGCCAGTGGTCCTTTGCCCTCGATCCCGACGACAAGGGCGAGGCGGAACAGTGGTTCAAGTCACCGCTGAACGATACGATTTCCCTGCCGGGCAGCGTGGACGAAGCCAGGAAGACGCCGCTCTCCACCACCAGGACAATGGCCCATCTCAGCCGTCGCCACCCTTATGTCGGCAAGGCCTGGTACGCCCGCACCTTCGAGGTGCCGGAGGGGCTGGATGACCACTTCTTCCACATCGCCCTCGAGCGGCCTCACGGCGAAGTCAATATCTGGCTCGACGGGTACAAGCTCGGCCGCGACGAGAGCCTGTCCACGGCCGTGCGCATGCTGGCCGGCAAGCTCGCCCCAGGCAGCCACTCGCTGGTCATGATGATCGACAACGGCCGCTTCGAAGCGGTCGGGGACGCCATCATCCGGGATCATCCGCTGATGGGTGACGTCGCCCATTCCAAGACCGAGCACACGCAAACCAACTGGAACGGCGTCGTCGGCTATCTGCGGGTCGAGGCCTGCCGGGCGCAGATCGCCCGCGTGGATGTCGACGCCCGCAGCCATCAGGCCCGCCTCGATATCGAACTCGACGTCTTCGACGCCAGCAATCGCTGGCCCACCTGGTGGCACGGCGAGCACCACAACGAACTGGTGCTGCGCTTCCGCTTCGGCGGCCAGGCCGAGCCGCTGGAAGTTCGCCATCCCGTCGTGGTGGACAGCGGCTTCACCCGGGTTTCGCTCGACGTCACCCTTCCGGAAGCCGCCAGGCTCTGGGATGAGTTCGATCCCGTCGTTCACCATCTTGCGGTGGAATGGCGCCGCGACGGCGAAACGCAGGACAGATACCAGACCACGTTCGGCATCCGCGATTTCACCCGCGATGGCCGCCATCTCAAGCTCAACGGGCGCCGCGTCTTCCTGCGCGGTACGCTCGAATGCGCGATCTTTCCGCTCACCGGCTATCCGCCGACCGGCCATGCCGGCTGGGAAAAGGTGTTCGGCACGGCCAAGGCCTATGGCCTCAATCACATCCGCTATCATTCCTGGTGTCCCCCCAGGGCGGCTTTCGAGGTCGCCGACAGAATGGGATTGCTGCTTCATGTGGAGACGCCCGTCTGGCCCGTGCTGGGCGCCGATCCGGCTCTCGACCGCTATATCCATACCGAGGCCGAGCGCATCGTGCGCGACTACGGCAACCATCCCAGCTTCGTGATGCTCTGCGTCGGCAACGAGGTGAACGGCACCGGCACGCACAGCTTCCTCGAACGCTTCATCGACACGTGGCAGGCACGCGACAACCGCCGGCTCTACACCGGCGGATCGGGATGGCCCACGGTGAAGCGGGCCGACTACATCAGCAAGCCCGAACCGCGCAACCAGCGCTGGGGCGAGGGTCTGGACGGCCGGCTCAATGCCCGGCCGCTGGAAACCCTGACCGACTGGAGCGAGTGGATCCAATCGGTCCCGATGCCGCTCGTCAGCCACGAGATCGGACAATGGTGCGTCTATCCCAACCTCGAGGAGATCGCCAAATATACCGGCGTGCTCGAAGCGCGCAATTTCGAGATGATCAAGGCCGATCTCGAGGCCAGGGGCCTCGGGCATCTCGCCCGCGAGCTGATGATGGCAAGCGGGGCGCTTCAGACCCAGCTCTACAAGGAGGAAATGGAAGCGGCCCTGCGCACGCCCGACATGGCCGGCGTGCAGTTGCTCGGCCTTCAGGACTTCTCCGGGCAAGGCACGGCCCTGGTGGGGGTCGTGGACGCCTTCTGGGACGAAAAGCCTTATGTTACGCCGGCGCAGTTCCGCGAGTTCTGTTCGCCCGTGGTGCCCTTGCTGCGCGCGGAGAGCTTCATTCTGGTCGAGGGCGAGAGCTTCTGTGCGGGCATCCAGATCGCCCAGTTCGCCCATCGCCCGCTGCCGGCAGGACGAGTGCGCTGGAGCCTCATCGACGACAACGGGGCGACAGCCCGGGAAGGCAGCGTTTCCTTCGAGGCCCTGCCGACCGGCGGCCTGCACGATATCGGTGCCCTGCGGCTCGATGCGGATGGCCTGAAAAGTCCGGCTCATCACGAGCTCGTTCTTGAGGTGGACGGCACCGATTATCGCAATCGCTGGGGCCTCTGGACCATGCCCGCGGCCAGGCCGGCAGCCGCGCTTCCGATCGTGAGCACGCTCGATGCAGCCGCGCTCCAGCGCCTGGATGAGGGCGAGACACTGGTTCTGATGCCCGAGCCCGACGCCCTTCAGCCCAATGCCGTGCTTGGCCACACCGCCGCGTTCTGGAACACGCTGTGGACCGATGGCCAGGCGCCGCATACGCTGGGCCTGCTCAACGACACCACGCATCCGCTGTTCCAGAACTTCCCCTCCGCCACCCATACCGACTGGCACTGGTTCGAACTGAGCTTTCACCGCCGCGCGCTCGAGGTCGCGGGAGCCGGCTTCCGCCCGGTCGTCCGCGTCATCGACGACTGGAACGAGAACCGCGATCTGCTGCTCCTGGGCGAGGCTCAGGTGGGCAAAGGCCGCCTGATCGTCTCGGCGATGGACCTTGAAAACGATCTCGACCGGCGGCCGGTGGCGCGCGCGATGCGGGAGGCCCTGGCGGCCTACCTCCGACGACCCGAACCTGCTCCCCAACTGACTCGGCAGGATGTCGCAACCTGGTTCGAAAGGATCAGCGCATGACCGCGATCGAACTGCGAAACGTCAAGAAGAGCTTTGGCGCGGCAACCATCATCCATGGCATCGACCTTGCGATCGAGGACGGCGAGTTCGTGGTGTTCGTCGGCCCCTCAGGCTGCGGAAAGTCCACGCTCCTGCGCATGATCGCCGGGCTGGAGGACGTGTCGGACGGCGCGATCCTGATCGATGGCACCGTCGTCAACGATGTCGAGCCTGCCGCCCGCAAGCTGGCCATGGTGTTCCAGTCATACGCCCTCTACCCGCATATGAGCGTCGAGCAGAACATGAGCTTCGGCCTGCGCATGACCGGAACGTCCAAGGAGGAAACGGCCAGACGCGTAGCCGAGGCGGCGCGTATCCTGCAGCTCGATCAACTCATGCGCCGCAAGCCGGCCCAGCTGTCCGGCGGCCAGCGGCAGCGAGTCGCCATCGGCCGCGCCATCGTGCGCCAGCCGCGCGCCTTCCTGTTCGACGAGCCGCTCAGCAACCTCGACGCCGAGTTGCGCGTTCAGATGCGCGTGGAGATCGCCAAGCTGCACCAGAATCTGGGGGCGACGATGATCTACGTCACCCATGACCAGGTCGAAGCCATGACGCTGGCCGACAAGATCGTCGTGCTGCGGGCGGGCCGCATCGAACAGGTCGGCACACCCACCGAACTCTATGCGGACCCCGACAACATCTTCGTCGCCGGCTTCATCGGCTCGCCCAAGATGAACCTCATCAAGGCGAGAAGCGACGGTCACAAACTTGAGGTCGGCGGCATCGAGCTGGCTCCACCCGGGCTGACCTTGCCGCCTGGCGAGTTGACGATCGGTATCCGTCCCGAGCAGTTCGAGGAGCCCGCTTCAGCCCCGAACGGTTTCACGGTGACAGCGCAGGTCGTGGAAAACCTGGGGGGCACCTCCGTTGTTCACGGCGCCCTGCCGGACGGCCAGACCATCCTGATCGAACAGCGAGGCCCGACAAGGGCCAGCGCGGGAGAGGCATTGCGATGCACCTTCGATCCAGCACGCATCCTGGCCTTCGACGCCGGCGGCCGGCGCATCAGGGCATGAGGCCCTTGCTGCATCCCGTCGAATTCGGTGCCCGCTCGTGCGGCTGACGGGGCCGCATTTGCGCGTCGGCGTGGCCAGGAAAATCCTCCCACCGCAATAACATGACTTGACTGGTCATATTATCGAGGCTAGGGAGCCGAGATCACCAATACCGGACGGTCACGCCATGTCCCGCATCCCTGCACTGGCCCTCTCCCTCCTCGCTGCCACCGCGCTGCCGGCTTTTGCCGCAGGCTGGTCCTATACTGGAGGCGATGGCCAGACCGTGACGCTGGATGACGTTCCGGTCCGCATCATCGCGCACCAGGATGCCGCCGCGGGTCTCATTCCGCTCGGCATCCGGCCGGTCGGCATCTATGCCAACAGCGCCGTTGGCGAGGCCAAGGCCTTGCAGGGCCTCGATCTTTCCGGCATCGAGATCGTCGGTGAAGTCTGGAACGAAGTGGACATCGAGAAAGCCGCGGCCCTCGAGCCCGACATCATAATCGGGGAATATTGGCCGCTCGACGTCACGTTCAGCGGCAGCGCCAACGTCGTGGCCGCCCTCTCCCAGATCGCGCCGATCACCGGCCCCCTGCAGGGCGATTCCATCCTCACGCTGATCGAGGACTACGAGAAGCTGGCCGAGAGCCTGGGCGCCGACCTCTCCCAGCCGGCAATCGCCGCCGACAAGGCCGCGTTCGAGGCCTCGCTCGACGCGTTCAAAGCCGCCGTCGCCGCCAAGCCCGGACTTACGGCAATGGCGGTCACGGGTGGTTCCCAGGGTCTCAATATCGCTGTCGTCGACAGTGCGTCCGAATTGCGGGATTTCGTCTCCTGGGGCCTGAACATCATCTCCGCCGGAAATCCCGACGCCCGCGGCTATTGGGAGCTGCTCTCCTGGGAAGTGGCCGACAAGTACCAGCCCGACCTGATCCTGGTGGACAACCGCTATGCCGCCATGGAAGCGCTCCAGGCCGAACCGTCCTGGCCCCTGATGCTGAAGGCCGCCGAAGCCGGCCAGGTCACCGATTGGCCCGCCTTCTGGCTGCGCAACTACGCGGCCTATGCGCGCGAACTCGACAAACTCACGGCGGCGATCAATGCCGCGGATGCCGATCTGACGCCCTGATCGGCCCGGCTGCCCCTGGACCCCGGCGCGAGTGAACCCTCACGCTACCGCTGTCTGCGGCGACGCGCCACGATGCAACCTTGCCGGTCAGGATCATATCCGCGCGCGGAAAGGCGGGGACAGGCAGGGCCGGCCTGGCCGCCGTTCTGCCGCTGCACCGCTCGTGGCGTTCTGTGTGGTGTTAGTTGGTGGTTCTGGGATTTGGTGTCATGGGTGGTGGAGTTCGGTTGCGCGGGCGAGGGCGGCGGCGAAGCCTGCGAGGGAGATCGGGAAGCGCAGGTCCTGGCCGCTGTCGCTGGCGGCGGTTGCGACGGTCAGGGCGGTTGCGGCCCGCATCGCGGCGAGGGTCTCCTGGCCGAAGGCCAGCGGCACCAGGCATCCGGTGGGCAGGCAGGTGGAGAACCGGAGCGGCGGCAGGACCGTGCCCTCGTCGATCGACAGCACCACGCCCGGGTCGAGCGCCAGCCCGAAGGGCAGCACCAGCGTGCCGCTGGCGGCATTGCCATTCTCGGTGGCGGTCAGTTCGATGGCCAGCACGCGCTGGCGGCTCTCGCCGTTGACCTGCACCTGCGAGACCGTGCAGCGGACCTGGCCGTCCGGCGTCGAACAGGCGACCGTCCAGTCCCCATGCGTCTCGTTGAGGGCGGAGGCGCCGCCGGGCAGGCCCTGCGCGGCCGAAGGGCCGGCAGCGCCCAGGAGCAGGGCGGCGCCGAGGAGCAGGGGGAAGGCGGTGCGGGACGCGCGCTGCATGTCAGAACCCGAGGGCGAGGCCGACAGCGGCGGCGTGGCTGGCCTGGGTGCCGGAGAACAGGCCGTCATAGCGGGCGCGCAGGCTCATCGCGTCCGACACCTGCCAGGAGATCCCGGCGCCGAGGCGCAGCCGGTCGCGGCCGGCATCGGGGCCGAGAACGGTGAAGCCGGCCGGGCTGCCCGCCAGCGCCAGCGCCTGGCTCGGCGCCACCTCGGCATAGGCATGCTCCCACACCGCCCGGCCTTCCAGCGTCACCTTGCCGGTCCCGCTCAGGATGGTGTGCGTCAGCGCGATGCCGAGCCCCGCATCGAGCCGGCTCCAGCCTTGCGCGGCCGCGGTCAGGTTGAGCGCGCCGGCTCCCGTCTCGGTGAAGCCGCCATGGCCGGACCAGCCGGCATCGAACGTGAACAGCGGCGCGAGCCTGGTGCCATCCGTGAGCTCGACGGCATAAGAGGCTTCGCCCGACAGGCCGATACCGTGCGTCCAGTAGCTCGCCTCGGCGGTGCGGCCCAGGAAGGCGATCTCGCGTTCCGTCGCGACATGGGCCGCCCCGTAGGCGAGCGAGCCGGCGAGGGTCCAGGCCCCGTCCGTCCAGGCGCCATAGGCGCCGAGATGGAAGCCGTCGCTGTCGAAGGTCGAGAGCCGGTCGGGGATGGCGCCGTGGCCGCGGACATAGCCGAAGCCCAGGCCGGCCGTCGCAGTGCCCGATCCCACGTCGATCACGCCCTCATAGCCGCCGGCCAGGCCGGCATTCCCCCAGTCGAGCCGGGCGGCGTTGCCGTCGCCGCCGATCTGGCCGAAGCCGCCGAGCGGCGCGGCCCACGCCCCGCGCGCATGGGCAGCGGCAGCGTCGGTTGCCTCCCCGATGGCGACGATGCCCGCGCTGCCGGCCGCGGCCGCCGGACCGTAGCCGAGCGGCGCGGCGAAGACCGGCGCCCCGGCGCTGCCCGCGCCGAGGCCGGCCACCCCCTGATGGCGCAGGGTGCGGCTGAACAGGGCGAAGGTCTGGTCGAGGACGTGCTGGCCCGCGGCGTGGACCTCGCCCGAGCTCAGCTCGAAGGCGCGGCGGGCCTCCTCGGCGTTCATGCCCGCGATGGCGTTGAACACCGTCAGCGCGTCGCCGCTCTGCGCGAGGCCGGTGAGCGCCGTCGCCGCCTGGACCTGATTGAAGGTCTGGGCCACCGTCGAAAAATCCTGCGTCACCGCGATGGTCAGCACCACGCTGTCGGCGTTATGCGTCAGCGTCGGCGTCAGGAAGGCGGAAGCGCCCGCCATGGCCGCGCCGTCGAACGCCCCGTTGACGCCGTGCGCACCGGTGGTGGTCAGGATCGTATAGGCCTGTCCGTCCACATAGGAGGCGTGCGGGTCGATGGCCGTCACCGCCACTTCCCCGCCGAGGTCCGCGCTGGTCGCCGCCAGCGCGTCGTTGCCGCCGGCGGCGGCGATCCGCACCGCGAAGGTGGAAGCCGACCCGAACGTGACATTGCCCGCAACCGTCAGCGTGCCCAGCGTATCCGACCCCGGCGCCAGCCACCCGCCCGCAACCGACACGTCGCCGACCACCGTGCCCAAACCGGACAGCGTGCCCGCCCCCTCAACAAGCAAAGACGAGGTGCCAAGAACCCCCCCAGACCCAACACGCAAATCCCCCGCCGCGACCGTAACCGAACCGGCATAGCCGCTGCTATCCCCGGCGAGGATCAGCGTGCCGAGATCGCTCTTGACGAGGCTCCCCGAGCCCTGGATGGCGCTGGCAATGGTTGCCGTATGGCCTGCCCCGCTCCCGGAGCCGTCACCGACGCGTATCGTGCCGGGAGCGCTCAGGGTGATGGCGCCGCCTTCAACGCGATAGCCGTCGACAGCGAACTGCATGCCGGTGGTCGAAACGCCGGCAGCGTCCACCGTCACGGTGCCCGCCGCGCCCTGGAACACGGCGAAGCTGCCGTTCCACGGATCGGAACGCGTCCCGTTCGCATCGGTCCAGTTGGTGACGGGTCCGCCCGTCCACATGCCGGAGCCGCCTGCCACCGTACCGGTCGGTGCCGTGGTGACACCGTTCCAGAACTGGATCGTCGGTATCGGGCCGGGGCCGACCGATCCGCCGACGACGAGGTTGACCTGGCTGGCGATCGCCGTCTGCACCGTCCCCGTGGCGCCGGATGGAATCGATCCGACATCGAGCCCGTTGTCGGTCAGCGTGCCGCCGTAGTCGAAGATGCGATACACTCCGTCGCCGAAGCCGCCGGCATCCGTGACATTGAGCGTGCCGTCGAGCGTCAGGTTGCCGGTGACGTTGAACAGCGCGGTGCTGCTCGGAGCGCCGAGCGCGACGTTGACGATGGAGTCCGCGCCGCCGATGCTGTTGAGGTTCAAGCTCCCCATGGTCAGCGTCTGTCCGGATCGGCCTTCCAATATGCCATTGGCGGCAATTCCCACATGGCCGGCAATCGACCCCGAGCCGGCCAGGATGCCGGTGGTGTTGACATTGACGTGGCCGGCAACGGAACCGTCGATGACGAGCCGTCCTTCGTGGGCCTGGGTCGGACCGCCATAGGTGTTGATGCCGGCCAGCGTCAGCGTGCCCGAGCCGGCCTTGATGAGCTGGCCCTGCGCGGTGCCGGTGATGGCGCCGCTGATGACGTCGTTCTGGCCGAGGTCGCCGATGGTGAGGATGCGGCTGCCGAGATCGACATTGCCAGCGCCGGACAGAGAGCCGATCACGACATCGGGTGCGGTGATCTGGACGGTTCCGCCCGTATTGGCGATGTCGAGCGCGCTGAAATCGCGGGCGACACTGCCGTAGAACAGCAGCGTGCCGCCAGCGACCGTCACCGGTCCGGTGCCGAGCGTGCCGTTCTGGCTGACAGACAGGCGGCCCTCCTCGATTCGGGTGCCGCCGGAATAGGTGTTCGCGCGGGCGAGCACGGCTTCGCCCGACCCGGTCTTGATCAGTTCGCCGGCTCCGCCGATGGCGGTGTCGATCACGGCGTTGCGGAACGCCTGAGACTCGATGGTCGCGCTGGAACCGGCAATGGCCAGCGCGCCGCCGGCTCCGGCGTTGAGATAGGTGATGTTCTCCATCGGCCCGCCGGAAGCCAAGAAGCGCATGCCGGTGAAGCTCTGCCCGCCCTCGACAGTCACCGTATAGCTGCCGACCTGCGGCGCGAAGACCGCCGTGCCGCCCGCCCAGGGCGCGTTGATGGTGCCGGCCTGGTTGGTCCAGTTGGTATTGGAGGCGTTCCAGACGCCGCTGCCGCCGCGTCCGTTGGCGACATTGCCGGGCGTGGTGTTGGCGCCGTCCCAATACTGCACGCCGGGGCCGGCGATGGCGAGCAGATCGACCTGCCCGGCCGTTCCGGTGTCGATGGACCAGTCGCCGGGATTGTGGCCGGCCGGGAGGCTGGTGATGACCAGGCCATTGTTGGTCAGCACGCCGCCGTAGTCGAACAGGCGGTAGACGCCATTGGTGAAGCCTCCGGCATCCGACACATTCAGCCGCCCGTCGAGCGTGAGCGCACCGGTGACATTGAATAGCGCCACACTGCTCGGCGCCCCCAGCGCGACATCGATGATGGAATCGTTGCCGCCAACGCTATAGAGGCGCAATTCGCCCATCGTCAGCGCCTGACCCGGACGGCCTTCGAGCACACCACCGGCACCTACCCTCACCAGCCCTGCAATCGAGCCGGAACCGGCGAGGATCCCTGTCGGCGAGACATCCGTTCCGCCGGACACCGAGCCGTCGATCGCCAGCCTGCCCTCATGGGCGATGGTCGTGCCGACATAGGTGTTTTGACCCGACAGCACGAGCGTACCGGTGCCCGCCTTGACCAGCCCGACTATTCCGGACCCGCCGACCACTTCGTCGATGACGCCGCTGATCTCCTCGTCACGACCCAAGCTGCCGACCCTCAGACCGTTGGGACCTAGCCGGATAGTGCCTCCCCCGGAAACCGAACCGATCGTCAGTTGCCCCGTCGTCGAGGAGACATTGATCAGCGCGCCAGCCTCGTTGACGATGGTGGCGCCGCTCGCGTCGCCCACATTCCCCCAGAACGCGACCGTGCCGCCGTTGCGGTTGGTGATCGTGGCGCCGCCGGCAGCGGAGGAATTCTCGAAATGAATGGTGCCGCTATTGTCGATCGTCGCGGTGCCGGCATCGGTCCGGCTGAAGAAAGTGACCGCCCCCAGGCTTCCGACCGTCAACTGGCGCGCGCCGAGGGTATTCTGGAGTCCGCCGCCGCCGAGCATGTTCAGCAGGCCGCCGGAAACCGTGACATTGCCGGTTCCCAGCCCATCGGTCCGGTAGACGCTCAATCTTCCGTTCTCGAGTATCGTGCCGCCCGAATAGCTGTTGGCGGTGTAGAAGTGCAAAGCGCCGCCGCCCCGCTTGACGATGCCGCCGGTTCCCTGGACGGCGATATCGAAGAGCGCATCGGCAAAGCGCAGGCTATCGCCGTCGCGCTCCAGCGTAATGACCGTCATCGGCGTGTTCGTGACGAGCGCGCCACCGGCGCCCGCCTTGAAATCGTATGCGGAAACCGTATCGGTATCGGGCGCGAGGAAGGTCATCCCGGTGAAGGTTTGCGCGCCTTCCACCGTGATCGTGGCTGTGGGGGGTACGGCCGCGAAGATCGCATGCCCACCCGTCCACGCGGAATTGTTGTCGCCTGGCTGGTCGGTCCAGTTGGTGTTGGTGCCGTTCCAGGTCCCGCTGCCGCTGCGGCCATTGTCGACGCCGCCCGGCGTCATGTTCGGGCCGTCCCAGTATTGCTGCGCCAGGGCGCCCGGCGCCGAAAGGCCGATCAAGGCCGTGGTCGTCAACAGCAGGCGGAGCAGAGCCTGGCCGGCGAGGCGGTTTTTGCAGCGGTCGGGCTGTTCCTTGGATGTGGAGATGGAACGCAAAATTATTTCCCCCGGATAGTCAGGCAATGCGTTGCTGGAATGGCTCGGCGCTCACCAGGTCACCTTGAGCCCAATGCGGCCCTGATGGGCGGTGAAGCCGTCGCGGAAGCGGGCGTCGTAGGCGGCGAACAGGCTCGCCCCGTTGCCGAAGGCGTAGCCGGCCGCCGCGCCGGCATCGAAGCCGAAGCGATCCTCCGCGTTGCCGGTGACGGTCATTCCGGCGCCCGGCACGGAGGCGAAGGCCACCGGCAGTGTCCTCTCATCGCCCGAGAGCACGCCGACGAGGCGGCCATAGCCGGAGAGAGCGAAGCTGCCGCCCGAAGGGGTGTGCCAGGTATGCCCGAGATCGAGCCCGATCCAGGCGCGGGTGCGGTCAATGGCATGATCCGGCGCGACCAGCGCCGCACCGCCGGTTTCGGTGAAGCCGTCCGTGCGCATGTCGAGATAGTCGATGCCGATGGTCGGGGTGACGCGCACCCCGCCGACATCGAAGCGATAGCCGGTCTCGGCTAGAACGCCCCACAGGCTGAGGTCGTAGCCGGCGGTCGAGACGCCGCCCAGCGCATGCGTGGTGTCGGCATTGCCGAAGCCGTAGGTCAGCGCGGCATTGGCGAACCACGGACCCGAGGTGTAGCCGGCGCTGAGGCCGATCTCGGTCAGGTTGATCGTTCCTGTCTCGGCAAAGGCGCTGTCGAGATCGATGTCCGTGCGGCCATGGTCGAGGCCGACGCCGAGGGTAAAGCCCTCGGTTGGGCTGAACACGACGCCTCCCGCAAAGCCATAGCTGCGCCGCTCGTCACCGGGGATCGCGCCGTCCGCATCGGTGCGGGCGATCCCGCCATAGGCTTCTGCCCAGACGCGCGCACCAAGCGGATCGACGCCGACGGTCGCCGTCCCGGTGGGGCCGTAGGCAAGCAGCGGCACGCTGATGACGCCACGGCCTTGGGTGCCGGCCGCCTCGTCGCCCATCCGGCGCAGGAAGCGCGAGCCGGCGTCGAGCGCGCCCGACTGGACGGCCGTATGCACCACGCCGACCGCCTGCACCACGCCCGTCAGCGCCCAGTGCTCGTAGGTCAGCCATTCTTCCGTCACCGTCACCGTCTCGGTGATGTCATAGTGGATGTAGGTGTGGACGTTGTTGACTGTTTCGCCAAAGGTGAGCGTGACTATGGGGCCTGTACCGCCACTACAACCCGTCCCCGTGCAGACCCCGCGATCTCCGATCTGGATACTCCCAGGGCCAACGACTACCTCGAAGCTCTTGGACTCCTCGGTATCGGTCACGACCCTGTCGGTTTGCGTTGTGCTGTCGATCAGGGTCTCGGTGTGCTCGACTCGGGTCGGCCCGGTGATGACGATGCCAGGCCCGCCGGCATTGGTAATCGCCAGCGTCGCGGCCGAGATGCCGCCCTGCACCGTCGCGCTCGAAAAAGCCTCCGGAAAGGTCTGGTCATAAAGCAGCGTGCCGTTGGACAGGTCGCCGGTGATCCGGGTCTCGAATGTGTCCAGACGCACCGTGGGATTGGTGACGACCGTCACCGTCTCCGTTCGCGAATAGCTCGTCGTGTTTGTTGTGATCACCTGCGCCCAAACGGCATCTGCGCCGGCGAACAAAGCCAGCGCGGGCATCGCCGCGAGGATGGTCGTCGCTTTCAGCCTCTTTGCGCCTGGTCGTGCATGCTCTCGGTCGATCCCCATGAGCCCCCGTTTCGGCGGCCGAAGCCGCGACAAATCCCCGTAGAAAACCTTGCGCCTTATGATAATTTCGGCCCGGCGCCGGGCAACGGAGCGATAGCGGGCAGTAACGGGCAATAACGGGCAGATGGGATGTCGCAGGCGGATGCGGGCAGAGGCGATGCGAATCGTCTGCTGAAGGGATGGAAGGCGATCGGCGCCCATTTCGGGCGCGACGAGACCACCGTCCGCCGCTGGGCGACGGGCATGGGCCTGCCCGTGCACCGGGTTCCCGGCCGCCAGCGCGCGCCCGTCTATGCCTATGCCACCGAGCTCGACGCCTGGCTGAAGGGCCGTCGGGACCTCGGTCCCGACGGCGATCTGGTGTCCGCCGCGGGCACCCTGCAGCCTGACCGCGAAACTGGGCCGGTTCCGAAAGATGCCGCGGCGCCACACATTCCCGATCCAAAGCCCGTGCCGGGTCACGCCCGACCAGCCCTGACAGGCTTGGGCATCGCGGCGGGCTTGACCGTTGTCCTGGTCGTGATCGCCTTTGGCCTGTTGCGGTCCGGACCTGCGGCCACACCGCAAGAGGTCGCATATCAGCCCCGGGGCGGTGCGGAAGCTCTCTATCTCGACGGGTTGTACAATCTGGAAACCCGGACTGCCGACGGGCTCACCCGCGCGATTGGCCTGTTCACCCAGGCCGTAAGGGAAGACCCCGATTACGCACAGGCCCATGTCGGGCTTGCCGACGCCTATAATCTGGTGAGCCAATATACCGTCGTGCCGCCGGGCGAGGTCTATCCCAAGGCGAGGGCGGCAGCCGAACGCGCCATCGCGCTCGATCCCGGCAATTCGGGCGCCCATGCGGCGCTCGCCTTCAACACCTATTACTGGCAGGAGAACTTTCCCGGCGCCGTGAGGCTCTTCGAGCAAGCCATCGCACTCGATCCGGGCAACGCCCAGGCGCATCACTGGTACGCGCTCGTGGCCATGCAGGATCGGCGCTTCGACATCGCTTTGCGCGAGATAACGGAAGCACAACGGCTCGATCCGAAAGCGCCCTCTGTCCTCGCCAACAAGGGATTGATCCTCTTCCATGCCGGCCGCGTGGACGAGGCGCTGGCGATCCTGCGGCCGCTCGCCGTCACCAATCCCTCGTTGCGTTCGGCGGCTGCCTATCTCGCCACGATCTACCTGACGACCGGGCGGGACGAGGAGTTCATTCGAGAATTTCGGCGCTCCGCCATGTTGTCCGGCAGCGCCGAGGACCTGGTCATTGCCGATGCGGCTGAAGCCGGCTTCGATTCCGGGCAACGCCAAGGCATGCTCACGGCGATGCTGGCAACACAGCAGGAGCTGTATGCGGCAGGCAGGCTGCCGGCCTTCCGGCTGGCCCTGACAGCGGCAATGCTGGGCGACCAGCAACTGGCCTTCGACTATCTCGGCCAATCGGTGCAGCGCCGCGAACCGGAGATAAAGGGGATTCGGCTGGAACCGGCGCTCGCCGACCTGCATGCCGATGCGCGCTTCAACGTCCTGATCGCCGAGGCGGGCCTGTCACCGGAAAACAGCCCGGCAGAGGACACCGCAAAGCAATGATTTTGCCTGACGAGGCGTAGCCTTTCCCGGTTTCGGCCTGCCCCTCGTTTCGGGGCTCTTCGGCCTGGCGCGGCCACCAATTCCGGACCTGATGCCGGGCGCCGGTCGAACCGTCGCTGCGCCCCGGCGATCACCAGCAGGTGAGCGTCGAGGCCCATTTCGACCTCATTTGTTACCGGGGCCGCATCGGCCATCGGCGGCTGGCCGCGCCATCCGGTCCGACGCCAATCAGGACGAGCCGGCCGTGAGCGAGAGACCGGCAAAGGCAAGGACGGTGCGGCCGCACCCCTGTTTCGCCAGGGGCGCGGCCGGGGCGGTGCATTGCAGGACCGGTCCCGGCGTCCTTCCGGGCGCCGGGCCGCAGCAGCAAATCCCCGCGGACCCTAGTCCGGCAGCGCATAGGCCAGCAGGTGGCCGTTGAGGTTGTCGTAGATGCCGGAGGGGCCCGAGGCGGCGACGACGATGAACTGCTTGCCCGAGGGGCTGACATAGCTCATCGGGGTCGCCGAGGCGCCGTTGGGCATCCTGGCGGTCCACAATTCCTCGCCCGTCCGCATGTCCACGGCGCGGATATGGCCGTCCTGCGAGCCGGCGAAGATCACGACCCCGCTCCTGGTGACCAGGGTGCCGCCCACCATCGGCGCGCCGAGCTGCCAGGCGAGGCCCGACTTGATGCCGAGCGGGCCCGAATTGGCGGCGGTGCCGACCGGGCGCTCCCACAGCACCTCGTAGGTGTCGAGGTCCACCGCCGTCAGCATGCCGTAGGGCGGCCGCTGGCAGGGCACGTTGAGGGGCGACATGAAGGGCTGGTTGGTGACGGCGAAGGGCGTGCCCATCTGGGGGGCGCCCATGGCCATGTTCATGGTGTAGTTGCCCTCGTCGTCGGCCGCGTCCCAGCCGCGCTGGTCGGCGATGGCGCGCGGGATCAGCTGCACGCGGTTGGCCATGCGCGTCCAGTTGGCGATCATGATCCGCTCGTCCTCGTGCACCGAGACCGAGCCCCAGTTGATGCCGCCGATATAGCCGGGGAACTGCAGGCTGCCCTGCTCGGAGGGCGGGGTGAACTGCCCCTCGTAGCGCAGCTTGCGGAACTCCAGCCGGCACCAGAGCTGGTCGAGCGGGGTGATGCCCCACATGTCGGCCTCGGTCAGGTCCGGCCCGGTGAAGGACGGCATGTTCGTCGGATAGGGCTGGGTTTCGGCGGTGAAATCGCCCTCGGCGGCGCCCTGGGGCACCGGCCGCTGCTCGACCGGATCGATCGGCTCGCCGGTCAGGCGGTTGAGCGTGAACACCTGGCCGCGCTTGGTCGGCTGCAACAGGGCGGGCACGGTCCCGCCGTTCGCGCCGGGAAGGTCCACCAGGACAGGCTGGGCGCCCACGTCGTAGTCCCAGATGTCGTGGTTGACGGTGCGGAAGCTCCAGCGCACCTCGCCCGTCGCCATGTCGAGGGCCACCACCGAGGAGGTGAAGCGCTCGAAATTCTCGCTGCGGTGCGCGCCCCAATAGTCGGGCGTGGCATTGCCGGTGGGGATGAAGACCAGCCCGTTCTCCTCGTCGGCGCTGAACAGGCCCCAGGCATTGGGGCTGCCGCGTTCATAGATCTCGCCCTCCGGCGGGCGGCCCTGATAGTCGGGATTGCCCGGATCGAAGGCCCAGACGAATTCGCCGGTCACCACGTCGAAGGCGCGGACCACGCCCGAGGGCTCGCCGACCTCCTGGCCGTCCGAGATCCAGCCGCCGATGACGGCGACGCCGCCGGCCACCACCGGCCCGGAGGTGGAGAGCACGAAGCCCTTCTTCACCGGGCCCAGATCGGTCAGCAGATTGACGAAGCCGTCCTCGCCGAAGCCGGTGCAGAGCTCGCCGGTCCGCGCATCGACGGCGAACATGCGCGCATCGACCGTGGCGGCGATGATCCGGCTCGGGCATTCCTCCACCGGCTCGGCCGCCTCCCAATAGGAGACGCTGCGGCACTTCTTCTGCATGATGCCGGAGAGATCGGGCTGGGGATCGAAGCGCCAGCGCTCCTCGCCCGTCTCGGCATCGAGGGCGAAGACGAGATTGATGTTGGTGCAGCCATAGAGCGTGTCGCCCACCTGCACCGGGGCGGCGGTGATGCCGGCATAGGCCGTGGTGTCGGCCGGGAAATCGACCTGCCAGGCCAGCTCGAGCTGGCCGGCATTGTCCGGGGTGATCTGGTCGAAGGGCGCGTATTTGGTGCCGTCGAGGCCGGCGCTGGCATAGCGCCATTCATCGGCCGGCGCCGGCACGCCGGCAATGCGCGCGGAGCCCGGCGCCGCTGCGGCGGGTTCGCCGGATTCCGCCGGCGCTTCGGCCGGAAGCCCGGCCGGGCCGGGCGTGGTCTCGGGCGTGCCCAGCCCCTCCTCCACCACGGCGGGCGGCTGTATCTCGGGGGTGGTGGGCACCGTGGTCTGCGGCACCGGCTGCTGCTCGACCGAGGGCGAGACCGTGGTGTCCTGCGCCATGGCCAGCATGGGCAGGGCGACGATGGCGGCCGCCAGGGCGGCGGAAACGGACAGATGTCTGGTCATGGGGATCACGCGGTTTTGCGGGCGGGAGCACCCGCGAGCGGGCGCCAGTTGAAAGGCAGGGCCATGTAGAGCCCCACCACCAGGGGACCGACGATCCTGGGCATCAGGGCCCAGCCGTCGAAGCCGACTTCCCACACCGCCCAGATGACGGTCCACGCCAGCATGGCGGCGAAGATCCAGACGCCGAGCAGCTTGCCGGTCCACAGGAACCAGGCGCTGGCAAGGCAGGCGAGGCCGGTGACGACATAGTAGAACGAGCCCCCGAGCGCGACGAGCTGTACGCCGCCGACGGCCAGCACGAGGCCGACCAGGGCGATGAACACCGCGAGAATGCGCGGTGCGAGCAGGCGGGTCCAGGCGCCCGCTGCCAGACTAGACATTTCTGAGCCTCCGAATTCCTCTTTCACCCGTGCGTGACTTGGCCGGTCCTTGCCGGCTCTGTTATTGCCTTCGCCGGACGGGTGGCCCGCCACGGTGGCGGACCGAAGAAGTGGACACCCGTGTCCGCTTATAGTCAAGAGGATAAGCATGCTGGAAAAGCCCCAGCGCCGGGACGCCGCCGAACGCCGCAAAGCCATTCTGGCGGCGGCGGAAATGGCCTTCGCCGAGAAGGGCCTCGACGTGCCGCTGGAGGAAATCTGCGTGGCGGCGGGGGTGGGGCGGGCGACGCTCTACCGCAATTTCGAGAATCGCATCGCGCTGGTGCATGCGCTGATGAGCGCCAATGTGGAAAAGCTCGCTGCCCTGGCCGACAGCGCCGCCGCCCGGCCGGACGGGCTGCGCATCTATCTGGCGGAGATCCTCGATCAATTGGTGAAGACGGGGGGCCTCGTGCATCTGATCGGCCTCGATCCGCAGCTCGACCACGATCTGTCGCGGCGCGTGCTGGCCCATATCGAGCGCCTGCTGGCCGGCGCGCAATCGGCCGGCGTGGTGCGCGCCGATGTCACCAGCGCGAGGGTCAACATGGTCATCCGCATGATGTCCGGCGGGCTCAACGGGTTGAGCTTCGCCGAGCGGCGGCGCATCGGCCCCGAAGTCTTCGAGTTGTGCATGGCGGCATTGGGAATGGCCCAGCCGTCCGACGCCCCGGCCGGCTGAGCGAACGGCAAGACGCCCCGCCGTGGGAACGCCGCGGCGGGCGATGGGGATGGCCACGCGGCCTAGAACCGGCGCAGATGATTGTCCCAGGCGGGGCCGGCGGCGAGGATGGGGCGGCGGGTGTCGGGAGCAGCCGCAAGGAGCTCGCCGCGGCCGCTCGAGGCCAGCAGCTCGCCGGGGGCGAAGGGGGCGATGCCGCAGCCGTCGTCGATGGCGACAGTGCCCTGAAAGGCGCCGGTCGCCGTATCCCAGAACACCACGAGGCCGCCATGGGGCGAGGAGGTGGCCAGCAGGTCGCCGCCGGCATCGACGGCGACCGAGCCGACATAGTTGCGCATGGCGCGATGAATGTCGGCCGGGGCGGTGAACAGCTCGATGGCGCGGCCGCGGCGATGCCGGCCGACCAGGGGCGGCGCCAGGGCCGGATCGCCCTCGAACTGGCAGCCGAACCAGACGTCGCCGCGCCGGTCCAGCGCCATGTGGCGGATGGAGAGCTGGTGCAGCTCGGGGCCGAGGCCGACCTGTTCGGCGATCTCGCCGGTCTCGATGTCGAGATAGGTGAGGTTGGGCGCCATGTCGGCCAGGTTGAGCTTGATGCGGTCGTAGTCGGGATGGGTGAGGATGCCGCCATTGGCGACAATGGCGGTTCGCCGGTCGGGCGACAGCAGCACCTCGTGCGGCCCGATGCCGCCGGTGGGGATCTCGCCGATGCGGCGATAGCCGTCGGTGGCGTCGTAGAGGCCGGTGACGCCCCGCCCGCCCTCGTAGTCGTTCTCGGTGGCCAGCAGCAGCCGGCCATCCGCCGCATAGATGCCGTGGCCGAAGAAGTGCCGGTCCGCCCGGGCGGCGATGGCGACGGGCCCGGCGGCGCCATCGACATCGAAGGCGATGGCGAAGCGGCCGGGCGAGCGGGCGAAGGCCACGGCGCGGCGGGTGGCCGGATCGAGCGCGAAGGAGTGGCCGCGCGCCGCGAGCGGCAGCACCAGCCGGTCGCGCCCCTGCCCGTCGATGACGGCGGCCTCGAACTGGCCGGCCTTTTCCCGCGCGCCGAGAAAGAGCGGCTCGTCCTCGCCGGCCCGCAGGCCGGGGGCGAGCAGGCCGGCACCGGCCAGGGCCAGGAAGGTGCG
>ENA-UOVV01000562-UOVV01000562.1-compost-metagenome-genome-assembly--contig:-NODE-562-length-41785-cov-6.498323_pt1 | contig 41785 bp, 28 predicted proteins | sample MGYA00238155_ERZ761577 | MGnify/ENA primary metagenome ERZ761577 (study PRJEB28898, sample SAMN06268775) | compost metagenome | isolation source: Emeryville, CA | place: USA:Emeryville, CA | collected... | reverse complement strand
CCTGAAACTCCCATTCGAGAAACCCTGAACCTTCGCCATACGCGCTGCCGGCGCTTTCGGCTTCTTCGCGCGACGTGCTGGCGTCACTCCACTCGGAGATCGTCCACTCCCAGACGCGACGGCGCAGGATCAGCGTGCGACCGCGATCCTCGCGCGCGGGTGGAGCATCGCCGCAGACAAAATGCTGGATGAAATTGCGCGCGATGGTTTCGCCCTCGCGCGTGACGGCCGCGACACCGAGCGTGCAGAGCATCGGTTCATTCGGCAGCGCGAGTTTGATCGTGCGCGCGAGCTCCACGCGGTGATGAGGAAACGCGATCTTTGCGCGGCCGCGGGCGAGGTTCGGATGCTCGGTGCCCGTCGTGTCCATGCCGTAGTAATACCAGAGCAGCGTCACGTCGTGGCTGTGCCGCCGGGAGAAATGAGACGAAAACACGTCCACTGAAATCTCGCCGCCCGGCGCGACGCGTGAGATGGGCGCGGCATCGATGGGCAGCACGTCACCCTTGTTCACAATCGTCGGATCGTAGCCGAACTCCTTCGGCGTGCGGTCGTAGTTGAGGAAGCCGTTGTATTCCCACTCGACGTCGGTGAGTTCGGTGTAGATGTAGGCCGACAACGAGCCGTGGCGCCGGAGTTCGTTGGTGAGAAACTTGAACGTCCAGCTCACGTCACGATCGCCATCGAGCGCGCCGACGCCGCCGTATTCGCTGTTGATCAGCGGAGCCACCGATTGCTGGTAACCCTCGACGTAGTTGAAGTTGGAGCCACGATAGGTTTTCGCGACGACCTCGGCGATGTGCTTCTTGGCCTTCTCGTAATCGTCGATGTAGAAGTGCCACGAGTTGATGTCGGTATCGACGTGGCCGTAAGCGGCGAGATGCTCCCACACGACCACGCTCATGTCCTCGATGAGGCGCGTGGGATCGATTGACTTCGCGAGTTTCCACATCTCGTGCACCCACTGGAACGACGAGGTGTTGAGCATCTTCTCCGCGACTTTGGCTGCTTCCTTTTTGCTGAGGTTCGGCGCGATGAACTTCATCAGCTCCGTCTGTCCGCCGAAGCCCCACGTCTCGTTGAAAATGCACCACGCGATGATCGAGGGGTGGTTGAAATCGCGGCGGAACCCCGCGTGCATCATCTCCTCGAATCTCCGCCGTCCGAGTGGCGTGTCACCGCCTTCGCCGAAATTCGGGAAATCCTGCATCAGCAGCATGCCCTCAAGGTCCGCGTAGTAGAGCACCAGCGGGTCATCGAGTTTGATGTGGATGCGAAGGAAATCGAAGCCGACCTTCTTCGCGTAGGCGATGTCGTTGCGGAGCGTGGCGGCGTTGGTCGCGGTGTAGACGCCGTCGGGATGGTAGGATTGGTAGAGCGCGCCGCGCAGGTAGATGGGCTTGTTGTTGAGGGACAGCATCGCCGGCTCCTTCGCGTCGGGAGGCGGAGTCGTGGTGCTGATCTTTCTCATCCCGAAATAACCGCGCACCTCGTCGGTCGGCTTCGAGTCGTCCTCGAGCCGAAACACAACGCGGTAAAGTTTTGGATCCATCGTATCCCAAAGCGAAACGGGATAGAGCTCCGCGGCACACGTCATGGTGCGACCATCGCCCGAGAGCGTGAGGATCTGCGGCGGCGCTTCGGGCGGGATGATGGCGACGGTCAACGTCGCGTCGGGCGATGTGCCCTCGCAAAACACCTCGAAGCGCGCGCGTCCGGTGTCGATGTCGGGCAGGATGCGGAAGTGATCGATGTAGGCGGGGGAGCGCGGCTCGAGAAAGACGGTCTGCCAGATGCCGCTCGTCGTCGTATACCAGCCCCACTGTTTGCCGACGGGCTGTTCGTGATTGTCCATCGGGTCCTCGACGCGAATCACCAGCACGCCGCGTTGCCCGCTGGGAGAGTTTTCCAGCGCGTCGGTGAGATCGCACTCGATCGGCACGTATCCACCTTCGTGATGCAGCAGGTGCACGCCGTTGCACCAGATGTCGGTGAAAAAGTCCGCCGCGCCGATCGTGAGGATCACGCGCTTGTCGCGCCACGCGCGCGTCGTGGGGATTTCGATCGTGCGGCGATACCAGCCGACTTCGTAACGCGGCGCGTAGCGGTGGTTCTCGCGCGTCACTTCGACGGGATTGAGGAACACCTGGGTCGAGTAGTAGTTGTCGTTGCCAGCGGCGTGGGCCTCGCCCCACGCGGCGAGCGACTCCCAGCAATACGGCACGACGATCTGCTGGCGCCAGGTGGGGCCGGCCGGGGAGAACCACTGCTCATCGACCCCGCGACGCTTGGGATCGAAGCGAAATTGCCACGGGCCGTTCAGATTGAGCCAGTCCACACCCTCGATGGTGCCGCGCTGACGATCGGGCCGTGGATACTCGGGACGGGGGATGGGCGAGCCAGTGAACATGCGAAAACGAAACGGTCTGAACGCGCGAAAGCGGGCGAAGACATCGGCGGTCCGATGCTGTTCGCCCCTGCGCGGGAATTCGGGAAAAATCAGGCGACCGCGAGAGCCTCGGTGCGAGTGAGGCCGCTCAGTCGCGAATACAGCGCCAACGCCTGACCGACGACCTGATCCATGTTGTAGTAGCGGTAGGTCGCGAGACGGCCGACGAAGTGGACGTTCGGCGTCTCGTCGGCGAGCGCGTGGTATTTTTTGTAGAGGGCCGCGTTGTCGGGGCGCGGGATCGGGTAATACGGATCGCCGTCAGCGCGCGGATACTCGTAAACGATGCTCGTGAGCGGATGCTCCTGGCCGGTGAGATATTTGAACTCCGTGATGCGCGTGTAGGCGTATTCGTTGGGATAGTTCACCACGGGCGCGGACTGGAAGACAGGCTTGTGGTGCGTCTCGTGTTTGAACTCGAGACAGCGGTAAGGCAGCTCGCCGTAGCGATAGCCAAAATACTGGTCGACCGGTCCGGTGAAGATGAGCGACTCGTGCGAGATCTCGTGCTGCACCTCCTGATAGTCGGTGTTGAGCATGATCTTGATGTTGGGGTGATCCAACATGTTCTCGAACATGCGCGTGAAGCCGCGCGCCGGCATCGCCTGAAACTTGTCGGTGAAATAACGATCGTCGCGCGACGCGCGCACCGGCACGCGCGCGGTCACCTGCGCGTCGAGCTCCGAAGGATCGAGTCCCCACTGCTTGCGCGTGTAGCCGCGGAAAAACTTTTCATAGAGCTCGCGCCCCATGCCGTTCACCACGACGTCCTCGGACGTGACGATTTTGTCGCGCTTCTCGGCGACGGACGCGAGAAAGCGCTTCATGCCTTCAGCGTCCAGGGAGAGCCCGTAGAGTTCGTTGATCGTGTCGATGTTGATCGGGATTGGCACCAACCGGCCATCCACGCACGCGCGCACGCGATGCTGGTATTGGCGCCACGCGGTGAAGCGACTCAGGTAATCGAAAATCTCCGCGGAGTTCGTGTGGAAGATGTGCGGCCCGTATTTGTGAATCAGGATGCCGTGCTCGTCGTAGCAATCGTAGGCGTTGCCGCCGATGTGCGGACGCCGATCCACGATCAGCACCTTCTTGTTCATGCCGGCCGCGAGGCGTTCGGCGAGGACGCTGCCGGCGAACCCGGCACCCACGATCATGTAATCAAACATAGGTCAGAGGAGTGGCGAGGAACGGGGAGGGAGCGGATTCGCGCACCGGGGTGTCCGGACGCGTGAGCACTTCGAGGATGTGGCCCTTCATCCGTGCCGCGATCGCCTCCCACGTATTCGCGGCGGCAAGCCGCAGCCCGCGGCGCAGATGATCCGCGGACGGCGCCAGCGCTTCGCGCGCGCAGAACTGGATGAACTCGTCGTGGGATTCTGCGATGTGCGCGATTTTCGCGAAGTTGGTCTTCACCTCGGAAATCGCGGTGGAGACGACGGGCTTGCCCGCCGCCATGTATTCGAGGGCCTTGGTCGGATTGATGTATTCCGTGGCGGCATTGAGCGCGAACGGCATCAGGCACGCCGAGAAGCCTTTCGTGATCGCGGGCAGCTCCGCGTAAGGCCGACCGCCGATGAAGTGTAGATTAGAGCGCTTCGGAAACTCGTTGGGGTCGACCTTGGCAAACGGGCCGACCATAACCACGTGCCAGTCCGGCCGCGCGTCCGCGAGTTTCGCGAGCAGTTCGTAATCGATGCGCTCGTCGACGACGCCGAAGTAGCCGAGCACCGGGCCCTTGAGGCTTGCGATGAACGAATCCACTTCGAGTTGAGGGGAACGGGCCTTGCCGAAGTGCGCGACGTCCACGCCCGTGCCGTAGAAATGGCAGTTGGGATTCAGCGGCAGGCGCTTGTCGCGCATCTTGCGTCCGCCGCAGAAAACGACGTCAGCGAGGCGCAGGAGCTGGCGTTCGCGCTCGATCAGTTCGGGCGGAGCGGCCTTGAACTGCGAGAGCTCGTCCATGCAGTCGTAAACGATTGCCCGCTCGGCGAGATGACCGGCGCCAAATGCCGTCACCGCCATCGGGTCGTAGAACCACAGGATGGGATGCTCGAAGCGACCGTCCGTATCGTCGCGGAGAAACTCAAGTAGCAACCGACGTCGTTCGCGATCGATGAAGGAGCCTTCGGCCCAACGCTTTGCCGGCAAATGCATCGCCAGGACGGTCACTCGCGGCTGGCTCGTGGGGCAGCGCGCCGTGACGTAGGATTCGTCGGTCTCCGTGCAATACGTCTCGACGAACAGCACGTCGTGCTCGCGAGCGAAGCGGGAGAGAAACTGCTGCGGACGCTGCCACACCCAATCCCAGCCCAGATGACAGAAACAGATGATGGGCGCTTGGGTGGGAGTGGCTGTGCGCGCGGGCGTTAGCCGCGGGGCGAGACGCTCCGCAAAGAGCGACTTGCTGGCGACGCTCGCTGTGCCGGCCGCAATAAAGGACGCGGAAGTGGAGGGGAAAATCGGTGAACTCATGGTCAGGGAGGAAGAGGGCCCGCGAGTCGACACGATCACGACCGGGCGCCGTGGGGGAGGGCAGCGCCGGTTGTTCCGGATTCGGTGGATCGCGCGACCGCGGAGGCCGTTGCTGCTAATAGTTTCCGCCTTCGGAATTTGGTTCAGCGGCTCCCGAAAGCCCGCGGCCCGGGACGTTGGACGGTCCCTGTCACCGGTTTCTGGATACGCACCATCATTCCCAGCGGATTGCGTAAGGGTGGCGGAGTTTCCCCGGGCGAAAACCCGCCGCTCCGACGAGGAACGATCCCGCAAACCGCCGGAACCAATCGGGGGCATCACCCTGACACGACATCTGAAAATCCCCCATGCCGGGCTTCCGAGATCTTCGATTTACCCCGCGTTGACACCTGAAGTGCTGCACTCGTGCACGAGGTGTTCCGAATGGGATGCTCGATGAAGAAAATCTGCATCCTGATCTTCGCTCTCCACCTCAGTGTCCTCTCCGCGGCGGAAAATTTTTTCGGTAGTTTTGCCGAGCCGATTGATGGCGGAAATCTGGATGTGAACGCGTCCACCTTCGACGGCACCGTGGCGGTGCTCAGTCCGCGCTGGCACGAGAGCGAGGCGCTCGGCGGCGGTGCGGGTGGTGTGCGCTGGCGCAATATGATGTTTGCGATCCGCGGCGTGAAGGGCCGCATCGTGACCTTTCGCCTGCCGATGATGCTCCCGGGCAGCAACGTCATGGTGCACAACATGGATACCGTGACGCTGCACAACGTGCATCCGGTGTGGAGCGCCGATGCGAGCCAGCGACGCTGGCAGCCCTTTACCAAGGTCACGCGCTACGGCCCGACCGGCGCGGGCAGCAGTGCGGTGCGTTTTCCGTGGGATTCCGCCGCGGTGAAGTCGACCGCGACCGTCTCCACCTCCGCGTCCCGCCGCGAAGATTACGGCTGGGAGTTTCGCAACACGGAGCCGTTCACCGAGGATGTGGTTTATGTCTCGATCAACGAGCACGCGCCGGTGCAGGAGTTCTACGACTGGCTGGAGAGCGATGTCTTCACCAACGGCTGGGTTTCGCCCACTGCGAGCGAGGCGAGCCCGGGCACGTTCATGATCGGTTATCAGTCCGGCGCGCCCGCGCAGGCCGGCGGAGGTGCGGCGTTTACGCGCGATGTGCCCGACATGCCGCTCTACGCCTTCCGTATCCAGGAACCGGGGACATCGCCGAAGAAGCTCGTTTTGCTCGTCAGCGGACAGCACCCCTACGAAGGCCAGACCAAGGCCGCGCTGCGCGGCGCGGTCGAGTGGATTCTCGACCGTGACGATCCGTCTGCAGCGGCGTTCCGTCGCGAGTATGCCGTCATCGTTTATCCCTTTGTGAATCCTACCGGCGACTACGCGGGGCTGTGGCGCGGCACCGCCTACAACCCGCGGAAAGACACGAATCGCAACTGGAACACCACGCTCACGAATCCGACCGCCGATCGCGGCATCGACACCGTGATCATCCACAAAAACGCGATGGTGAAGGACGTGGCGGCCGAAGGTCTCGGGCAGCCCTATGCGGTTTTCGATTTTCACCAGAACTTCGGCGATCGCCCGGCGACGCTCGACTACGCTTTGCACGTCCAGAACTCCGCCGCGTCGGCCTACGTGGCGAAACTCAACAAGATCGAACCGACGGCCGATATCACGGCGACGACCGACACCACGACTTTGCGCGGTTGGTGGACTGCGCGCGGTGCCTCGATGGTCGTGGTGTTCGAACGCAGCACGTATCACACGCTCGCGAGCGAGCACGCCTTCGGCCGCTCCACGATGCAGGCGTTGGCGGCGGACTTGCCGCCCGTTGTGATCCCGCCCGAGGTCGAGCCCGAGCCCGAAGCGGCGCCTGAGCTGAAGGAGCCGCTGGAAGTGCTCCACGACGATTTCACCGGCTCCGGGTCACTGGCAGGGCGTCGTCTCGAAACGGGTGCGACCTGGCAGGTGGGGCAGGGGGCGATGACGATCGCCAAAGGCGTCGGCACCAGCTCTGCGGACTACCTCCGCGCGATCATTGACGCGGGTCGCGCCGATGGCGCCGTCGAGGGCGCGTTTACGCTTCTCGGCAGCGACGCCTACGCGGGCCTCGTGATGCGCGCCACCGATACTTCGAGCTTCCTCATTTTCCGCATCAAGACCACCGGCTGGGTGTTTGCCCGCGTGTCCGCCAACACGTCGGTCACGCTCGCGAGTGACAGCGGAAAATTTGCGCTCAACACGCCGCATCGTCTGCGCGTCGAGATGAAGGGCAGCGAGTTCAAGTTCTTCATCAACGGCACTCTCGTGCGCACCGCCACCGAATCGTCCAACAAGCTCGCCACGCGCGTCGGTGTTTCGTCGGGCACCAAGGTGAAGTTCGCGGTCAGCGACTTTTTGTTCGAGCGCAGCGCCGACGGTGACGAACTCGCCTCGAAACCCGCATCGCCGAGCGCTACGCCGGTTTTGGTTCGCGACAGTTTTGCCGGCTCCGGTGCGCTCGGTGGCCGCACGCCCGAGCAAACCGTCAACAACGCCCGCTGGTCCCTCACGCAGGGCACCATGAATCTCGTCAACGGCGTCGCGAAGGCGCCGACCACCGACTACGTGCGCGCTGAGATCGACACCGGTGTTTCCGACGGGCTCGTGCAAGGCCGCATCAAACTGCTCGGCAACAACGCCTACGCCGGTCTCACGTTTCGCGTCGTGGACCGCGCAAACTTCCTGTTCTTCCGCCTCAAGCCCGATGCGTGGGTGTTTGCCAAAGTGCAGGGCGGCAAGGCCACGACCGTGGCGAGTGGTGCAAGACGCTTCGCCGTCGGCACCGCTTACACGCTGCGGGCCGACTTCCGCGGCGAGCAGATCAATCTCGCGATCGACGGCGTGCAGGTCTTCTCCGGCCGCGACACCACGCACCGTTCCGCGACGAAGGTCGGCGCGTCCAACGGCACGCTGGTGGGCTTCGAACTTGACGATTTTTTGGCGGAACGCTGACCGATCGCTGGGAACTGGTCGGGGAAACCCGCGTCTGTCGCGCGGTGAAACCCTCAGGTCGTAGCTTCCTGGTTCTCGCGCTGTTGTGTGGGTGCGCGGCCGTCGCTTCCGCCGAGGTCGTGCTCAACGTGCGCGATTTCGGGGCGATCGGAGACGGACTCGAACACCAGATCGGTGACCGCGAAACGGCCAAACGTTTCAAGAATCTCTCCCGTGCTCATGCCGCGCTGCCGGCGCTGAAGTCCAACTGGAGCGCGGATGAAATCGCGTTCGAGCTCGCGAAGCGGGCGCTGCCACCCGAGGGCGGCGTGATCTATTTTCCGGCCGGCCACTACGTCGCGACAGGACTCGGTTGGCGCATCATGCGGGATAACGTCACCTTGCGCGGCGACGGGCCGGAGCGCACGACGCTTTCCACGTCGGCCAACATCAACGATGCGCTCGCGCTGGCCGGGTATCGCCATGTCGGCTGGTCGCGCGGTTATGCGTTCGATGCCGAGGAAGGTGCGCCGGGTGAACGGACGCTTACGGTGCGCGAACCCGGCGGGGCGGAGTTCTTCGCGCCGGGCGACCTCGTGTTTGTGCGCAACGGCTCCAACCGCTACGACCAGGACTACGGCGAGTTCAACGAAGTCACCTCCGTCGAGGGTCAGCGCATCACGGTCGCGTATCCATTTTCTCGAGACTACCGGGCCGACGCGATCAACTGGTCCGGCAAGCTTGCCGCCGACTTCACGCTTCCGAAGCCCTATCGCGAGGGCGTGGCCACATTCGCGAAAGGCGAGGGCGTCGCGCTGCCGGGCAAAGGCACGACCGTGTCGATCGGCTCCGCAGTGCTGCGCGTCGTCGATCTGCTGCCGAATAACGGCGTCGTGCTCAAGAATCCTGGCCGCACCAATCCCGCTCCCGGCACGGTGTTGCCCCAGGGATCGTTGGTTTCGAAAGAGCGCGCTTTGATCAAGCTGCAGAAGTCCACCCGCAACTTCGCGGCCGAGGGGCTCACGATTCGCGGCCGTCGCAAGGCGCTCAATCTCTCCAATACCTGGAACTCCCGCTTCACCGATTGCGTGTTCGAACGTGCGCCGCAGGGGGCGCCGGTTAAGGGCGGCCTCACGATCGATGGCGATGGCGGACGTTTCGCGCGGTTTGAACGCTGCGTGGTGCGTGCTGCGCCGGCGATGGGCATGCAGTTCGCGCGTTCGTTCGCGGGCGTGGTGTTCAACGAATGTCGCTTCGAAAACACGAACGTGTCGTTCACCGAGTTCAACTTCGACTGCGAGGTGGGGAACAGCGAGTTCGAGGTGATCGGATCCCGCGCCCTCAGCAATGTCGTGATCGTCGGCAAGTCGTGCGGCGATCTCCGCATCCACCACAACGTGATTCGCGCCCGCAACGTCGAGTGCGTGTTCGATGCGCACATGGACATCCAGTCGTTCAAGCGCTCCGGCCCGCGTCTGCTCGTGATCCGCGACAACCGCATCGAGACCGACGCGCGCCAGGTGTTTCGCCTCGGGCGCGATCTGCCCAAAGCGGCCGACGACAACCGCGTGCTGCCGCTCGACCCCGGCGTATCGCTGGCGACGGCCGCCTTATCGGGCACTCCCTGACGCGTATCCGGGAAACCCTTACACGCAGCTCAGGCGTGTTCCGGGGCGGTTACGGCGGCCCAAGCCGATTCCGCCGTTGTCTGGTGGAGCCTAATCTCGTTCTCCATGCCTGCCTCCGGATCTTCGACTTTTTCGCCACCTCAGACTGCCGGTTCCACCGCCGAGGTGGCCCACGATAAAACCGCGGCCTCGCCGGCTGCTCGCGTCGTGATTTGGGGCATCAACTACGCGCCGGAAACGACAGGTATCGCTCCTTTCAATACAGAACTCGCGGAGGATCTCGCCGCGGCCGGACATCCGGTCGAGGTGGTCACCGCGTTCGCGTATTATCCGCAGTGGAAGAAAGCGCCTGAAGATCGCTTCCGTCTGTATCGCACGGATCGCCGCAACGGCATCGCGGTGCATCGCTGCTTCCAATATCTGCCCGGCAAGGTGACGACGCTGCGTCGCATCTTCCATGAACTGAGCTTCGGGGTGACGTCCTTCCTGCGCGTGCTGAGTCTGCCGCGCGCCGATGTTTACTTCGTCGCGAGTCCCCCCCTCGGGCTCGGCTTCATGGCGTGGCTGGCCACGCGGTTGAAGGGCAGTCGCTACATTTTTCACGTGCAGGATCTGCAACCCGATGCCGCCGTGGGGCTCGGCATGTTGCGCAAAGGCGCCTTCGTGCGCGCGCTCTTCTGGCTCGAGCGCTTCGCGTATTCGCACGCCGCGGCGGTCTCCGGAATCTCGAGCGGCATGATCGACGCGTTTCGTCGAAAAGGCGTGCCCGCCGAGCGCTGTGTGCTTTTCCCCAACTGGCTGCGCGGCGCGGCGCCGACTACCGGCGAACGCGGTGCGTCGACGTTTCGCGCGCGGCACGGCGTCGCCGCAGACGATTTTCTCGCGGTGTATTCGGGGAATCTGGGACACAAGCAGGGCATCGAGATCTTGCTCGATGCTGCGGAGCTGTTGCATCGCCGCTCCGGTTCGGATCCGGCGGCGTCACGGGTGCGCATCTTGATCGTCGGTGCCGGTGCCGCTCGCGAGTCGCTCGGGCAGCAGATCGCGGCGCGAAGGCTGCCAAATTTGAAGATGCTCCCGCTCCTCGACGACGCGGACTACGCCGCGATGTTGAGCGAAGCCGATGTCGGTCTCATCACGCAGGCCGCAGGCACGGGCGGGTGTTTTTTTCCGAGCAAACTGCTCACGGTGCTGCGCAGTCGTTTGCCGGTGGTGACGGTCGCGGACGACGACAGCGAACTCGCCAAGGCCGTCGCGGAAGGTGGCTTCGGTCTCAACTCGCTGCCGGGACACGCGGAGGATCTCGCGACCAATCTCGAGCGGGCGAGCGGCGATCCCGCCGTCCTGACCGAGCTCAAGGCCCGCACCACGTGGGTGGATCAGTTTCATCCCCGGCACGTGCTGCCGCAATTCCGTCGCCGTCTCGCGGAAATCGCGGGCGGCGATCGTGGTTCGGAAATGGATTTCGAGACCGAGCGCGCACCGGTGCGCTCGTAAAGGGTCCATCCCGTTTTGCCCCACCATGTTGACTGAATCTCCGCGCTCCACCGTCTCTGTTCATCTTCACGCGCCGCCGTCGTCCTCCCGGGACGATCGTTGGCAGTGGTGGGCGAGCGTCGTGCTCATCGTCGGCTGCTGGCTGCTCGTGTTCAATCAGCAGCGGCTCGAGTGGACGGTGAATCCCACGTATTCCTACGGTTGGGCGGTGCCGGTGCTCGCCGGTTATCTGTTGTGGGAGCGCTGGCGCACGCGCCCCGAGGCGGCGCCGAGCACGACGTGGTTTTGGTGGACGATCCCGGTCGCGCTGTTGATCGCGTATCTGCCGATCCGCGTGATCCAGGAAGCGAATCCCGACTGGGTGAAGATCAACTGGTATATGACTGCGGTCGCGCTCGGACTCACGCTGAGCGCGGCGGGCGCGATCGGCGGCTTGCGCTACGTGCTCTACTTCGCGTTCCCCGTTTTCTTCTGCTACACCGCGCTGCCGTGGCCGGTGTGGATGGAGGAGTTTTTCACGCAGAGTCTGATGAAGGTAAATGCGAGCGCGTGCGCGGAACTCCTCACGCTCTTCGGCCAGCCCGCGATGGCGCACGGTAATCTCGTGCAGATCGGCGACGCGTGGGTGGACGTGCAGGAAGCGTGCAGCGGCATCCGCTCGCTGCAGACCGCGTTCATGATGTCGCTCTTCTTCGGTGAATTTTACCGGCTCGGCTGGATCGGCCGCGCGGGGCTGTTGCTGTCGTCGTTCGGCGTCGCGTTTGTGCTCAATCTCGGCCGCACTTATCTTCTCGCTCACCTCACCGCGGTCGGCGGCGATGCTCTCGCGGAAAAGTGGCACGACACCGTCGGTCTCGGCGTGATGTTCGCCTGTCTCGCCGCGCTGTGGGCGCTCGCAGAAATGTTTCAAAAACGTCGCCGCAAACCGGCGCCGCCGACAGCGCCCGTTTTGCACATGCGGCCGGCGCGTGCGCCGTTCCCGCTCTGGCTCGCACTCGCTGGCGTCGCCTGGCTCGGCGTGAGCGAAGCGGCAACCGAAGCATGGTATCGTTATCACGAACGCCAGATGCCGGCGCCGATCGCGTGGGACATGGCGTGGCCCGAGGACGCCGAGAACTTCCGACGCACTGAGTTTTCCGAGCGCGCTCGCGCGCTGCTCAAATACAACGAGGCCACGTCCGCGGCGTGGCTTGGTTCGGAAGGCAACCAGTGGCAGGCCTACTACCTGCGTTGGTATCCGGGACGCGTCTCGAAATTCCTTTCGGGCAGTCACTATCCGACCGTGTGCCTGCCGGCGACAGGGCTGAAACTCGTCGCGGAAACGGGCACGCTGCTCTGTCAGGTCGGCGGACTCACGATTCCATTCCGCACCTATCTCTTCGATCGCGGTGGCACCGATGTGTATGTGTATCACGCGATCCTCGAGGATGTGCCGTCGCCGGAGAGCCTGATCGCGTATCGTCAGGCGAAGTCCAGCGAGCGCCTCCAATCCGTCGCGCGTGGCGAACGCAATCTCGGCCAGCGCGTCATCGGCGTCGCGATTGCCGGTCCGCACAGTCCCGAGCAGGCCGAGGTCGATCTCGAGCGGATGCTCGGGCGTATGATCCACGCGGATACACCTGACTTCGCCTTTCAAGTTTCCCCATGACCAAACTACTCCCTGCTGACCGGCGCATGCGCATCATTGTCATCTGGACTGTCCTCGTGGCGGTGGCTGTCGGCGGCTATTTTTCCGCGCGATATCTCGCCTGGCCGGCGGTGAAGAGCTGGCGTGAAGCGCGCCTCAACCGCATGGCCGAGGAGTTTCTTGCCCAAGGCAACTACACCGACGCGCTGCTGACCGCCCGCAAGAATCTCAAGAAGAACCAGCGCAACCTCGAGACGTGGCGCCTCGCCTATCGCATCGCCGAGGCGAAGGACTCGCCGGAAGCCGTTTACTACCTCGATCACGTCGTGAAGGCGGGCAAGAAGCTCCCCGACCGCATTGCCTTCATCAAACTCGCGATGCGCCACGGCTACATGCGCCATGCCATCGAAGCCGTCGAAGGCGCCGGCGAAGAGGCGCGTGACAGCGCCGAGTTTCATCAAATCGCCGCCGAGGCGTTGCAGCGCGCCAACCGCGCCGTCGCGGCCAAAGTCCATCTCTACTCGCTCGTGCAGCTCCGTCCGGACGATCACGAGGCGCAGCTCGCGCTCGCCGAAGCCGAGTTCCGCGACGACGTCGCGCGTCCCAATCTCGATCTGCGCCGTCGCATCGCCGACATCGTCAACGATCCGGAGCTGCGGGTGCGCGCGTTGACGCTGCTCGTGGACGACGCGGTCACGCGCAAGGACGCCCAAGCCGCCACGCGCTTCGCCGAACAACTCGAGCGCGAGACGCTCGAGCCCGCGCAGGCGCTTCGCGTGCTCGATGCCTACGAACTTGCCGATTCATCCCGGCTCGCCTCCTACCGCGACGTGCTCGCGAAGCGTTTCGCCACCGACGAATCCGGCGCGGCCGCGTGGCTTCGCCGCGAACTCGGGCTCGGTCATCTCACGGAAGCGCGCACGTGGTATCGTGCACTTCCCGAAGACACGCAGAAGAAACCTGCCGTCGCGCACGCGATGGCCGACATTCTTCTCACCGTCGCGGATTGGCCGGCGCTGCGCCAGCTGCTCGAACGCTCCGATTGGGCCGACGAAGATTATCGTCGCCAGGCTTATCTCGCCTACGTCGCGCGCGCCACCGGTCGCCCGGTCGAGGCGCAGGACGCGTGGAAATTCGCCGCGCTCAAAGCCGGCAACAAACTTCCCCAACTTGCCGATCTCGTCGCGCGGGCTTCGCAGTGGGGCTGGAACGACCAAGCCGCCGAACTGCTCTGGAAAGTCTTCAATCTCCTCCCGCAAAACGAGTCCGTGCGCGACCAGCTCATCGCGTGGGAGCGTCTGCAGGGCAACACCAGCAACCTCAACCGCCTCTTCGCGAAACTGCTCGAAGCCGATCCCGATAATTTGCAGGCGAAAAACAATCTCGCCTACACGAGTCTCCTGCTCGGCTCGAATCTCACGCGCGCCTACGCGATCGCCCGCGAACTCTACAAAGAGGATCCAAAAAATCCGTTCTTCGCGACCACGCAGGCCCTCGCGCTGCTGCGTCAGGGCAAATACGCCGAAGGCCTCGAAGTGATCGAGTCGATCGGTCCCGTCGCCCTCGCTCAACCCGAGCGCGCCGTGCTGCGTGCGCGTTTGCGCGCGAGTGCCGAGCCGTCGGAAAACGTGGCCGATCTCGTTGCCGGCATTCCGCAGCGTCGGCTGCTGCCCGAGGAACGCGCGCTGGCCCGCGGGGCGATCACTGAGATCGCGCGCGCCGACAAGGCCGCGGGCGCGGGACGTCTTCTCAACGAGCGCCGCGCCGACAACGAAGCGCACGGCCGCCACGGGTGGACGGCGCTGCTTCCCGCTGACGCCGTCGATCTCGAAAACCCGAAGGTGCTCGCGGCCGACACGCTTTTCGCCGCGGGAGATTTCGCCGGGCTCGGCCAGTCGCTTCGCTCCGGAGCGTGGGGTGGCTCTCAGGAGCACCTGCGACTTGCGCTGCTCGCGTTTGTGGGTCGTCAGGACGGCGACCTTACGGCGAGCAAGAACTCCTGGCGCGCCGCGCTCGCGACCGCGGGCAGTGATACGACGAAACTCACCGCGCTCACCACACTCGCTCAGGCTTGGGAGTGGCGCGACGAGTATTTCGAAGCCGTCGATCGCCGCTTCGCGCGCAACGCCGCCGACACAAAAGCGCTCGGTGAATTGCTCCAGTATTATCGCGCCGCCGGCCGCACTGCCGATATGGCGCGCGTGCTCTCGACGCATCTGCAGTCGCAGCCCGGCACACCCGATCAATGGAGCCGCTTCGCCTACTACAGCATGCTCTGCAACCTCAACCTGAGCCGCGCCTACGTCGCCGCGCAGAAGGCGTATCAAGCCGCCCCCGACCAACCGGGCAACCGCGCGATCTACGCGTTTGCGCTCTGGAAGCAGCGCCAGTTCGACGCCGCGTGGGAACTGCTCGCCAACGCCCAACCCACCGGCGAGGGCGTGGCGCCGCGCCCGTTGCTCGAAGCGATGATTTTGGCCGACCTGCAACGTGCCGCCGACGCCTCGCAGCGGCTCAAAAATTATCAGGCGCAGGACGCGCTGCCTGAGGAGGAAACCCTCGCCGCAACGCTCCGCCGCAAACTCGCGGAGCGCGAAAATTCCTCGCTTTCCGCGCTGTGAGTCGTGTCACACCGCGGCTCGGGTCGGGCCCATGTCCGTCCCGAGTCGAGCCCCTGTGCGACCAAGTCGGGACGAGGTGCGGACCACGTCGGACCAACGTGCGAACCACGTCGGACCAAGTTGCGGACCAGGTCGCGCCACGTTGCGGACCAGGTCGGATCAACGCGCGGACCACGGTAGCCCGGAAAAATGCCAAGACAACATGTCTACTAATAGTTGACATGTTGGTTTGGGGACGGAAGGGGCACGAGGTGCGGCCCGACTCAGTATCGAATGCGAAACAGGATCGCGTGGAATGGCGGTGCGCACAAGGTCGCGTCCAGGCACAGCGAGCTGGAATTTGATGCGGTGGGGCGGCTCTCCCGAGCCGTGCGCAGGACGCCTCCAGAAGCGACACCGTCGTCCCCGGGGCTGCTACAGCCGCAGTCGATACTTGCGGATTCAGAATCCAAAGCGCCCAAACAGCAAAGTCGTGGCCGCAGCAGCGAAGAGCCGCACCAACCTCGAATTAGGGCGTATCCAAAAACCGGATGCGCGGAAAGGCCGTGCCAACATGTCTACTAATAGTTGACATGTTGCTTGGCGCGTTAGCCGGGGATGCGGGAGCGTTAGCGGAGGAGGCGGGGCGTTAGCTGGAGGAGGCGGGGGCGCGGCGGGCGGGGGCGGAGGAGGTGGCGGCTTCCTGTTGCTGGCGGAGCTCGATCGTCTTGGAGACGGCGAGAAATTCGTAGAAGGCGTGGAGGCGGGCGAAGATGAAGCCCTCGCGTCCGTCGAGGAAGCCGAGTTGGAAGAAATAGACGTAGACGAAGCGCAGCGTCGGGCGGAAGGGGAGCCGGCGCGCGACGCTCTTCACCCAGCGGCGGAAACGCACGGCGCGCGATTGGAGCGCGGTGGAGGTTTCAGTGCGACCGAGTCCGTCTTCGACGGCGAGCTGCGCCTCCCAGTTGGAGTATCGGTTGTGTTTCTCGACGAAGGTCGCGATCGACGGAAAGGCGTAGTGATCCATCTCGGCGCGGAGGCGGCCGGTCTGGCCCTGGACGATGATGTGCTCGTGCACTTCGTTGTCGCCGCTGCCGGTGGCGCCCTGGACGAGCCGCTCGTAGCGGCCGAGGCGGTGTTTGAAGAGGCGGAGATTCCAGTTGGGGTAGTAGGAGTGGCGGAGCCATTTCCCCATGAACATGAAGCGGCGGTTGATCCAGAAACCGGTGCAGCCGTGCCCGTCGTGGCGGAGCAGTTCGTCGAGTTCGTCGCGCGTGGACGGCGGCATGACTTCGTCGGCATCGAGGATCAGCACCCAGTCGTGACGGAAGGGTAGGTTCTCGAGTGCCCAATTCTTTTTCTTGGGCCAGATGCCGTTGAACTTGAACTGCACGACCTCGGCGCCGTGACGTTCGGAGATCGCGATCGAGCCGTCGGTGCTGCCGGAATCGACTACGAAAATCTGGTCGGCCCACGCGACGGACGCCAGGCAGCGCGGGAGGTTGGAGGCCTCGTTGAGGATCGGAATGACGACGGCGAGCGGAAGTTTTTGCGAGGACATCAGGCGTCTAGAGATAGCGGCCAAACCAGCGGAGGAGACCGACGGTGTTTTTCAAAGGCGTGGAATGGACGATGGGATCAGACCGCCGCTGGGCCCGCCGGTTCGGGGGCGGAAGGAGCTGGGCGAGGCCGTCGAGGTGGAAGAGGTCCGAAGCACGTGCGCGGTCGGGCTCGGCGGAGGCTCGGATCGCACGCCAGCCCGGCGAGTTGAAGTCCATCGTGCGGACGTAAAAACGCGTTTCGCGGCCGAGGCGCATCTGGAGCATGCGGCTGAACTTGGTGGCGCGGCGCCGGATCTTCTGAAACAGGCTGCGATCGCCGATGAGCGGACGCGTGTCGAAGTAGTTGCGATCAAGCTCGAGTGCGGCGAGCGAAGGGAAGCGCGTGGTGAGGAGGCCGGTTTGCACGCGACGTTTCACCGTGAGTTCGCGCGGCAGCGAGGCCATGAGCGCGACGAGGCCCCGATCGAGCGAGGGCAGAACCGGCCAGGCGTAAGCGGCGTAACGCCAGGCGCAGTTGCCGACCGGGAAGCGCTGGCGATGGAGGAGATTGGTCCACCACGTGCGCTGGTAGTCGTTGTCGCCGGCGCGGAGATAGTTGTCGACCACGCGGGCGCGGACGTCGGCGCAGGCGGATTTGAGCGCGGGATCGCGAATGAGCAATTCGAGTTCGGCTTCGTCGAAACCGAGCGTGCCGATGCGGAGTTGGTCGAAGTGCGCGCCGTTCGCCGTGGAAGCCACGGCTTTCGCACCGCCGGTGACCGCGTCGAGGGTGAGTCCGCACACGATGCGATCGACCGCGAGGGTGCGGGGGGCGGTGGCCATATTCCAACCGATGGGGATGGCGTAGAGCCCGCCACTGAGCTGCTCCCAGTGCATGCTGTTTTCGGCGTGCTGGGGATAGAGCGAGAAATCGACGTCGAGCCGGGTGAGCGGAAGCTCGAGCTCGCGCGCGACTCCGGTGGCGCAGATCGCATCCATGTCGCTCGAGCGACCGAAGGTGAAGCAATGCGGCCGGATCTCGCGCTCGGTGGTGATGCCCGCGAGAAGACGCGAATCGAGTCCACCGGACAGAAGCAGCCCTGGCCGCTGGCTCCGGGCGAGAGAGGCGGCGATGAAATGCGAATGCCGCGCGTGCACTTCGGCGACGATCTCGCGCAGCTCGCGGTTTGGCTGGGCTGGCGGCAACTCAGGCGGCGGCAGTTCGCGCGTGCCCTCGCCGGGGCGGAACAGCAACACGTGGTCGCGGGCGAGCCGGCGCACGCCGGACATGAGCGCGCGCCCCTCCACCATGCTGCTGGTGAGCAGCAGGGCGGCGACGGCGTGGAGATCGACGGTCCAGTTGAAGAGCGGATGGTGGCGGAAACACGCGGGGCTGCTGCCCGCGAGCAGGACCGTGCCGCTCCACCAATAGTAAACCGGAAACAAGCCCAAGACGTCGGCCTCGAGGCGATGGCCCAGGAGCGTGTCGGAGCGGACCGCGACGTAGTAACCGTTGCAGTTCGCGGGCGCGTCGAAATCGGGTCCGTGGGCGAGAGCGGAGGCGTCGAGCGCGACCCGATTATCGGCCGTGAGTGCGTCCCCGAGGAGGTGCAGCGCTCCTGTATCCGAAAAGTGGTGACTGAGCGGAGCGCCGGGCGCGAGGGCGGCGAGAAAATCCGCTCCAGCGGTCGAGGCGACGGAGACTTCGAAGTGGGGCAGAAAAGCCAGTTCGATCCGCGCCCGGGCGACGAATGCGGCGCGTCGACCGTGGTCAGGATCAACGATATACAGAAAATTGGACATCGGCTGCCGCGCACGGACACCACGGAGGGCACGCGGTGCGGACAAAAAAAGGCCCCCGTGGATACGGGGGCCTCGAAAGAACCAAGTTGTAGCGAGCAACCGATCAGGCCGCGGCGGCAGTGCCGGACTTGCGGAAGCGACGGTAGGCCACGACGCCGACGAGCAGCAGAGCGCCGCCGAGAGCGTAGGTGGACGGTTCCGGAATCGGAGTGAACGTGACGTAGATGTCGCCGCGCACGATCGATTCACCCTCGGGAACCGCGGTCTCCAGGGGATCGTAAACGATCGAGAACTGGACCCAGGAATCGCCGATCTTGAGCGGAGCCGGTTGCACGAACGTCACACCGAAGGAATCGGGAACGCCGCCGCCTTCGCCGACGACACCACCGTTGGGGGTGTTATCGATCGCGAACGTAAGCGTGCTCAGGAAGAGGCTGTCGGAAACCGGGGAGGTGAGTTCGAGACCGAGCTGGAACTCAGCTTCCGCAGCGGCCGAGCCGAGCAGAGTGATGCCGTTGGTGATGGTGAAGAGACCGACGTGAATCGGATCACCGGAACCGACATTGGTGAACGACTGGCCTTCGAACAGAATCGAACTCTGCGTCGAATCCAGATACGGGATGCCCGTGGCGAACCAAGCCGAGCTGCCATCGGCAGCGTTGACGACGGTGGTGTTAGGTTGACCGAAGTCCGTGAACCAGCCCGTTGTGCGGCCGCTCAGCTGAAGCTGAGCCTGGGCGACCGAGCACGTCAGAGCGAGCCCGGCGGCCGCCACCGAAAGAACCCTAGCGAGTCTTGAGTGCATTGTGATTGCTATATGTGTTACGACCCCCAACCGCGGGGATCTCGCTAAAAACCTTTTTCAGAGCTATCAATGCCTCAAGGTGTTAGTGCGTTTTGCGCCCCCGATTGGTTCATCAGGGAAAGCAACAGAGCCCGCGGAGGAACTCCGGTGGGGGCGCTGAGTCGGTGAGGGGTATGTCGCTCGTGTTACGCATCCTCTGTGTCGCGTGGTTTGGCTCGATTTCCCACGCCGCAACCGAAGACCTGTTTGGCGCCGAAGACGCTTCCTACGTGGAGCGGATCGGTTCTCGCGACGGCGGCGACCGGCGCATGCGCATCGTCGCGGTGGAGGAGCGCGTGGGGGTGGAGCGTCGTGGCGCCCTCGTGCGCGTCCCGGTGTTCTTCGCCGAAGGTGAGTGCCGTGAAGTGAACGAGTTGGCGATCGTCGACGCCGGGGGGGAAACGCGCGCGGTGCAGGCGGACGACGTGCGACGCGGCCCCGATGGCGGCGTGAGTCGCGCGCATCTGTGGTTCACCGCGGATCTCGCGCCGTGGGAGCGGCAGACTTTCACGCTCGAGCGGCGCGCGGCGCCTCCGACGGAGTCGCTGCAGTGGACGGAGCGCGGGGACCAACTCGTGGCGCTCACGAACGCGGGTGAAGTTGTATTCAAAAAACAAGGACAACACGCCGGAGCCCTGCTTCGAGCGGGTGCGCTCGCGAGCGAAGGATTGCAGCCTTCAGTCATGCTGACCCGAGGCGGGGAGGTGGTCGCGCGTCTGCCCGGCGAGACTGCTCCGGACGTGCAGTGGGGCGCGGGACCGCATTTCTGGAAACTCCGGGTGCGGTGGAGCACCGCTCAGGCGTTGCTCGAGCAGGACTACCGGATCGCCCGGGATGGACGCATCGTTGTATCACAAACCTTGATACCGCACGGCAAGGAGCCGGTGACACTGAAGGAACGCGAAGTGCTCGGCGGAAAGTTGACTGAACCCGGAGCAAGCATCGCGGCGGTGCCGACCGGGTTGCGTCGCGAGTTGCGCGATCTGCACGGCTACACCACCGCGCTTTGGATCGCGCCCGGCGAACAAGGCGCCGGTCTGATCCTGCCGGTCACTGCGGGTGGAGCTTCCGGTCGCGCGACGATCGACGACCGCTCGCTCGAGATTCTCGCGCCGGCCAACCTCTCCCAGAAAAACGCCGACGTGAAAGAGGGCACGCTTCGCGCGTTTTGGACCGAGCTGCAGTGGATTCCTCTCGCAACCGCGGACCGGGAGCAGGCGTGGGAAACGTATCGCGCCCACGTGCAGCCGCTCGTCGCGATTGTGGACGAGCCAGGGGTGGGACGGGACGAATATCGCGCGGCCCTCGGTGCGCTGATTCGCGAGATGAAGCCCGTCGGCTGGCGACAGGAGGCCGCGCGCGCTGTCGCGCTCGGCAATACAAATCGCGGTCACCAAATTCTGGATACAAAGCCCGCTCCCTCCGATGCCGATGCCGCCGCGCTGGAACGCTCGGCGCGCAACGCGTGGCGCAAACTCTCGGACAACGGTGCGCGGCGGTTGCGTGAGGATGAAAAAGCCCGCGCATCGGGGCCGCTCGATCCGTATCACATCACCTACACGCATACGGCCGCGGCGGTGCTCGACGCCATGGGCCTGGCGCCGGAGAAGACGCGGCAGGTCGATCGGGCGTATGCGCGCGCCGCGCGGCAGTTTCTCGGCCGCGTGGACGACACGGGTTTTCCCTACCTCGATTGCTTCTCGCGCGCGTTGAACATGCAGATGGGTGCCCTGGTGTTCGGTCTGGTCGAACCGTCGGAGGAAGATGCGGAGATCGCGGCGTTCTATCGCGATCTCGCCGGAGCGCCGGCGATTCGCGCGGTGTATGGTCGCGCGCAACGGCCGTATTCGGCGAAGGTGACCACATCGGCCGAATACTCCGATTACCTCTATCAAGCCGTATGCGACTACTGGATACGCGTCGCCGAGCTCACGTCGGGCGAGACCCTCGAACTCCATCCCCTGGCGTTTGCGCGCTACACGGACTGCGTCGACGTGATGGCGGACCGTTACCACGCCGCCGATCCTGCAGATCGGGACGGCTCGGCGCCGGCGCCGCGGGCGAACTTTTTCCGCGCGCAACCGCACACGCATCGCTGGCTGGGCTGGTCGGTGGCGCCGTTCATGCGGCTCGCGGAGAGGCCGGGCGATTTCACCGGTGCGACGGAAGCGATCGCACATTGCCGGATGCTGGCGCAGCGTTGGAAAAATTGGCCCGACCTCACGTATTACGCGATCGCGTCCCTGCTCGCAGACGAACGGTTTCACGCCAGGGAGCGGCATGCGTTGCTCCCGATGCCGGACCGGGTCGGGACAGAGAGCGGACCGGGTCGAGCCACGGTGCGGTGGGAGCCGGTCCCCGGTGCGGTCGGTTACCGGATCTATCGCGCCCGCGCTGGCGGCGGTGGCTGGGAATGGCTCAACTCGCCCTATCGGGAAGGCGCGAAGAGCGGCGGGGCCGAGACCGAGTTCGTCGACGAACAGGCGCGCGCAGGCGACCGCTATTTCGTGACGACGGTGAATCGCGACGGCCGCGAGAGCCGCTGGTTTCCGGACGAACCGTTATTGCACTGACGGTTGCGGAAAGTGCGCGGGGCGCTGACCGAGTCCCGCGCGAATCTTCATTTCGAGCGGGCGGACGCGTCCCCAGTAATTGGCGCGAAAAAACTGCCGGAAGGAAAACGACTGGTCGCGCACGAACACGACGTTGGGAAACTGCGTGAGGCTGTGTTCGTAGATGGCCTGGTTCTTGAAGTAGCTGTTGCGATAGAACACGACGCGGCGGCCCATCAGGGCGGCGCTGATCGCGCCGTGGCAGCGGTCGGTGTGGATCTCCGCAAAACGCGCGACGTAATCGAGCAGCTTCTCCGGTTCGCGGTGCGTGCCGTGCGAGGCGTCCTCGTTGGGAATGCCCTGGGGCAGACGGCCATAAGCGGCCTCGTTGTCGCGACGAAAAATGCCCGCACGACCGGAATGCGGCCGCGCGGCCCACTCCGAGAGGTCGGCGTGGAGCGCGAGATCGTGCCCGAGCAGGATGGCGCGCGCACCGGTTTCGATCCGCTTCAGCCGATCGTAGCTCACGAGTTCGCGGCAAAAAACGGTGTAACGCGCGTCCCACGAACGCACGAAGCGCCGCACCGGTCCGCATTCGAGGTCGAACGAAGCGGGGAGAATGATGATGCGCTTGAAGTTGCGTGCGATCCGCTGCGTGGCCTCCGCGAGCGTGTGACTGCCGCGGCAAAATGCTCCGCAACCGTAAACGAGGAGCACGTCGCCCCGGATGAAATCGAGCGGCGCGTTTTCCTCGTGAACCTCGCGCGGTTTCAGTCCGAGCGAAGCGAACAAGCTCCGACCGCCCATGTGGATGAGGCCGTCGCCGCGATTGCCGCGATTGTAGAGAACGGTGAGCGAGCGATGACGCACGCTCTCGAGCGTCTCGAGGAGGTTGCCGTTCCAACTCGAGGGATTGAGGCGAGTATGGCTGAGAGGTCGAAACATGCGTGCGAGGTGTTGCGGTTCCGACAACACGCCGTCGCTCATGTTGCGCCGACGAGGTGATTCGCGGGGAGAACTCCGGAACCTCTTAGCGCAAAGAAGTCTGCGAGAAAACGGTCGGCCACATCCTCGAGGGCGTAGAGCCGTGCCGTCTCCCACGCGGCCTGTCGCAACTGGTCGCGGGTGCAGTCGTCGCGAAGCAGTGCGGCGAGCGCATCCGCCAGCCGGTCCGAGGGTTCCGAATCGCGATGATCGAAAACGATGCCGTTTTCCGCCGGCCGCACGAAATCCATGAAACAAGGAAGTGAAGAAATCACCGGCGCGCAGCCCGCCGCCATCGCTTCGAGCACCGCGAGACCAAAGGTCTCTCCGCGTTCGGCGAGCGACGGATACGCGAAGACGGCGGCGCGGCGGTAGTAATTGACGAGTTGCTGCTCGTCGAAAACCGGGCCCGTAAAAATCACGCTGTCGCCCGCGGGCGCGGCGAGTTGCAGCAGCTCGCGATGATACGCTTCGCCGCCACCACCTTCGCGCGTGGCCCACGGGCCGACGATGCGCAGTTTCCACTCGGTAAACCCCGCGGCGCGGAGTTTGAGAAACGCCTTCACCAAAAGGTGCACGCCTTTTTCCGGATGCACGCGGCCGGCGTAGAGGATCTCGCGCTCGGGCGACATTTCCGGCGACACGAGATACGTGGAAGAAAGCGGATAGGGCACGACCGAGATGCGATCCTCGGAATCGGGCACGGTGTCGCGGATCGCGTTTTCGATCGGCGAGGAAACGGTCTGCAGGATCGAGCGGCGCGGGTAGAACTTAAGTTGGCCCTTCGGAAAACGCGCGACATGCACGTAGATCCGTCCGCGATCGGCGCGGCGTTCGATCAGTGGCAGCCAGAAGGTGTTGGTCACCAGCACATCCGCCGGCGGCAGCACGCGACGCACGCGACGCGAGTAGGCGAGATCGAGGAGTTTCAGGCGCCACAGCGAAGCAGGTGTCGAATAGCCGCGCACCCGCACGTAGTGAACGCCGGCATCGTGTTCGTTTTCCGGCAGCCCCGGGAAATCGCGGCCCACGTGCGTGACCGCGTGACCGCGGCGCGCGAACTCGCGGCCGAGCGCATACCACGCCTTTTCAACCGCTCCGCCGAGTCGCGGCGGGACGGGCAGGAATGCGCCCTGCACGATGGTGATGCGAAGCGGTGGTCGAGGAGCGATCATACACGGGTGGAAACGAGCGGCGGAGCTTCGGTGGGAAACGGTGGCGGGCGATGCGCGGCGGGGATGCGCGGCAGAATACGACGGGCCACCTTTACGAGCCCCTGGCGCAACGAACTGGGGAGCGCGTGCGCGGATTTGCGACCGAAGTCCTGCAAGCGCCGGTAGCGCCGATTCCGCGCCACCGCGCGCGTGAGCGCGTCGTGCCACCAAGGACGCGGCGTCTCGTTCGCGGACACCGAGAGCAGGTATTCCAGTTCGTGCAGCCCGCCCAGAGTAGGGATCGACATGTTCTCGATCACCGAAGGAGTGAGCTTGTGCGGAAATGCGGGAACGTCGTCCGCACCCGTGACCGAGAGCATCAGCATGGTCCGGAGGCATTTTTCGCAACGGCAGCAATTCTCCGACGTGCGGCCTTCCCAACAAACCCGCAGGTGGCGCATCGCCATGGGCCAGTTGGAGAGGTGCTGGAGTTTGTCGATGCGACCGTAGGCGGAGCCGTCGTGCACGATCTGCATGAGTCCACTCGAGAGCAGCGGGTCGGTGAGCTGGTTGGAGCCGGTTTCCAACCGGAGATGGTGAAAACTGTGTGCCGACGGCAGCAGCGCGAACGTGTAGGCGCTCTGGAAAAACAAGAGCGCCGACGCGACCGCGCTGCCGAAGAAGACCTCCCACTTGAGCGGGAGAGCGCGAAGATTGGTCGCGGCCGTGTAGAGCGAGAGGCCGGCGTCGGAGGTAAATGCGCGGCAGCGATTCACGATTTCGTTGAACGTGCGCGGGTCGTTGAGTGGCACGTCGAAACCGTGCACGAGCAGCGCGGCCTGCAGCGGACGTTTCGCGGGAATCGGAGAAAGATGCGTGTGGCGGTAGATGCTGAAGGAACCGTCCACGCCGCCGGAAAATGCGGTGATGCCCGACGGCGAGCGCTGAAAACCGGACGGCGAAAACACGCGATCGGCCTCGACGTCGATGGGCGTGAACTCGCGCGGATGAAACGCGCAGAACGCCGACTGGAAATCCGCGAGGTTGGCCAGCAGTTCGGTCGAGATCGAGCCGCGCACGCGCAAGCGGCGTCGCTCGCGCATCGCGTAGAGAATCGTTGCCGCGACGAACGGATCCGCGAGGCGCGTGAGTTTCGGGCCTTGTCGCGCGGGAAAACGAAACCAGAGCGGAATCGAGCGACGGGCGCTGGATTCGAGACGCGCACCGAAACCGAGGAGATCGCCGTCGAGATGAGTCGGCTCCTCGATCCAGAGATCAATGGGAGGCTGCGGGGTGGCCAAGCGCATGGGACGTTGGGGGGACGGAGATGAGGAAAGGTGCGATCGTGTCCGCGAGACTTCGGGCGGTTTGACGGATTTCATAGCGTTCTTCGAAGCACCGGCGCGCGGCATCGCTCATGCGGAGACGGACTGCGGGCGGCAGCAGGTGCCAGCGGCGCAGCAGTCGCGTCGTGCCGTCGAGGGTGTCTTCGGCGACGAAGCCGGCGGTGTCGTGCGCGATTTCGGCGGAGATGTTGACCTTGTCGGAAATGAGCACCGGCGTGCCGACCGCGAGTGCCTCGGCGACAGCAATGCCGAAATTTTCCTGATGGGACGGGAGCACGAAGGCCTCGGCTTCACGCAGCGCGCCGATCTTGGCGTCACCCGTGAGCATGCCCGTCCACAACACTTCGCCGCGGCGCGGCACGCGTGCGGCGGCAGCGCGGAGTTTGCGCTCCCAGGCGGGATCGCTGCACGGACCGGCGATCACGAGCGTGGGCAGCGATTGCTCGGACATCGCAGCCTCGGCGGCGAGTCGCGCATACGCTTCGATGAGAAGATCGACGCCTTTCTTCGGATGAACGCGTCCGAGAAAAAGCCAGAAAGGCCGGCGGCCGAGCGCAGGGAGCGCGGCGTGAAAGGCGGCGCGTTGGCGTGCGGGGTCGCCGCTCGGCGCGGCTGTGCCGTAGGAGACAATGCGCTCGCGCACTTGATACGGTTGGAAACTCAGACGCGCGAGCCGGCGCTCCTCGCTGCTCGTGAACAACACCGCGGCGGCGTCGCGCAGCACGTGGCGCTCGCAGAGCTGCCAATAGAGCCACTTCTTGACGTGCTTCAGCGGATACGCGCGGCGAAACCACGGATCGAGCATGCCATGCGGAAAGACGAAATACGGACGCACGCCGCGCGCGTGACGTCGCACCGCGCGACCATGGTATTGCCAAAGGCCATGCACGAAGACGGCGTCGAATCGCTCCACGTTGGCCGCGAGCCAGGCGTCGAGTTTGCGATTGTAGCCGTAGCCGGGGGGCGTCGGTCCGAGCGCGTGCAGGGGAGCAGGTGAGTCGAACGCGTGCGCCTCGGCGGGATCGTCGAAGGAAACGAATTCGGTTTCATGACCGGCGGCGGCGAGCACCGGCGTGATGGCCTTGAGTCCGGCGGACGGTCCGCCATGGCGCGGATCGAGCGTGGCGATGAGACGGAGCAGTTTCATGCGGCGGTGAGTCCGGCGAAGGCCATCGCGGCGTAGCGATCCGCGTAGCGTTGGAGCATGAGATCGGGATTCCACTCAGCGGCGCGGGCGAGACCGAGCGGGACGAGTTCACGGCGGCGCGGCCAAAACGCCGCGATGTGCGCGGCGGCGCCTTCCGCATCCGCGGGATCGATGTAGGTGGCGGCGTCACCGCCGACTTCCGTCATCGGCGCACGATTCGAGGTGATGACCGGGCAACCGCACGCCTGGGCCTCGGCGACCGGCCAGCCGAAGCCCTCGTGCCACGAAGGAAAGAACAGACACTGCGCGAGCGAATAGAAGGCGTTGAGCTCGAGATTGGAGAGATTTTGCAGCGAGAGGAGATTCTCACCGATGCCGAGCGAGTGTGCATGCGCCGCGAGCTCGGCGGACAACGGTTTGCCGACCATGACGAGCCGCGGAAACGGACGGAGTTTCGAGCGCAGGTGCGCGTAAGTTTCGATGAGGCCGCGACGGTTTTTATACCACTGGCCTCCGCCGACATTGAGGATGAAGCCCCGGTCGTGGCGCTCGAGCAGATCGGCCGGGTAGCCGCGCGTCTGCAGCGCGCGCGCGATGCGCTGACGCGCTTCCGGCAACGGCATTGGGCTATACGGGTAGTTGAGCCCGATCGGAATCACTTCGCAGCGACTCTCGGGCACGCGCGCGAGTCGGGAGACGTCTTTTGCCGTCTGCGTCGAGCAGCACACGATGTGAGGCAGCGTCGCGATGTGGCGAAGGATCCACTCCTGGTAACGTTTGCCGCGCGAGGAGAGTCGCTGCTGGGGAAATTCGCCCCGTGCGGCGCGAATTTGCAGCAGATCGTGACACGTGCCGAGCAACGGGAGCCCTTGGAAAAGCGGGGCGTAAACCGCGTTGGCGTGATCGATGATGTGAACGACATCAGGCGCTTGCGTGAGACGCTTGAGCCGCAGGCGCACGCGGGAAGGGAACGCGACAAATTTATCGAAGTAGCCGAAATATTTTGCGGGACCGTCGTAGCGATACCGCCGCAACAACCGCGCGACGACCGGCTCCGGCGCCCACGTTTCCACCTCGTGGCCGCGGGCCCGCATGCCGTCGGCGAGGAGTTGCTCGAAACGCAACATGCTCTCCTGCCGATCCGGCCGGAAATTCCCGATGAGGATAATCTTCATTCGCGCAGGTGAATGATCCGCGTTCAGGTCACGTGTTCCGGCGGGCGGCGAGAGTGAGGGTGCTGATGACGGTGGGCGGGATGCGGTTCGCGTTCCTCTTCCTCATCCGGTTCTTCTTCGCTGTCTTCGGCGTCCTCGTCTTCTTCATCGTCGTCGTCGTCCTCCTCGCCCAGCGGATGCTGCGCTGCTCCGAGCGTGAGTCCGGCGCCGAGCACCGCGAAACCGAGGATCGTGGGTGGGGCCCACTGGTATTGAGCGACAGCGACAAACGTCGCTGAAAAGAGCAGGATCGCCAGATTGTCGCTGTGAACGAGGAGCGTGCGAAACGCTTTCCAGCCGAGGTAAACGGTGATGGTGAGACGCAGAAAGATGAAGGCGCCGCCGAGCACCGGGCCCAACTCCATGAAGATCTTGCTCCATTCGTCCTCCGCGAGGAAGAAGCCGAGACGGCCTTGCAGCAGTCGTGCGCCGACATTCGAGCCGACGCCGATGCCGAAGCCGAAGAACGGTGACATCATCGCGTTCTGAAACGGCACTGTCACCACACCGCTGATACGCCCGATGATGCTGCCCCATGCATCGCCGCCGCTGCCGGCTGCGGCGGTTTCCCAGCGGCTCATGAAGACTTCGATGCCTTGGTGGAAAATCGGCAGGAACGAAACCGCCACGGTCACCACACCCAACCCGATGGCGGCCCGGAAGATCGCGCCGAAACTGGCGAGTCCGGTCAGCGGCAGCGTGGCGACAAACGTCGCGACCGTGATACCCGTGCCGAGCGCGACCGTGCGGCTGATCGAGACCGGCAACGCGACCAGAATCGCGAGACCGCAACCCACGAGCACGGGCCACCAAAGCCGGCGGCGCTGACTCACCTGATGCAGGAAAATCGCCGCGACGAGCGGGAAGAAAAGCTGCGGACCCGTGATAAAAGAAAAGAAACCGGGCGGACGGATTTTTCCGTTGGCACCGAAAATCTGGCCGCCCTCTTCGCTGCCGACACCGCGGTTGATGGGCGCGTTCATCGGCGACTGGAATTGCCAGACCATCAGCAGCGTCATCGGGATCGCGATGAACAGCAGGAAGGTGCAGAGCTTCTCGATCTCGCGGCGGTTCATCACCTCCGCGATGATCCAGATCAGCGGCAGGTGGAAAAAATCGATGCGGATCCCGTAGAGGATCACGAGCAGGTTGGTTTGTCCTGCGATCAAGCTCGCCACGCCTGCGCCGAAGGCGAGCAGGCCGGAGAAGATCACGAAACCGTTGAACGGAAACCGACCGCTCGAAAACGCCATCAGGTAAATGATCGCGACCACCGGATCGCGGATCACCAGCAGCGGATCGGCGAGCGACGGCAGCACCCATTTGCGTAGCGATCCCTCGAAAATGAGGAGGATCGCGTAGACCCAAATGAGGCGCTTGATGTTTTTCTCCATGACTCAGCGGCAGTTCACGGCGGAGCTCACGCAGGCCGCGACGGAATCGCCGTAGTGTTCCCACGTGAACGTGCGCGCGCGCGCGGCAGCGGCTTCGCTCATCGCGCGAAGGCGCGCGGGCTCGTTGCGCAGCAGAAGGAGTTTTTCCGCGATCGCGGCGGAAGAGCGGATCGGCACGATCCAGCCTTCGATGCCATCGGTGATGAGATCGGGACCGGCGGTGTGCGCGGTCGTGATGATCGGCAAACCCATCGCCATCGCCTCGAGCAGCACGAGCCCGAAGCCCTCGAACAACGACGGAAAAACAAACACATCGTGCCGCGCCATTTCCTCGAGCACCTGCGAATGCGGGCACGACGGTATCCACCGGATATCGCGCAATTCGCGATCGAGAGCGTCGCAGGAAGCCTGGCCGCGATTGCCGATGACGGTGAGCGTGGCCGCGCCGCGCAACGAGCGCAGCGCATCGAAGAGATAGCTGAGCCCCTTGCGCTGACTCAGGCCGCCCACGAAGAGCGCGCGCAGGTGGCCTTTGGTTTCACGCGGCTGAGTCGGAGCAAAAGCCGTGGCGGGCGTCGGTGCTCCGTAGGGCAGCACGACCACCGGCGCGGAAAACTGCGGCGCGTGGGAAAGCGTTTTCAGCGTGAACGAACTCGCTGCGAGCACGAGATCGGCCTGAGCGAGCTCGGCATCCTTGCGATCGGTTTTCTGCGCGCTGTCGCGATTGCCGGCGAGCGTGGCGGCCCATTCGGGAAGGCGCTGCGCCTCTTCCTGCAGGATTTCGCGCGCGGCGCGCCAGTAGCCGATCGGCAGATCGTAAACGCGGAGCATCCCGTGTTCTCCCGCCGCGCGAAACGTGAACTCCGCGCCGTCTTCGTAGGCGTAGACCGTGTCGAATTTTCCTTCGGCCACGCGACGCGCCACCGCGCGATCGAGCGACCGATAAACCGCGTCGACGCTGAACGGCCCGCGCTCGTGGCGCACGAGCGAGCGCAAGCCAGCGCGCGGCGCGAGCAAGCGGCCGAGTTCGCGAAACGGCACCGTGCGCAAATGCGGCGCGAGCTCGGCGGGATAAGAGCGGCGTCGCAATTGGCGATTCACCGCGCCGGGAAGCAGACGGCCGAGCACGCGCGGTTCGCGGTAGCTGAGGCTCGTCCAGAACTCACCGAGCAGACCGGCGCGGGCGAGGCCGAGCGCAGCCTGTCGAACGTTGGCGTTGCCGGTGGGATGCGAAAAGAGGACCATGGAAAAGGAGCTCAAGCGGCCGAGTTGGCCGAACACTGAGTGGAGGTTTCTCCCTCGAGCCAGGAGGCGAGACGGTCGGGAGAAAGGGTGAAATTGCGGCGGCGCCCGGTGATGTCGGGCTGGGTGGTCCGGTGATCGCCGTCAGCGAGAAGCACCGTGTGATTCAACCCGCAGCGTGCAGAGATCATCCAGTGGTAAACCGCGAGCCACTGCGGCGGCGCGATCTCGAGCACCCGTGCGCCGGGTGGCGCGAAGACGAGATTGGCAAACGCGGCGCCTGATGCACCTGCGATCCACTCCGCTTCGGCGAAAAGACGGGCCTGGCTCGCAACGTCCATCGTGCCGGTTGAAACGATTTCGAAGCCGTGCCGCTTGAGCAGCGGATGCAGCTCGTCTTCGTTGAGCAGGCGGCGAAAACCCGCGTCGCGGCGGGAAAGAAAAATCCTGCGTCCCCGCGCCGCCGTGCGCGGCAGCAGCAGTTCGCGCAACGCTGCGACGTCTTCCAGCGGCATCGCCTGGTTGGTCGGTTTCAACCACGGCACGACGAGCGAATCGACGCAGACATGATCGTCGCGCTCCAAGGGGAGAATCTGTGTGGCGGTGAAACCGCAGCGCTCCAGCGTTTCGCGCTGGAAGCTGCGCTCGCACGCGTTGACGAACACGTGCGAGAAGCTCTGCGGCGTGAAGCCCGCGCGCCGCGCCAACATCACGCGCGGCAGCAGATCGATCATCCAGTGGTGGTAGTTCGCGTCGGCTTCCGGCGTGACGAGGTAGAGCGCGCGGCCCGCGACCCGGCGCGGCGCGGGCAGTCGCGCGCGATTCCAGATCGCGTGAAGATGCGGTCCCCACGGATCGCGACTGAAGTCGGGCACGAAATCGTCATTGCGCGTGAGGACGGCGCCGAAGGGCGAACTCCAGAAGCGACCTTCCTCCAATTCGGCGACATAGCTCGTGTAGGCGGGTTCGGTCGTGCGCTTTTGAAAAAAAGCCAGGGCTGCGGGATCGCCGACGAGTTGAGGCAGCGCGCGTCGAAAAGTTTCAGCACGGTCGAGCACGGTCACACGCAGGCCGTCGTGCGAAGTCGCCTCGAGCGGCGAGACGACGCGATTCGATGGAAGATGCAACGCACGGCGCAGGGGGGCCACGGAGCGGGGCATCGCGAGCGCGCGGACGCGGCCGCGCCGCGCATGATAGGCGGCGGTCTTCGCGAAGGTGCGGAGGCTCATAGCGCGGGAGCGAGAGGGCGGCGCGAGAAAATCGGGCGCACGCGATCGTAGTAGAACGAGAAGGCCGAGCCGGGCAGAACCCAGCGCAGGAGCTGGAGATAAAAGCGTCGATTTCTCCACAGACGAATCGGCGCGTAGCCGCGACGGCGGGCGAAGGTGTTGAAGATCTTCGTGCGCATCAGCGTCTGCTGAAGTTGCAGCGTGTGGGAACGCGTTTTCAGAGAGTGCGAACGGGAGTGTCGCCGCCAAAACGCGTGACAGGTCGGCAGCGTGATCACCGAGCCGAACAGCGGTGCGGCCATGCTCAGCCGCGTGTCGGTCCAAAGTCGAAGCCCGTCGGAAAGATCGAGCGGCAGGATGCGCGTGAGGTAACCGCGCGAGAACGCGAGCGAACTCGTGGGGTAATAGAAGTCCACGTCCTGTTGCCGGTAGATTTCGTGCAGGTGATTACGCACGTGTTTCCGCGGTTCGTTGCTCGAGCCGAGGGGCACGCCGGATTCGTCGATTTTCAGCATCGGCCCGTGGATCAGCGCGACGTCCGGCGCGCTCACATAGGCTCGCAGGTAGCTCTCGATTTTGTCCGGCAGAAAGCAGTCGTCCCCATCGAGGAGAAACACGAGGTCCCCAGTGCTGCGTTGAAAGGCGGAGTAGATCGCGTGCGCTTGCGCGACGTGCGCGGGTCGCGGTTGCCGGACACCGGCAATCACCGTGATGTGTTTCTCAAAACGCCGCAGGCGGGCCAGCGTGTCGTCCGTGCTGCCATCGTCGTAAACGATGATTTCATCGGGCCGACGCGTCTGATCGAGCAGCGACACGATGCATGCGTCGATGAAGCGCCCGTGGTTGTAGGTGTTGACCAGGACGCTGGTCCGGACGGTGGCGAGTGAGGGAAACGGCGAAAACGCCGCCGGCTTCCCATCGCCGGGCACCGGAAACAGCGGTGCAGTGTCAGCCGATCTCATTCGCGGTGAGCGGAGTTGCGAGCGGACGGGGCGATTCGGTGCGTTCGAGGAACGCAGCCCACGCGGCGGTGACCGCTTGCGGAGAGAAAACCTGATCGTAGAGGCGGCGCTGTTCGCGGCGCGACGTTTCGCCGGCGCGCAGGCGACGCGCCATTTCACGGGCGGCGCGCGCGAGCGAATCGAGATCGTGTCCGTTGGACACGAGCAGGCAGTTGGCCGAACTCAGCGCGATCTCGCGGGTGCCGCCGCGATCGGTGGCGATCCAAGGCAGGCCGGCTGACATGCCCTCGATGAGGCTCAGCGGCATGCCCTCGTTGTGCAGAGAGAAAAGCACGAGCGCGTCGGTCGTGCGCAGCGCCGGTCCCATCGCGCCCATGCCCGCGAAAGGACCGTGGTAAACGACGTTCGGATAATTGCGGAAAAGCTCCTCATCGTAGCCCGCGCCGGCGCCATGGATGTGCCAGCGAATATCCGCGAGCGAGGCGCGGCGGCTCAGCGCGAGGATCGCGTCGATCCCTTTTTCCGGCACGAGCCGGCCCATGAATGCAAAGTGGAGCGGCCGTTCGTCGTCGTAGGAAATCTCCTCAACGCGATCGGCCGGCATCGCGGCGGACGTGAGGTAGGGAAGGAAGCTGACGTCATGGCGATGAAGTGCGGTTTCCAACGCGGCCTGCGTCGCGCGGCTGCATGCCACGATCTCGCGGGCGCGACCGATCACGTGGCGGAAAATCGGCGACCACGAGCCCTGCTCGTCTTCATCGGCCGCCGTGTGGTGATGATGCACGATGCGCGCGCGCGCGCGGCCGGCGATCCAGACGAGGCGGGAGAGCGCGCTTTGGCCGTTGGTGTAAATGACGTCCCACGTCGTGCGGCGCAGCGAAAGGCTCTTTTGCAGCAGCCACCACGCTTTCCTGAACGCGGCCGAGCGATGCCGCGCGTGCCCGCGATCGATCGGAAGTTCGTGTAACAGCACGCCGTGCGTGAGCAGGCCGTCGCGCAATTCGCGCCCGAGTGAATTGCTCGTGGTGAGCAGCTCGACATGGTGCCCGCGCGCGGCGAGCGCGTTGGCGAGGCCACATATGTGGCGCTCCATACCGCCATACGGCGCCATCTGGGGAGCGTAGAAGAGAAAGTTCATGCGGAGAGCGGGCTTTCGGCGGGCTGCGCGGACAGCGCGGAAAGGAAGCGGTTCGTGATGGCTGGCAGCCGGGCGGCGGGCGCGCGGCGCGAGTCCAGCCAGCTCGCGGCGGCGGAGGGCGGCACGTGTTCGATTCGCGCCAGCAACGGTTCGCTGGGATCCGCCGTGGCGAGGTCGGACGCGAGCCGCCAGTCGTCGCGCGGCACGAGCACGGGCAGACCGTGTTCGCACATCGCGGCGGCGCTTCCGCTTTTCTCAATCAGCGCCCAGGGATGCGTCGCGATGCCGAAGTCGCTTGCCTGCAGGAGCGCGGAGACTTTTTCCGGCGATAATTCGCCGGTGATCACGATCGGAATATCCGGGTGCTGTCGGCCGACGCGCGTGAGCGCGGTCGTGGCTGCGCCGCCGATGCGACCCACCGCGAGCAACACGGCACTACGGCCGGCGGAAACGGCGGCGGCGCGCAACCAGCGCAGCGTCGCAGCGGCATCCCATTGCGGGTGCACAGTGCCAAACGTCACCGCGACCCAGCGCGGTGCGAGGGGCAGGCGAAGTCCGGCGACGTCATCGAGCACGTCCTCCGCGTCGCCCGGCGCGCAAGGCGCGATCGGGATGTTGCCGAAAAGCGGCAGTTGCTGCGCGCGAAATCCGGCCGCGCGAAGGACCGCTTGGTAAGTGGGATTGGACGTATGCAGCACGCGCGGCTCCAGCCGGCGTAGAAAGTCGAGCAGCCGCGGTTTCTGCCAGCGGCCGATGAGGCGCGCTTTCCACGGTTCGCCGGCGGCGAGTCCGATCCAGAGTTCGTGCACCATCACCTGCGTGGGCCAACGGCGCGTCACCTCCGCGAGCGCAAAAGCTTCGCGCGGGATGATTCCTTTCGGATGCAGCCCATAGCTGACGATTTGCCAGCTCACCCAGTCGGGATCGAAATCCGCGAGCGCCTTGCTCAGCCTGGCAGCGCGTTCCGCCCACGGCGTGGTCGAAAGCAGGTGCACGCAGTCGCGATCGGGCGTCGAAGGCCGTTCGTTGACGGCGATCAAGAGGCACTGATGTCCCTCGCGCGTGCACGACTCCGCGAGTTGCCTCACGTAGTCGCCCACGCCGTCGCGGCCGCTGGCCAGGGAAGTGCAGATGAACGCGATCTTCATGAAAACGGATCAGGCGCGGCGATAGAGTCGGCCGAGCAGGGCGGCCGCGAGGAGCGAGCAACGAAGACGTTGCAATTGTGACCGGCGAAAAACCGGCACCGGTCCGCTGGCGTAGCGGAAGAAGGCTTTTTGCGCGGAGCTCGGCGGCGTGCCGCGCAGGGCCGCGCGCAGGAAGCCGCCGCTCCATGGTTTGTGACGGCCGACGGCGTGCGCGAGCAGATGCCCGCCGGGCGCGAAGCCCATCGACTCGGGACCGGCTCCATTGATGGGCGCGGAACTGCTCATCAGGGCGAGATTGAGCGCGTCCTGATCGGTCGAGTGGAAGAGTTCGTTGGGCCCGGAGAGTTTCAATTTCGACGCGGTGCCAGACACCGCGATGCAGAGCGAGTTCACCCGGCGCCAGTGCTCCAGCAGCGGCGCTTCCGCACGGGGCAAACCGATGAAGCCGGCGTTGTAATAGCGGTCGAGCTGCCGCGTGACCTCGATCGAGTTGGAGCGGAGAAAATCGCCCCAGCGCAGGCGATACGGATGCCGCGCGGGGATGTAGTTGTTCACGTCCTCGCAGAGCGCGACGCCATCGGCCGCCCAGCGCGAGAGAACCTCCCACGGAGCGATCGTCACGATGTCGGGATCGAAATAGAAGACCTGGTCGGCGTATCCATTATCCAAGGACAGCAGCGTCTGCAGAAAGTCCGGCTTGTGATACGTGAGGTGCACCGTCGTATCGACCTGGACGAAGCGAACGTCCATCACGGCGCGGCTGGCTTCCGCCCATTGCGGCACCGGTCCGCGATGTCCGCAGACGAAGGTCCCGCGAAAACCTGCGGCGTGCAGGGAGTTCAAGAGCGCGGCGGCGCCGGTGTGGTAACCGCCTTCGAACAAGGTTCCGACGATGGCTTTCATGTTGGATTTCCGGCGAGAGGACGCCGGAGAAAAATCAGTAGGCGGGCGGAGTCTCGCCGCGGGTGAAACGCCACCACGCGAAGCTCCGGCGCATGCCTTCGGCGAACTTCACCGGCGGCAGGTAACCGAGCACGCGGTGCGCGCGTCCGAAGGGAAACTTCCACGCGGCGCGCTGCAGCTCGCCGAGCTCGGGCGTGATGCGCGGCTGCGCCGGCTGGGGCATGCTCCACGTCTCCGTGCTGAGTGGAGCGTTCCACGCTTTCAGCAGAGACTTTGTCCGCTGTTTCAACGCCGCTGGCACGAGCGGCAGCGCGCGTTGCACAACGGGGCTGGCGACAGCGCGTTCGGCGCGATCGAGCCATGAAGGCGAGAACTCGGGCAACTCCTGCACGTCGTGCAGCGATCGCGGCGAGATATCGAGTTCGAGCGACGCGGTGAGGTAGAGCTCGGCCCACGTGACGGTTTCCGCGTCGCTGATGAGATACGCCTGTCCTGCACCGTTCGACGCTTCTGCGCAGAGCAAAATCGCGTGCACGAGGTTGTCGACATACACGCCGTTGAAAATTCCCGGACCGCGCCGGTAGAGCCACGCTTCGCCTGCCGCGAGATCTTCGGCGACCGTCGCGATGAACGGAGAACGAGGTCCGTAAACGATGCCCGGCCGCAAAGCGTAGCCCGCGAGGTTCAGACGCTGACACTCGGCAAAAAAGCGACGTTCGGCCGACGCGTGCGCCGCATCGGCCGACAGCAGGGAAGACGCCTGCAGCAACGACGTCTCATCCGTGTTCGGCGCCGGGTTCCGACCATGCACGAACGCGCTTCCGACGTAGATCACGCGCGGAACTCGCGCCGCCGCTGCCGCCTGACAGACAAGCGATGGTGTGTGCTCCACGACTGCAGCGCTGTCGGTGGCTGCGAACAATGCGACGTCGCATCCGGTGAGCGCGCTCGTCAAAGCGCTGGCGTCGGCCATGTCGGCGATGCGCGTTTCCAAGCCGAAACGCGAAGGACGAGGCAGCTCGTTTTCACGAGCTACGATCGCGACGACATCACCTCGTCCACCGAGATGAACCGTTTCTACGACGCGATTGGCGATCAAACCGCCGGCACCCAGAACGGCGATTTTCATGGGAGCGTGGAGAAGGTTTCCGTCAGCGGCGTTTGCAGACGCGCCTGTTCTTCCGCCGTCAGCCACGGCTGAAGGAGCGGACGACGTCGAGCGTAGCAGCGCTCGACCCATTGCAGCGCGGCGAGCGTTTGCTCGCCGGAGATTTCGAGTGCTTCACCGCCGCGAATGGCAGTGAGCACGTGCGCGAGTTGCGTGTGCAGACACTGAGCGCGCGAGGCGAGTGCAGAGGAGCGCACGGCACTGTTGCCGAGCGGCGCGAGCAATTCGCCGCGGAGAGCGGCGCGCGTGCCGCTGAGTTGCAGCGTAAGTTGCCGGGATTCGTCCACGGCCCACTCGGCGAGCCCGCGCTCGAACTCGAAGCGATAACGCTGCGGCGAGGTCCAATCGCGCGTAACGTGCAACGACGCGGTCGTGTCCGTGCCGAAAATCAGGTCGGCGCGGGCATTGATTTCGAATCCGCCGAAAGCGTCGTCGGAGTAACTCATCTGCTGCGGTTCGCCCAACCACCAGACGAGAAGATCGAGGGCGTGAATGCCGCTCTCGAGCATGACGCCGGCCTGCGGCCGTGCCGCCGAACGGGGGAGTGGACCGCCCTCCGCGATATCGATGTGCAGCAATGCTCCGAGCGGCTGGTCCTGGCAAAGTTCGCGCAGGTAACGCACGGCGGGGAAAAATCTCCGTGGATGCGCCACCGCGAAAAGCACGTCCTGAGCCTTTGCGGTTTCGAGCAGCGCGTGAGCTCGCGCGGTGGAGGTCGAGATCGGCGCTTCGGCGAGCACATGCCAGCGGCGAGCGAGGGCAGTGGCGAGGTGATCGGAGCGCGTGTCCAATCCCGAGGCGACGATCGCGAGGCTGCCCGCGGGCGCGACGACATCGTCCAAGGTTCCGGTCTGCTGCGCAGAGGGGAAAATCTGCGCCATCGCGTGGCAGGCTCGCTCGTCGTCATCGACGAGTGCGGTCACACGCAGACGACCGGCCGATTGCAGCGCGCGAAGCGCAGGCAGATACGAGCGCTGACTTACAGCGCCGCAACCGATCAGCACGAGCGGGAGCACCGAATCACCGTGCGAGTGCATGACGGGTAAATCGGTTTTCAGATTTCGCCTGGTTGCGGGACAGCACGAGCAGCGCCTCCTCGCGACCTCGCACTTCGGCCAGGAAGAAACGCCGTGCTTGCTTCGGCAGGCGCCACGAGTGCAACCACGCGCTCCAGAGTGTCCACGGTGTTGACCGACGCTGTGCGGGCAGACCGCGGCAGAGTCCTTCGATTACCATCTGGCAGAACGAGACGTTCTCGACGAGAGACACCAGTGACGGCTCTTCGAAGCGCGACGGAGGCACGTGGTGCGTCAGCCGCAGCGATGCGAAACGTGCGACACCGAGGCCGCCGTTGAAAGCGCACAGCGCTAGATCGGTTTCCTGTCCCAGGCCGCGCTGCGTGCGACGTGCGAGCAACTCCACGTGCCGTGCATCGCGACGCACCTCTGCAAGGTAGGATTGCCAAACCGCGCGACGCACGAACGCGCCGGACATCGACGGCACGGCATCGAAATCCCGGCCGTGGCGCGCCTGCACATCGCGCGAGAGCGGACGAATCGAAAGATAACTCCACCAGCGGCGGGTCCACTCCGGCGGTGCGGCTTCGAAATCGGGCAGCGATTGGCCGCCCCACATTCCGAGATCGTTGCGCTGCGCCGCGAACTCGATGCCCGCTGCGAGATAGTTTTCGTCGAGCGAATCGTCGTCATCGACAAAGAGCACCACGTCGGCCGACGCGGCTTGAAATGCATGCACACGCGCGATCGCTGCCTCCGACTGCTCCGCGCGAACGCGCCGGGCGGCAGGGTGCCACGAAAGATCGCAGCGTTGCACCGTGGATTCGGTCGCCGGCCGCGAAACGACCAGCAGTTCCCAGTCGCGCGCAGGCAGCGTCTGGCGTTGAAGACTGGAGAGGGCGCGCTCGAGGAAAGCGCGCCGCGGACTCTGGCTGAGAAGGATGACGGTCAGGAGCATGGACAACGATCGCCGCGGTCAGCGGGAAGATTCGCCGGCGCGGTGGAGAAGCAGCCCCGCTGAGGAGCCGCTGGAGGTGAAGCAGACAGATGGATTTAGCTCGCGAGCTGCCCGAGCGATTCGTCGACGGGACGGAGTTGGAAACTGCTGACGACGTGGCCGTCGCTGAGCGGTTTCTTCCACACGTCGGTGTCGGGCGGAGAGGAGACTTCGATCTGAAACGCGGACTCGATCCAGTCGACGGGCGGCGCGCCGCGGTGCGATTCGAGCCAGAAGCCGACCGTGTAGTTGCCGGCGTTGAGCGGGAGTTCGTCGGTGTGGAGTTGGAAGCGATTCAAGCCCGGCCGCAGACGCACGAGATCGCCCGTGCTGACGGTGTCGTAGTTCATCAGCTTGATGCCGGACGGGCTGAAAATCGTCACCGCGAGGCTGTGGGCCGTGAACGCTTCGTTGGCCATGACCTCGAGGTCCACGTTGAGCCGCGAGTGCGAGTAGATCTTCTGCGCATCGCTGCTGCCATTGGCCGCGCTGGAGTTGCGGAAGCGCACACGGTGAAACGTGGCGCGACCCGTGCCGGTGCGCGGTAGCGTGTTCAACTCGATCCACTCACCGGGCCGGCGCAGGCCGTGTTTGTGCCCGTGGTATTGCGCGATGATTTCGGCGGTGGGGCCAAACGACTTCACCTGGCCGCGCTCCATGAACACGCAGTGCGTGCAGAGGCGGCTGACGACCTCGGCGTTGTGGCTGACGAACAGGATCGTGCGGCCCTCCGTCTTGCGCAGCGATTCCATCTTCGCGATGCACTTGCGCTGGAACTCGGCGTCGCCCACGGCGAGCACTTCGTCGACGATGAGGATTTCCGGCTCGAGGTGCGCGGCGATCGCGAACGCGAGACGCACATACATGCCGCTCGAGTAGCGCTTCACCGGTGTATCCAGAAACTTGGCGACTTCGGAAAACTCGACGATCTCGTCGAACTTCCGCCGGATCTCGGCCTTGGTCATGCCGAGCACGGCGCCGTTGAGGAAAATGTTTTCCCGCCCGCTGAGCTCGGGGTGAAAACCGGTGCCGACCTCGAGCAAGCTCGCGAGTCGACCGCGCAGGTGGATCTCGCCCTTGCTGGGTTCGGTGATGCGGCTGAGGATCTTGAGCAGCGTGCTCTTGCCGGCGCCGTTGCGACCGATGAGGCCGACGACCTGTCCGGGTTCGACTTCGAAGGAGACGTCGCGCAGCGCCCAGAAGTTTTGCGGACGCTCCGGCTTCATGCCCGGGGGCATCGCGGCCTCACGGCGGCGTTCCCACCAGCGCTGGAGTTCGTCCCGCAAACTGGACATGCCAATTTTACCGAGGCGATACTGCTTCGAGACGTTGTGAATGGAAATGATCGGCTGAGCCATGGTGTGATTAGACGATGTCGGCGACGGTGCGGGCGGTGCGCTGGAAACTCAGCACACCAAACGTGAACAGGAGCACGGCGAAGAGAGCCGAGCCTGCGTAGGCGCTGAGGGACATGGTCGGGGTTCCCAGATAGAGGTGGCGAAACGCCTCGATCACGGGGGCCACGGGATTCAGTTCGGTAATCCACGCGAGATTTTCGGGGACGCGCCGTGTCGGATAGATGACCGGCGAGGCAAACATCCACAGGTTGATCAGCGTGGGCACCAAATGTTGGATATCGCGGTATTTTGCGGTCACGGAGGACAACGTGAGTCCGACGCCGAGACCGAGCAGCGCGAGGTGAAGCAGCAGGAACGGCGTGAGCGCGAGTCCCGCGATCACGTTTTCGAGGGATATATCCACTCGTCCGGAAACCTCGTGCATCGTCAGCACCACGAGGAACGTGGTCAGCTGGATTGCGAAAGTGATGCAGTGGCTCATGCCGAGCGCGAAGGGCACGACCACGCGGGGGAAGTAAACTTTGCCAAACAGATTGGCGCTCGCGGTGAACGTCGTGGCCGTGGTGCTGATGACGGTGGAGAAATACGTCCAGCCCATCAGACCCGAGAGGTAGAAGAGCACCGGCGGCACGCCGGCAGTCGAGATGCCAAGCGCACGACTGAAGATCACGGTGTAAACCAGCGTCGTGATCACCGGGCTCACGATGAACCAGGCCGGACCGAGCACCGTCTGTTTATAGCGCGAGATGAAATCGCGGCGAACCAGGAGAAACAGCAGGTCGCGGTATTGAACGAGTCCGCGCCAGTCAAAATACAGCCACTTCTGATGTGGCTTGATGACGACGTGGTAGGAACGTGTGAGCGTGCTCATGTAGAGTGGGAAAGAGACGGCGCTGGCGCGGCGGCACTGGTCCAGGCGAGCGCAGCGAGCGCCAGCGCCGTGAGTTGAAGGGCGGGAATCTGAAGCGGGAAATCGATGAGCGACTGCGTGAGCACGGCGCCGAGCGCGAGCGCCGCGCCGACAGCGATCCAGTCGCGCTCCGGTCGCGCGCGAAGCGTGCGCATTGCGCGCATCACGCCGGCGGGCACGAGCAGCGCCCACCCGAGCGCCCCCCACAGGCCCCATTCGACCGCGGTCTGGAGATAATCCTGATGCGTGAACTGCAGCATCTGGAAAAACGTGCGGATAAACGGATCCACACTGCACGCGGCTGCTGCCGCGATCCATCCGCCCGGACCCCAGCCGAGCCACGGACGTTCGCCGATTGCGCGGCCTGCGGTCGCGTAAGCAGCGCCGCGGTCGCCGAGCGGATATTCACTGTGATCGGACACGACAAACAGATCGCCGCGCATCAGGCGCGGCCACGTCTCCGGCGCAGCCGGCGCGACCGCG
>ENA-UOVV01000558-UOVV01000558.1-compost-metagenome-genome-assembly--contig:-NODE-558-length-42170-cov-12.039653_pt1 | contig 42170 bp, 38 predicted proteins | sample MGYA00238155_ERZ761577 | MGnify/ENA primary metagenome ERZ761577 (study PRJEB28898, sample SAMN06268775) | compost metagenome | isolation source: Emeryville, CA | place: USA:Emeryville, CA | collected... | reverse complement strand
ATTGAAAATATTCAAAAACTTCTTCAATGGAGGCTATGTGTTGGCGGAGAAAAGAAGTTTCAACCACAGGCTGCGGTTTTTTTATTGAACACGTTAATAAAATATAAGGAAGTGGAAGGGAGGCGAAGTTAAAAGATAGCGTCCGATAATGAGCGAGTTTACAGACACTTACTTTCGGGCTTTCATTGGTGAAAATAAGTTGATTGGCGTAATAAATTGAATTTTACTATCAAAACTTGACCAGACCGTATGCTGGTTTGGGCTTAAATGGAATATTAATCAGAAATGGTATCTTGAAATGGTTAAAAAGGACGTATTGCTTTTACGAATCGATTTCGGAAATAGGTGGAAAATAAATTATCTTCTATCACGCCCCTGGAAGACGATGCGTGTATAAAACGTATATCTCGTTCACTCCTAACCTCTGTTACGATTCCCGAATGCGAAACATAGCCTTCTTTCCCCCCTTCAGGAACAAAGAAAAGCCAATCGCCTGGCTGAATATCTCTTATCCGTTCTACTTCGCGCCCGAATTCCGATTGTTGCCAGGAAATTCGCGGCACTTTTAAGCCCATTTCGCTGTAAACCTGGCAAATGAGTCCCGAACAGTCGATACCATTTCGATCATTTCCACCGGATCGATAGGGTGTGCCGGTAAAGCTACGGGCGATTTTAATAATTTCGGGAACTGCTTCCTCATAGCTCCCGGTAGGTCGTGAACTCAAGGTACGGGTATTAGGCCTACCTGATGGGGTTGCTCTCGAAGAAGCTGGTTTAGCGGTGCGACTGGTTGTCGAGGATTGATTTCGGGCGGTGGTTGACCGTCTATTTTCAACGGTCTTGGGTTGAGAGGGGTCCTTCTTTTTTTTGAGATTGCCTATTAAAGTTGGTCTTTCCTCTTTCCGATCAGAAGTCTTTTTCGGCGGGGTTTGACGAGCGGTATTAGGTTTTGACTGATCCCTTGCCGATCGTGGTGTAGTTTTAAACACTTCGCACGAAGTGAGTGTAATGAGAAAGAATAAGAGGTAATGTGATACTTTGAAACTCATAATTGCCAGCTACCCGATCAAGTTAATTAAAATGACGATCTCGGTGGTTTTTGCTATTAAATAAAACGACATTCTATTAAAAAATTGCCGACCAGCCCGAAATTGATTTGTTTTTTTTAGAAAGCAGGAACATTCCCGTAGTTTTGTTTCCGTTTTAATTTAAAGCGTAAAGCCAGTGAAAATAATTTGTGTGGGTCGGAACTATGCCGACCATATTGAAGAACTAAAAAATGAAAGGCCGACAGCTCCGGTTATCTTTATTAAACCTGATACCGCCTTGTTGCGCCCAGGGGAAGATTTCTACTTGCCTGATTTTTCGAATGAAATCCATCACGAACTCGAGGTGGTGGTAAAAATCAATCGGGTTGGGAAATACATTGACGAAAAATTTGCGCATAAGTATTATGACGAAGTAGCGTTAGGCGTTGATTTTACCGCGCGGGATTTACAAACTGAATTGAAAACCAAAGGGTTGCCTTGGGAGCTTGCCAAAGGTTTTAATGGATCCGCACCGGTCTCTGACTTCATTCCCAAAAAAGAATTAGGGGACTTAGGACATTTGGATTTTTCATTGTCGGTAAATGGGGAGGTGAGGCAAAAGGGTAATACATCTATGATGCTCTATTCCATCGATTATTTGATTGCATTTGTTTCGAAATATTTTACGTTAAAAACAGGTGATTTGCTCTTTACGGGTACCCCCAAAGGTGTTGCAGCGGTCAAAGCAGGGGATGAACTGGTGGGAAAGTTGGGGGAAAGAGATTTGTTAAGTTTGAAAGTTAAGTGATGCGCGGAATCATCGGTTGGAGGGTATTGGCTATTTATTTCTTGTTTTTTGGGGCGTCTACGGCTTACTCCCAAAAGGAGAATTATCCTAAAAATTATTTTTCATTACCGGTTTACCCTGGCAAACCCAATACGCTATCGGGAGCTCTAGGGGATCTTAGAGCTAGTCATTTCCATGCCGGTATCGATGTAAGAACGCAACGGCGAGAGGGTTTACCTATAACGGCTGCAGCAGAAGGTTATATTTCGCGTATCATAGTACAGCGTGCAGGCTATGGGAAAGCATTATATGTGACCCATCCGAATGGCATGACGACGGTCTATGCCCATTTGCAAAAATTCAATGAGGAAATAGGCGCTTACGTTCGGGAAGAACAATACAAAAATCAAACTTTTGAAATTAGTCTTACGCCGGAAGCGGGGAGATTCCCTGTTAAACGCGAACAGCTGATAGCGATTTCTGGAAACACAGGAAGTTCGGAAGGCCCACATCTGCATTTTGAAATACGAGACGTCCACAATCATTTTTTGAACCCGTTGTTTTTTGGTTTCCCGGAAATTAAGGACAATACTCCACCGCGGTTTATTGATATTTCCTTAGCCCCGGCCGATATAAACAGCCGGGTGAATGGGCGTATCGACCGACAGGTTTTCACACCAATACCCACGTCAACTCCCCGTTTAGTCACCCTTAAGGACACTATTCGTGCGTCCGGTACTCTGCTTCTGGAATTACAAGCATTTGACCGTATGGACGGTACTGGATTTAATTACGGGTTAAATTGTATTGAGGTAAAAGTGGATGGAGAGGAGGTATTCGTTTTTAATATGGAGAAATTCCCAGTCGATTTAGGAAGAGACTATCATTATTTAATTAATTATAAAGCCCGTGTAGCAGACAAAAAACGCTATTATAAATGTTACAATCCTGATAAAAATACCCTGAATATTTATAAGACCAATGAACATAGGGGAAAATTAAAGGTGCAGGACGATTCAACCCACTTAGTGCAGATACGTATCTATGATTCCTTCGAAAATTCGAGTGAATTAAAATTTTTTATAAAGGGAGAAAATGTATCTGAAAAAGGCACTTCCCTAGCGAAATCGGCAACAGTCAGCGGGGTACAAGCAAATTATCAGGAGAATTTTATTAAGCTGATGGCCTCCGAGCGGCCAGCCTTGTTTTTTGTGGATAACCATGAAATAACAGCGGAACCCGCTTATTCAGAAGGGAATCACTGGGTATATCTGTGGGGGCTACACCACGGGTTGCCCGACTCGGTTCGTGTTGGGGGGGAACTATTTTTGACCGGCTATAAAGCAAAGGTGCCTCCTGCTTTGAACTATCGATATGAATCAGGGGATTTGGCTATTGATTTCACGGAGAAAAGTTTATTTGATACACTATATCTGTACCTCAATCAGGAGGGGAATCTGTTGAAGGTCAATGATTATACCTGGCCATTGCGAAATACTATTGAGATTCGTTACAAAGTTGAAATCGCCGATTCGTTAAAGGGAAAAACCCATATTTATCGTCGTGTTAACGGACGAGATAGTTTTTTGGGTGGCCAATGGAAGGGAGACCAAATCCATTTTACAACCCGGGAATTGGGAGAATTTCTGCCGTTGACAGATACCATTCCACCACGGGTTCGTCTGCTTGAATGCCACCCTGGAAAGATCAGTGCGCGAATCAGTGATGAGCTCTCGGGTATTTCCTCTTTCAAGGCGAAGGTTGACGGACAATGGGTTTTAATGAACTATGAATACAAGAACAATTACATTTGGTCCGAAAAGTTAGATGAATCAGTTCCTTTCAGCGGTGAGCTAGAACTTGAAGTGCGCGATAACGCCGGAAATATACGCTTAATCCAGGCGCCCATTGTCGAAACTAAATCCAAACATCGTTGATGGAATTCAAATCCACGATAGTCTTTTCATTAATCAGAAAATGTATAGTTAACAATTAAACGTAAATTTGCAGGATTTGATTAACGAATTTAATTGGAATGATGCCATCAGTTGGGGATAAAGCCCCTGATTTTAAGGAAAAAGACCAAGACGGCAATTGGGTATCTTTGTCGGATTTTAAAGGGGAAAAACTAATTCTTTATTTTTATCCTAGAGACGCGACCCCCACATGTACTACGCAGGCATGCCATTTGAGGGATAATTATGAATACCTCATGTCAAAGGGGTATAAAGTAGTGGGAGTGAGTGTCGATGACGAAAAGTCACACAGAAAATTCATTGCAAAACATAATTTGCCCTTTCCCCTTCTTGCCGATACAGAGAAAAGAATGGTAAATGACTATGGTGTATGGGGGGAGAAAAAAATGTATGGTAAAACTTTCATGGGTATTTTTAGGACCACCTTTGTAATTGATGAAGAGGGGGTTATCCAAGAAGTGATTACCAAAGTGAAAAGCAAGGAGCACGTCAGTCAAATACTAAAAAGTGACCAATCCGAAGCGTAAATATAATTCTGAACAGTATAACAAAACGTAACCTCGTATAATGGAGATTAAACAATTAGAAGATGTAGCGGGCCAGGTCCGTAGGGATATTGTCCGTATGGTACATGGATGTAAATCAGGTCACCCCGGTGGTTCCCTAGGATGTACGGATTTACTTGTAGCCCTTTATTTTAAGAAAATGAAACTTGCGGAGGAGAATGGGAAGCCTCAATTTTCAATGGACGGAATTGGGGAAGACCTATTTTTCTTATCCAATGGGCATATTTCGCCGGTTTGGTACAGTGTATTAGCACGGCGTGGGTACTTTGACGTGAGCGAATTAGCTACTTTTAGAAAAATAGATTCTCGTTTACAAGGACATCCCACGACACATGAAGGACTTCCAGGCGTGAGAATAGCTTCCGGTTCCCTAGGACAGGGTTTGTCTGTGGCTATTGGGGCTTCACTTGCCAAGAAGTTGAATCAGGACGACAGTCTGGTGTATGTTTTGATGGGTGATGGAGAGCAACAGGAAGGACAAATCTGGGAGGCAGCAGCCTTTGCACCTCACCACAAAGTCGATAATTTGATTGCTTTTATTGACTATAACGGACAACAGATAGACGGTCCTACGGCACAAGTGCTACACAATCGTAATCTAGGTGAAAAGTACGCTGCATTTGGATGGGAGGTAATTGATTTACCCGGGGGGAACGATATGGCGTCGGTGCTGGAAGGTATTGATAAAGCAAAGGCGGCGGCCGGAAAAGGCAAACCGGTAATGGTGATCTTGCATACGGAAATGGGGTATGGTGTCGACTATATGATGGGTACACACAAGTGGCATGGCACGGCACCTAACGATGAACAATTGGCGGCGGCGCTAGCCCAGCTACCTGAAACGCTGGGGGATTATTAAACCAATCCTTTTCCAAGTACATTAAATTTAGAAATCATAATGAAAAAATACACATATACAGAAAAGAAAGACACTCGTTCTGGTTTTGGCGCCGGCATGGAGATATTAGGTAACACCCATCCTAATGTGGTCGCACTTTGCGCCGACTTGGTTGGGTCGTTAAAACTGGAAGCTTTTATAAAAAATCATCCCGAACGATTTTTCCAAACCGGTATTGCTGAGGCTAATATGATGGGAATAGCTGCAGGCATGACAATCGGCGGGAAGATCCCTTTTGCATCGACTTTCGCCAATTTTGCTACCGGTCGAGTGTATGATCAAATACGTCAAAGTATAGCTTACTCGGGCAAGAACGTTAAAATTTGTGCGTCACACGCAGGTTTGACCCTGGGCGAGGATGGGGCAACTCACCAAATCCTGGAAGACATCGGTTTGATGAAAATGTTACCAGGGATGACCGTAATAAATCCATGTGACTTTAATCAAACCAAGGCTGCAACGATTGCCATCGCCGATTACGAAGGGCCTGTTTACCTTCGTTTTGGCCGTCCTGTGGTTCCAGTTTTTACGGATCCAGATCAAAAATTTGAAATTGGCAAAGCTTGGATGGTGAATGAAGGAGCTGACGTAAGCATTTTTGCCACCGGCCATTTGGTTTGGGAGTCGATTTTAGCGGGAGAATTATTGGCAGCGGAAGGGATTGATGCGGAAATTATCAACATTCATACCATTAAACCTCTGGACGAAGAGGCAATTTTGAAATCTGCTTCGAAAACAAGAGCAGTGGTGACGGCTGAAGAACACAATCGTTTGGGTGGTTTAGGAGATAGTGTAGCTCAGGTTTTAGTGAAGAATCTATTGGTTCCACAAGAATATGTGGCTGTCAATGATAGTTTTGGTGAGAGCGGTACACCTGATCAGCTCATGAAAAAATATGGCTTGACGGCTCCAGATATCGTAGCAGCCGCCAAGAAGGTTATTGCTCGCAGAGGATAGTTTAAGGAGCCCTGAAACGGGCTCTTTTATTGACAATTGACTAATCCTTTTAACTTTGTTGAAAGAAAGTAACTACCAACGGGAAGATCGTTGGTAGTTTACCTATGTAGGATGACCGATCAGGAGTTATTGGAACTTTTCCGGCAGGAGGAAGGTAAGCTAAAAGCCTTTAACGCATTGGTTGAAAAATACCAACAAAAGGTCTATTGGATGGTACGGAAAATGTTGATCGATCACGATGATACGGATGATGTCACCCAGGAAGTTTTTATTAAAATTTGGAATGGGTTGGAGAATTTCCGGGGAGACGCTCAGCTGTACACCTGGATTTATCGCATCGCTTCCAATGAAGCAATAAATTTCTTAAACCGCAAAAAGCGAAAAGCCCAGGTGCCGTTGGAGGATGTGCAGCGCGTATTGGAAGATCAGCTCGAAACCGATCCTTTAGTGGGTGGGGATGAAATTCAACTCAAATTACAAAAAGCATTACTCCGCTTACCTGAAAAACAGAGGTTGGTTTTTAATTTCAAATATTTTGAAGATCTTACCTACGAGGAAATAGCGGAAATAACAGGAACCTCAGTAGGAGCGCTTAAAGCGTCCTACCATTGGGCGGTTAAAAAAATTGAAGATTATTTAAATGGGGAAGATTAAACCTTCGAATTTTTAAAAAGTCTTACGAACAACTGCAATCGGATGCATGCGTGAAAACGGCTGAAAATTAGCAGGTTCGTTCCGAAACAGAAATAAAAATCATCATGGAGAAGCGTATCAGGTTGGATGACTTAGCGCGTAAACATCCGTACAAAGTTCCCGAAGGTTATTTCGATTCACTTTCCAGCAAAATCATGGAAAGGGTGGAACAAAGTTCACTCGAAAAGCAGCCTGACGAAGTTATTTTCAAACCCTCGAGAAGGTGGTGGAATTTAGCCACATCAGCCGCAGTAGCAGCTAGTATAGTCTTGATAGGAGCCTTGATTTGGATCACGCTTCCGGAGAAACAAGGGCCACTAGCCCCCGATACTCTTTTTTCGGTAAGTGATGAAGCGATATTGGATTATTTGGAAGCGCAAGATTTGGATTTCTATGATCTAGCTAGTCAGGAAGTAATTCTTAAGGCGTTTTCGCAGGAGTCGGCAGTAATTCATTTCTTAGATGGGGTGGATGAAGAAATGATTCGTCAATATTTGAACGAGGATACATTATATGATGAAACTATCTAAATTCCATGTTTAAAATGAGATATGGCATATATATTAAGCTGGTTGCCTTAGTAGGGTTTATTTGGCTTGCATTACCCGATCAGGCTTATGCGCAGCGGGATAGGGCGGATTTTAAACAGATTCATGATGCTAAAGTCAGTATGATCACCAATCGCCTAAAATTGACAGCAGATCAATCTGAAAAATTTTGGCCTATCTACAACGAATTTTCCGAAAAAAGACGGGAAATCCGTAGGGCTCAACGTAGAATCATTCAGGAGAAAAGGGAAGGGGGGATGACCGATAGAACAGCACTTAATAACCTGAAAGAAGTTCAAGAGTTAAAGCAGAAAGAATTGGACTTGGAAAAGGAATATCAGGAAAGATTCCTAACCGTTATTTCACCCTCTCAACTTGCAGAATTACAAAGTGCTGAAAAATCGTTCAATGATATGTTGTTGCAACAACTTGATCGTCGTCGGCGAAATTAACAAAGCCTATTCCAGGCTAGCGTCTAGGGCTAATTCGGCATTTAATAAGCGTGAGATAGGGCAGGTGTCCTTTGCGGATGCCGCAATCTTTTGAAATTCTTCATCTGAGATACCCGGAATACGAGCCTTAAGCGTAAGATGGCTTTTCGTAACCGCCAATTTTTCAGGATCCATTGACACTACTGCAGTCGCATCCAGCTCATCGGGAGTATAGCCTGCAGCACCCAGGTCAAAACTAAGTTTCATAATAAAACAACTGGCATGAGCAGCAGCGATGAGCTCTTCAGGGTTCGTGCCAATTCCATTTTCAAAACGCGTATTGAATGAATAACGGGTTTTGTCCAGGACGCCACTCTGCGTACTAACAATACCTTTACCTTCTTTACCCGAGCCGTTCCACACGGCATTTGCCTTTCTATTAATCATAATTTTATTGCGGTGAAGTTGAATATATTGAACGTATTGTATGCTAAGTTACTCAATTTCCTACCTTTGCAAAAGTAATAGACAGCTATTTGATAATGGAATTCAAAAAAGCAGAGCGCCTCGAACATTTAAAATACGACATACGGGGACCTATCTACCAGAAATCGCTCGAATTGGAGAGCCAAGGCTATAAAATAATCAACCTAAATATCGGAAATCCCGCTCCTTTCGGGTTTGATTCGCCCGACGAAATCGTTCATGACATTATCATGAACATGCGTAATGCCCAGGGTTACTCCGACTCTAGAGGCATTTTTGCCGCACGAAAAGCCGTAATGCATTACGCACAAACCCTCGGTGTGGAAGACGTGGGCATTAACGACATCTTCATCGGAAATGGGGTGAGTGAGCTGATTTTATTATCCATGCAAGCTTTGCTCAATCCTGGAGATGAAATTCTAATACCGTCGCCCGACTACCCCCTGTGGACTATGTCCGTGTCGTTGAGTGGAGGGAAGCCCGTACATTATGTGTGTGATGAAGAAGCGGACTGGAACCCGGATATCAATGACATTATTGCAAAAATAACCCCACGTACCAAGGGGATCGTTTTGATTAACCCAAATAATCCTACGGGCGCAGTTTATAGTCGCGAAATCCTGGAATCTATCGTTGAAATAGCCGAAGCTCATAACCTGATTGTTTTTAGTGATGAAATCTATGATCGGATTTTATATGATGGGGCTGTACATATTCCCATTGCAACCCTAGTAGAGGATACTTTATGTGTTACGTTCGGAGGGTTATCGAAAAACTATCGTTCGGCTGGTTTTAGGGGAGGATGGTTGATCTTGAGTGGCGCAAAGCAAATGGCGCAATCCTATATCGAAGGCATTTTGTTTTTAGCTAGTGCCCGACTATGCCCAAACGTACCAACCCAATACGGCATACAGACGGCCTTGGGAGGGTATCAAAGTATCCGAGACCTGGTTGCTCCCGGGGGAAGGCTTTATAAGCAAATGAATTTGCTCTATAAACGATTGACAGCCATCGATGGGATTACCTGCGTGAAGCCCAAAGGAGCCTTATACATGTTTCCTAAAATTGACTTATCGAAGTTCAATATTAAAGATGACGAGCAGTTGGTATATGAGCTTTTGGTCGAACAAAAAGTTTTGATGGTTCCGGGCAATGGCTTTAATTACCCGGAAAAAGACCATTTCCGAATCGTCACTTTACCTAACCTAGATGAATTAAATGAAGCCCTCGACAGAATTGAAGAATACCTTGAGTCGAGAAGAAAAATAACTGTTAGCGTTTCTGAAGAAATCCTACAATAATTATTTTTCCATACTAAATCTTACCCTTAGCAATGACGGAAATCAGTCAATACGATCGTAAAAGACAACGATTGTTCCTCTTTCTGTGTGGCATTTTTCTAACCAACGCATTGATTGCTGAAATCATTGGTTCGAAGATATTCTCTGTAGAAGCCTTATTGGGCATACCTCCCGTACAGATACCTATCGGAGGACAAAGGTTTGATTTCAATATGACAGCGGGGGTGGTGCTATGGCCGGTTGTATTCGTAATGTCGGATGTGATCAACGAATACTTTGGTCGCAAAGGAGTGCGACGCATTTCGTTTCTAACGGCCGGTTTTATCGTTTATACCTTTGTCGTCGTATATATAGCCACCGTATTACCTCCGGCTAATTTTTGGATGGACATAAATAATACGGATTCGTCCGGCAACCCTTTCAATATAAATGAAGCCTATTCCCGTATTTTTCAACAAGGTATGGGCATCATGGTGGGCTCTACCACCGCGTTTTTAATCGGACAGCTGTTGGATGTGGTGGTATTTACTTGGTTACGCAAACTGACGAAGGGTAAATATATTTGGCTACGAGCGACCGGTTCGACCGTGTTTTCCCAATTGATCGATAGCTTTGTGGTGATTGGAATCGCATTTTATGTCTTTGGCGACTGGACCCTCCAGCAAATTTTCTCGGTAGGAAGTGTCAATTATATCTACAAAGGAATTGTAGCGATCTTAATGACACCGCTTATCTATTTAGCACACTACCTGATAGACCGATATTTGGGTGAGGAAAATGCCGCAAGAATGGTCAAAGAGGCCGAAATGTCTTCCTTCCGATCTTAGTGGAAGTTTCAATAGGACTCACTTTCGTTGGGGAAGCTATTGCTTTTAACATCGGCCACATAGGTAGAAAGTGCTTCTTCGATGACGTCACCTAGGTGCGCATAACGCCGTAGAAAACGTGGTTTAAATTCCTGGTTGATCCCGAGAATATCATGCAGTACTAATATCTGACCATCGGTATAGGGGCCAGCTCCAATGCCGATGGTTGGAATTTTTATGCTGTCAGTTACCTCCTTGCTAAGTTGGGCAGGGATTTTTTCCAATACGACCGCAAAACACCCAATATCATCAAGGATTTTCGCGTCTTCTTTCAACTTTTTTGCCTCGGCTTCTTCCCGGGCACGCACGGTATAGGTTCCGAACTTATAGATCGACTGGGGAGTTAGGCCCAAGTGACCCATAACGGGAACACCGGCACTTAATATTCTTCGAATCGACTCCTCTACCTCTAATCCCCCTTCCAATTTTACCGCATGTGCACCCGATTCTTTCATAATTCGAATGGCTGAATCAAGGGCTTTCTCAGAGTTACCTTGGTAGGATCCGAAGGGAAGATCGACCACGACCAAGGCTCTCTTAACGGCACGAACGACCGACGTAGCATGGTAAATCATTTGATCGAGGGTGATCGGCAAGGTAGTTTCATTTCCGGCCATCACATTGGAAGCTGAGTCCCCCACTAGAATGATTTCCACGCCGGCAGCATCCACCAGTTTGGCTAAAGAATAATCATAAGCGGTTAGAGAAGATATCTTTTCTCCTCTATTTTTCATCTCCTGAATGGTATGGGTCGTAATTCGTTTGACCTCTTTTTTATGTACTGACATGCTCGTGTTCGATTGTTTGGAATAAAATTTAACGTTTCATTAACCAGGCTTCCGGGTTGAGTTTCGTCGTGTTTCGCCAAACCTGAAATTGTAATTCTGAAGTGCCCTCTCCGTTGGTTGCGACCACACCGATCGGGTCTCTAGCTTTAACTCGTTGACCCGGCCTCACGTTAACACTTTTCATTTTTGCATAAACCGTCATATAATCACCATGTTGAATAGCGACTACATAGTTAAATCCTGGCATACTATTCACATCCAGTACCAGTCCGTCATATACAGCTCTTACCGGTTCACCAGAGTTTGTTTGAATGTCGATGCCCAGATTATCGACAATAATGCCTTTGAGCACAGGATGGGCATGGCGTCCGAATTGTTCTGTAACAAATCCGCGTACAGGCCAGGGAAGGCGTGCCTTAGATGCCTGAAATGAGGAAGCTAGTTTCACTTCTTCATCGGTCATTCCGCTCAGGTCGAGTTTTTCAGCTTCGGCAAGGGGCGCTTCACCGCGGGCTTCCCTTTCAGCTCTTTCACGTTCTGCTCTTTCTCGAGCAGCTTTCTCACGGGCTAGACGTTCCCGACGTTCGCGTTCGATCAGCTCCCTCAGACTTTTCTCCAACATCGCCGCTTGCTGTCTACTCTTAGCCAGTTCAGCCCTTAATTCACTCTCTTGTTTGGAAAGTTCAGCTACCACCTGGTTTTTCTGAGACTGCATGGACGACAGCTTCTTAGCTTCAGCCAAACGGTTTTCTAAAGTCTTCTTTTGTTCTTCTTTTTTGGCCGTAATTCTTTCTTGTTGTGCGGCAATTTGCACCCTTAGACCTTCCATTTCTTTGGCTTGCGCCTGACGTTCGTCCGTATATTGCTTTAGGTATTTGTAGCGTAATACGAATTGATTAAATGTTTTCGCCGAGAACAAGAAGATCAGATTATTTAAAGTGGTTGTCCTTTTGGCCGCTTCATAGATCATTTTGGCATACTCTTTTTTGAGTTGCTCCATTTTCTGATCCAGTTTTCGCCTTTCAGCCGCTAAGGTATTTAGTTCCCGATCCAATAATTTCAAATCGTCATTTATCAGATCAATTTGTTTTTTTTGGGCACGAATCTGGGAGTTGATCACCTGTAATTGTTTCAGGTTCACACTTTTTTGGGAGGATGTTTTTTTCAAAACACCCTGTATTTGGTTGATTTTCTCCTGGTTAGCTTGCTTTTCTTTTTCCAGTTGTTCCCGGCTGCCCTGACCATTGACGGATAGGCTAAGCCCTGTGAAGAGCAGGGTGGCAAACAACGTTATTTGGAAAATCTTGCTTTGAAAATACATAGGATATTACCCCCTTTGTTCGGAAACAAAGTTAAACAGGATTGACAGATTAAAAGGCTTTTTTAAAGTTATTTGGCACTTGAAAAGGAAAGGTCATCGTGCTATCCGAAAAATTAACAGCCGAATGGACCACAGAAATGGTAACCCGCTCATCGATTTCTGGATTTTGCCTTGATTTTAACGTGAGTTCCAGGTGAATCGTCTCTGGGAACAATTCCTCATCTTCTCCATTGAATCGATCATAATCCGATTTCGCGTGGTTTCCGGTTTTTAAATCGATGGCTTCCATACGTTTCGTTTTACCGTTTTTTTTGTCGACTAAATTGTATATCGACAAGTAGTTGTCGGATTGCTTTACCAATGCAAAGGACGAATCAGGGCTTATTTCATATCGTTGACCGTCATACAACGGAATTTCCGCTAAGAAAAAACTCTCTAAAAGGGGATAGTCTAAGGGGAATCCCAGTTTTGCGGCCAGGCTCCCATAGCTTTCTTGTATATAGACTTTATTGAACCGATCGAGTATGTTAAGGCCTTCGCGCGAAAAAATTCCCCGCAAAACTTCCACCCCCATCACATTGGCAGACATCCAAATAATGCTATCCTTTTTGATTCTAAAACTCACCGAAGCATTATCGATATTCTGGTTCTTGCTTCGAATACTGATTTTTGATCGAGTCGAAAGATAATGGAATGTTAAAGGCTGGTGAATTGAATCCGGAATTGCAGATACCGTATAAAAATTGCCTTTACTGTTTGATAATGAGTCGCTTATCTTTGAAATTTTTTGGCGTTTACAACCAACGATGCTCAAAACACTGATTAATAACAAAAAGGCTGTTTTTTTAATCATGTACAATTCCGGAAGCTATTTTTTTATCGATTGTATCACTTGCCTGACCCATATCTCGGGCTTTTTTCCATTGCTCTATAGCACGCTCCTTTTCCCCCAGTTTGGATAGTACATCACCGTAATGTTCGAGGATGGTGGCGCTTACATTGGATTGACTTTGTATCGCTTTTTCTAGGTATTTTTTTGCGCCTTCGTAGTCTTCCAGCATATAAAGCACCCAAGCGTGCGTGTCAAGATAAGTGGCATTATCCGGATGTTTTTCAATAAGACGCGTAGACATCTCCTTCGCTTTATCCAAATTCGTTTTTCTTAGGGATAGGAAATAGGCATAGTTGTTGAGCACATGAGCATTGTCAGGGTCTTCTCTCAGAACGTATTCATAGGCTTTTTCCGAGGACTCATATTCTTCCATGCCGTTGTAGGCATCGCCCAATTGAGCGTGGATATAGCGTAATAAAATGGGATTATTACCAATCAGCCTTTTACTTTCTTCCAAAGAAGATACCGCCTCCGCATAGTTCCTTCGGATTAAGTTTGCGGAGCCATTAGAATACCAAAGTATACCTTGGTTGGGGAAGTATTCGAGGGCAGATTCAGAATGGACGAGAAGGCTGTCATATTGATTTAATTCGCCGTCTAATTGCAACAGAGCTTCCCAAATTTCGTAAATTGATCCATCGATGCGCGCTGCCTGGGCATAGGCATCCCTCGCTTTTTCCTTTTCATTCGTTTGTACCAACAGGTCGGCGTAAAGGATATAGGGCTTTGCCTCAGTAGGATGGGTTTCAATAAGCAATTTCACAAGTTCCATCGCATCCTTTCGGTCATCTTCAGCTTTAAGCATGGCCAAATAACCCGACATGACGCGTATTTTAGGAGTTACGTCGAAATTGGGATTAATAAAAACATTTTTAAGCTCCTGGTTACATTTGTCGAGCTGGCCTCTACGTCGATAAATATCAGCTAACAAGATATTAGCCTGGGCTTCGTTGGGATTGATTTTTAAAGCTTCCCTCAAAATGGGTTCTGCTTCATCCATCCTCTCATTGGCGATATACAATTCGGCCAGGTCGACATAGTAATAGGATTCACCGGGTTCAGAATCAATCAGTTTCTGTGCTTCCGCCAGTGCTTCATCCAATTTATTCAGGCGAAGGTATAATTGCTGTTTCTGTTTACTGACTTCCTCGGTTATACCAATGTTTTTTTCCAGTCTATTGTAGGTTTCGATCGCTTTATCAAACTGATCGGTAAATACGTATACCGCAGCTAGTTCTAAATTATTTTGTAAATCACCCGGATTTTCAGCGAGAATCTCCTCGTAGACTATTGCGGCTTCCTTGTATTTTTTTTGACGAACAAGCGACTCGGCATAAAACTTCCCAAAATATACGTTTTTGGGATCAAGTTGATAGGCTCTTAAAGCCGATTCATGGCCTTCAGGCCTGTTCAATTTTAATAGGGCGGTGGCTAACAAGTAATGGGCAGTCGCATTTTGAGGTGCCATACCCACTAATTCTTCGAAAAAGGGTAGGGCGCGATCCGCTTCTTCGCGCATCATATGTTTCATACCCTCGATCACCAACCCCTCTTCCACGGGGTTAAAGTGATTATTCTTTACGGAGGCAATGGCAGCGTCTTTTTTACGGGATGCCCTTTGTGCCTCGGCAGGTAAAGACCCGACCAGCAAGATCATCAACGGTAGGAAAACGCATAGGAGAGAAGTCCGAGGTCCAAAAAAGACGGCGATGCCCTTTCCTACAAAACTTTTCATGAACCTGTTAAATGGAATTGGCAAGGCGTTCCAGGGGATATTTATTCTTTTATTTTTCAACATTTTATTGGGTTACTTCCTGCTACCGCCTAACGTTGTACAACGTAATAAAATAGTTAATTAACAAATATAAGGATCGCCCGTTAGAAAACGGATCTATATCCGTTAAACATATAAAGCATAACGTCGTTAATCAATTTTAATATATGTTTTAGGGAGTGGAACCGAAGAAAGGGGAGCCATAGAAAATTGATCGTCCGCATCGCTGGGGTGGATAAGCAATACACCTGCCATAACCATGAAAACGAGGGTTTCGGAGGCTTTCTTTAAACTGATATTGGCAGAATTAGCAAAGGATCGAACGGTGACAGTCTTTTCGTTATCGAGTAATTGCATTAAATGACGTTCAATGTCGCCGTATTTAATCATGGTATTTTTGGCCTTTACGGATTTTCGGAGGATGGAGCACAACTCTCTGCTGGCTTGAATAGAACTTTCTCCTAATCGAAAATAAGCTTTACGTCCCACATCGGGATGTTCCACAAAATGTGGTGGGTTTTGACTTTTCCGTATTTCGTAAATCAAAAGATAGCGGTCTGTCGTATGGGTGGGTAGAATGGTCGTTGTGTAATCAAACAAGGGGCGACAATAGCGTTCAATAGCCGTAGAAATCTGGTGGTGTGCTTCGTTGGGGTATTGCAGCCCAACAATTTTGCGGTTGTCGCTTACCCCAACGATGAGATGTCCTCCCTGGTGATTGGCGAAGGCCACCATCTCCCGGATGATTTTTTCAGGGTGATTGGCTTTTAGTTTAAATTCCAGACGCTCATCCTCGCCACTGGACACCCATTTCTTGATCTGGTTGATATTCATAGCCTCAGTCGGCTTTCAGGCCGATTGTATTACAGGGTACAAATATACAACCCTCAACTTTTATACCAGTGGCAGAATTAACTCCTATATCAAAAGAAAAACGCCCGGTTGAGGGCGTTCTTCACTTGGTTAATATTCGTCTTCATTAAAGAAGAAATCATCTTTGGTTGGATAATCCGGCCATATTTCCTCTATGCTTTCGTAGGGTTGACCATCATCTTCCAACTCCTGTAGATTTTCTACAACTTCAAGAGGGGCACCAGTGCGAATCGCAAAATCGATCAATTCGTCCTTGGTAGCAGGCCAAGGAGCATCCTCCAAATAAGAGGCTAATTCAAGTGTCCAGTACATATTGCAAAACTTTAAAAAGATGTTTCAAAATTTGGAGTGCAAAAGTAGAAAAAAAAACGTATCCTCAAAATTTTCACATCGTTAATTCAAGGATAATTTTAAAGGTTTAATTTTTCGTTGTTCTTATTTGTTAAAAACCTGAAAATCAGTTTGTTAAAAAGCAATACTTTAGGGTGTAAAAATCCAACAATAGAAAGCTGACGTTAATGTCGATTCTCGTTCTGATCCAACGTTCTTCGAGCACTAAAATTATCTTTTGTTAATTTACAAAATTCAGCGATTATCAAGCAACAATTTGATTTTTGCTGGAAAATTAGAATACTGTAGGTGTGAGAATTTTTGATCCTGAATTTGATTTTAAAAATTACTTCAAATGGTAAAAGTGGAAGTTTGTGCCTTTTCATTAGAATCGTGCTTAAATGCGGAAAGGGCAGGGGCGCATCGTATCGAGTTGTGCAGTGGTCCGGGGGAAGGCGGAACAACCCCTTCCAGTGGGTTAGTGAGCCTAGTCAAAACGAAGGTTTCTATCCCAGTTTATGCGATGATTCGCCCTCGTGGGGGAGATTTTGTCTATGATGAAATGGAAGTTGAGACGATGCTGTCGGAAATTGACGCACTAAAGAAAATCGGTGTCGACGGCGTGGTCATGGGGGCGTTGCGTCCTGACGGGACGGTAGATCAGGAGTTAATGAAGCTACTGGTTGAAGCCGCGCATCCCCTCGGAATTACGTTTCATCGAGCGTTTGACGTTACGTCTGATCCTTATCGTACAATGGATTTTTTGGTCGATTTAGGGATCGAACGTATACTTACTTCGGGGTTGGAGGCCAATGTGGACGCTGGGATGGGTATGTTAAAAAAACTAGTAGCCTATGCCAAAGGAAGGATCGAAATTATGGCTGGTGGAGGTGTACGGCCTTCTAATGTGGCCGAGTTAATAGGAGTTGGAGTAGATTGCATTCATTTGACGGCGAAGTCGTTCCGACAAGGACAGCAGGTGTATTTCCCTAAAAAAGTTTCGATGACAAGCGAAATTCCCGACGAACGTTCAGTGATGTACAGCGATCCGACGCTCCTGAAACAGGTGGTTGATTTGATACATTAATATGAAATGTATTCCCCAAGTATTATAGATCTTTCCACAAATTGCTATATTTGCGCCTTATTAAAACAAGGATAAACATAACCAGTTAAATACCGTGAATTCGAATACTTCTCTGATATGGAATGTATTGTTGACGCTAGCTGTCATCACATTATTTTTTCTACATTTTTCGAGTGGGAAAAAAGGCAGTGATGGCGGATTACATGCAGATTCCATTTCGTTGGCCGGTCGAAAAATAGTTTTCGTACAAGTCGACTCACTATTAAATAATTACGAATACTTTAAAGACGTAAGAAAGGAGCTTGAAAATAAGCGGTACCAGCTGGATTATGAATTAAATAAAAGAGGGAAATCACTGGAAGATGAGGTGGCTTTCTTCCAGCAAAGAGCGGCTACAATGACTATGGAGCAGGGTCGTACGGTGGAGGAGCAATTGATCAAGAAACAACAGGATTTGGTACAGTATCGCGATCGTGAAGCTACCAAACTAGCCCAACAGGAAATGGAAAAGAACGAGGAGCTTTACAATCAGATTTATGAATTTATCGATCAATATAACGCCGAAAATCAATATGAATTCGTTCTGGGGTATTCCCGTGGTGGCGGCATTCTATATGCAAACAAAGATCTGGATATTACCGATAAACTCATCAAAGGTTTAAATGAGCAGTATCAGCAGAAACAAGGTAAGTCGTCCGATAAAGCAGAGTCTAAAAAAGATACTACAGCGAAAAAGTAAAGAAGAATAAACGCTTAGCGCATGAAGCCGTCTCCGAATCGATGTTCTGGGACGGCTTTTTTGCATGTTTTTAGTAAGGGAAGATGATCAAAGTGGTATTGCGTTGAGGAAAGTTAGGGAGATGTAACAGAAATGGAATTTAGATGGGTTTATACACGCTTAACTTCGATCCCTAGTGATATGCACGGATCTGTTCCTATATATGCTCTCGAAAGGGTTAAGACTTAGAATGTTAGGACCCATCGACTTTTTTGTGGATGGTCTTGAATCAAGCCTATGTTTAGGTGATTCAAACCTTGATGATACATCAGACTCATTCTTCAGTAAAATTTTTTAACATGATTTGTTTGGGAGTTCATTTATTATCAGTGCTGAATTAGACTCCTTACTCAGCGGAAATAATCTTCACTGATTTTCACCTCATTGCCACATTTATGATGTGTTAGGTGGAATTGAAGGGCAAGTGCAAAATGATTTGACATAGAAGTAACTTTGTTAAAAAAGTCAACTTTCCCGCTCTTTTTTCTCTCCATACCCCGATTTGAGCCGCAGCCCAGCGCGCCTATTTGCCAGCTCGATAAGTAAAGGAAATTGAGTCGGTATTGTTTTTTGAAAATAATTAATTAGCTGAGGATTGATAAGCTGGCTAATTTTTCTTTCCAGCTCTGAGATTGATACTAACTTAAGACAGTTTTTCGGCGGATTGCCCATCTCCCGGGGGTTCCCCCCAACCCACCCCCCCTTTCAAATTACGCAAGAAACGGCTAACGATCCGGCTATCAAGCAATTATAAACGAAAGTAAGCGGTTAAGAAAAAAAAAGGGGGAGGACGGTTACCCTCGATAAATGGTTTGTTAAGATGATTTGATTAGGTAGTCCACTGTATTTGAGCAGGTCTATTACTTTTCATTCATACATGGCTCAGTGTAGTTGGGAAAACCTGTATAGTGAGATTATAAAGTTCTTATCCAGATAACAGGATGAGGTTCGTTTCCGGCAATTCTAAATTAATTAGCCTCCCATTCCTTGCTATATTCCAAAACACTCCACAAATTTTGGTCTCGAGCCATATTAACCTGTAGGAGATAAATTGCATTTAAACAATTGTTTACCTGAGTCTTTGCAGTTTGTATTTCTCATAAAGTAGGGCTGCCCCTTTCTCTCGGTGGAATCCAACGTGTCAGAATCCATTTGGAGAATGAGGCAGCCCCTAGTATACTAAAGATGGCTGTACTTATACGTTAATTTCGGAGGCAGCTTCCTGATCCACAAACCAATACAATGTACCGGTAATGGGTTGGATAATTTGTGAAGGATATAGATTCACATTAGATTCGCCTTCGAGTACGTTTTGGAGCATTTTTGCTTTATTTTTACCCGTAGCCATAAATACCACCTTACGAGCTTTGTTGACCACAGGAGCGGTCAGGGAGATGCGGTACATCGACTGGCTGTCGAGATAGAATGAGCTCACCCATTTCTCCTTTTCTTGAATGATTTCTGTTCCCGGAAACAGCGACAATGTATGGCCATCATCCCCCATACCCAGAAGAACGAAATCAAAGGTTTCCCCTTCCTTCGTAAAGTAGGAATGTAAGATAGTTTCGTAGTGTTGGGAAGCTTCTTCATGTCGTAAGTCGGTTCTCATAATGTGAATGTTTTCCTTCACTACCGGCACATGATTTAAAAGCTCTTCAAAAGCCATCTTTGCGTTGTTGCGATCGTCTTCAAAAGGGACAAATCGTTCATCCCCCCAGAAAAAATGGATTTTATCCCAAGGAATACTGCTACGGTAAGGTTCTGTTGCCAGTAACTGATACAATGCTTTGGGCGTACTACCGCCTGACAATACCAAGGTATACCGGTCTTTGGAACGCAGCGTCTCCTCTATATCGTACTTCAACAAGTCAGCAACACGCTTGCTCAAATCCTTAACATCAACAGCTACCTGAATTTCCATCCTCTTATTTTTTATCTTTTGGTTGTAAAACATTTACCCAGAATCGACCATCGCGATTGATGAGTTCATCTGCGGCTGCTGGCCCCCAACTACCTGGCGCATAATTGGGAAAATCCTCAGCAGGGGTTGATTCCCAATAATCAAGAATAGGCATAATAACCTCCCAAGCTGCTTCGACCTGGTCTCCTCGCATAAACAGGGTAGGATCTCCTTCCAAGGTATCGAGTAACAGGGTTTCGTAAGCTTCCGGTGCATGGTCGCCGGCAGAGTTGTAATCAAAGGTCATTTCAACCGGGTCCATATTCCAGGTTTGTCCCGGTCTTTTCACCTGAAACCGAATTCGAATATCCATATTCGGTTGAATACTGATCGTCATTCGGTTGGCACGCCAATCGCCCACCGCTTCATTAGGGAAAGTATTATGCGGTGGAGATTTGAACTGGATGATGACATGGGTTTCCTTCATTTGAAGGCTTTTGCCGGTACGGACGTAAAAAGGAACCCCTTGCCAACGCCAATTATCAATAAAGAAGCGAGCCGCTGCATAGGTCTCCACATAGGAAGTCTTGGAGACACCTTTTTCATCGCGGTAAGCAATTACCTTCTTCCCGTTGTTTTCTCCGGCACCATATTGGCCCCGCACCGTATTTTCAACTACTTCCTTTGGATTAAATCGGCGTAATGCGTTGAGTACATCTAGGTTCTTGTTGCGGATTTCGTTGGCGTCGAAAGAAACAGGGGCTTCCATGGCAATCATGCACAGAATTTGAAGAATATGGTTTTGAACCATATCTCGCAGCGCCCCTGACTGTTCGAAATAACCTCCACGACCTTCAATACCCACACTTTCGATGGCCGTAATTTGTACGTGGTCGATGTAATTCCGATTCCAAAGAGGCTCAAAAAGCGCATTTGAAAACCGCAGTGCTAAGATGTTCTGAACAGTTTCCTTACCCAGGTAATGGTCGATTCGGAAAATCTGTTCTTCGGCAAAAAGTGATCTCAACTGAGCGTTGAGTTCTTTTGCACTTTTTAAATCGTGACCAAATGGTTTTTCAACCACAATTCGAGTCTTGGTACGATCTGCACAGAGCTCTAATTGGCCTAAATTGGCGGCAATAGAAGGCACCAATTGAGGTGCTACGGCCAGGTAAAAAACCACGTGTGGTTGGGTATTCCACTGTTGAGATATCCGTTCTACGAAATCAGATATCTTGTGGTAATCTTCCGAATTGTCTCCATTCATTTGCAGATAGGAGACATGTTCGGCAAATTTTGCCCACTTGCCATCGTTTTCACTCTTCCTGCGTGAAAACTGGTTGACACCGTCCTGCAAATGTTGGCGGAAGGTATCGTCATTATATTGACTACGCCCTATACCAACGATAACAAACCTTTCGGGCATCCATTGGTCTAGAAACAGGTTATATAAGGCCGGGGTTAATTTTCTTTGATTTAGATCACCGCTACCTCCGAAAATAAAAAGTATGGAGTCGGGTGGGGGATTACTGACGTTCATATGATGATTTTTCAGCTGTTCCATTCCGTGTGAAATGTGCCGGGGATATCGATACGTTGATAGGTATGTGCCCCGAAATAATCGCGTTGAGCTTGAATTAAGTTGGTGGGCAAATAAGCGGTGCGATAGGCATCAAAATACCCAATCGAAGCGGTATGAGCTGCTACAGGAATGCCGGCTTCAATCGCTTTGGCTACAATTTTCCTGGTATTTTCGATGGATTTCTCAACCAGTGCCGCAATTTGTTTACTCAACAATATATTGGGTAGATCGGGCGATGAGTTGTATGCATCGGTAAACACTTCAAGTAAGGATGAACGGATGATACAGCCTCCTCTCCATACACTCACGACGCGCGTCAAAGGAATATCCATTTCTAATTCGCGTGAAGCCTGATAGAGCATTGATAGCCCTTGGGCATAACTGATGATGGTGCCAAAATAAAGGGCATCATGAATTAATTGTATGGCTTCCTCACGGGGTAAATCCAACTTGAAACCGTCTCGAGGATAAATATCTGCAGCTTTTACTCTTTCCTCCTTATATCCTGAAATGGTTCTTCCTGCAACGGCTGCGTCGATAGTAGGAATTGCTACGGGAAGGTTCATAGCTTCTTGTGAAGTCCATTTTCCCGTTCCTTTAGAACCAGCTTTGTCGGAAATTACATCGAGCAGGCGGTTGTCTGATTTGTCATCTTTCTGCAAGAAAATATCGCGTGAAATTTCAATTAAGAAAGAGTGCAGGTCGCCATCATTCCAAGTTTTGAATACTTCATGAAGATCATCGTTATTCAAGCCTACAGCTTTCAAAAGCGTGTAAGACTCGCTGATCAGCTGCATGATGCCGTATTCGATGCCATTGTGGACCATTTTAACGTAGTGTCCGGCGCCACCTTTCCCCAGGTAATCCACACAGGGCTCACCATTTACTTTAGCAGCAACAGCTTCTAAAATAGGTTTGAGGCTAGTATAAGCTTTTTCGGAACCACCCGGCATTAAGCTGGGGCCTGTACGTGCACCTTGTTCACCACCTGAAACCCCAATTCCGATGAAGTTGAAACCCTTCGACTCTACGTATTTTACACGACGTAGGGTGTCGGTATAATGAGAATTACCCCCGTCAATGATGATATCGTCGCTCTCTAAATGAGGGAGTACTTTTTCAATTACTTCGTCTACAGGGGCACCTGCCGGAACCAGCAACATTATTTTTCGGGGTCTTTTCAAACGTGCGATCATTTCTCCTAAATCGGTCACGCCATCTACGACAGTTCCCTCGGTAGCAGCTGCTTTTAAAGCCGCGATTTTTTCTTCGCTTCGGTTAAATGCGATGGCTGAATAGCCATGGTCGGCCATATTTAATAATAGGTTTCTACCCATCACACCGAGGCCAACAAGACCAAAATCAAATTTGTTTTCTGACATTTTAATAGGGTTCTTTAGCTAAAAAGAAAATACAATATTAGCAGATAAATTATTGTTGGTAGAATGATCTACAAGCCATTATACACCAAAAAAGGCCTTATCCCTAAATTCTACATTTTTTTGTCGTTAAAATGCCCGCATGAAAGCGGGCATTTCAACAGCGAATTAACGCAGTTATTTCAAGAAATTGCGGTTTCCGAGTACAACTCATCCACCATTAAGAAAGTTTGGAATACTGACTTCGTTGGAATTAAGCTGCAAACTTACACATATTACTTGTTCTGAATACGGACTCCAACTAATTTTTTGCTGAACGAACGCTAGGCCAATAGAGAAGCTACTCCGTTTTTCAGTATATCATTTACGTTGGCTGCGACTTGGGCCTCAAAGCCTGGTAAATTAGTCAGATCATGTTCCCAAAGACCGACATTCGACAAGACAGCTTTGACGAGACCATCCGTATCATTACCGTATTTTTGCCAAGTTTCGTAAAAATAACCCGCTGCGTCACAACGAATGGGGTATTCAACCCCTTGGTGCGATCCAAAAAATTGCCCGTCCCGTTCTGAAACCGCCTTCATAAAGACAAGATAGGCTGCAAACCCAATTGCAAAGCGCGTAGGTGGTGTTTGTTCGGTTTCGTAATGTTTCAACAGCGTTGGAATATTCCGCATTCTCATCTTTGCCGTATACTGAACGGTAATATCAATCAAAAGATGCCTTATAAACGGATTTCGGAACCGATCGAGCACCTGATTGCCAAAGGCCGTATATTGGGATTTTTCGACGGGATAGGGTATAGAAGGCCCCAATTCATCAAGCATCAACTGCGTGGTGAATTCTTCAAGAACAGGCTCAGTCATACTTTCTCTCACCGTTTCCTTTCCATAGAGGTAGCATAAACCCACAATGAGCGTATGGGTGCCATTGAGGAGTCGTAACTTAAGTTCGCGATAGATATCAATATCGGGTGCGATGATCACACCCTCGTCCACTTGGGCAAAGGATAGAACAGATTTTACATGATCATTACCCTCAATCGCCCATAGTCGATAAGGTTCCGACATAATGATCAAGTCATCTTGATAGCCCCTTTCGTCGAATATGCTATTTCGCACATCTTCGGACGGTTTTCCGGGTACGATACGATCGACCAGGGAGCTACAGAAATAATTGTAGCGCTCGACCCAATTTTGGAAATTCGCTCCCAAATGTGCCCGATGGGCATGTTCGAGAACCATATCCCTTAAAATTTTCCCATTATCAGGAAGTAATTCAGTGGGGATTATGACCAACCCGTGCTCGGGATTGTTTCCAAAAGTTTGGAATCTTTTGTACAAAAGGGCGGTCAATTTAGCGGGAAACGAAACAGGGGGCGATGCATGGATATCGTCATCAATCAACTGAATCCCTACTTCCGTCGTATTCGAAATAATGACCTGTAAGTCAGGACTGGCCGCTATCTGTAATATGTCATACCACTGCGTAGAAGCGGATAATGTACGGCTAACAGATGAATTGATAAGGGTTTCATCGACGGTTTGTCCATCCTCAATCCCTCTGATGACATGGGTGTAAAGATTTTGTTGTTGGTTGAAAGCGTCAACCCCCCCGCGATCGGTAGATTTAATAATGGCTATACGACCGTTAAATAAGCCTTGACGATTGGCTTTGTCGATAAAATAATCGGGTAATCCTCTTAACAAGACACCAGTACCGAATTGTAATACTTTTTCAGGGAGTTTGCTGATTTGTTCATAATGCGGCAATAATGCCTGGTTATTTTCTAATAGTTGGGGTGAAAGCTGGGGTAAACTCATGATCACAAAAAAGTTAATTTTAATAAATGACGTCTTTTTCATCCATTTACCCTTAGTAACCTACTATTTTCCATTGTAGCAGAATGCGGCAGTACTCGATCCGGAAGTAGGCTGTTACCGGGCAAATAGAATTAGCGTATCTTTGTTGCTTGCTAAATCAATAGGTGCCTGATTCAGGGTTTTTACGGGTCTAATTTTAAAACGGGGCAAAAGGAATAGGTAAGTAATTCGAAAGAAAAAACGGTATTGGGTTTTATAAATTAAATGTCGTTTCCCGAGGGCTAATAGTCCAATAAGCTTAAATTAATAAAAATGGCGGATAAAAGAACAGAAATTGTGGAAATAGGGGGAGAATTCGGTTTAATTGATCGAATAGCTTCGCAGTTTCACCCTCAAATACAAAGTACCATCAAAGGTATTGGAGACGATACGGCCGTGATGGATCTTGGATCGGACTATGGTCTTTTAACTACCGACCTGCTGGTGGAAGGCATACATTTCGACCTGACTTTCCATCCGCTTCCTCATCTGGGTTATAAAGCCATTGCGGTAAATATATCGGATATTGCTGCGATGAATGGGATTCCCCAACAGGTCGTAATCTCGCTAGGTCTAAGCAACCGCTTTTCCGTAGAAGCCGTAGATGAGCTTTATAAAGGTATAAGGGCAGCCTGTGACGACTACCGGGTCGATCTGGTGGGTGGTGATACAACTGCTTCGAGAAGTGGTTTGATAATCTCAGTGAGTGTTTTTGGAAAGGTCGCTAAAGATAAAATTGCATATCGTAATACCGGTAAGCCTAATGATATTTTATGCGTAACGGGAGATCTGGGTGGTGCTTACATGGGAATGCAAATATTAGCGCGGGAAAAGCAGGTTTATTTAGCGGATCCCAATATGCAACCCGATTTTAACGGAAAGGAATATATTCTTCAACGGCAACTGAAACCCTTAGCGAGAATGGATGTGGTTTACGAATTGGAAGAAGCAGGGGTGGTGCCAACCTCAATGATTGACGTGTCGGATGGTTTATCGTCGGAGTTGCACCATATTTGTCGCCAGTCAAAAACCGGCGCGGTGGTTTTTGAAGATACGTTGCCCATTGATGAACAAACTGCTCTCGTTGCGACCGAGTTGAATATTGGACCTATAACGGCTGCGGTAAATGGGGGAGAAGACTATGAGTTACTGTTTACCATTAAGCAGGAAGACCATGCTAAACTTAAAAATAACCCTAATATTACCTTTATTGGGTATTTGACAGGAGATAGCGGTGAAATTTTACTTCGTACAAAAAGTGGGAATGTAGTGCCTATGAAAGCACAAGGCTGGCAACATTTGTCATCCTAAAATTTCAAATGGGTCCGCATCAAGATGTGCCGGAAACTTTGTTCTGAAATTTTCCAAGGCTGCTTTTGAAAGAGCTATAGTCAAAATTTCATCTTTATCGGTCAACTTACCTAAGAGTTGGCCTTTAAAATCTATGATTTGAGAGTTTCCGATATAGGTAACATTGTTCCCATCGATGCCAATGCGGTTGGCACCTGCTACATAAGCTAAGTTTTCGATTGCCCGAGCTCTTAATAAAGTTTCCCAAACGACATCCCGGGAAGAAGGCCAATTAGCTACATATACGAGCAAATCGTAGGGTGCATCAATTTTATTACGGCTCCATACGGGGAATCGTAGGTCGTAGCAGATATAAGGACGGATCTTAAACCCTCTCCATTCGAGGGTGACACGCTCTTTTCCCGGCGTATAAACTTCATTTTCCCCTCCCATTCGAAATAAATGCCGTTTATCGTAATAGACATAGGTGCCATCGGGGTAAACCGCTAATAGTCGGTTGTAGAAATGGGTGCCTTCCCGGGCTACATAGCTACCCAAAATCATAGCGTTGGTTCCCAACGCCATTTGGCGCATCCAACGGGTAGTGACCAGGTTTAAGGGCTCTGCTACGTTTTCTGGCGTCATCGTAAAGCCCGTGGAAAACATTTCGGGGAGGATGATCAGGTCGGTTTGACCGGTAAGTTGGGCCAGTTTTTCTTCCAGGTGAGCCAGGTTCGCAGGGATATCTTCCCAATAAATATCGGTCTGAACGAGCGTCACCCGAAGAAATTCCGGGGAAGATATATTCGTTACCTGGCTCAACGTTGGTGAAATTTCATTTTATAATCGGCGTCTACAATCCCTTTCGAAATATTGGTCAGCTTTTTCTTTAGCATTTGCTTTTTGAGGGTGGGCAAGTAATCGACGAAGAGTTTTCCTTCCAAGTGATCGTATTCATGTTGGATAATCCGGGCAGCAATACCGGTATAAACTTCGTCATGTTCCACCCAGTCCACATCGCGATAGCGGATGCGAACCTGTTCTGGTCTAAATACGTCGGCTCGAATGCCCGGAATGCTCAAACAACCTTCTTCAAAAGCCCAGGGTTCTCCGGTTTCTTCGATGATCTCGGGGTTAATGAACACCTTTTTAAAGTCTAGCAATTCCGGATTCCCGGGTTCCTCCTCGTCGTCCTCATCGCTGGCCATAGGAGATCCATCCACTACGAACATACGAATATTCATCCCCACTTGGGGAGCTGCTAGGCCGACACCGGATGCGTTGTACATGGTCTCAAACATGTTGTCGGCAATTGTTTTTAGATCAAGTTCGTTTTCCTCAACTGGTCGGGTGACTTTCCTTAAAATAGGGTCCCCGTAGGCAATAATTGGGTAAATCATGGGTGTAAACTACATGGAGTTAAAGTGCAAATTTCGGGATTATGTTTGAAACATCGACATGGATTCCCGTCTGATTCTTGGAATTCACCGATCATAGGCCTTAAATCCAGTTTTTTAACAATTTTCTATAGCGACAATATTAGGGTTCGAAGCTTTGTTAGGAATTCCACTAAGCTGACAAACGGTTTTTTCATTGTGTTGGTTGATAAAGCATTTATGGTTGGATTAAAAAAAAGAGTGGTTTATCGCTAGGGGGGATATGGCCTACAAATTGAAAAATCCAGTATATCTAAGATAGAAGTATAACTTTTAATGCTTTATCAATATAATCCCTTAAACAAATCGTAAAAAATGAAAAATCTCTCAAACCGGTTATGGGTTCTTTGTCTCTTCTTGTCTGTAGTGAGCCATGCAACTGCACAGAAATCGTGGATTTCACTTTTTGATGGTTCTACGTTAAATGGATGGAAAGTGGGGGAAAATCCACAGACATTCTCAGTAGAAGACGGAGCTATAAAAGTAGCCGGTCCTCGTTCGCATCTGTATTATATGGGGGAGGTTAGTAACCATGAGTTTAAAAATTTTGAACTGAAAGCAAGGGTTAAAACGACCAAGGGATCAAATTCAGGTATTTATTTCCATACACGGTACCAAGAAAAAGGTTGGCCAATCCACGGATATGAAGTTCAAATCAATAATACTCACGGTGACTATATAAAAACGGGTAGCTTGTATGAGGTTGTGGATGTACGTGAAGTTTTCGTGAAAGATGAAGAATGGTTTACTTTACATATTATCGTTAAGGGAAATCACGTTATAGTAAAAATTAACGATACCGTTGTTGTGGACTATACGCAGCCCACAAACCCATTGAGAGTAACTGAAGAGAGACAAACCAGGGTTATCAAACCGGGTACTTTCGCCATTCAAGGCCATGACCCAAAAAGTGTAGTTTATTTGAAGGATATCCAGGTTAAATTGTTGAAGGACTGATCTTTACATTATGGTATAAAAATCCAGTAATGGGAGTGGCGCCCCTTGTTCAGCAGAGGTGCCGGAAATTTTGCATCTACCATTGACTTTCTGTTTTAGAAGAATGCTATGTGCATGGCTAATCAAACAGAAAGTCAACCTTTTAACTGCAATTTTTGCTGGATCCAACAATCTCTTAATGCGTTTCGTGGGAAGTTTTACAACCTTAAAGTAAGGTATGGAGGTGATACTTAACCCAACATGAAAAATAAAATTGTTGTGATCACGGGTCCGACGTCCGGGGTAGGGAAGGTCCTGGTGCGGTCGCTGGGAAAAAAGGGTTACAAGCTAGTTTTACTGACACAATGTGAAAATGATGTCCAGGATTTAATCGCGGGTATCAAACGGGAAACCTGTGTAGAAGCAATTGAAACCGACCTTTCAGATTTAACATCGGTGCGGGATGCGACGCTGAGGATTAAAAATAAATACGAGCAGATCGATTTGCTAGTAAATAACAGCGAAGTATTGATCGAAGAAAAACAGTTATCAGCCAACCAATTTGAGCGGACCTTTGCAACGAATTATCTCGGTCATTTTTTACTAACCACCGAATTAATCCAATTGTTAAAAGTGGCCGAAAGAGCACGTGTGGTACATGTAGCGTCGGAAGCACATCGTTTCGCGCGGTTTAATATCAATGGCTTCTTAAACCCCTCGCCCTACATCCATTTCATCGTGTATGCCAATTCGAAACTTGCCAATATTTTATTTTCGAATGAATTGTCAGCACGCTATTCAAAATTTGGCATTACTTCCAACGCGTTTCATCCCGGTGAGCTTACCAGCGGATTTGGTGGGGTTTCCAAGAGCCTTGTTCATTGGTATAGCAATCAAGGAAAACCAATTTTTAAGAACGTTGAAAAGGGTGCCCAGACCGCTATTTTTCTGGCAACATCGCCCGAGGTAGAAGGGAAAACAGGCGGGTACTATGAAAATTTAAAGCTTGTACCCCCCTCGCGAGCCGCTCAAAATAAGGAGTTCGCACTTCAGCTTTGGGACTGGAGCGAACGTTTAGTAGAAGAGTATCGCGATTGATGTATTACAACTCCCCATGTAAAAAAGGATAGGTCGATAACGTGACGGTCGCCATGGCATCCTTGTGATAACGTGCGAGGCAGTTATGATTAAATGATTCGTCAAAATGAGGTGCAGTGCCTTGAATTTCACTCGGGACCTCGCCTCCTTTCCTAAAAAAATACACAGTAGTGGTACCATATTTAGTATAGGGCATCATGTCACCGTATTGCCGCATTTGTTCCCAGAGGGTATCAGCGACAGTGACGGCAAAAACACGAATTACTGGACCCGTATTGTTGGGGTTTCTATACATTGCCACTTCCTTAAAGTCCCCTTCTAACGTATTAGGATTGGGTTGCGATAGTGAGTCGAATAAAAAATAGACCCCGATCAGTACACAGAGACCGATGATGAGATTACGAATACGCATAAGTTTCGATGTAAATCATAATAACAACCGCTCGGTCTCTTTTTGTTCAAATCTAGGCTTCTGCTATTTTAAAGCTTCATTGTTAAAGAGATACGATTTCGAGCCGAGTCGATCCCTGTCACCTTAACGTTCACGACCTGGCCTAGTTGGACTACTTCATTGGGGTCTTTCACAAATTTATCGGCCATTTGTGACACATGAACTAAACCGTCTTGTTTTACTCCTATGTCTACAAAAGCTCCAAAAGCCGTGATATTGGTGACGATTCCCTGAAGTATCATGCCTTCTGTAAGATCTTGTATCGTACGTATTTTTTCGTCGAAGGCAAATTGCTCCATCGGTTTCCTGGGATCCCGCGATGGTTTTTCCAATTCGCTTAATATGTCCTGAAGTGTCGGTAAGCCGGTTTTATCGGAAATGTACTTTTTTAGATTGATTTTACTTCTAATTTCGGGTCGGGTCATTAGTTCATTCAGGGTAGCCCCGCAGTCTGCAGCCATCTGCTCTACGATTTCATAACTTTCCGGGTGTACAGCGCTGTTGTCTAATGGGTTTTCAGCATTTTCTATTCTTAGAAAACCCGCCGCTTGTTCGAAGGCCTTCTGCCCTAATCGGGGTACTTTTAACAACTGGGAACGCGATTTAAAATTGCCGTTTATAGCCCGGTAGTTGACAATATTCTGCGCTAGTACGGGTCCTAACCCGGAAATGTAGCGAAGTAGATGTTTACTGGCCGTATTGAGATTAACCCCTACCAAATTCACACATGACTCAACTGTCGTGTCAAGAGCTGCTTTCAAGGCGTTTTGATCTACATCGTGTTGATATTGACCCACGCCAATGGATTTTGGATCGATTTTTACCAATTCGGCTAAAGGATCCATTAATCGTCGACCAATCGAGACAGCCCCTCTAAGGGTAATGTCTTTATCGGGGAATTCTTCTCTCGCTATTTCCGATGCAGAATAAATGGATGCCCCTTGTTCGCTGACCAAAAAAACACTAATCTTTTTTTCTAAATCCAGATCCCTTAGCATCTTTCGTACAAAATCTTCTGTTTCTCGCCCGGCAGTCCCGTTTCCAACGGCAATCGCCTCTATTTGAAAGCGATTAATGAGGGACCTTAATTCGGCTTTGGACGTATCAGGTTTGTCGAAAGGGTAAATCACCGTATCGGACTGTAGGTTCCCTTGCTCATCCAGGACCACCGTCTTACAACCCGTCCGGTAACCCGGGTCAATGGCCAAGACTCTTTTTTGCCCTAGTGGTGGTGCTATTAGTAATTGGCGAAGGTTTTCACTGAAAATACGAATAGCGTAGGCATCGGCTTTTTCCTTCGACAGATTCGCAAACTCTGTTTCTATGGATGGTTTCAATAGCCTTTTATAGCTATCCATTAGTGCAAGTTCCAATTGTTGCGAATTGGTACGGTTTCCCTTCAGAAACAGTCGTTTTAACGAATCTAAGGCTCTGTCTTCATCCGGTGAAATGCTGACCGTCAAATACCCCTCTTGTTCGCCTCGACGAATAGCCAAGAGGCGATGTGAAGGAATTCGATGTAGGGATTCCGAAAAGTCGAAATAATCCCGATACTTGTCTGCCTCAGCTTCCTTTTTCTTTTTTACTTTCGACGTAATGGTAGCTGTTTTTTCGAAAGCATTTCGTATTCGGTTTCGCGCTTCACCGTTTTCATTGATCCATTCAGCGATGATGTCTCTAGCACCTTGAAGTGCGGATTCAATGTCTTTGACTTGGTCATTTAAAAAACTGAGCGCCCTCCTTTCCGGATCCGTTTCGCGACCTGTAAAAATCATTTCAGCCAAGGGTTCTAGCCCTTTTTCAATAGCCATCGTCGCCCTCGTTTTACGTTTAGGACGGTAGGGCAGATACAAGTCTTCTAGCTCATTTAAGGCAAATGTATTCTCTATTTTCGCTTTCAGTTCAGGGGTGAGTTTATCCTGCTCCTGAATGCTTTTTAAAATAGAATCCTTGCGCTTGGCAACTTCTAGTTGTCTTTCGTAGGCTTCCTTGATGGTTATTATTTCAACTTCATTCAGTCCGCCGGTGGCTTCTTTTCGATAACGAGCAATAAATGGAACGGTACAACCTTCGTCGAAAAGTTTTACGACATTCTTGATTTTATTTTCTGAAATAGTGGTTTGTTGAGCGATGTAAGAAAAGAACATAAATAATAGGTCAAAGATAAATTTCGGTGCAAAATAAGGTTTACCTACGGAATCATCGAACCTTTGCACACAGTTATAATGTATTCATTCCACTATTCGGACTTATGTGTTTTAGCCGACCGTAGATTGAGAAATTCGACCATAACCGAAAATGCCATGGCAAAGTAGATATAACCCTTGGGGATACTCTGTTCGAAGGCTTCTGCTGTCAGTGAAACACCTATCAATAATAAGAAGGCAAGGGCTAACATTTTAACGGAAGGATGTCGATTAACGAAATCACTAATAGATCCCGCCGATAGCATCATCACGATGACAGCAATGATAATGGCTGCGATCATCACCCCAATATTGTCAACCATCCCCACGGCTGTGATTACAGAGTCGAGTGAAAAGACGATATCCAGAATAATGATCTGGAAAATCACGTTGGCGAAAGTGATGTTTTTCGTTTTGATTTGGTGGCTCTCTACGGTGCCTTCCAGACGGTGATGGATTTCAGTAGTACTTTTATAGATGAGAAACAGTCCTCCAAGTAGCAAAATCAAATCCCGTCCCGATAAGTTAAGATATCGTTGCCAATTTGGATTTGAAATATTGAATATAGTGGAAAGATCCAGCAGGGGTTGGGTCAATGACATTACCCATTTGATAGAAAGCAAGAGCGCAACTCTAGTAAGGAGGGCAAGGGCTAATCCGAGTTGTCGGGCTTTACGTTGTTGTTCTCCAGGAAGTTTACTGCTTAGTATGGATATAAAAACGATATTATCAATACCTAAGACTATCTCCAATACCGTTAAGGTCAGCAGGGAAATCCAGATTTGAGGATCGAACAGCCACTCCATAAGTTTTGATTTTTAGGGATAAATATAAAAACTTATTGGAGTGCTCCGACTGGTTAGGACGGAAATTGACTTTAAAGTGCGGCGGAGCTCGCATCTAGTTTTTTAGAATAGTGGTAAAGTTTCACAGGATCCGCGCTGGAACCTTTCTCACTAATGGTAAAGAAACCCCGTATGTCTTTATCGAAACAGATACCTTCTCCTTGTGGTTCGACAATATATCGGGGTGTCAGGTCATGGGAGCGATCCAATGCACTTAGGATTGTTTCGTTGTCCTTGAGTTTCCAGTAATAAATATTTACGTAATTTTTTAGTAGTATTTCCTTCCCGTCTCGTGATATGTCACCAGAAGTAAGGACCCCGTAGGGTATATTTTTGACAAATTCAGCGGTTGTTTTTTCCGTTGTATTTTGGGGATAGGCCAATTTAAAAATACTCGCCTCGCTCAGTTGGCGTTTGGTGAGCAGGTACAGATCTTTCGTGAGTGGATCTAATAACAGGGTTTCTACATCGTAACTTTTACCGTCGGAATAGGAAAAGTGAATGGTGTCGTATTGATCTATGACCTCCTGCCCTTCAGTGGGTTCCGGAAAACGATAAATGAAATAATCCGTTTTGATTTCTGCGTTATCACCGGTTTCAGCGATGTACAAATAATTAACCTGCGGGTCGGGTCCCGGACCCGAAGCCATATCTTCCCAATCGTGAGAGGGGCCGTCGAATGGGATTTTTTTTAATAATTCGGCTTCATAGCTAATCAAGTACAGATGGGGATCATGGTCGTTATGTACCCAAACCGCTCGGTCGAAGTTGACCGCATCGACTATTCCCGAAGCCCCATGCAGTAAGTCGGGAGCTAGCTCATGAACGGTGGGACTGGACTCAAAACCCGGTAATTGGGGTTCTGGATCGGGGCTTGGTTTTTCCTTTTGGCAACCCGTTAGAAGGCCTACCAACAGAAGTCCTAGGTACCAAAAGGATTTATATGGATGTATCAGTTTCATTAAGATTTAGTCGACAAAGATACCAAACAAACGTATGTTGATTAACATTAGTGTTGAATAAGTGATTTAATGGTCATGGTCTTTTTCGCTGAGATTGCCGATAGGCATAATAAAATACCTGGGGAAGAACTGTGAGCGATAAAAGCATACAAATGATTAACCCTCCGACAATCATGATGGCCAGGGGTTTTTGAATTTCAGATCCCATGCCCGTGGACAGGGCAGCGGGTAGGAGCCCCATTGATCCCATAAGGGCAATCATCAAAATGGGTCGAACCCGATTAAAAACACCTTTCGAAATGGCCTCTGAAAGAGTGAGTCGCCGAGAATAATCTCGCATTACGGCGATTAAAATAATGCTGTTAATGGTATTGACACCGAACAATATAATGAACCCAATTCCAGCGGAAATGCCAAAGATGGTATTCGTTACCCAGAGCGACAGGAATCCCCCAATAAAGGCATAGGGAATGGTACTGGCTGCTATCAGGGTATCTTTTAGGTTACCAAAGTTGAAATAGAGGAGAAATAAGATTAAGACCAGTACGGCTGGTACGATCAGAGCGAGTTGACTAGTGGCTCTTTCTTTACTCTCAAATTCGCCCGCCCAGACCATTTTATGGGATGAAGGCAAGTTGACACTATTTTGCACCCTTTTTTTGGCCTCCGCGATCGTGCTTCCCAAATCGCGCCCTTCTATACTAAATCCGATCGCAATGTACCTACTATTGCCCTCGCGGTAGATAAATGTCGGTCCCGTAATAAATTGAATCGTAGAAAGTTCTCGAAGAGGGATTTTTTTCCCACTTTTCGATGGAATTAATATTTCTCCGATTTTTTCATCGTCATCACGATACTCTTCCATAAATCGTAGTCGAACGTCAAAAACCCGTTCATTATCATAAAACTTGGTTGCCGCTCGTCCGCCTATAGCCATTTCTATCACGGCCTGTGCATCGGCAATATCGACTCCGTAACGTGCCAGACGGTGGTCGTGGAGCTGTATTCTCAATTCAGGTAATCCGATGTTTCGATATACGTTTAGATCCTTGATGCCGGGTACGTCACGAATGGCATTCGCGACTTGGTCAGCGTATTTTTCCAGTTGAAAAAGATTTTCCCCAAATATCTTGATTACTAAGGCACTTTTTACACCGGCTACGTATTCTTCTACGTTGTCTTGTATGGGTTGGCTGAAACCGAATACGATACCGGGGTAGGTTTGGAGTTTTTGGCGCATTTCTTCCACTAACTGCTCTTTTTTAATTTTTCGCTTCCATTCCTTTTCGGGATAAAGCTGGATGTGGAATTCGATGTTAAAAAAACCGGTTGGGTCACTTCCTTCATTAGGCCGCCCAACTTGGTTAAGCACGAACTTTACTTCTTCAAACTCCCTCAAAGCGGTTTTCATTTCCTCGGCTAAACGGGTCGACTCTTTGAGGTTAATGCTGTTGGGTAAGGTTGCTCTAACATAAAGCGCACCTTCGTTTAGCTTCGGAATAAACTCGGTACCATGATTCATAAACCCGACTATACTTAAGAATAGCACCAAGCTAAAGCTAACTAGGACCGTTCTTTTTCGACGACTACTCCATAGGTAAAGCTGAAACAGAGCCTTTTTTAAATAACCTGAAACGGGGTTTTCTCTTTCCATTATGTTTCGGGTCAAAAGCACCTTACACATGGCGGGCACATAGGTAATGCTCAAAAGGAGAGACCCCAGCAGTGCATAGCCTAAAGTATAGGCTAGGGGGGTAAACATTTTCCCCTCCACCTTTTGGAAAAGGAAGATAGGTAACAAGGCAACGATCAATATCAACTGAGCGAATACGATATAAGTCGCTACACTTCCGGCGCTCTTACGAATTAAACCGGTTTTGCTAAGGCGGTTGAAGCGACCCATCCCCAGTTGACGAGCTTTTTTCTCCAGGGTTACAAAAACGGTTTCGACGATTACGAGGGTGCCCTCCAAGAGTAAGCCAAAGTCGATCGCGCCCATGGAAATTAAATTGGCCGGCAATCCCTGAATTCGGAGCATGGTTAAAGCGAATAGAAAGGAAAGGGGTATTACCGAGGCGACGATCAGGGTGGTACGCCAGTTGTATAAAAAGATAAATACAATAAGTGATACGAGTATAATACCTTCGATCAGATTTCTCGTAACGGTTTGGACGGTGGTATTGACCAGTTCCGTACGGTCTAAAAAGGGTTCAATTTTGACGTCGTTCGGTAAGATTCGGTTATTTAATTCATCGATTTTCTCCTTGAGCCGTTGGATCACGTCGCTGGGGTTTTCGCCTCGAAGCATCATCACTATACCTTGAACCAGGTCATTTTCATCCTGCAAACCCACTTGGCCAAGTCGTGGTTTAGCCGTCATGTGAACTTGCGCTACATGACGCACCAAAATGGGCGTTGTGCCGCGTACCTCAATCAGTATATTCTCTATATCGGCAATACTTTCCAACAAGCCCACACCTCTCACAACATAGGCTTGATCTCCTTTTTCGATGACATCCCCCCCAACGTTCAGATTGCTTTTTTCAACCGCTTCAAAAACATCCATGGGGGAGAGGTCATAGTTAGCCAGCTCGGTCGGATTGATCTGGATTTCATAAATTTTTTCTTCCCCACCGAAGCTAACTACATCCGAAACGCCGGGTACAGCTAATAACTCCCTTTCGATGACCCAATCGTGGATGGCTGTGAGTTCCGCCAACGGTCGCTTGCTTTTCAATACATATCGGTAGATTTCACCGGTGGCTCCGTAGGGAGATTCGATTCGCCCATCGGCACCTTCGGGAAGTTCAACCCCCTGGAGTCGGTTGGATGCATATTGTTGGGCATAAAAATCGTCTACATCGTCTTCGAACAATACCGTAACTACAGAAAGCCCGAATAGGGAGATTGACCTCACTTCCGATTTTCTGGGAATGGTATTCATTTCCTTCATCACAGGTAGGGTGACGAACTTTTCCACTTCCTCAGCACTCCTTCCCGGCCATTGTACAATAATTCGAGCACGCGTATTAGTTACATCAGGGAAAGCCTCAATGGGGGTATGGATATAACTTATAACCCCTGCGATGGCCAATAAGGCGGTAAGGAAAAAAACAATAAGATGATTCCTCAGGGAAAAAGAGACAACCCCTTGTATCAGTTTCTGCATTAGTTCTGGAAATTCTTCAGTTGTTCGAAAATCAATAATTGGTTTTTCGAGACGACCGCATCGGTAGTATCAATGCCAGCTTTTAGGTAAGTTACCCGATTATTATCGACTAGGATATCGACCTTCTGTAGGGCTAATTCGCAGTCATTTTTATAGACAATTACAAAATGTTGATTGTCATCAAATACAATCGCCCGCGTAGGCACGGCCAAAGCGACTTGTTGCAAGGGTTTGAAAGCATGAATATCCACATGCATCCCCGGTTTCAATTTCAATTCAGCATTATTTAATTTGATTCGGGCTTTCAAGACTTTTTCCTCCTCATCCATGACCGATGGAATCGCGTTAATTTTCCCCTTGAATTGATCGTCTCGATACGACAAGGTAGTGATGTTAACGTCCATTCCTTCATGAATTTCACTGACGTTAGTAGCATAAACGTTTCCCAAAACCCAAACTTTACTTAAGTCGGATATAGTAAATAATGCACCTGATTCCGGTGAAATTTGACTGCCTGCTGTGATGTTTTTTTGGGTCACGATCCCTGTGGCAGGTGCCCGAATTTGAAAAACTCCGTCCGTAAGACTGGCACTGTACAACTCTAAGTATTCAGAAGTACGGGCTAGTTCGGATCGGAGTATGTCGACCTCACTTTGCGCCTCCATTAAGTCTTTCCGTGACGAAATACCTTGATTGTACATCGATTGGACCGACTGTAACTTGGTTTCCGCCACGCCAATTTGCGATTGCAGTTTCTTAAATTCGGAAGTGAGTGTACTGAGTTCAGGGCTCCGTAATTCGGCGAGTACCTGCCCTTTTTTTACTTGATCTCCCAAGGTGAAGTTGGTTTGTGTTACTACGCCACTGACAAGACTGACAAAGGATACAACACGATCAGACATGGCTTCGACTGTGCCCGTCAAATGGATCGTTTGTTCTACATTTTGAAAGGATGGACGAACCAATTCAATCCTTTCCTTGAAGATAGAATCCAAACAATATACCGATGCTTGGGCAGGCTCGTCCTGGATCGGATTGTTGCAAGATAGTAGCTTCACTATCAAAGCGACGTATAGTAAATTTTTAATTTTATCCATGGTGAATTAGATGTCGTAATGGGTTAATTCCGGTACTTCACTAAGTCTGCTCCAACTGAATAGTTCAATTCTTCCATCTTGTCAGCTAATGATTTCTTTGTCTCGTTAAGAATTGATTTGTTCTGCATATAAGCATTCAAAAAGTCCAGATATTCGACTAAACTCACATTACGATCCAGTAGGTTCTGACGGTAGGCTAGAAGGAGTTGGTCTAACTCCTGTTCGTAATCGGGCTTTATCTGGTTATAGAATTGAATGGTGGAGTTTAAATTTTGATAGGCTGCTACCACCTCGTTTTCTACCCCTACCCAAAGGTGGTCCAATCGGGATTTAGCTTGGTCTTTTTCCAGTTCTGCGTATTTTATATTACCTTGATTCCGATCAAAAAGAGGTAGGTTGACGGTGGCTCCTACCCCAAAGAAGTTCAATAGTGCATTGCCATTCCGGTCATAGGCTGCTTTAAGGACCAGGTCGGGGTGACGCTTAGCTTTTTCGTATGCCCACTGTTTTTGCTTTAATTCATAGTCGAGGGTAGCTCCCTCTAAATCTGGTCGGTTTTGACGAGCCTGCTCCAAAACCGCAGATAAATTAAGAAGTGGGCTTGGAGTGTCTATATTATTTATATCCTCCAATACAAGATAGGACTGGGGCGGTAAGTGCATCCATTGTTTTAATTCTTTTTGAGTGGCCGTCACGTCCTGATGGAGTAAATTCATTTTCTGGGCAAGCTCCAGGGAAAGGGCACGCAGTCGAACCAACTCACTGGCAGGGATATTTCCTTCCCGAACTTGGTGTTCATAAACGGTAACTAATTGTTGAGTTGCACTAAGTTGGTTTTGATACAAATGATGGTTGGATTGCAAAAAACTTAGCTTGTTGAGGGCTAAACGAAATTCAATTTTCAAGTTTCGTAGCAATTCTGAAAAATCGGTGGACGCTTTTTCAACACGAACTTTTTCTATTTCTAAGAGTTTGCTTCGCTTGCGGGCGGTATAAATCAACTGTTCAACTTCTATTCCAAATTGTTGGTTGCGTCCGAACTGCCCAAATAGGGGTGGGACAGCTTCCTCACCACGGGTTTGACGGGACGTAGCCCAAAGGTTAATTTGATCCACGGTGAGTTGTGGGTTCGGCCATTTCTGAGTTTGGAGCAGCAAAGCCTCGGCTTTTGGAATTTCCATTTTTGCAGCGATCAGCAAGAGGTTTTGCGATAGAAATCGGGCTTCGCATTCGGCGCGACTCATCTTCAAGGTATCTTGAAGTGGGGTTGATCGCGTTTGAATTCCAGTCAATAAAAGGAGGTTTATGAGGAGTATAGTAATTCGTATCATGTTCAACGTCGGCTAACAGTGATACAAAATTTGCCTACCCGGCCTTAAAATGGGCTTAAAATGGATAAAATTTACCTTAAGTATAGGTCGATCAACCGAGTTTTTGCCGGGAATAGTATTGGACTAATCTGAAAATAGCACTGTGTAGGGGATACGTGAGTATGATTATCCGAATGGGAAGGGATTATTAAACGCGGCCTTAAGGTGTGTTATTTACTGTACAATTGAACTTCGAAGTTGTTGTACTTATCGGCAGTACTTCGATACTGTATATGTCCTCTATGGTGGGTAATGATCTTTTGGGTAAGGACCAGACCTAAACCGAAACCTTTTTTGTTTTGGCTGTTTTTGCCCCGGAAGTATTGATGGAAAAGTTTTTTTTGCTCCGTTTCACTGATGGTTTCACCAGTGTTATAAAAATTGATCGTCAACTTTTTGGGGTGTGATCCGTCGATCCGAACTTCCACCCGTCCGTCGGTAGTGTACATGGCGGCGTTGGTAAGTAAATTCAAAAATGCGTGGCGAATCAGCATTTCATTCACCCGGTGCGTAAGTTTCTGTTCGTCGATATTAAGGGGGAAATAATGTATTTCAAAATGAACGTCGGGATATAACACATTCATTTCCCCAATCAAATCGAACAGCAGCTCATCGAGACGTACCCATTTTTTAGGGATTTCTTGTCCGGAGTCAATTTTTGAAATTTCTAAAAGAACTTGAATGATTCCACCCAGCGATTTTGCTTTTTGAGCTTGTTGTATAACGCCCTTTTTCAGCGCTTCTGAACTCTCTTTTTTGGCCAATTTTTCCAATTCAGAAACCAGTACTGCCAATGGTGTTTTGAGCTCATGCGAGATATGGTGAATCGTGTTTTTTTGAAATGCAAAGGCCTCATGGGAACGTTGTAGTAATTCATTGAACCGATCGGTCAAATGTACTAATTCGAAAGTGGTACTGTCCGACTTTAAAGGCTTGACATCTTCTTGACTCAAATCGTAATTAATAAGACTTTCGGCTAAGTGGGTGATCGGTCGCGCAATTTTGTTGGATAAGTAGAGTGAGACAAAAATTACTACCACCGAAATGATAAAGAACATAATAATCAGGACGTTGCGGAGAAAGGCAATTTTCGAATGGCCTGAGTTGTCGTATGCTTTGCTAATCGCATAATAGCCATTGTTGTTGTGCTCCACATAGACGCCGATCAGGTCATAATTGCCTTCACGGGTTTCGATCCAACGGGTAGAAGGGGACAATTGTTGGAGTATTTGATGCGCACGTTGAATGGGGAGGCTATCTAAACTGGCAAATACGAGATCCTTCTGACTATCGTAGATGAGCATTTTTTCATCGTAGAAGTCATGTATCGTTTGTTCGTCCATGAGATAGGCCAGTTCCTGGCTCATCTCCTTATATTCGGCTAGTAATTTAATTGTATAGCCAATTTTTTCATTCTGGTGTTGTTGAAATTCTTCCTCTCGATAGGCGGCAAACAACAGATATACTACCACAAACGATATAGCGGTAAGTGCTATGACAGTACTTGAAAAATATATCAGGATCCGATCTCTAATTTTCATAGGTTTTATCAATGAAGGGAAGGGAGTTGTATAGGGCATTCAACTTAGGATACCTCCAAATAATATCCGTATCCGATCTTTGTGCGAATTGTATTTTGACCGAAAGGTTTATCCAATTTATTCCGTAGAAAATTGACATAGACTTCAATAGTGTTGGTATTGAAACCTACACCACCGCCCCATATTTCTTCTATCAAGTCGTTTTTAGACACGATTTCTCCGGGATTTCGTGCTAAACGAAGTAAAATTTGATATTCACGAGGGGTTAATTCAATTTCTTTCCCTTGGCGAAATACCTTTTTTCGATGGTCATCGATCAGTATATCTCCCGCGATTAATTTGTCGTTTTCTTCTTCATTTCGTTTCGCACGTCTAACCAACGCATTGACCCGCAGGATCAATTCGCGCATGAAAAAGGGTTTTGTTAAATAATCGTCGGCACCGCAGTCATAGCCTTTTATTTTATCGTCCAAATCGCTGAAGGCTGTTAGCATTAGCACCGGTGTATTCGAATTTTTATTTCGAAAATTTTGGCAAAGTTCAAAGCCAGACTTCCCCGGAAGATTGATGTCCATCACAATACAGTCATAGGTATTGCGATTCAACATTCGTTCGGCAAGTAATCCGTCGAAAACAGGTTCTACCACCATACCCTCAGCCGATAATGCTTCTTTAATATTACTATT
>ENA-UOVV01000557-UOVV01000557.1-compost-metagenome-genome-assembly--contig:-NODE-557-length-42249-cov-5.209817_pt1 | contig 42249 bp, 35 predicted proteins | sample MGYA00238155_ERZ761577 | MGnify/ENA primary metagenome ERZ761577 (study PRJEB28898, sample SAMN06268775) | compost metagenome | isolation source: Emeryville, CA | place: USA:Emeryville, CA | collected... | reverse complement strand
GTGATGTTCGTCTGCCGTGGCCACGATCTTGTAGCTGGTTTCCAGCGTGCCTTCGTCATCGTCGCGCAAACGCTGCACTTCGAAGTGAGGCGTCATCATGTCGGCATTGGGCACAATAACCACGCGGGTATTGTTTCGCGCTTCGATATTGGAAATGGTTTTGCGCTTTTCGTTGAGCAGATAGGTAGCCACAGACACGGGCGCAATAGCGCGAATTTCTGCGCTGCGCTCTTTCTGAGCTTCTTCTTCCACCAGACGCAAAATGGACAGCGCCAGAGAGCGGGTGCCGCGTATGGTGCCCTGACCGCTGCAGCGTGGACAGATCTTGGAATGGGTTTCTTCCAGAGAGGGGCGCAGGCGCTGGCGTGACATCTCCAGCAGGCCGAAACGGGAGATGCGACCTATCTGCACACGGGCGCGGTCCATTTCCAGAGCTTCGCGCACGCGGTTTTCCACTTCGCGCTGATTGCGCACCGGCTGCATGTCGATAAAGTCGATAACCACCAGACCACCCATGTCGCGCAGGCGCAGCTGACGAGCGATTTCATCGGCAGCTTCCAGGTTGGTTTGCAGGGCTGTCTCTTCGATGTCTCCGCCTTTGGTTGCGCGGGAGGAGTTGATGTCGATAGCCACCATGGCCTCGGTCACATCAATCACAATGGAGCCGCCGGATGGCAACTTCACTTCACGCTGGAAGGCAGTCTCAATCTGGCTTTCAATCTGATAGCGGTTGAACAGCGGGATATCGTCCTGATAGAGCTTCACCTTGCTGCGGTAGTTGGGCATGACCTGCTGAATGAATGCCGAGGCCAGGTCAAAGGCCTCCTTGTTGTCCACAATAACTTCGCCTATATCCTGGCGCAGGTAGTCGCGGATAGCACGGATAATGACGTTGCTTTCCTGGAACAGGAAGGCGGGAGCAGGGTGGGACTTGGCAGCTGAGTCTATGGATTCCCAGAGCTTGAGCAGATAGTCCAGATCCCATTGCAGCTCCTCAGCGCTGCGGCCCACACCGGCGGTGCGGATGATCACGCCCATGCCCTGGGGCACTTCGATGGCGCTGAGGGCGTCTTTCAGATCGGCTCGCTCTTCCCCTTCAATCCGGCGAGAGATACCGCCAGCTCTCGGGTTGTTGGGCATCAACACCAGATAGCGGCCAGGCAAACTGATAAAAGTGGTCAGGGCTGCGCCCTTGTTGCCGCGCTCTTCCTTGTCGATCTGGACAATAACCTCAGTGCCCTCTTTGAGAACTTCTTTGATTTTTACACGTCCGTCATCACCACCGGACCTGGTGAAGTATTCGCGGGAGATTTCTTTGAGAGGAAGAAAGCCGTGGCGTTCGGCGCCATAGTCAACGAAGGCAGCCTCAAGGCTGGGTTCTATGCGGGTAATCTTGCCTTTGTAGATATTGGATTTTTTGGTTTCGCGGGCGCGATTTTCGATATCCAGATCGTAAAGCCACTGGCCATCGACCAGCGCTACGCGCAACTCTTCGGGTTGAGTTGCGTTAATGAGCATTCTTTTCATGTGTTTCCTGATGTTAGGTTCGAGCGCTGCGCGAACGAAACAACCAAGGTCAACACTGGCATTTTGTGCAACCACCGCCGGTGCTCGGCTACTGAGCAGCTGACGGAGTTGTGGGCAGAATTTCAGAGGTTTGGGCGCTCAGCCTAGGGCTGGCGGGCTAAATTACCATACTGATCGATAGTTCTGTTCCCAGTTAACTCAGGTTTTCTGGCGTTAATCCAGCGATTATATAGGGTACTGGCTGAAAGCATGGGCAGGTTGGGGGGAGTCGAAATCGGCGTTTGATGGCGATTCGTTACTCAACTTTAATCCCTTCATGCGTCTGTGGCGGTGACAGCTGCCATGTCAGTGCTTCAGGCAATACGGCGAAACAAGAGTTCTACAAAATTGGCAGTATTAGCGTTTGGCTATTACGTTGCTTGGCGCGATTGTTTACTAGGGTGATAACGCCCTTATCTGGCGGCGGTAGCACCGGTTGTTTTGTTCCTGGAGTCGGCCCCGGCCTGATCTGCTCTGGGAGCTCACTCCTTACTGGCAGCGGTATTTCCCAGCGATGCGCCTAAAGAAAGCATGCGTCATCCGGAAACCAGCCTGTTACAGTGCTGCCGAATATAGCAGTTATTCACTATGTGGGCAAACGAGGGGGCTCTGGACTCTGTCAACCCTTATTTAGGGTATGATGCCGCCCCATGAACGAAACCCCATCCATTTCTTCCGCGAAATCTCCTTCTTCAGGTGTGCAGTGGCTGACAGTCGATGCCGATCAGGCAGGTCAGCGCCTGGATAACTATCTGGCGGCGCGCCTCAAGGGTCTGCCCAAATCCCGTATATACAGCCTGATCCGCAAGGGTGAGGTCAGGGTCAACAAGGGGCGCAGTCGTCCCGAGTACAAGTTGATGCCGGGTGACCAGGTGCGGATTCCTCCTGTGCGCCTGGCCAGTCCCCAGGAGCCGGTTGCCGCTGCGCCCGGTCTGCTGACACTGCTCACCAATTCCGTGCTCTTCGAGAACGAGGGGTTGCTGGTGATCAACAAGCCGCCGGGTCTGGCGGTTCATGGCGGTAGCGGGGTGAGCCTGGGGCTGATAGAGGCGCTGCGGCAGCTGCGTCCGGAGGCTCGCTATCTGGAGCTGGTGCATCGTCTCGACCGGGATACCTCCGGCTGTATCATGATTGCCAAGAAGCGCAGCATGTTGCGTCATCTGCAGGCGGCGCTGCGCGACAAGGGCGCCAGCGACATACGCAAGGTCTATCAGGCACTGGTAAAGGGCCCGTGGTCGCCCCAGTGCCGGCGGGTAGATGCACCTCTGCTCAAGACCCAGGTGGGGGACGATGAGAAGTTTGTCCGGGTCCATCCAGCAGGCAAGCCCAGCCTTACTGAGTTCAGGTTGCTGGAGTCCTTTGGCGAGGCCAGCCTGGTGGAGGCGAGGCCTATCACTGGCAGAACTCACCAGATCCGGGTGCACGCGCGGCATCAGGGGCACTGCCTTGTAGGGGACGAGAAGTACGGAGACGATGAATTCAATAAAAGGATGCGAGACTTGGGTGTGCGCCGTTTGTTTCTGCATGCAGCGGCTTTGGGGTTCTATCTTCCCGAGTCCAGCGAGATGACCTGGGTGGAAGCGCCGCTGGCGGAGGATCTGGCCGCGGCACTGGATAAGCTCAGAGCAGGTAATGCCTCCGCCCGGCATCGGGAACCCTAAATAGATGAAGAGAGAGGCGAACTGTGCTGTTGATTTTTGATTGGGATGGCACTCTGAGCGATTCCACCGAGCGCATTACCCTGGCAATGCAACGGGCGGCAGATGAAGTGGGGTTGGGGCCTCTGAGTGCTGAACGTGTGCGCAACATTATTGGCCTGGGGCTGCCGGAAGCACTGCTCAAGCTTTATCCCGATACCGACGATCTGGCGCGGGGGCAGCTGCGCGATGCCTATCGTCACCATTTTTCTCTTCTGGATCACCAGCCTTCGGCACTTTTTCCCGGCGTGCTGGAGACCCTTGAGCATCTTGGCAATCAGGGACACCGTCTGGCCATTGCCACCAGCAAGAGCCGTCAGGGCCTGGATAGGATTCTAGCGGGGCTGGGCCTGGGCGATTTGTTTGAGGCCAGCCGCTGCGCCGATGAAACTGCTTCCAAACCTCATCCACTGATGCTGCAACAACTCCTGACTCAGTTTCACGTCGGAGTTGATGAAGCGGTGATGGTGGGCGACACGGAATACGACATGGAGATGGCTCGCTGTATTCAGATGCCGCGCATCGCGGTCAGCTATGGCGCTCATGCGATTGAGCGCCTCAAGCCTTATGAGCCCATCATGTGCGTGGATGATTTTGTGCAATTGCTGCAATGGGATGCCCTGTCCTAATCGGAAGAGTGTTAACCGGGCTGGCCCAGGGGATCTATTCCTTCATTAATAAGCATGTCGATCAGGGCCATGAGCGGCAGCCCCACCAGCGTGTTGGGGTCACGTCCGCTCATCCGGCGAAACAGGCTGATGCCCAGCCCCTCGCATTTGAAACTACCCGCGCAGTCAAAAGGTTTTTCCCTCTGGAGATAGTTGAGGATCTGGGTGTCGCTCAACTCGCGGAAGCTCACCTCATAGGTTTCACACAGGCTCTGGCAGCGGCCGCTGACCGAGTTGAACAGGCAGAGTCCGGTATAAAAGGTGAGGCTATTGCCGCTGGCTGCTCGCAACTGACGGTGGGCGGCTTCCAGATGGCCCGGCTTACCGAGAATCTGTCCCTGCTGGCTGCTGACCTGGTCGGAGCCAACGATCAGGTGGGCAGGATAGGTCTTTGCCAGTGCCCGGGCCTTGGCCTGTGCCAGACGCACCACCAGTTCCTCGGGTTTTTCGCCGGGCAGGGGAGTTTCGTCCACCGCCGGTGAGGCCCAGTGATAGGCCAGCCCCAATTTGTCCAGCAGCTGGCGGCGGTAGGGGGAACTGGAGGCCAGAATCAGTGGCAGCATGGGGCAAATTCCTCTTGTAAATCCGGGATTTGGCACGCGAACCGGTCCAAACCAACCATATAAGGGGCGCATTCTACCGCCAAGCCACTAAATAGGCTCATTTGACCGCATTTTTCTTTGACAGGAACCCTGTCGATCCCTATTATGGCGCGCTTATGTTTCAGCCCCCCCCAAACAAGCCCCTGCCGCGTCAGGGCGATCCGCGAAAATTTGCCCAGCAGGGCATTCACCTTGCGGGTTTGGTCGCTATTGCCGAGTTGCCGCGGCTGGCCGATGCGGTGGAATCCACCGAGGGCCAGATAGCTGTAGAGCTGCAGTTTGGCATTGGTGAAGATGGCAAAAAGCTGGTGAAGGGCGTGGCGAGGGCTAATCTGGAGCTGGTATGTCAGCGGTGTCTCAATCCCATGACCTACCCGGTGACCAGCGAAATTTCCCTGGCAATTTTATGGGACGAAGAGGATCTCAAGGCGCTGCCCAAAGATCTTGACCCTTGGATTGTCGGTGAAGGACTTGCAGACTTTTACGAGATGATCGAAGAAGAGCTGCTGTTGAGCTTGCCTCCGGCGGCATACCACGAAGAGCTTTGTATTGACCAAAAGCTGCTGAGTCGCGGTGAACCTCTGGTAGAAGAGCCCAAGAAAAACCCGTTTCAAGTGCTGGAGCAACTCAAGAGCTCGCCGAAATAATCTGCCCCGGCAGACCAGAGGCGCCTCGGCTTCAGTGTATAAGGTAAATAGGAGAACATTATGGCTGTACAGCAAAACAAAAAATCTCGTTCCAAGCGCGACATGCGTCGTTCTCATGACGCTCTGACCGGCCCGACCCTGTCTGTCGATGCTACCAGCGGCGAAAAGCACCTGCGTCACCATGTGACTGCTGACGGCTTCTACCGTGGTCGCAAAGTTATCGACAAAGGCAGCAACGAGTAATTCGTCGTAGACGATTTATTTTGTCTGCCAACATTTGTATAGCGGTTGACGCTATGAGCGGGGACTTAGGTCCCCGCGTTGTTATTGCGGCTGCGCTCGAACTGCTCGATAGTATTCCCGAGCTTCAATTGATTCTGGTTGGTGATCAGGGTCAGCTGGAGCCTCTCCTCGCTCTTGCCCAAATTTCCCCGGATCGTCTGCGTATTCATCATGCCCCCGATCGCGTCAGCATGGACGATGAACCTCTGTCCGCATTGCGCCACAAGAAAACGTCCTCCATGTGGGTCGCTCTTGAACTGGTGCGTGACGACCAGGCGCAGGCCTGTGTCAGCGCGGGCAATACCGGTGCGCTCATGGCCATGAGTCGACACCTGATTAAAACCCTCCCCGGCATAGACAGACCCGCCATTTGCAAATCCATGCCGGTTGCAGAAGGGCGCAGCCTTATGCTGGATCTCGGTGCCAATCTTGAATGCACTCCCGAACAGTTGCAGCAATTTGCCCATATGGGCAGCGTGCTCGCCAGGGCGACAGGTGATACCCAACCCAAGGTGGCTCTGCTCAATATAGGTATCGAGGAAAACAAAGGTACTGAGGTGCTTCAGGCGGCTCATCGTTTGCTGCGTGAGGATCAGCGCCTCAATTATGTTGGCTTTATCGAAGCGAGCGATATTCTTGCCGGACGTGTGCAGGTGATTGTGTGCGACGGTTTTAGCGGCAATGTGGCACTCAAGGCCAGTGAAGGTGTTGCGCGTCTTATCCGCCAAAAAATGCGAGAGGCTTTTCAGCGCAGTTTCTGGCGTAAATTACTGGCCGTCTGTGCTTCACCTGTGTTGCGGCAGTTGAGTGTCGAGCTCAATCCCGCTGCTTACAACGGCGCCAGTTTTCTAGGTTTACACAAAATTGTTGTCAAAAGTCATGGTAGTGCTGATCAACGCGCTTTTGCCCAGGCGCTCCGGGTGGCGATTGAACAAGTAAGCCAGAAAATTCCGGAACGCATAGCGGCGCAGCTGTAATTTCCGCACATTTTTTTTGAATTTCCGCTTCAACAGAGAGATGAACATCATGCAAAAAAATCTCGCCGTGGTTTTCCCGGGACAGGGTTCCCAGAAGATCGGCATGCTCGCTGAACTGGCAGCGCAGGAGCCGCTGGTGGAAAGCACTTTTGTCAGTGCATCGAATGTGCTCGGCTACGATCTCTGGCAGCTGGTGCAACAGGGAACCCAGGAAGAAATCAATCTGACCGAACGCACCCAGCCCTTGCTGCTCACTGCCAGCGTTGCTGTATGGCGTGTGTGGCAGTCCCGCGGTGGCGTACAACCTGCATTTATGGCGGGCCACAGTTTGGGCGAATGGTCGGCACTGGCCTGCGCCGGTGTGGTGGCATTTGAAGATGCGGTAAAACTGGTACAACAGCGCGGCAAATTCATGCAGGAAGCTGTGCCTGCAGGTCTGGGTGCCATGGCGGCGATCATCGGGCTGGATGACGCCCAGATTCTTGCTGCTTGCGAAGCCGCCGCTCAGGGCGAGGTGGTTGCCCCGGTGAATTTCAACTCCCCCGGTCAGGTGGTGATCGCCGGTCACGCGGCTGCAGTGGAGCGCGCCAGCGCTTTGTGTAAGGAAGCAGGTGCCAAGCGCGCTTTGCCCTTGCCGGTCAGTGCGCCTTTTCATACCTCATTGATGCGTCCGGCTGCCGATCGATTGGCAGCACAGATTCAGGCGACCAGTTTTTCGGCGCCTCAGGTGCCGGTAATTCACAACGTGAGCGCCCAGCCGGAAATGGATCCGGAAAAGATCAAGGCGCTGATGATTGAACAGATTTACAGTGCGGTGCGTTGGGTGGATTGCGTGAACACCCTGGCCGAAAAAGGCGTGGATACCACCCTCGAATGTGGTCCGGGCAAGGTGCTTTCCGGCCTCAACAAACGCATTAACAAGGACTTGAATACTCTGTCGATGGAAACACCTGACGAAGTGCAGGCGGCACTTAATCATTTCAAAAACCAGTGAGAGATCATCATGACAATTGCCAATAAAGTTGCCTTGGTTACCGGCGCCAGCCGTGGAATCGGCGCTGCTATTGCAGAACAATTGGGTGCTGCCGGCGCCATAGTGATAGGCACCGCCACCAGCGAAGCAGGCGCGCAAAAAATTTCAGCGCGTTTGCAGGAGCTGGGTATCAAGGGAGCTGGCCGGGTACTCAATGTGACTGACGCAGAATCCGTTACCACATTGCTCAAAAGTGTGCAGGAAGAATTCGGCACCCCGGAAATTCTGGTCAACAACGCGGGCATCACCAAAGACAATTTGCTAATGCGCATGAGCGACGAGGAATGGTTTGATGTGATCAACACCAATCTGAGTGCCGTTTACCGGTTGAGTAAAGCGGTATTGCGCGGCATGATGAAAAATCGCTGGGGCCGTATTATCAATATCAGCTCCGTAGTTGGCGCTATGGGTAATCCGGGGCAAACCAACTACGCGGCCACCAAAGCAGGTGTTGCGGGCTTTGCGCGTTCACTTGCGGCTGAAGTGGGCTCCCGTGGAATTACTGTGAACACAGTGGCTCCAGGATTTATTGATACTGATATGACCAAGGTGTTGCCGGAGGAACAAAAACAGATGCTGTTGTCCAAAATTCCTCTGGGACGCCTGGGCAAACCGGAAGAAATTGCAGCGGTTGTTGCTTTTTTGGCCAGCGACGCCGGCGGTTATATCAGCGGTGAAACCATCCATGTAAATGGTGGTATGTATATGGCTTAAGTTTCCGCTTTAAGTCTTTGTTTTATATGGGTTTTAGTTCGTAAAATGAAGATTTTTAGGCGGATGCGTTACAACACGGCAAAAATAGATGTAAAATGCGCGTCGATTTTGGCCGAAACATCATGAAGGAACCACCTTCGTGGTTTCAAAAAAAATGACGGTTTCGTCGATACCACCACTAGGAGTTTAAGAACATCATGAGCAGCATTGAAGAACGCGTAAAAAAAATCGTTGCTGAGCAACTGGGTGTGAAAGAAGAAGAAGTTAAAAACGAAGCTTCTTTTGTAGAAGATCTGGGCGCAGATTCACTCGACACCGTTGAGCTGGTAATGGCTCTGGAAGAAGAGTTCGAAACCGAAATTCCAGACGAAGAAGCTGAGAAAATCACCACAGTGCAATTGGCGATCGATTACATCAATGCCAACTTGGCGTAATCTTCAGTTCAGCTGATTACAGTTTCACGAAGAGCCGTATTATTGCGAAATAGTACGGCTTTTTCTTTTGTGGATTTTGGTCGCATCCGGGGGGATCGCACGGGTAGTGTGATTATTCTTGCCAGCTCCGGTTATAATTGGCCCCGTTTTTCTAACCAGTCTCTCGGTCCCGCTGAGAGCTGGCATTATCAATTTGATTTGGAGAACTCCAAGGTGTCGCGCAGAAGAGTGGTTGTTACCGGTTTGGGCATGGTCAGTTCACTGGGTAATACAGTGGCAGACACCTGGCAGGGCCTAGTCAACGGCAAGAGCGGTGTATCACCTATCACCACTTTTGACGTGTCCGCGTTTACCACCCAGTTCAGCGCTTCGGTGAAGGACCTCAATGTCGAGGAATATTTTTCACCCAAGGAAGCGCGCAAGATGGACCCCTTTATCCAGTACGGCATGGTGGCTGCCATACAGGCCATCCGTGATTCCGGCCTGGAAGTGACTGAGGCCAACGCCGGGCGTATCGGTGTTTCCATCGGCTCGGGCATTGGCGGCATAGGCACCATTGAAGAGGGCACTCTGGTGGTGGAACACAAGGGGCCGCGTCGCATGTCCCCTTTCTTTGTGCCCAGCGCCATCATCAATATGATCTCCGGCAACCTGTCCATCATGTATGGTTTCAAGGGCCCCAATATCGCCATCACCACCGCCTGTACCACAGGTACCCACAGCATCGGCTTTGCTGCGCGCATGATTCAGTACGGAGATGCCGATGTGATGATTGCCGGTGGTGCGGAAATGGCCACCACCCCTGTGGGGCTGGGCGGTTTTGCTGCAGCTCGCGCCCTGTCTTCACGCAATGACAATCCCCAGGCGGCCAGCCGTCCCTGGGACAAGGACCGCGACGGTTTTGTACTGGGTGACGGTGCCGGTGTGCTGGTGCTCGAAGAGTACGAGCAGGCCAAGGCTCGCGGTGCCCGCATTTACGCCGAACTGGTGGGCTTTGGCATGAGCGGCGACGCCTACCACATGACTTCGCCTCCGGAAGATGGCGCCGGTGCCGCCGCTTCCATGCGCAACGCGATTCAGGATGCGGGCATTCCTCTGGAGCTGATTCACTATATCAATGCCCATGGAACCTCTACTCCGGCGGGTGACAAGGCCGAGTGTCAAGCGGTGAAATCCGTGCTGGGTTCAGCGGTGGATCAAGTGGCAGTCAGCTCCACCAAGTCCATGATTGGCCACCTGTTGGGGGCCGCAGGTGCGGTGGAAGCCATTTTCAGCGTGCTGGCGATTCGCGATCAGGTGGCGCCGCCCACCATCAACCTCGACAACCCGGACGAGGGCTGTGATATCAACCTGGTGCCCCACACGGCCCAGGAGCGCAAGATAGAGGCGGTGCTGTCCAACTCCTTTGGCTTCGGCGGCACTAATGGTTCCCTCATCTTTCGCAAGCTTTGATGCTGGTAGCCAGACCCATTTCACTAACGCCGGACTGGAGACAGTCCGGCGTTTTTGTATAGACTTCGACAACTTGTTCCAGACGTTGTCTACCACCTACGTCCATGTAGGCGTCGACAACATGTTCCAGAGGTTGTCTACCACCTACGTCCGTATAGGCGTCACGCCATGTCTGAATCCCGTCCGCTGATTTCCGTCAACGGTGTCATCGATGCCGGCCTTTCGCCCCTTGATCGAGGCCTGGCGTATGGCGATGGCCTGTTTGAAACCTGTCTGGTTAAAGCTGGGGTCATTCCTCTCTGGCCCTGGCACAAGGCCCGCCTTCTGGGCAGCGCCGCCAGGCTGCAACTCAAGTGCGATCTGCCTCGTCTCTATGGCTACATGCGGGAGTTGTTGGCTTCTCTGCCGGCAGCAGAGGGTGTGCTGAAAATCATTCTTACCCGAGGACAGGGTGGCCGGGGTTATAGATTGCCGGCTGATACCCAGCCGAGTATTTGTCTGGTGTTTATGCCCGGCGCTTTGCCGCTCCAGCAGGGCGTGGTGGCCCATCTCTGTCGCCAGCGGCTGATGCCCAGTCCATCACTGGCGGGACTCAAGCATCTGAACCGTCTCGAGCAGGTGCTCGCCAGAGCCGAATGGCCGGCCACGGATGACAGCCGCGAAGGGCTGCTGCTTGACGCTCAGGGCAGGGTGGTTGAGGCCACCGCCAGCAACCTGTTTGTAGTGAGCGACGGACGTCTGCTGACTCCCGATCTGTCGCTCTGCGGTGTTGCCGGCATAATGCGACAGCTGATTCTCGAACGGCTGGCGCCCTCCCTGCACATTCCCTGCTGTGTTACCCATCTGGGCCCGGAAGATCTCTACCGGGCCGATGAGATTTTTCTATGCAACAGCATCAGAGGCATATGGCCGGTTCTTGGCCTGGAAATGCCGGCCAGGGCGCTGGTCAAGGGCACTGTAACCGCGAGGTTGCAGGAAGCACTGGCAGGCTTTCTTGAGTCGACACTGACTGCGGCGGAGGCCTGTCCGTGGCGGGAGTGAGGACATGGCTCAAACGTCTGGTCCTGTTGCTGGTGCTGATTCTGCTGCTGGCCTGTGCAGGTTTGGTGGTTGCCTGGCACAGTCTGGAGCGATGGCTGAACCAGCCACTGAATGTGCCTGCTGAAGGGCATTATTACCTGTTGTTGCCCGGGGGTAATCTGGGCAGTCTGACGCGAGATCTGGCGCGGCAGGAAATACTCGACAAACCCCAGTGGCTGAGAATCTATGCGCGTCTGACGCAGGTGGGTCGTATTCAGGCGGGGGAGTATCGGCTGGAGCCCGGCCTCACACCGCTGGGATTACTGGAGAAACTGCAGAAAGGCGATGTGGTGATGCATCAGATCACCCTGGTGGAAGGCTGGACCTACGCCCAGGCTCTGGCTGCCATACAGGCGCGGGAAGAGCTGGTTCACCTGCTGTCAGACCTGACACTCGAGGAGCAGGCCAAGCGCCTTGGTTTGCCCGGTTCCCATCCCGAAGGCTGGTTTTTCCCCGACACCTATACCTTTGCCCGTGGCAGCAGCGATCTGGATCTGCTCAAACGAGCTCATCTGCGGATGCGCCAGCTGCTGGACGAGCTGTGGGAAAAGCGCGCCGACAACTTGCCTTACAAGAACCCTTACGAAGCTCTGATCATGGCCTCTATCATCGAACGGGAAACCGGTGCTCCTTGGGAGAGGGATCAGGTGGCGGGTGTGTTTGTACGTCGTCTGCAGAAAGGCATGCGCCTGCAAACCGATCCCACGGTGATCTATGGCATGGGCAGCCAGTATCAAGGGCGGATCACGCGCAAGGATTTGAATCAGTCGACGCCCTATAACACCTATGTGATTCAGGGACTGCCACCCACACCTATCGCCTTGCCCGGCAGGGCGTCGCTTGAGGCCGCTCTCAATCCGGCAGAGGGCAGCGCATTGTATTTTGTTGCCAAAGGCGATGGCACCAGCCATTTTTCCTCCACTCTGGAGGAGCACAACCGCGCAGTGCGGCGCTATCAGTTGCGGCGCGCCCAGGATTATCGTTCCACTCTCACCCCTCCGACTGAAAATGAAAAACCGGCGGAAGCCGGCGCGAATAGCGAGCCCAGTCCCCAGCCTTAAGGCGCGGGCTTCTGGTAGGAAAAGCCCCGGTGACTGGGTACAATGACCCATTTTTTAGCGGCTTCCGACCTGCATCGGGCCAAATAGTCAACCACATCAAGATTCACCATCTCTCTGGAACCCAGGTAGTATGAGCGAGCATTCTTCCACCGCTAACGACAACAAGCAGCCGACCAAGCCGCCCCATTTTCTCCAGCAAATTATTCGCAAGGATCTGGAGGCTGGTGTGCATCAGAAAATCGTCACTCGTTTCCCGCCGGAACCCAACGGTTACCTGCATATAGGCCATGCCAAATCCATTTGCCTCAATTTCGGCCTGGCGGCGGAATTTGGAGGTGTGTGCAATCTGCGCTTCGACGACACCAACCCGGAAAAAGAAAGCGAGGAATTCGTCAACTCCATTCAGCGGGACGTGGAGTGGCTGGGTTTTAAATGGGATGGCGAAGTCCGTTACACCTCGGATTACTTTGACCAGCTTTATGAATGGGCCGTGCACCTGATCAAGCAGGGACTGGCCTATGTGTGTGATCTTTCGCCTGAACAGGCGCGCGAGTATCGCGGTACGCTCAAGGAGCCAGGAAAAAACAGTCCTTATCGCGATCGCAGCGTGGAAGAAAACCTGGCGTTGTTTGAAAAAATGCGCGCGGGTGAATTCGAAGAAGGCGCTTGCTCACTGCGCGCCAGAATTGATATGGCATCGCCCAATATCAACCTGCGCGATCCGGTTATCTATCGCATCAAGAAAGCCCATCACCACCAGACAGGTGACAAGTGGTGCATCTATCCTTCCTACGACTTTGCCCACGGTCAGAGCGATGCCATAGAGGGCATTACCCACTCCATTTGTACGCTGGAATTTGAAGATCACCGTCCACTCTATGACTGGTTTATCGAGCATTTGCCGGTGCCTGCTAAACCGCGTCAGTACGAATTTGCGCGCCTGAACATCAACTATACGGTCACCAGCAAGCGCAAACTCAAACAACTGGTTGAAGAAAAGCATGTGGATGGTTGGGATGACCCGCGTATGCCTACTATTTCAGGCATGCGTCGTCTGGGTATTACACCGGCCGCACTGCGCGATTTTTGTGAGCGCATAGGCGTGACCCGCGCCGATGGCGTGGTGGATGTCAGCATGCTCGAATTTTCGGTGCGCGATGATCTGGACAAGAATGCACCCCGCGCCATGTGTGTGCTGCGTCCGCTCAAGGTGACACTGACCAATGTGGCGGAAGATCATCTCGAGTGGATGACAGCGCCCAATCACCCCAATCGTCCTGAACTGGGCGAACGCCAGCTGCCGTTTACGCGCACTATCTACATAGAACAGGATGATTTCCGTGAAGAGGCCAACAAGAAATACAAGCGCCTGGTACTGGGCAAGCGTGTGCGTCTGCGCAATGCCTATGTCATTGAAGCGGACGAAGTGGTGCGCGATCAGAACGGCAATATCGTGGAAATTCTGGTGCGCATTGTTGAAGGTACACTGGGGCAGGATCCGGCCGATGGCGTCAAACCCAAGGGCGTTATTCACTGGGTATCTGCCAGCCACAATCTGGATTGCGAAGTGCGTCTCTACGACAGATTGTTTATTGACGAGGCGCCGGATGCAGGCGGCAAGAATTTCCTCGATTGCATCAACCCCAAGAGTCTGGAAATTCTCCAGCACTGCAAGGCGGAAGTGAGTCTGGCCAAGGCTAGGCTGGAAGATCGCTTCCAGTTTGAACGCGCCGGTTACTTTTGCCTCGACAGCAAATACCACACTGCAGAAAAGCCCGTATTCAACCGCACCATAGGTCTGCGCGATACCTGGGCCAAAATTGAAGATCAGGAATAAGGAATCAGCATGAGTTCCACGCAATCCAGTGCACTCACGATTTACAACACGCTGACGCGTCAAAAGGAGCTGTTCAAGCCCTTGGTGCCGGGCAAGATCGCCATGTATGTGTGCGGTATTACGGTCTATGACTACTGTCACATCGGCCATGCGCGCGTGATGGTGGTGTTTGATGTGATCACCCGTTTTCTGCGCAGCCAGGGCTGGGATCTGACCTATGTGCGCAACATTACCGATATCGATGACAAGATCATCCGTCGCGCACAGGAAAATGGCGAAACCATTGATGCCTTGACCGAGCGTTTTATTCGCTACATGCACGAGGATGAAAATCGTCTAGGTGTATTGCGTCCGGATATTGAGCCGCGCGCTACCGCCTATATCGGGCACATTATTGACATGGTGCAAACCCTGATCGACAAGGGCCACGCCTATGCCGCCAGCAATGGCGATGTTTACTATCGTGTGACCAGCTTTGCCGAGTACGGCAAGCTCACCAACAAGAATCTCGATGAACTGCTGGTTGGTGCGCGTATCGAGGTGGATGAAATCAAGGAAGACCCGCGGGATTTTGTGCTGTGGAAAGCGGCCAAACCCGGTGAGCCTGCATGGGATTCCCCCTGGGGGCAGGGCCGTCCCGGCTGGCATATCGAATGCTCTGCCATGAGCAAGGACTGCTGCGGTAAAACTTTTGATATTCACGGCGGTGGCCCGGATCTGCCTTTCCCGCACCATGAAAATGAAATTGCCCAGAGTGAGGCGGCTAACGGTTGTCACTATGTGAACTACTGGATGCACGCAGGCGCTGTGCGCGTGGATGGCGAGAAGATGTCCAAATCTCTGGGCAACTTTTTCACCATTCGTGACGTGCTGGAAAAATACCATCCGGAAGTGGTGCGCTTCCTGCTGGTCAGCAGCCATTACCGCAATCCGATCAACTACGCTGAAGACAGTCTGATCGAAGCCCGCGCCGGACTGGAACGTTTCTATACGGCGTTGCGCGATTTTACCGACGTGGCGCCCGCTGCGCTGGCGGATCTGCAATCCAGCCGCTATTACGCGGAGTTTGTGTCCGCCATGAACGACGACTTCAACACCCGGGTGGCGCTGGCGTCTCTCTATGATCTGGTGCGCGAACTCAACGGTGTGGCAGCAACTGACAAAGCGCGTGCGCGTCAGCTGGTAGCCGAATTGAAAGCCATGGCGGAAATTCTGGGTATATTGCAGGAAGATCCCCAGGCCTTCCTGCAGGCAGGGGCCAGCGAAGGTATCAGCGCCGAAGAGGTGGAAGCCCTGATAGCAGAACGCATCGCAGCCAAGCAGGCAAAGAACTTTGCGCGTGCTGATGAAATTCGCAAATTGCTGCTGGAACAGAGCGTGGTGCTTGAAGATTCCCGCGATGGCACAACCCAGTGGCGTCGGGCGTAGTTTTACGTCTGTCGGGAAGTAATGATGAAAAGCTGTTTTCTCAAGAGTTTATTAATGGGGGTTGTTATGTCAGCTCAGGCTGAGGTGGTGTGGATTGATGTGCGCGGCGCAGACGAATATGCCGCAGGTCATGTGCCGGGAGCATTGTTGATGCCTCACGAGCAGATTGCTGAATTGATCGTGAAACAGGTTCCGAACAGGGATGCGGATTTGCAACTCTACTGCCGTACAGGTCGCCGTGTGGAAATCGCCAGAGAACAATTGGTGCAGTTGGGCTATACCCGTATCAACAATCATGGATCGCTTGAAAATGCACTGGAAGTATTTGCCCAATCCAATCTCGCGGCGCAACGCTGATTATGGGGTCTTTTTTGCGAAAAATGCTCAAGAAGCGCGGGCTGGGAGTCAATCTCCTGGCCTCAGTGGCATTTTTGTTCCTGATGGTTTATGGCTTTGATCTGCCGGTTAATACGCTGGGTTCTTATTTATTGACCGCAGTAATACTGCTGGTCATTGTCGTAGGTAGCGCTGCTCTGGCAGGTTATCTGTTGCGGCGTTTGCTGGATCGAAAGGACGATTAAAAACAAAGCCAGGAGTGTCTATTCCTGGCTGGGAGTTAAACGGGATACGCGCAGGCGCACAATCATTTTGTCTGTAAGTTCAGTGGTCTCGAATCGGTAGTTGCCCAATTCAAAGCCCACCGCCGCATCTGGAATATTTTCCAGATATTCCATCGCCAGACCATTCAGGGTCTTTGGGCCATCGGTTGGCAGTTCCCAGTCCAGTGCGCGATTGATATCGCGCACAAAGCTTGCCGCATCAATCGAATACCATCCATCGTCTTCGGCGATCAGATCGGTTGCGGATTCCTCGGCAGAGTTGGTGGTAAAGTTGCCCACGATTTCTTCCAGCAAATCCTCCAGCGTCACAATTCCCTGCACCTCACCATATTCATCCACCACCAGTGCCATGCGGCATTTTTGCTGCTGGAAATTCATCAACTGGATACTGAGCTTGGTGGATTCGGGTACAAAGTAAGGTTCGCTGGCAAATTGGCGAATGGCTTCGTGAGTGACAGTGTCATCGCTGCCCTGAATAAAACGCGAGGCATTGCGCAGGTGGAGTATGCCCACCACATTGTTGATATCTCCGACATACACCGGCAAGCGCGTGTATTCGCTGGTGCGAATCGCTTGCAGCAGTTCGGGAATGGACAGTTCCAGATCCAGACCTTCCACTTCGTTGCGCGGAATCATGATGTCTTCAACGGTGGACTTTTCCAGATCCAGCACATTGAGCAGCATACCCTGATGATGCTTCGGCAAGAGGTCGCCGGCCTCATCGACCAGGGTGCGCAATTCGTCCGGATTCAGATGTTCCACGTGTTGGCTTTTGCTGGCGTCAACACCAAAAATTTTGGTCACACCATTGGAAATGAAATTCACTGCCAGTACCGCAGGTGAGAGCAGGTAGGCAAGAGGACGCAGTATCCAACTGGCGATAAAGGATATGCGTTCCGGATAAAGCGCCGCGATGGTTTTAGGTGTGACTTCGGAAAAAACCAGCATCACGAAAGTCACCAGAATACCGGCCAGCGCAATAGCGCCATCGGCATTGGAGCCATAGAGCCGCACAGCAATAAAACCGGCCAGGATAGCGGCGAAGTTATTGACGAGATTGTTGCCGATCAGAATCAGGCCCAACAGCCGATCCGGGCGTTTGAGTAATTCGGCTACACGGATCGCGCCCTTGTCACCTTTTTTGGTCAGGTGCTTCAAGCGGTAGCGGTTGATCGACATCATGCCGGTTTCTGACCCGGAGAAAAAACAGGATAACAACAACATCCCGATCAACAGGCCAAAAAGCAATTCCAGAGATAGGTCGTGCAAGACAGATAAAGCCTATATTGCGATGGAGCGGCTTATCTTGCAGGAGAACACCGGGTTTATCAACCGCCGGGCACCAGCATCAGGTGAGGCCTTCAGACGCGCCCGAGAATCAGCTCCAGCACCAGCTTGCTGCCGAAGTAGGCCAGCATCAGTAGCACAAAGCCGACCAGCGTCCAGCGAATGGCGGTGTAGCCGCGCCAGCCCAGTTGGTGGCGGCCCCAGAGCAGCAAGGCATAGATGACCCAGGCGGCCAGGGCAAATACGGTCTTGTGGGCCAGATGCTGGGCGAAGAGGTCGTCGAGAAAATAAAAGCCGGAGCTGATTGCCAGAGTGAGCAGGGCAAAGCCGGCCCATAGAAGCTCAAACAGCAGCGACTCCATGGTTTGCAGCGGCGGAAGCAGTCGCACCAGTCCCACAGACTGCTTGTGCTTGAGCTGGTGATGCTGATAGGCCAACAGCAGCGCCTGCAGGCTGGCAATGGTCAGGAGACTGTAGGCCAGGATGGAGAGAATGACGTGGCTGGCCAGAGGATAGCCTAGCAATGACTCGGGTTTGGCGGAGTGGCCAAGCAGGGAACCGAGCACCGCCAGCGCTGACAGGGGGAACAGTAGTATGAAGAGATTGTGCAGTGCCTTTTTCAGGCTGCTGAGCAGCACCAGCAGATTGATCACCCAGAAGATCAGTGAAGAAGCCGCAAAAAAGCCCAGCTGAAAACCGCTTGGAGTAATGCTCAGGCCGTAAACACCGTAACCGTGGATCAGGAGTATCAACAGCGTGCCGGTAAGCACTCCCCGTTTGTTCAGGGGTTGCTGTTGTCGCAGACGAATAAACAGCAGCAGGCTGGCCAGAGCGTAGAGCAGAGTGGCAAGAATGTTGGCAATTTGGATCATGGTGTCTTGATCGCTGGAGGCATAAAGTTGGCAAGTGTGTCACAGGCAGATAGATTAGAGAAGTCCTTGCGGATAAGAATTATTATCATTTGATTGCTGGATATTCGCCATCGTCTAGCGCTGGCTATCTGGGTATAATCCCCGCCATTTAATGCCCTGTGCCAGGCGGCACTTTTCTTTCCGATACGAGTTGATACCCGAGAAACCCTATGTTTGAGAATCTGACCGACCGCCTTACCCATACGCTGCGCAGCATTACCGGCAAGGCGCGTCTGAGCGAAGACAATATCAAGGAAGCCCTGCGCGATGTGCGCAAGGCGTTGCTTGAGGCCGACGTGGCCCTGCCGGTGGTCAAGGCCTTTATCGACCAGGTGCGTAGCCGTGCCCTGGGTCAACAGATCAGCAAGGCGCTGAACCCCGGCCAGCAATTCATCAAGATTGTTCAGAACGAACTGATCTCGGTCATGGGGCAGGCCAATGAAAGCCTGAACCTGGCTACCCAGCCGCCAGCAGTGATTCTCATGGCAGGCCTTCAGGGGGCGGGTAAGACCACCTCTGTGGCCAAGCTGGCGCGCTTTCTGAAAGAGCGGGAAAAGAAAAAGGTGCTGGTGGTCAGTGCGGACGTCTATCGTCCGGCGGCTATTCAGCAGCTGGAGACACTGGCTGGTGAAGTGGGTGTGGAGTTTTTCCCATCCTCTGCCGATCAGCAGCCGGTGGCTATTGCCAAGGCAGCCATAGATCACGCCAGGCGCCAGTTCTTCGATCTGGTGATTGTGGACACCGCCGGTCGTCTGCACATAGATCAGGAGCTGATGGAGGAAATCCAGGCGCTCCATGCTGCGGTCAATCCTGTAGAAACCCTGTTTGTCATCGACGCCATGATAGGTCAGGACGCGGTCAACACCGCCAAGGCCTTCAATGAAGCTCTGCCGCTCACCGGGGTGATTCTCACCAAGGCTGACGGTGATGCCCGTGGTGGTGCGGCTTTGTCGGTACGTCATATCACTGGCAAGCCCATCAAGTTTTTGGGTGTGGGTGAAAAAACCGATGCGCTTGAACCCTTCCATCCGGATCGTATTGCCTCCCGCATCCTCGGCATGGGTGACGTGCTCTCGCTGATCGAGCAGGCGGAGCGCACCATTGATAAGGAAAAAGCCGACAAGCTGGTCAAGAAGGTGGTCAAGGGCCAGAAGTTCGATCTGGAAGATTTGCGCGATCAATTGCAACAAATGCAGAACATGGGTGGTCTGACTTCCATGCTCGACAAGTTGCCGGGCATGGGCAATGTGGCCCAGCTGGCACAGCAGGCCAATATGACCAAGCAGTTCAAGACCATGGAAGCCATTATCAACTCCATGACTCCCTGGGAGCGCCGCCATCCGGAAGAGTTGAACGGTTCGCGCAAGCGCCGTATCACCCAGGGTTCCGGCACCGAGATTCAGGATCTCAATCGTCTGCTGAAGCAGTACAAGCAGATGGCCAAGATGATGGGTAAGATGAAAGGTGGCGGTATGGCCAAGATGATGCGCGGTCTGGGTGGTATGTTGCCGCCAGGTGGTGGCGGTGGTTTGCCGCCGGGCTTTCCCCGCGGATAATGTCAACAGGAGTCGCAAGATGATCAGGCAGGCCAAATATTATTTTCCCGTTATTTCTGTTTTTTTGGCGTTTGTCCTTTTGGCCTGTCAGCCGCTTGTAAACCCTCAGGGCGCAGAGACAATGGCAGCTGATGATTTACTCGGTATCTGGCGTCCCCTGTCGCTCGACAAGGAACCAGTGCTCGAAAAGAACCCCGCCCGTATTCAGTTTTCTGCAAGCGGTGATATCACCGGCAACGCCAGCTGTAACCGCTTCTTTGGAAAATACACTTACCAGCAGGGCAAGCTGGCGATAGAGCCCCTGGGCAGCACCCGCATGATGTGTCTGCCGGAGCTGATGACCCAGGAAGCAAAACTGCTGGAGCTATTGCCTCAGGCAAGTCACTTCTCTCGTGAAGGGAAGATACTGAAGCTTTACAATGCCTCTGGTGAAGTGCTCTTGACCGCTGAACTGGAGGCTGACAACTAGTCTGCTGCGGCCCAAACAGATTTCTTTTGATTAAATCCCGCCTGGTGCGGGATTTTTTTTGCTCACTGGTTGGTAGTTGCTATAGTTATTGCCACGAATAACTCTAGTAGTGTTCAAGGAATAAGAATGGGATTACAAAATAATGACACTTTTTCGCCCATTGTTCTAAAAGGCATTGCTTCTGTCTTTATTTTGGCGGTCTGGCTTCTGGCCAGTCTGGTAGCACTGGCTTATATGAGTGATTCCAGACCCCGTATTTATAAATTGGCTCAGGACCCCAGTCATCTGATCAGTGAGCTGGAATTCGCCTTTGCCAATGCCGATTTTCCTCCCGCGGCCTACCATCTGGTGCATTTCTCCGATCCCCAATGTCGCTGTGACGCTGATGCACAGCTGCATCTCGCCCAGTTGCAGCAACAATTCCCCGAATTGCAAATCTGGTACCAGGCGGATTCATCAAGAATAAATGCAAGTGACTGGCCTGGCTTTGATCAGGTGCCTGCTGCCGCGCTTTACGATGCGGACGGACAACTGGTGTATTTCGGTCCTTATTCCAGCGGACCAACCTGTGGCAGTGGATTTAATTTTGTTGAACAAATGCTGGAACAAATGTCAGCTAAGGATTCATCACCTGTTCCATCGGCCTGGATAAATGAACTGGCATTGGGGTGTTTTTGTTTCAAACAGATTTAACTAATTTCTTTTTCCAATAATTATCTTTATTCAAGGACAAGACCATGAACGAGCCTATCACTTCAGATTCACAGAGTCCTGGTTTCAGTCTCGCACAGCAGTATCGACGCGGCGATTGTTTGATGGTTGGCGTCTGCTGGCTACTGTTACTCTATTCCTTTGTTCTGTCATTTTTGCACGACACCTGGATGTTGATGCTGATAATCGGTGTACCTGCGGCAGTAGTGCCAACCCTGTTTGCCTTTTTTCAGTGCGGTAGTCGTATTTCACGTGTTGCGGTTGCTGCAGCCTTTATGGTGTTTTCCGCCCTGCATATCCATCAGGCGAAAGGCATGATTGAAATGCATTTCGGCATCTTCATCTTGCTGGCGTTTCTTCTCTATTACCGCGATTGGCTGCCGATTGTGGTGGCCACAGGTGTGATAGCCGTACACCATCTTTTTTTCAATTATTTGCAGCTCAAGGGTGCGGATGTTTATGTGTTTGATCATCGCCTCGGATTTGGAATTGCCATGTTGCACGCTGCCTATGTTGCATTCGAGTCGATAATCCTGGTGGTGTTGGCCAGCAAATTGAATGCGGAGGCAGAAGAGACTGAAGAGGTCTATCTCGCGGTGGAAAGCTTGCTGCGCGGCGGTGATCAGATAGATCTGCGGCTGACTAACAAGTCAGTGCGCAGTTGTGTGGGGCGGGCCCTGCAAAATGTAATGCGCGAAACTCACCGGGTGATGATGGAAACCCGTTCTGTTACCGAGGAGCTCAACAAGGCCAGTGTGGAAATGGCCGAGCTGGCGGAAGTTCTGGCCAACAAATTGCGTGAAGAGGAGCAGGAAACCCAGCAGGCAGCGTCTGCGGTTAATGAAGCCACCTCTGCTGTACAGCGTGTCGCCGCGATTGCCGGTGAAGCGGCGCAGGTAACTGCTGAAGTGGATCAGGCTGCAGTCACAGGTATCAGCACACTGAACGAAAGTCACCAGATAGTTACCCAGATGTCGGCTCATATTGGCGAGGTGGGTGATCTGGTGGCCAAGCTGACTTCCGACAGCGAAAGAATCGGCAAGGTGCTGGAAGTGATCAGTGGCATTGCCGAGCAGACCAATCTGCTGGCGTTAAATGCTGCTATCGAAGCGGCGCGTGCGGGAGAGCAGGGACGCGGTTTTGCAGTGGTGGCCGATGAAGTGCGCACATTGGCGGCGCGTACTCACGAGTCCACTGTGGAGATTCAGGCGATGATCAACGAGCTGCAGCATGCAGCTCGTAGCGCCAATAATGCGATGCTTGCCAGCAGTGAAGCCGGTGTTGCAACTGTGGATGCATTTCGCCGCATAGGCCAGCAATTGGAATCCATAGCCCAGGGTGTGAAGCGTATCGGTGAAGTAAATGGCCAGACAGCCAGTGCCAGTGAATATCAGAAGAGTTTGATGGAAGAGGGCGATCGCAGCGTGCTGGCGATCAAATCAGGTATTCGCGAGAGCAGCAGTCGTGTACAGACACTGGCCAGTGTCAGTGCGCGCTTGAGGGGTCTGGCCGAAAATCTGGTCGGTCATGCGGCGCGCTTTCAGCTCTGATCTAGCGATCGGCTGTCAGCGGCCAGGATTCCAGTAACAATCCATTTTCTTCTGCAATCAGGCACCACGCCAGGTGGTGCCAGTCACCCAGCACAATACGTTCGGCTGGTTTACCACCGATTTGAAGCGGATGACGCGCCGGTCTGTGGGTGTGGCCGTGAATCAATTGTGTCACACCGGCGGCTTCCATTACCCGAACAACTTCTGCGGGTGTTACATCCATGATGTCTTCTGCCTTGAGGCTGTTCATGTGGCGGCTCTGGTCGCGCATCTGCGCTGCCATTGCCCGTCGAATTTCCAGCGGTTGGGAGAGTATGTGTGATTGCCACTGGGGAGAGCGGACCTGAGCGCGAAAGGACTGGTAGTCCTCATCCTGAGTGCAGAGACTGTCGCCGTGCAGCAGCAGAGTAGGGCGGCCGTAGAGATCAATAACGGTACCTTCCGGCAGAAGCTTGGCGCCTGCGGCTTCTGCAAATTTTTCCCCGAGCAGAAAATCCCGATTGCCGTGCATCAGAAAAATAGCAACACCGCTATTGCGCAGCTTGCGCAATTCATTGGCTACTTCTTGCCCCAGCGGATCATCGTCGTCATCGCCAATCCAGACGTCAAAAAAATCACCGAGGATATAAAGTTTTTCAGCGGCGAAGGCTTTGTGGTGCAGAAAGTGGAAAAACGCCCGGGTGATGTCCGGGCGTTGGGCGTTGAGATGAAGATCGGAGATAAAGAGTTGCATCGGTCCGCTGAGCTTAGTCGTTGATTACCGCTCGCTCGATAATAACGGCTTCCAGAGGGACATCGGCGTGATAGCCCTTGGTGCCGGTTTTTACACCCTTGATCTTGTTGACCACATCCATGCCATCAACCACCTTGCCGAAGACGCAATAACCCCAGCCCTGCGCGGTTTTGGCGCTGTGATTCAGGAAGTGGTTATCCTTGACGTTGATAAAAAACTGGGCTGTGGCGCTGTGCGGGTCGTTGGTACGCGCCATGGCCAGGGTTCCGGTCAGGTTTTTCAAACCATTGTCTGCTTCGTTTTCGATAGGCGCACGGGTTTGTTTTTGTTCCATCTCTTCGGTCAGGCCGCCGCCCTGGATCATGAAACCGTCGATAACACGGTGAAAAATGGTGCCGTTGTAGAAGCCTTCTTCAACATATTGCTTGAAGTTCGCTGCTGTTTTTGGCGCCTTGTCGAAATCCAGTTCGATAACTATATCGCCGTAATTAGTGTGCAGGGTGATCATGATGGGTCCTCTTGTGCTGCTCGGGGTATTACTGTTAATCCGTAGACAAAGGCTGCGAATGATACGCGTCGGCTCGGTGCTTGACTACCGGATCTTGCTGATCCTTGTAAAAGCTGCAAGGACGCCAGTGTAACAGACCTTGGTATTGTCCAGCCTGTCCGATCCACAGGTTTCGAACCTTTTTCGAAGAGCAAAAAGCAAGATGAGTTTGTCCGGAAGAAACTGGGACTGAGCGGATTCCTCTCTTTCTGTCGGGTTCAGTCTGCTAGACTTGCCCCTCACCAATAATTACCCATGGGAATGCAATGAAGCCGGGCAAGTTTATTACCATCGAAGGCAGTGAAGGCGTGGGCAAGAGCACCAATCTGGCGTTTGTGCACCAGTGGCTCGAGTCCAAAGGGCTGGAGGTGGTGGTGACCCGTGAACCCGGAGGCACACCGCTGGCGGAGGAGATTCGCAAGCTGTTGCTGGCCAGGCGCGAAGAGCTGGTAGACCCTACCGCCGAGCTGCTGCTGGTTTTTGCTGCCCGTGCCCAGCATCTGCACCGGGTTATCCAGCCGGCTCTGGCGCGGGGCGCCTGGGTGCTTTGTGATCGTTTTACCGATGCCACCTATGCCTATCAGGGTGGGGGCCGGGGGCTGAGCCTGGATACCATCGCCCGGCTGGAGCAAATGGTTCAGGGGGATCTGCATCCTGACCTGACTCTGATTCTCGATATTGACGTATCCCTGGGCCTGCAGCGCGCCAGCGCGCGAGGTCAACTGGACAGATTTGAAAGTGAAACCCTGGCATTCTTTGAGCGGGTGAGAAGCGCCTACCTGGCGCGGGCCTCCGCTGCCCCCAATCGTTATGCGGTTATAGATGCCAGCCATCCCCTGGATCAGGTACAGGCGGATATCGCCAGAGTGCTCGAACAGCTGCTGGGCGCCTGTTAATCAGGTTACTAATTTAAAAGTCTGGCGGATTTTCCAGCGCCAGGGAATGGCCGGTGGTGGGATGAATCAGCTCCAGGCGGTAAGCGTGGAGCAGCAGCCGTGGAGCCAGCGCCTTGACCTCCTCGGGCGCGTAGAGCTGATCGCCGAGAATCGGGTGTCCCAGGGTGAGCATATGCACCCGCAGCTGATGGGTGCGCCCGCTGACCGGCTTCAGCTGAACCCGGCTGATATTGCGTGCCGGGTCCCGCTGCAGAACCCGGTAACGGGTGAGAGCCGACTTGCCGTGCTCATGGCAAACCTTCTGTAGCGGCCGGTTGGGCCAGTCGCAGATCAGCGGCAGATCAATTTCCCCCTCGTCCTCTTTCACCAGTCCCTGAACGACTGCCTGATAGCGCTTGTGTACCTGCCGCTGCTGAAATTGATGGGTCAGCGCCTTTTGGGTGGGGTAATTGAGGGGCAGCATCACTATGCCGGAGGTGCCTTGGTCCAGCCGGTGAATAACCCGCGCATTGGGGTTGTACTTGAGCGCACGGTTGATCAGGCAGTCCTGCTTGTCCGGCCCCTTGCCCGGCACAGTGAGCAGGCCGGCGGGCTTGTTGAGAATCAGCAGATCGCTGTCCTGATAGAGAATTTGGATACTGGCATCCGTCATGGAGGTGCTGCTCGGTCAAAAGGGCGGCGATTATCGCAAATCCGGTCGCAGGTTGCTAAGCTTGCGCTCCCCCTGGCGCGAAACAAGATTTGCGAGATGAGCGATTTCCCCACCTTGCCCTATCCCTGGCAGCAGGACGAATGGCAACAGTTGTGTGCACTGATTGGTGTCGGCCGCTTGCCCCATGCGCTGATGCTCACCGGCCCCGCAGGTATTGGCAAACATCACCTGGCACTGGCGCTGGCGCAGAGGCTGCTGTGCGAGGCGCCGGTTATGGATACCCCTTGCGGCAAATGTCGCTCCTGCCTGCTCAACCGCGCCCAGACTCACCCCGATCTGCTCTGGCTGACGCCGGAAGAGGAGGGCAAGGCCATCAAGGTGGATCAGGTGCGCGAGCTCTCGGAAACCCTGGGAAAAACTGCGCAGCAGGGCGGTTACAAGGTGGTGATACTGGCCCCCGCCGATGCCATGAATACCAATGCCGCCAATGCGCTACTCAAGTCTCTGGAAGAACCGGCGGACAAAACCCTGTTACTGCTGATCAGCGCCAATCCCTCCAGTGTGCTGCCCACCATTCGCAGCCGCTGCCAGTTGCGGCTCATGCCGCTGCCGCCCCGTGAGCAGGTGCTGCATTGGCTGAGACCGCTGCTGGCCGGCCAAAGCTTGTCGGCAGAAGCCTTGGTGGAGGCTGCCGAGGGTGCGCCGCTCAAGGCGCTGTCCTATCTGGAATCGGATGAGCTGGAGCAGCGCACCCAGTGGCTGGAGCAGCTGGGACGGGTAAGCCTCGGTCAATTGTCGCCGCTGGAAGTGGCAGCCCAGTGGCAGAACAGCCAGGTGGGCAGTCTACTGGAATGGCTTGTCAGCCTGGTGCAAGGACTGGTGCGCTGGCAGTTAGGGGTTTCCGATACCCGGATTCAAACCTGGCCCCAAGCCTTGCGCGAGCAGCTGCTTGATCTCAGTCCTGCGCTGGTACATCGCTATCTGGAAAAGCTGCTGCAGACCCGCCGCCTCTGGCTGAGCGGTGCCAACCCCAACAAGCAGCTGTTGCTGGAAGAGCTGCTGCTGGACTGGTCCGCGCTGCTACGGGCAGGTAAAAGCCGCCGGCCGCTGGCATCTGGACACTCATGATCTAATCTATTAGTGTTCAATCAATTGGTTATATCACTTAACGAGTCAATCTATGCAAGCAATGGGCGGCGGTGCACGTAACGGTATTCTCTCCCTGACCATCAAAGACAAGGCGGTACTTTACGCTGCCTATATGCCTTTTGTGAAAAACGGCGGCATGTTTATCCCTACCAGCAAAACCTACAAGCTGGGGGATGAGGTGTTTATGCTGCTCAGTCTGATGGATGAGCCGGAAAAGATTCCGGTGGCGGGCAAGGTGGTGTGGGTGACGCCCAAGGGCGCCCAGGGCAACCGCGCGGCGGGTATAGGCGTGCAGTTCAGCGATCAGGACAATACCGCAGTCAACAAGATAGAAACCTATCTGGCCGGTTCTCTCACATCCGACAGACCTACCCACACCATGTAAGCGGGTTAGGGTTATAATCTGCGCCCCCGTGGCGCTGCAACAAGCCAGGCAGCCCCCTGGCTTTTTTTGTTTCTGGAATTTGTATTCATGCTGATCGACTCCCATTGCCATTTGGACAGACTCAAATTGGACGCCTACAACGGCGACCTGGATGCCGCTGTAGCTGCCGCTCATGAGCGGGGTATACAGCAGATGCTGTGCATAGGTATCAGTCTGGCCAATATCCAGACAGTGATTGACGTGGCCCAGCGCTATCCGGGTGTTGTGGCTTCGGTGGGCGTGCATCCCTGCGATGTGAAAGATGGCATGGCCGACGCGGATCAGCTGAGCACCTGGGCGTCTCAGCCCAAGGTGGTGGCGCTGGGGGAAACCGGCCTGGACTATCACTACGAAACTGAGAGTAAAGCGCTGCAGCATGAAAGTTTTGCACTGCATCTGGAAGTGGGCAAAAAGCTGGGACTGCCGGTGGTGGTTCACACACGCGAAGCCAGAGCGGATACGCTGGCGCTGATCAAGGAACACGGCAGCCGCGAACACGCTGGCGTGCTCCACTGTTTTACCGAAGACTGGGAGATGGCCAAGGCTGCTCTGGACCTCAATTACTATATTTCCATATCCGGCATAGTCACCTTCAAAAATGCCGAGCAGATTCGCGAAGTGGTGCGGCAGATGCCATTGGATCGTTTGCTGGTGGAAACTGATTCGCCATACTTGGCGCCTGTTCCCTATCGCGGAAAACCCAACGAGCCAAAATATGTACGCGAAGTGGCCGCCTTTGTGGGCGAGCTGCGCGGTTTGTCGCTGGAAGAAATAGCGGCTATTACCACGGAAAATTTTTATCGGCTTTTTCCCAAAGCCAAAGCGCATCTGCCGCAGCCTTCATTGAATTGATTTTAATAACGAGACACGACCATGACCAACGACGCCATTCAAGCTCGCCAGATAGAAACCATGCTGGCACTCCAGGACAGCATGAACACCAAGGTTAATGCCAATTGGCAACAACAGGGCTACGAATGGTATAGAGCCATCTGGGTTGAATGCGCCGAACTGATGGAACACTACGGCTGGAAGTGGTGGAAAAAACAGACACCGGACACTGATCAGGTTGTGCTTGAGCTGATAGATATCTGGCACTTTGGTCTGAGTATTTTGCTGCAATCCGGACGAGAAAGATCGGCAATTGTTGAACAGGTTCAGCAGCAACTGGTGATCGGCAATGCCCAGCCGGATTTCCGTCTGGATCTCGAAGCCTTTGCCTCAGCTACTCTGGCGGATCGTCAGTTTCACATAGATCTCTTTGGCCGCTTGATGGTGGGTGTGAATATGAGCTTTGATCAGCTCTATCGCAGCTATGTGGGCAAGAATGTGCTCAACTTTTTCCGTCAGGATCACGGCTACAAGGACGGCAGCTATCGCAAACACTGGCACGACGGCCGCGAAGACAACGAACATCTGGTGGAAGTGGTGCAGACACTGGACGCAGGAAATGAAAACTTCAAGGAAGCCATCTATGACGCGCTGAAGACACGTTACGCTCAGTAATTTCAGTTTGTGCGATATTGTTTGCGCATAAATTCAGCCAGCTCTTCTGGTGCAACGGGCCGAGCGAAATAATATCCCTGGGATTGATCGCAGGCGTGCTCGCGTAAAAAACGTTCCTGGGCTTCGGTTTCCACGCCTTCGGCGATCACTGTGAGGCTCAGCGTTTTACCCATGGCAATAATGGCTTCGGTAATGGCCCTGTCTTCCGGGTTGGCGGGTATATCGCGAATAAAGGAGCTGTCCACTTTCAACGTATCTATAGGGAAGCGTTTGATTTGAGCGAGGGATGAATAGCCCACACCAAAGTCGTCGATGGCCAGACGTACACCCAGCTCCTTGATACCGCTCAAGATGCGTATGGCTCTCTCGGCGTCCTGCATCACCATGCCTTCGGTAATTTCCATTTCCAGCAGCTCCGCAGGCATACCGGTTTCTTTCAATATTTGCGCTATATCCTCAATTAGATTTTCATCAAAGAACTGTCTGGCGGAGAGGTTCACTGCCATGCACACCGGCGGTAGGCCTTCTTTCAGCCAGGCGACATTTTGCGCGCAGGCGGTGCGCAATACCCAGCGACCAATCATCACGATCAACCCGGTTTCTTCTGCAATCGGAATAAACTGGGCTGGCGGAATCACACCCAGTTCCGGGTGTCTCCAGCGCACCAGCGCTTCAACTCCCGCCACCATGCCGTTTTGCAGATTGCGTTTGGCCTGGTAGTGCAGGAAAAATTCGTTGCGCTCCAGTGCCAGGCGCAGATGGTTTTCAAGCATCAATCGCTCAAGTGATCTGGTCTTGATATCGGGCGAATAAAATTGCCAGGTGTTTTTGCCTTCTTCCTTGGCGCGGTACATGGCGATGTCCGCATTTTTCATCAGGGCCTGTTCATCTTCGGCATCGTCGGGATAGAAGCAGATGCCGATGCTGGCCGTGATACGGCATTCCTGATCCTGAACCACGATGGGGTCAATAGTGGCGGCGAGAATTTTCTCGGCCACTCTTACAGCCTGTTCAGTGTCTTCGATATCCTGCAGCAATATGACAAATTCGTCTCCGCCCAAACGACCCACCAGATCAGCGCCGCGCAGGCAGGATCTAAGGCGCTTGGCCACTTCCGTTAGCAGTTCATCACCGGCATCGTGACCCAGGGTGTCGTTGATATTCTTGAACCTGTCGAGATCAATAAACAGTACTGCCAGCTTGCGCTGGTGGCGCCGCGCCGATTCTATGGCCACATTCAGCATTTCGCTGAACATAAAGCGGTTGGGCAGATCAGTAAGACTGTCGTGAGTTGCCAAATATTGAATATGTTCTTCCGACAGCTTGCGCTCGGTGATATCGCGGCCTATGCCGCGGTAGCCACGAAATTCGCCGTTATCGGCAAAGGCGGGCATGCCGGTAAGACTGAGGTAGGTGACCTTGCCGTCATCTGCCTGATGGCGCAGCTCCAGATCGCGAAATGCCTGTCGTTCTTTCAAACGCTGTTCATGATCCTCCCAGCTGGTGGACAACAGTTCTGTGCGTGGAAGTTGTGCCAGTGATTTACCAATGACTTCATTCAGCGTAAAGCCTGACTTGTGGTTTGGATCTTCCAGTTTGGTAAAGTTCAATTGCGCATCCTGCTCCCAGTACCAGTCGGAGGAGAGTTCTGTCAGGCTGCGAAAACGACTTTCACTTTCGTGCAGTGCCAGCAGCGCTTCGCGCCGAAGAGTGATATCCCGACCTATGCCCACAAATCCCATGAGTTCGCCCTGATCGCTGCGCACAGGGATTTTGCTGGTGAGATACCAGCGAACACTACCCGTCTGTTTGTCGATTACCGGCTCTTCATAATTGAGCAGCGGTTCACCAGTGTGCAGGATGCGTTGTTCATCCTCGTAAAAGCGCTGGGCCATTTCCTGCGGAAAAAAATCAAAATCACTTTTTCCAATCAGCTGGTCGGGTGTTGTGCCCATGCCTCTGGCAACGGCGGTGTTGGCCAGCAGAAATTTGCTGTTGATGTCCTTGGCGTAGATGTTATCGGGAATGGAATTCACCAATGTGTGCATCAGATTGCGCTCTCGCGCCAGTGTCAGACTCAGTTGCTGCAACTCTGCGGTGCGCTCGGCGACACGTTTTTCCAGTTCGGCATTGAGCTGGCGAATTTGCTGTTCAGCTTCTTTGCTTTTGGTGATATCGCGGGTAATACCCAGTGTGCCGATAATTTCTCCCTGATCATTGCGCAGGGGAATCTTGGTGGTGGAGTGCCAGCGGGTTTCGCCGGTACGGGCATCCTTAAGCAGCTCTTCACGGTTTATCAGCGGCTTTCCGGAGCGAATCACCCATTGGTCGTCATTGTGGTAGCTGGCTGCAGCATCTTCCGGACTGATATCGAAATCGGTTTTACCCACCACTTGTTCCGGTCGTTCGACGCCTATCATTTGCGCCAGCGCGAGATTGACGAAAATAAAGCGGCCATTCAGGTCCTTGGCGTAGATGAGATCAAGTGTGTTATCGGCAAGAGTGCGAAGCAGGCTGTGTTCCATGGATCAGATTCTTATGTCGTAATTGATTGCCCAAGGTAGGCACGCTGCCAACAAGTATAGGCCACTCCTCCGGATGGCCAGTGAAGAAATGTGAAGCAGCGATTGCTGCGACAGGATGAGCTAGACGGCTTCGGGGACCAGCGGGGTATCCGGCTGCAGCGGGCGCGGGTCGTCCAGAGGGGGCAGACCGTAATGGGCGCGGGCGCGGTTGCAGTCCTCGTTGGACAGGCCATTATCACCGTGAAAGATGAAATCGCGGCAGGGACTGGGGCGGTTTTCGTAGATAGTGCAACGCACTTGGTTGCCCACGTCCCCCATGAGGGCGTTACAGCGGGCGGGTTTGGTTTCTGTGCCCTTCATGCAGGCTCGATGAGGGCTGATTTGGCTGGTTAACTGGTCGGGGACGCCTCCCCCGGCACTCTGACATTCACCCCAATAAAAAGACACGCGAAAGAAAGCGCAACAGGCACCGCAACTTAGGCAGGGGGATGTCATAGAGGTTTGGGTCACCTTTCATTGGATGTTGAATCGGCCGCTATTTTGCTAAATGCACGGCCAAAAGCAAGGGGGGCAGGGCGCTAAAAAGGTGTAATTTTTGGTCAAATGACTATAATGCTTGCCCGCTTCAGGCACAAAATGCCGAACCCTTTTCATGGTTGCATGAATCGAATCAACCCACCCGAATTACCCGAAAAACGGAGTCTCACTGTGAAAGCACCTGTAAGAGTTACTGTCACTGGCGCTGCTGGCCAGATCAGCTATTCCCTCCTGTTCCGTATCGCTGCTGGCGATATGCTGGGCAAGGATCAACCGGTGATCCTGCAATTGCTGGAAATTACCCCTGCTCTCAAGGCCTTACAGGGCGTGGCCATGGAACTGGACGACTGTGCTTTCCCTCTGTTGACAGGCATCGTATGCACGGATGACCCCAACGTAGCTTTCAAGGATGCAGACTATGCTCTGTTGGTAGGCGCCCGTCCTCGCGGCCCAGGCATGGAGCGTAAAGACCTGCTGGCTGCCAACGCCGCCATCTTCTCGGTTCAGGGTAAGGCCATTAATGACCATGCTTCACGCAACATCAAGGTGCTGGTTGTGGGCAACCCGGCCAACACCAACGCCCTGATCGCCCAGCGCAACGCGCCGGACATCAACCCCCGCCAGTTCACCGCCATGACCCGTCTGGACCACAACCGCGCCCTGTCCCAACTGGCCGCCAAAACCGGTACCAGTATCAACGACATCACCAAGGCGCTGATTTGGGGCAATCACTCTTCTACTCAGTATCCAGACTTGCACAACACCTTGGTTGATGGCAAACCAGCCCTGAGCTTGGTTGACCAAGCCTGGTATGAAGCGGATTACATCCCCACCGTACAACAGCGCGGTGCTGCCATTATTGCTGCACGCGGTGCTTCTTCTGCGGCTTCTGCGGCGAATGCGGCCATCAACCACATTCGCGATTGGGCACTGGGCACACCGGCGAATGATTGGGTGAGCATGGGTGTGTACAGCGATGGCTCTTACGGTATTGAGAAGGGCCTGATTTATTCCTTCCCTTGCGTGTGCAAAAACGGCGACTGGGAAATTGTGCAGGGCGTAGAGATCAACGAATTCTCGCGCGTGAAAATGCAAGCGACTGAAAAAGAGTTGCAGGAAGAGCGCGATGCGGTTAAGGATTTGTTGCCTGCTTAGTTGATTCGTATACAACCAATAAAAAAGCCACCTTCACGGTGGCTTTTTTATTGGTCTTCGTAATTTTAGCTTAGGATCCTAACGAAATTTGCAGATTCCAAAATTTATATAACCAAATACAATTAAAATACATTGCATTTTCTTTTCAGCATGGATGAAAATTAACCATTACACTTCTTTGCAAAGAAGCACTTCTGCTATTTGACGTGGGTTAGGACGAAAGGATGTCAACGATCAAGCGGCGCATTCAAGGTGCCACCAATAAAAAAGCATTTCCAAGTAAAAATGCATTTATAGGGCGTGTGTTTTGGAGGGTTACATGTGGATATAAACAATTAAGCGCGAGTATTCTTTCTTTAGTTGTCTGTTCTGTCTTATCCGCTCATGCGCAACAGGTAAGTCAAAGCCCTACTGAGGAAGCGGTGCGTCAACATGAAATAAGACTGCAACAGGAGCAACAGCGTCATAGTGATGAGTTGCAGCGCCAGCGGCCACCAGTTGATATATTTTTGCAGCCGGAACAACAAGAGCAGACTGATGAAGAGGCTTTAGCTGCTGGTCGTTGTTTTGATATCCACACCATAACCATCGAGGGTGCCCGTTATATTTCGCGCGACCGTCTCGATACCATTGGTAATGCCTATCGCAATCGTTGTTTAAACCTTCAGGATATTAATGAGCTGCTTAAAAAAATAACAACGCTTTATTACGACAAAGGGCTAATTACCAGTCGGGCTTTTGTGCAACCACAAAATCTGCGTGAAGGGCAGCTGGCGATCCTTGTGGTTGAGGGAAAACTGGAATCCCTTGAATCTGTTGATGGCAACCTAAGCAAGCATCAACTTTATGGTGCATTTCCGGTTGCTGATCAGCAGCTGTTGAACTTGCGGGATTTGGAGCAAGGACTGGAACAGCTGAATCGCTTGCAACAAAATCGTGTGGAGATGGATCTGGAGCCGGGTAACCAACCTGGTGATACCCGTGTGCTGATTCGCAACGCTCAAACAGGCGCCTGGCACGGCGGTATGGGTGTAAACAACACAGGGAGTGAAGCTACGGGAGAATGGTTGGCGTCTGGCTACTTATCTTGGGATAACCCGCTCTCGTTCAATGACAATCTCTACCTCTCGCTCAGTGAAGCATTGGATAGTCCGGACGGAGCAAGTTCGCGCAGCTATGCTCTCTCTTACTCTGTGCCCCAGGGTTATTTTCTCTACAGCTTTTCCAGCAATTATTTTGAGTATGCGCAAAGGGTTCGCGGGACAGCAGTGGATTTCACCACCAGTGGTTCATCCTTCAATACCGACCTAGGGGTGGATTACACTTTAATACGCGGTCAAAGGGATAAGGTCGTGTTGACGTCTTCCTTGATGCGTAAAGAGAGTAAAAATTATCTGGAAGACGTATTCCTCGAAACCTCAAGTCGCACCCTCTATCTCATTGACTTGGGAGGAACCTACACCCGTTTTTTATCTCAGGGAAGCCTGCGTACCACCTTCAAGTGGACACGTAGCGAAGACTGGTTTGACGCAACCACTCGCCTGGTCACCGCCGAAACCTATTACCAATTTGATAAATATTCCATTGATGCCAGCGTCAATGTTCGCTTGGATGTGTTCGGTACCCCCTTCTACTATGGCAGCAACCTACATCTTTTCTATTCGCCAAAACCCATCATTGCATCAGAGGCACTTTCAATCGGTGGTCGTTATAGCGTCAGAGGTATTGAAGGAGAAAGTCTGTTTGGTTACCAAGGTGGTTATTGGCGCAATGAGCTGACCTATACCCACTATTTTGCACATAGAGGTAGATTAGATATTTTTGCAGGTCTGGATGCCGGATTCTCGGATACCCCCGAGCGCGATGATCGTGGCACCGAGCACCTTGTGGGTTCAGCACTGGGTGTCAAATACATCCTCTCTGGATTATCTATCGATTTAACCTATGCCAAGGCGCTTCGTGTTCCCGATTTTCTCGTGGGTAAACAACATGGGTTTTACGCCGCACTGAATTTCAGTTTTTAAAGGAAGATTGCCATGAAATCTCAGCTCGCCAGACGTTGTATTGCCATTGCTGTCAGCATTTCACTAGTCATCAATCCCTCGGTAATCGCACAGCCATTACCTCAGGTGATTATTGATAACAGCCAGGGTGCGAATACAGGATTAAAGGAATCGTCCAATGGCACCCAGGTGGTGGACATTGCGGCACCCAGCGCCGGTGGCGTTTCGCATAACCGCTATCGTGAGTTTAACGTCAATGAACAAGGCTTGATCCTCAACAACAGCCTTGCACCGGTGCTGACCCAGCTAGGTGGTTGGACAGATGGAAACCGGCGTCTGGCTGGTGGTGAGGCCAGCATTATCCTAAATGAAGTCACCGGTTTGTCTCGTTCCAATTTGCTGGGTCATATCGAAATCGCAGGGCGTTCTGCAGAATTTGTACTAGCAAATGCCAATGGTATTACCTGTGCCGGTTGTGGATTTATCAATACACCACGTGTCACCCTGGTGACAGGTAAGCCCGAATTGCAGGGCGGTGCGCTATCGGGTTTCAATGTGTTTGGCGGAGATGTTCGTATTGAAGGTGAGGGGCTGGATGCATCAAACGTTGATCGTTTTGACATAGTAACCCGCGCCGCGCAAATTAATGCGGAACTCTACGCGCGCGATCTGCGAATTCTGACGGGCACTAATCATCTGGATTACGGCAGCGGTGAACTAACAACACGGGAAGCCGTTGACAATCCGGCCTTCCAGTTTGCATTGGATGCTTCCTCGCTTGGTGCTATGTACGCCAACAGTATTCAATTGATAGGTACCGAAAAGGGTCTGGGTGTTAATAGTGAAGGCTTGATTCATTCAATTGATGACCTGGAAATTACGGCAGATGGTGATATCCGTTTACGCAATACGCAATCCAATGCGCACCTCAATGTTGTATCCCAGTCTGGCGCTGTCACATTGGATGAGCGCACTTACGCTAAAAGCCTGGCTCTGGATGCTGCAACCCTTGTAACCAATCAGGGATTGCTGGGGGCCAGCGAGACAATCGGCGTTCAAGCAGAGCGTTTTGAGCAGCAGGGGAGCCTCTATGCTGGGCTAAGTCATGAGGGAGAGTTGCTGGAGTCAGGTAAGTTACAGGCAAGTCTTCAACAGGATTTCCGTAATGCGGGCGACATCTACGTCGGTGGTGAATTCGCCGTTGACGCCAGCGAACTAAATAATACCGATGGTGTGATTAATCTCGCGACTCAGGAAGCCCTCACTGTTGATGGGAATGTCGTTAACGAGCGAGGCATCTTGGCATTTGCAGCGGATAATGTTCAGATTTCTGTTGCCTCGCTCGACAATACTGAAGGGCAGATTACTCACACGGGTGAAGGGCAGCTGTCATTGGCTGCTGATCAAGCCCTGATCAATACACAGGGCAGTATTGCTACTCTCTCATCACTTTCTATTGAAGCCGAGCATCTGGGTAACAACAGCGGAATTCTGCTGGCTGATACGGCCAGTGTTCAGGCACAGGCGATAGATAACACTGACGGTGTCATTGACGCCCAACAGCTTGCACTGGATGCAGCACAAATCACCAACCTAAATGGAGAAATTCTCGCGCGCTCCGACACCCAGCACGCTTTAGTGCTGAGGATAAGCGATACCCTTAACAACCAGGCCGGATTTATTTATACCCAGGCATCGGATATCAACCTGCAACTGGATCAACTACTCAATCTTGATGGTCAGATATTCGCTGGAACGGGCAGCATCCAAGTCAACGCCAATCAACTGGACAATCAAGGCGGTATTCTGGATGGAGCGCAATTGCATCTCGCTGCTGATATTCTGAACAATTCCCACGGCCAGCTATTTGCACAACAATTAGCGCTGGATACCGAAACCCTCACGAATCACGATGGCCATATCCAGGCCGATAATATTGCTATTAATACCGGAGACTATTTCAGCCGTGGTGGTGTGTTACTCGCCTTGGGGGAGGAAGGTGAAAGCCTCAGTCTTATCGCCAATCAAGTGCAAAACTCTCAGGGCGCCATTATTGAAAGTCGCGGTGAACACTTGAATCTGGATGTGCGCCAGCTGGATAACACGGGCGGCAATTTGCTGCTTACCGGGCAAGGGCAGCTTGAGCTATTACTGGATCAGTTGATTAACCGCGATGGCAAAATTCACTCGGCGCAGCAATTGCAGATAACCGGTGGACATTTGGATAATCAGTCTGGCCAACTCAGCGCTGGTCAGTCCTTGGTATTGCGGGCGCAGCAGATCGAGAATAGCAATGGCGTCTTATCCGGCGGACAGCAAATGGCGGTTCAGGCTCAGCGGCTAGACAATACTCAGGGTTTGATCCAAGGGCGAGAAGTCAACTTGCACCTGGATAGGGTAACCAACAGGCAGGGTGACATCCTCGCCTTAGCGGGTGGTAGTTTGGATCTACACTTGCGTCGCGATTTGGACAATCGCGAAGGCAATGTGATGAGTCAGGGCCAATTAGTGCTGCGCGCTACGAATATCGATAACACTGCGGGTACTATCGAAGGAAAAAATCTGCAATTAACACTTGATCGCCTGATCAATAATCGTGGGCTTATCCAGGGCGATGAGCTGTCGCTGAGTATTCCGGAACTCGACAACCGGGGTGGCACCATAGCAGCAGTGAATCGCAACGGACGTGGCTTGGCGTTGCAGGTTACGGGGCTTGTTGATAACACCGGCGGCAGGTTGATCAGCCAAGGGCGTGATTTTATGTTAAACGCCAGTGAAGTACGCAATCAGGATGGCGAACTTCTGGCCCAGCAAAATCTTGAACTCAATGCCCAGGTATTTGATAACACCCGTGGACTCGTCAGTGGACACCACCTGGTGCTGCGCACAACAGATATCAATAACCTGCAAGCCGGTGTGATTGAAGGCGAACAGCTAAGCCTCCATGCAGACACCTTAAACAACGAGGGCCTGGTGCTCGCTACAGGAGCAGAGGCGCAATCGCTCGGCCTCAATCTTTTGCGTATTAACAATTCTGGTCGTATTGAAACTTACAGTCTTGATTTATTGCTCGACAATATTGCTTTGAATAGTGATGGCGGTGAAATTGTTCACCAGGGTGAAGGTGTGCTGCGCGTTCAGGCAGAGGGCACTTTTGACAATCGCGGTGGTGCTCTGATCACACGTGGCCAACTCGATTTTCAGGCCGAAGCTGTAGATAACCGTGGTGGTCAATTAATCGCTGCGGGTCACCTCGCCATTGATATTAACGCCATCCAGAATCAGGGCGGACTGATTCAGTCCGGTGATGGATTGAATCTGAACCTGACGGAATTTGATAACAGTAACAATGGTAAAGTGATTGTTGGCGGCAGTCTTCCCGCGCAGATCAGGGTTGATGGTCTCTTCAACAATGCATCAGGTGCGGTGATCTATTGGGGGCAGGACCTGCTTAGCATAATTGCCGAAGCGCTCGACAATTCTACGCAAGGTACTCTCGGTGGTGATGGTGCCCTGGCAGTACAAGTAGCCGGTGTGCTGGACAATACTGGCGGCCATATTATCAGTGGTTCGCAGGTCAATCTGGATGCGGGTGGATTGCTCAATCGTAGCGAAGGTTTTATCGAAGCTGAGTCTCTCAATCTACGTGTTGACCACTTCGAAAATCACAATAGCCGACTCCAGGCAGATTCCCTTGCTATTGAAGCGCGGGTGCTGGATAACCGCAACGGCGGTGAAATTATTGCGCTGGGAACTAATCCCGCCAGTATTCAAGCCGAACAAGTTACTAACCAGGGTGCGCTTATTTACGCCGCCCAGGATTTGTCCATCCAAACAGATAACCTGCAAAACGAGGGCGGTGATATTGAAGCCGCCATTCTGGATATTCAGTCCTCCAGCTTTGACAACGCTGGTGCGCTTTACGCGACCACCCTCAATATCGATACCCAGACGTTGTTGAACAATACCCAGGGTGTTATCCACGCAGGTCAAGCGCAAATCCGCAGTAACAACCTGGATAACCTGGGATTGCTGGCAGCCTATGCCCAGGAGCGATCAGGTTTTGCGCTCTATGCCGACGAATTCAACAACCATGGCCGTTTGGAAAACCAAGGGCAAAACTTGCTCGTCAATATCGCCGACCAGATTGTTAACACGGGTGAGATTGTTCATTTGGGGCAGGGCGAATTACAACTCGCTACATCGCAACTCGACAATCGGGAGGGTGAAATACTGGCAACACGAGCGATGCTTGCGGTGCAATCACTGGATAACCAAGAAGGCATTCTTTTTGCGCAAGACTCGCTTGCAATAAACACACAAGCCGTTGATAACCGCGATGGTCTGATCCAGTCCGGCCAATTCCTCGCGCTTAACGCAACCTCACTGGACAATACCCAGGGTGGGCGGGTCATTGCCGATACTTCCGCCATTGCTCTCGATCAGCTTGATAACCGCGCAGGCCTGTTGGCAGTCGGGCAACTGGATTTGTCAGCAGACCAACTGGATAACACAGAAGGACAGATACTTGTCGACAGACTTAATCTTGAACTCCAGCAGCTGGACAACACTCTGGGTGATATCGCCGCAACGGACGATGTAACTATCACGGCGAGTAGCTTGATAAATCAGGGCGGCAGCATCATGGCGGCTGACCGCCTAATACTATCGGCTGATAATCTTGTGAATGACGAGCAAGAAGATGTGCTTGGTATCCTCAGTGCAGACTGGATTGAGCTGGCGTTTGAGCAATTTGAAAACCGCGCGGGAGGAAAACTCCAGGGCAATCAGGTGCGACTTGAAGGCGAGGTGATTGAGAATGACGGATTGATTGCCAGCATGTCCGAAGAAGGTGAATCTCTACAATTTATTGTCAATCACATTGGCAATAGCGGTCGAATTGAAAGCCAGGGAGAAGATTTACTTTTTGAATCCCTAAGCGTGAATAATAGTTCGGGTGAAATCTTGCATCATGGCAATGGCAGCCTGGTGATGCGCCTGGATCAATTAGTTAATGAACAGGGTGGTGTTGTGCAGGCTCAAGGGAGCCTGGTTGTTGAAATTGATGAGTTGAATAATACCAACGGCACCCTTGTCGCATTGGGCAGTAAGTCATTGGTAGTGAACGCCAATGAATTGAATAATACTCGAGGGTTGATCCAGGCTGAAAACGTACAAATTACAGCCAATGCCTTGAATAATACCCGTGGCGAATTAAGCGCTTCGCAGTTAACGATTGCCGCTTGGCAATTGGATAATCTTGGTGGGTTTATACTGGCCGATCAATTGGCCATTGTTGCCAACACCTTAAATAATACATTGGATGATGACCGGGAGGCCTATATCAGTGCAACGTCGGTTGCCATTAATACAGAAACACTGAATAACAACAGTATCATTGATAGTCGTAGTGACAGCATTATTGAAGCCGGTGTGCTCAACAATTTTGATGGCGTCATCAATGCGGCTGGTCAGCTCTCAATCAGTGCAACGGATGCCGACAATACTCTGGGGCTGATTCGCACCACCTCAACGACAGATAACGCCCTGCAATTGCATTTGGTTAATCCGCTTATCAATGCGCAAGGTAGTATTGAATCCTATGCACAAAACCTCTCTCTGGATCAGTTAAACATCGACAACCGAGCCGGTAAATTCCTGCACCTGGGTGAGGGCGTACTTTCCATTAACAGTGATCACTATACCCATACTGGTGGATTGCTGTACTCCGCAGGTGATATGCACCTTAATTTGCGGGATAGCCTGATCAACCTGGGCGACTTGGCGGCAGTAGGTACTATTCAAATAGATACCGCCTTGTTTGAAAACCGGCAAAACAGCTTGGTAGATGCGGGACAGCTCTTGCTGGTTGCTGATAACACCGTAAACCAAGCTCGAATCCAGGTGCAAGACATGGCAGTTGAGGGTGATTGGTTTGATAACCGTGGTGGTCAGCTTCTCATCAGTGGTGAGCACCAGAATGCCCTGCGCTTGCAACTGGATGAATTTGATAATCGCGACCGGGGCCGTATTGAAATCCAGGGTGGCAGCCTTTCATTGGACACAGCTATCAACAATCAGGGTGGGAATATCCTGCATCTTGGTGAAGGCGTTTTGCGTTTGACGCAAGTGGATAATCGTGATGGTGAAATTTACGCTGTCGGCGATCTGGAGATTGAGCAAGAGACCCTGGATAACAGCGAAGGTTACGTCCGCGCAGAAGGGCAACTTAACCTGCAAGTTGACAGCCTGATCAATCGCGAAGGCACTTTTTATGGGCGCTTTATCGACATTGTCGCACATACGCTCGACAACACAGCCGGGCAGGTTCTCAGTGAAGAATCCCTATTGCTCTCATTGAATCAACTGGTCAACCGAGGTGAAGGCGACACGGTCGCGGTTATTGCCGCCCGTGATTTATCAATCATCGCTAACGACATGGATAACCGGGGCGGCCAACTGCAAGCCAGTGAATCTTTGGTGCTCAACCTGCCGACCATCAATAATCAGGGTGGACGTATCGTTTCGCTCAATACAGCGGATCAAGCACTCAGCCTTATCACACAATATTTTGATAATCGTGATGGCGGGCGTCTGGAGATATACAGTCAAAACGTGGATATTAGCGCGCTTCCTTTCGATAACCAGGGCGGTTACTTATATCACCTTGGCGAAGGTCAGCTCTCTATTCACAACACTGAGCGAGATCTCCTTAACGCCGGTGGCAATATTCAATCCTTGGGCGATATCGATATACAACAACGCTCGGTTGACAACCGCGATGGCTTTATCCAGGGCAATCGGGTCGCTATTCATGCAGAAGAAACTATTGATAACAGCTTGGAAGGACAATTACTGGGGCAGCGCCTGAGCTTGAGTGCCAACGCCTTTAACAATACCCAACAAGGCATAGTGGCGGGCTTGGGTAACTACGATGATTCGCTGGTGTTCAATGTCGCCTCTTTGGATAACTCAGGGGGAACTTTGCGCAGTGGCGCAGACAACTGGTCACTTAATCTGAACGCCTTTTCGAACGACGGCGGTTCCATCATCCATACGGGTAATCAACAGTTGTCGCTAAGCAGTGATGGGGTATTGAACACAGCGGGCAGCATTATTTCACTGGCGAATATTCACCTGAGTGCCGATGGCATCAATAATTCGGGCAATGTTATTGCCGAAGGCAACCTCATACTCGATGCCAGCGAAATCAGTAACAGTGCTGTTGTCAGCGCCGCCCACCTTGAGGCAAGGAACGTTAATCAACTGCAAAACCTCGTCGGTGGGCAAATTGAAACTGGTAGCCTGGATCTACAAGGAAACACATTGACCAATCAGGGAAGCCTGGTTGTTGCCAATTCAGGTAACTCGCTTGACTGGAATCTCGCCAGCATCAATAACACGGGATCGATGGTGATTGGCAGTACAGATTTGTCTTTCAGTGGCGACCTGACCAACTCTGGCTCCCTGACTCACGCGGGTACCGGAACACTCCTGTTAGGTAACAGCGGCAGTGTAAATCTCCAGGGCGGACAAATCG
>ENA-UOVV01000554-UOVV01000554.1-compost-metagenome-genome-assembly--contig:-NODE-554-length-42455-cov-5.047877_pt1 | contig 42455 bp, 40 predicted proteins | sample MGYA00238155_ERZ761577 | MGnify/ENA primary metagenome ERZ761577 (study PRJEB28898, sample SAMN06268775) | compost metagenome | isolation source: Emeryville, CA | place: USA:Emeryville, CA | collected... | reverse complement strand
CAGCGCCTTTTCGCAGGCGTCATCGCTGTCCATGCCCGGCATCTGGCTGCGCGCGGCGGAAAGGATTTTCTTTTTCTCCGCATCGGTCAGGCCGGTGATGTTGTCAAAACCGTTATCCAGCCCCAGCGCAACCTGCGTGGACAAATACAGCGCGCCCACCTGCGTTGCGAATTTGTCCATCGTGGAGAGCACCTGGCCGATTTTCAGGATATTGTCCAGCGTGGCGGCGCGGTCGGAAGCGGTATTGAACAGGTCGCCCAGAATGCCGCCTTCGATTTTCTGCTTTACTTTGGGGTGTTCGCGCGCCTGTTCGGTCGCCAGAATGGTTTTCTTGATTTCCTCACGCTGGAACGTCGCATCGGCAAAGACTTTGCCTTCGATACGGCGGTACGGCTGGTTGAATTCGTCAAAGGCGATGCCTTCGATATTCGCCACGCCCTTGTAATGCTCCATAGCATAGAAATGCACTTGCAGTTCGGGGAATTTATCCGCGGGATACAGGCTCTCCATCTCCACCACGGGCGTCGTCGTGGTTTTGGAGGAAACGAATTCCGCACGCGCCAGCTGGAACACGGCTTCAGGGAAGGAAATATCCTTGGGCGCGCCCGTGTCGCGGTCTTTTACCATCGGCTCGGAAACGAATTTGCCGTCGGGCTGGTCGAGGTCATAGACCATATAGTGCATGACGCGCCACAGGTCTTTTTCCTTATCGACTTGAAACGCCGTCCAGAATTCCACGTAGTTTTCAACCAGGTTGTGGTTGTGGAAAGCTTCCGTGCGCATGGAGTCGAAATAGGTTGCGCGGGCGGGCAAAGCGTCCTTCAACTGGTCGTTCCAGGACGGCTGTTCTTTCGGCTGTTCGGGTTTGTCGGTATTGGCCGGCTTTTTCTTTTTATCGCCCCACATGCGTTCGCACCTTCTCTATACTGTCTTTTATTTATACATTGATCCAAATATTCATAAAGCATCCCGTTGCGTAAAGAAAAGCTGGTGTCCCTCTCCGGAACACCAGCTTTCCGGATACCTTATGCGCCCGGGCCGTCGTTGGCGCGTTTGCGCGGTTTGCGGGCCGGCGTATCGCCTTTGGCGGCAGGCTGTGCGACGTCTTCCTTGTTGTCGTTCGCCTTTTTCGCTTCCTGCTCTTTGCGCAGCTTCGCAGATTCTTCTTCTGCGGATTTGACAGCTTCGAGCTGGCGAGCCTTGTTGGAGCTTTCGGCCGCCTCGATGAGGTTGTCGGTCGCGCCGCGCAGTTGCTGTGCGGTTTCTTCCAGCTGTTTCAGGCGTCTTTCGCGTGCCAGGTTTTCGCCCTCGATCATCTTCTGCAGACGCTTGGACGCTTCGATCAGTTTTTCCGGATCGATCGTGCCGCGTGCCTTGGACTTCTGGGTCAGCTCGTGCGCCTGTTCGATCATGGCCATGGTCTGGTCATGCATCTTGTCGCCGAATTCGTCCGCTTTCTTGATGGTTTGCGCCGCACGCAGGGAGGAACCCGCGATACCGGCAGCGGCCAGCATGGCTTTCCACTCGTTCTGGCTGTTGAACATGATGTCCTGGATCTTCTTGCGCTGATCTTCCATCGTTTCCATCATCTGGCGCAGCTGCTGTGCCGCAACGACGGAGGATGCGCGGGAACCTTCCAGAACCGTCACACGGTCGATGAAGTCTTCTTTGCGCTTCATGACGCTCTTCATGTACAGATCGTCTTCAGGATCCCCGGACTCATCGAAATCCTTGCTCGCTTGCGGAATGTATTCCTCGTTATAGCGGCGCAGAACTTCCTTGCCGGCGCCGAGGTACACGGAGATTTCGCGGGTAGCTTCAACACGCGCCACGCCGAGTTTTTCCGCTTCTTTCATCACGTCCTTGATGCCTTGCTCGGTCTTGGCAATGTTATCGACCAGCTTGATCATCTCGTAGAGCATTTCCGGCAGGGCATCCTGCATTTCGCGGACGACTTTTTCGTCTTCCGTGCGTTTTGCTTTCGCGCCGGTCAGGCTGTCTTTCACGTTGCTCAGGAACTTGCCGATGCCTTTGGCACCCGTGCCGGCACCGTGCGCCATGCTCTTCAGCAGTTTGCGGGTAGCTTCGCCGAAGGTGTCGAGATCCATATCCTTCAGGCCGGTTTCCAGCTTGCCCAGCGCGGTGGACATGACGTTCACCTGATCGTTGAACTTGCCTTGAATTTTGATCATGTCGTTGGCGATTTCGCCGAGTTTCACCAGCGGTGCGTTACCGTAGGTGATAATGGCTTCGAAGCTGTCGGGCGCGTTGTCGATGGGATCCATCAACTTGTCCATATAGGCTTTCAGCTCGGGATCGGCATCCGCATAGTCAACGACCTTACCCCGGCTGCGCTGGCGACGGCTTTCACGGTCGGAGTCAGAGTTCTCATCCGCCTTCATATTGAAATTGCCTTCAAGACCTTCTTTTTTTCTCATCATTTGTGAAATCTCCTCGGTGCCGTGCAACACCAACGACGTTAAGGGTTGATAGTAAGGTGGTATGTATTTTTCCTAATCGTGTAGAAAGCTACAAAACCCATGACATAATGTCAAGCGAAGTTATCAATAAATTTTTAACGATTTCGCGGTCAGGATAGTCCAAATCCTGCGGCAAATCAAACGTTAATTATCATTTAATAACAAACACTTGACCGTTTTTCTTCCATCCGGCCGCCGTAAACTGGACCCCTTCCGGCGTCCGGCGGCAAAGCTTAATGTGAGAAATTAAATTACAAATTCCTTTCTTCCTTTGGCAGATACGCATATCCGTCTTCCTTGCGATTCCCGTCAGGCTTTGGCGGCCTGATAGGCGAAAATATCCTCCTGCCCCCAGCCTGCCAGATCCGCGCGCACAACGGCAGGCAAAGCCCTGAACAACCCTTCCGCCAGATCGCTGCGGCTCTCGCGTGCGAGCATGGCCTCCAGTTTTTCGCGGGCGGCGTGCTGGTAGAGAACATCGTTGCAAGCATAGTCCAGCTGCGCCGGTGTCAGCTCGGCCGCGCCCCAATCACTGCATTGCTGCTCCTTTGACAGGCGGATGCCCAGCACATGACGCAGCGTGTCTTCCAGATCATGCGCCTGCGTATAGGTGCGCGCGAGACGGGAGGCGATTTTGAGGCAATAAACATTCTCCAAAATCACGCCGAGATAATGGCCGATCCACTGCATATCGCCGCGCGCGAAATAGAAAATCTTTTTCTTCGACGCGTTAGACAGCAGCTTTTTCACATTCGGCGCGTCATAGGCGTCTTTGCCGAACTGTACGATATGTACTTTGGAATCCGGCAGGCCGTCGTAAATCTGCAGCAGGCACAGGCGGTCGCGGCGCACGTTCAGCCCCATGAATTCGCTGTCCATGGACAGCACATCGCCGAAGGTGACATCGGCGGGCAGATCGTTTTTATGCAGCACGTAACGCAGGTCAGACATCTTCGGTCATTCGATCCCAAATCAATTTTCAAACAGGCTTTCGGCGCAAAGCTTGTACAGGCGTGGCAAAACGCCCTTCCGGCGCGGCAAAATTTTTTGTTTGGTGATGTGGCGGGACAGTACCAAGCCCCCGCGTTAGGGTAAAGGGCGCAGAAGCTTTATTTGACGCGCACGGCATAAAACGCAACGGGATTTCAATATTACGCAAATAAAAAGGCCGGCTTTGTGAAACCGGCCTTCGTTTCTGTTGCGTGGCGTTTTATCAGCCGCCGCAACCGCAGGAGCCTTCTTTTTTCTCGTCAGCGGATTTTTGGGTGCCGCAAGAACCGGCTTCCGCTTTTTTGTCTTTTTCCTGACATTCTTCTTTTTTGTTTTCTTCGGTCATTTCAGTCTCCTTCGTTTTGTTGTTAAACATAAGGACTTACACAAATGAACTAGGTCGATCCGCCGCGCAGTCAAGCCCCCTTTTCACGGTGCGGGCTTGGGCGGTACGGGATTGTTTTTAAACGGCTTCAGCGATGCCTTCACAACATCCATGCGCTCGCTGCCCACGGCGCAGATCGTATCGGCGCCGCCGTAATAGACATAAAGATGTTCCTTGTCGATCAGCGCACCGCAGGGAAAGACCACGTTGTTCACATCGCCGCTGATCTCGTAATCCGCCTCCGGCTTCAGCGAAGGCGCTTCGGTTTTGGCGATGATTTTTTTGGGGTCGTTTTTGTCGAGCAGCATCAGGCTGATCGTCCATTTGAAATCGTCGGAAATGCTGGAATAGACCAGCAGCAGCCCCTCTTCCGTTTCCACAGGCGGCGCGCCGGGCTCGATGCCGTGCGCTTCATAGCCGTTGTTCTGCGGGCCGAGCAACTGGTCGTTTTCAATGTCGCGCGATGCCCAGAGTTTTTTCCATTCCTCGGGATCTTCAAAATTCTTCGGCGCAGGAGACATCATCGTGCGCTCCACGCCCGCCTCGTCCTTCCACATGAAATGGATGTTGCCGCCGCTTTCAAACAGCACGCCCGCCTTGCTGCGGCGGTCGGGGCCGATCACGCCGTGCTTTTTGAAACTGCGGAAATCCTTGGTGCTCGCCATGGCGATGCGGATGCCGTCATCGGCATCGGGCTGCGCCAGCCCCTTGGCAATAGAGGTGTAGAGAATGTAATAGGTATCGCCGATTTTGGTGATGCGCGGATCTTCCAGTCCGAATTTGTCAAAGGGCTGGTCTGGCTTCAGGGCTTCGGGATCGACCAGCCGGAACCCCTTGTCCGGCTCCCGCCCTTCCCAGAGGGAGAGATGCGAAGTGTAATTGTCATCGAACTGGTTCACGTCCCCGATTTTCTGATAGCCCTTGGGAACGGAGCGCACCATCATGACAAAACGGCCGTCTTCATGTCGCGCCGCGCCGGGGTTGAAGGTGGCGCCGAGGCTGCCCTCCGGCTTCACAACGATACCGTGGCGTTGCATCAGAATATTCCTTTGCGTCAGTTACAATTCAAGATCACGTTTGTATGACCATGCGTTGTTTTGACGACATTTGCAATGCAGTCTTTTTTGCCTTCCGATGTCTGGATGGTGACTTCATAGGCGCCCTTGGGCAAATCGTACATTTCCTTGGGGATGGTGATTTCCTTCACGTTCATGCCGTATTCGCGCTGCAACAATTCAAGGGTTTCGGCCTTTTGCTTGTCCAGCCGATTGACAGGCCGCTCCGGCATTTCGCCGCAGCCCGTGGTGAGCATGGCAAGCGGCAGCGCGACGGTGGCCAGAAATGCTTTCTTCATATAAAAATCCCTTTCCTTTCAAAGTAATGTATCGCTTTTTCCAAGAGTAAGGTACTATAGCACCACATCTATGCTTATGTCAATTTAAATCACCCCCTGTCCATAACGGATTCGCGCTATAATATGAATGTCATGACAACGCATCCGCATAGCCTGACCGGCCGCCGCATCCTGCTGATCATCTCCGGCGGGATTGCCGCTTACAAAAGCCTCGACCTGATCCGCCGCCTGCGCGAACGCGGCGCGGATGTGCGCTGCATTTTGACGGCGGGCGGCGCGCAGTTCATCACCCCGCTGGCCGTCGGCGCGCTGTCGGAAAACAAAGTTTACAGTGATCTTTTTTCCCTGACCGACGAACAGGAAATGGGGCATATCCGTCTGGCCCGCGATTGCGATCTGGTGCTGGTCGCGCCCGCCACGGCCAATATCATGGCGCGCATGGCACATGGGCTGGCCGATGATCTGGCCGCCACGGTTTTGCTGGCAACGGATAAACCCGTCATGCTGGCCCCTGCCATGAACCCCGTCATGTGGGCGAATACGGCAACGCAGGACAATATCGCGCTGCTGAAAAAACGCGGCGTGCATATTCTTGCCCCCGCTTCGGGCGATATGGCCTGCGGGGAAAACGGCACGGGCCGCCTGCCCGACGTGATGGAGCTTGTGGAAGCCGTTGCGCTTTTTTTTGACGGCGCCGCGCCCCTGCGCGGCCTGAAGGCGCTGGTCACCAGCGGGCCGACGCATGAACCGCTCGACCCTGTACGGTTTCTGGGCAATTTGTCCTCCGGCAAGCAAGGCCATGCCATCGCCGCGGCGCTGGCGCAAGCGGGTGCGGATGTCACGCTTATCAGCGGCCCCGTGCAGGAAGCTCCGCCCGCACGCGTGCGGCTGCACCGCGTGACAACGGCGGAGGAGATGCTGGCCGCCACGCTGAAGGCCCTGCCCGTTGATATCGCGGTTTGCGCCGCCGCCGTTGCCGATTTCCGTCCGGCGGAAGCCGCCGCAGACAAAATCAAGAAATCCGGCAGCGAAGGCATGACGCTGCAACTGGTGCAAAACCCCGATATCCTGCATACGCTGTCGCATAGCAACCAGCGCCCGCAACTGGTCATCGGCTTTGCGGCGGAAACGGATGCGGCGCTCGACAAGGCCCGCGACAAGCTTGCCCGCAAAGGCTGCGACTGGCTTTTGCTCAACGATGTCGGCAACGGCAAGGTTTTCGGCGAGGATCAAAACACCGTCACATTGCTCAAGCGCAATGCAAAGGGCGACGTGACGGCAGAACCATGGCCCGCGATGGACAAACGCGCGCTTGCCTGCCGCCTTGTCGCACAAGTAGCCGAAACGGTTGCCGCCGCGGGTTAAAAAGCTTCAGGCTAGCTGCCGGAAATCCAGCCCTTTTCATGATCCACATAAACGCGGAACCACAGTTCCAGCATCAGCAATGCGAAAACCTGATGCAGATAGAGCACGTCTTCCGTTTTCGCCCGTTGCAGCAATTGCTGCACGGTTTCCCATTTGAACAGGGCGCGGCGTTTCACGCTGGCCTCGGACAGGCAGGTTTCGATCATATCCTTCAGCGGTGCGCTGTTCATGAAAAGCGCCATGGGCAGAGAAGATTCCTTGGCAGAGGCTTCGGGCATGCCGGGGAAGTTTTTCTCCAGATGACGGCGCAGGATCACCTTGTTCTGGCGGTTGTGATATTTCAAATGGTCGGGCGCGCCCAGCAGGAATTCCACCACCTTGTGATCCATAAACGGCGCGCGCGCCTCCACCGATGACAGCATGGTCATTTTATCGAGCTTCATGAGCGTGCTGTCCTGAAGGGCAAAATCCTTTTGCAGCGCCAACATGGAGGAGAGCATCGTCGGCCATTGCCCCCAGTCGCGTTGCAAATCCAGGAAGGTTTCCATGACCGGTTCCAGCGTTTCGCGGTACAGGGCCGCCTTGTCGCGCGCGGAAAAGACCGACAGCAGCGAGGTATAGCGGCGCAGGGGCGAACCGCCGCGCATTTCATCCATAAAGGTCAGCAAACGCTCGCGGCATTGCGAGCCGATCTTGCCGCCCGTATCGAAATGCCTGTCGAGCATATCGAGCGGCGTCACCTTCAGGATCAGGCGATAGAACCAGTGCAGCGCGCGCGGAATTTTATGCGCTTCCAGAAATACGCGGTGCGGCAGGGAGCCGGAAAGCAAATCATCCGCCCCCGCGCCCGACAAGACCGTATCCGTTTCGCGGCGCAGGCTGCGGGCCAGCACATGCTTGACCAGCGCATCCGGCCCCGCCACAGGTTCGTCCAGCGCCCAGACGATTTCGGGCAGCTTTTCCATGTCGGACATATCGCAGATGACTTCATGGTGCGATGTGCCCAGACGCTTGGCAATCGTGCGCGGCACGGCAAGCGCCGTATCATCCCCCGCAAAACCCACGGCAAAGCTGGCCACAGAGCCTTTTTGCTTGAGCATCAGCGCGGCGAGCGCGGTTTCTTCCGTCTTGCCCGTCAAAAACACGCCGGGGTTGACGGCCCCGCTGACGGCGGAATGCACGGCATCTTCCAGCAGCACATCGAACCGCGCCTGAAAATCCGCATCGGTTTTCAGATCGGCATCGGGCGTCATGAAACTTTCCCATTGCCAGTAAGGCTCGATCATCACATGCAGGCCGGGGTTCCAGATCAGCCGGTGGCCTGCGGGCAGTTTGTAAATCCCCTTGAACATGCCGGAAGGCCCCGGGCTGTAGCCCATGGACAAATAGGCATCGATACCGACCAGATCGGGCGTGACCTGCACGGCGGGATGTTCCAGCAGCGCCTTGATCTCCGATGCGAAAACGAAAGAGCCCGATTGCGTGGTGGTGTAATAAAGCGGCTCCACCCCCATGCGGTCGCGAGCGAGGAAGACCAGATCCTTCATGCTGTCATGCACGGCGAAAACGAATTTGCCGCGCAGGTAATTGCAGGCATTCAGCCCGTAGGCCTCGTAAAGATGCAAAACCAGCTCCGCCACGCTGTCGGTAGTGAAGAACATACCCTTGCGTGCCAGTTCCTCGCGCAGTTTTGCGTAATTGCTGATACGGCCCGCGAAAAGCACGGCGATGCTTTCATCCGCGCTATAGGCCGGCTGCACATCCGCGATGGATTTGGTATCGCGCAGCCCCATGAAAACCGGCGCGGCGTGATAATAGCCCTCTCCCTCGCGTCCGCGATGGGCGATTTTGCGCACCATAGCCTGAAGGACGGCAGGTTCCTGCGCTGCGCCAAAATATCCGGCAATGCCAGCCATATCTTACCTTTTGCTCCCCGTTTTGTGGTTGCTCATATGAGCTATCGCTTCACCTCGATACATATAGGCCGTCTTTTTTATCCGCCCACTTCGCGCATGCGGTCTCCTTCAACCGCATCCGCCGCCGGCGGCGTGATCCGTACGACTGTAATCTGATTCCGCTGCTTTTTCAAAATATCAAATCGGAATCCGTGGAAAGTAAAGGACTGCCCCACGCTGGGGATGCGCTGGCTTTCAAACAGGATCAGCCCCGCAATGGTGGCATAGTCATCATCCTGCGGCAGGGCATCCCAGCCAAGATCGCGGACCAGATCGCGGATCGTCACCTTGCCGTCCACCAGATAGCTGCCGTCGGCCTGCGGGCGCACGCCTTCGACGGCGATGTCATGTTCATCGTCAATCTGGCCGACGATTTCCTCCAGAATATCCTCCAGCGTCACCACGCCCATCAGCGCGCCGTATTCATCCACCATGATGGCAAAATGTTCGCGGCGGCGGCGGAATTCCTGCAGCTGGTCGAACAGCGTCGCGGTTTCGGGAATAAACCACGGCTCCATCATCGCGCGGTTCAGGTCCAGCTTCGTCACATCCCCGCCGCAAAGGCGCAGTTCCTGCAACAAAAGTTTCGTATGCACCACGCCGATGATGTTGTCGGGGCTTTCCTTCCACACCGGCAGGCGGGTGAAAGAGCTGTGCATCACGTCATCGACGATTTTTTCAATCGGCTGGTCGGCATTGATCATGCGCACGTTTTTACGGTGCACCATGATCTTTTCCACGTTCACATCGGCAAGATCGAGAATGGAACGCAGCATGGCGCGTTTTTCCTGCCCCTCGCCGCTTTCGTCTTGCGTATTTTCACCCAGCAGGTCAATCGCGCCGCGCAATTCCTCTTCCTGCGCGGCAAAGGTATGCACGGCATCGCCGACACCGAAAAGGCGGAAAAAGGCATTGACCAGACGCGAGATCATGGTCGTCGCAGGCGAAAACACGGCGACGAGCACCGATACCACCGGCGCCACGGCCAGCGCAAAACGGTCGGTATGCAGCAACGCATAGGTTTTCGGCATGACTTCGGAAAAAACAAGCACCAGCAAGGTCACGCCCAGCGTGGCATAGGCGATCCCCGCCTCGCCGAAAAGTTTCATCAGCACCGATGTTGCCAGTGCGGAGGCGAAAATATTCACAAGGTTATTGCCGAGCAGCAACGCGCCGATCAGGTTTTCCTTGTTTTCGCGCAGGCGGTTGACAATCCGCGCGCGGGTGCTGCCGTCGCTTTCCAACCGGTGCATGCGCGCCCGCGATGCTGCGGTCAGCGCCGTTTCCGAACCGGAGAAAAAGGCGGAACACACCAGCAAGACAAAGAACAAAACCAGTTCCGTCATGAAATCGCCGCTTTCGGCCGTCATTGTCATTCTCCCGTCATGGTTTTCAGGAAAGACAGCACCGCTGCCTCATCCGCGTCGCGCGCCACAAAGGCATGGCCGATGCCCTTCATCAAAATCAGCGTCATGTTGCCGTCGCGGCTTTTCTTGTCGCCGCGCATGGCCTCCAGCACATCGGCAGCCGTGACGGCAAAGGGCGGCCGGGTCATCATGCCCGCCGCATCCAGATGCGCCTCGATCCTTCCGGCCGCCGCCGCATCGCACAGCCCCTGCCGCGCCGAAAAAGCCGCCGCCCAGTAAAGGCCGATGCCCACGGCCTCCCCGTGCAGCAGCCGCCCGTCAAACCCGCCCAGTTTTTCCAGCGCATGGGCGAAGGTATGACCAAGGTTCAGCAAGGCCCGGATGTCTTTTTCCTCCCGCTCGTCCTCGGCAACGATCGCCGCCTTGGCCGCGCAGCTGACGGCAATGGCTTCGGCCTGTGCCGCCGCATCACCCGACAGCAGCGCGCGGGCATTTTCTTCCAGCCAGTCAAAAAAAGCCGGTTTATTGATCAATGCGTATTTCAATACCTCCGCATAGCCCGCCTTCATTTCACGTTCGGGCAGGGTTTGCAGCACATCGGTATCGATCAGCACGGCGCGCGGCTGGTAAAACGCGCCGACAAGATTTTTGCCGCGCGGCGTATTGATGGCCGTCTTGCCGCCGACGGCGCTATCCACCTGCGCGAGCAGGGTTGTGGGGATTTGCACAAAGGGAATGCCGCGCATCAATACCGCCGCGGCAAAGCCCGTGATATCGCCGACAACACCGCCGCCCAGCGCGATCAATGCGGCATGGCGGTCCAGCCCGCGCTCCAGCGCGCCGTCTATTATATATTGTAGGTGATGGAAATCCTTCGTGCCCTCGCCCGGCGGCAGCACAATCGGCGCGGTCACGGAAAGCCCCGCAGTTTCCATACTTTTTATCAAAGTGAGCATATGTGGCAAGGCGGCGACGTGTTCATCCGTCACAATGCAAAAGCGTTTCGCCTTTAATGCGCGCGGCAATACCGCGCCCGCTGCGGCCAGCAGGCCGCCTTCGATCAGAATATCGTAAGCGCGGTCACTGTCGGGCAATACGGCAACGCTCTTGCGGGTCATGCTTCATCCTTTTTCCGGTCCGCCGGCGCATCGGGCGCGAGCATGCCCCGCGCCTCCAATTCCTTTTTAATGCGCCGGGCCATGGTTTGCGGCGTTTGTTTGTCCGTCACCAGCACAATATCCGCTTCGGCATAGATTGGATAGCGGGCATCCATCAGCACGCGCAGTTTTTCGGCGCGGTCGGTGTTTTGCAACAGCGGGCGATGGTGCGTGCGCCGGGTGCGCGCGACAAGCGTTTCCAGATCGGCCTTCAGCCAGACGGAGACGGCCTTGTTTTCCCGGATCGCCGCGCGAATATCATCCTGCACAAAGGCGCCGCCGCCAGACGCCAGCACGATGGGCGGGCCGGAGAGCAAACGGAACATCACCCGCTTTTCCCCCTGCCGGAAGGCGGGTTCGCCCAACGTTTCGAAAATTTCGGGGATCGGCATGCCCGCCGCCTTCTCGATTTCGCGGTCGGCGTCCACAAAGGGCAGTTTCAGCAATTTGGCCAATTCGGCCCCGACACGGCTTTTTCCCGCCCCCATCAGGCCGACCAGTACGATCACCGGCATGTTCTTATCGCCATTTTTCTTTGTTATTCCAGTGATTTAATCTGCCCTTTTCCGCCGCCGAAAGCAAGAGGCAGCGGGTTCTTGATCGTTATGAAAAAATATTATTGACTTATGTCCAACCAGCGAGTAAAACTGATCAAGCTTTATGGTATATGCCGTTTTGCCTCTTCAAACAGGCAAAATGGGAAACCGGAAGCGGCAGCGGCCAAATATGTTGAAATAACCTGCGTTATTGAGGCATATTGCAAAGCATGAAAATGCACTGCTGAAAAAAGAAAGGAGTCACAGGGCATGTTTTCAAAACTGATGACCTCTCTCGTTTTTCTCGCACTCATCTTTGCTGTCGGCGGCTTTGCCCTTCTGGCGGTCTGGGATCTTCCTGTTCCTCAGACGACTGTGGAGAAAACCGTTGATACGGAACCGTTCCTGAGCCGGAACATCTGATCGGCAAGCGTTTTCTCCCACACGTTTCCCTTAACGAACGGCATGCCATGACCGCCGAATCATTCCGTAAAGGAAAGGTTCCGGACATGGAAACAGGGTTACCATTGCCTTAAAGGGCTCGGAAAGTGGTCTTTTTGAGCATAATAGGGCGAGCGTGGAGCCGCAGGCGGAACTGTGAAAAAAAACGATATAGTTCCATAAGTTTAAGGCTATTCTTGAATTATGACCTTAAGTTGATGGAATACTAAAAATAAATTTTCACATATTCCCCCTTGCTTTTCCCTTGTGGATACGGCTTTATGTCTTAAAGTTCACTTGTTACGGAGGCGCACAACTCAAATAAGCCAGAATAATCAACGGCAAGAGTTGTGCTCAGAAACTTTACAAAGGAGAAAACACAATGGCTCGTCCAGGTCGTCCAAGAATGCCCAAAGCGCCCCTTCCCGGGAGCGTTGAAGCGTTTCTCGATATGCTTATCGCAGAACGCGGGGCCGCACTGAATACACGTCATGCCTATGAACGTGATCTCGCCGATGTCTGCTCTTTCCTGAAAAAGCAAGGCAAAGACATCGATATCGCGACCACGGCAGATCTCAAAGCTTATCTTGCCGAGCTCGGCGAGCGTGAAAATGCGAAAAGCAAAGGTGGCGGCAAAACCGCCGTACGCACCATTGCCCGCCGCATCTCCGCCCTGCGCCAGTTTTACGGCTTCCTGGTTTCCGAAGGCAAACGTTCGGATGATCCGACGTCCACCATCGAAAGCCCGAAACAAACCCGCACTCTTCCCAAGATCCTGAGCGAAGATGAGGTCACTGTCCTCATCAACTCCGCACAGAAACAAGGCGGCCCGGAAAGCATCCGTCTTGTTGCCCTGCTCGAGATCCTCTATGCGACTGGCCTGCGCGTTTCCGAACTCGTCGGCCTGCCCCTCACCGCCATTGGTCCCGAAAGCCGTTATCTGACGGTTGAAGGCAAAGGTGGCCGCGAGCGCATGGCGCCTCTCTCCGAGCCGGCACAGAAAGCGATGAAGGCCTATCTGGAAGTTCGCACGAAGTTCCTGATGCCCGATCGCGCCGAATCGCAAAGCAAGTGGCTGTTCCCTTCCCGCACGTCGGAAAGCGGCCACCTGACCCGTCAGCGTTTTGCGCAACTGCTGAAAGAGCTGTCCCGTAACGCCGGTCTTGATCCGGAACGCGTCAGCCCGCACGTACTGCGCCACGCTTTCGCAACCCACCTGCTCAAGCACGGTGCGGATCTGCGGTCGGTTCAGAAAATGCTCGGTCACGCTGATATCGCCACCACCCAGATTTACACTCAGGTTGTCGGCGATCAGGTGAAAGAAGCAGCTGAAAAGCACCCGCTTGCTCAAAAAGCGAACGGCTAATACCTGAGCTACATACCGCTGCCTGTTCCGGGGCATGTATGTAAACAAATTGAGAAAGGACGCTTTTTAACGAAAGCGTCCTTTTTCTATGCCCGAAAATGCCACCTGTAAAATATGAAAACTAACTTCAACAGACCCTTGCGCGGGGTTTCCTTGAAAATCAGATGATTTTCTCTATACTGCCGCCTTCATAGGGCGTCTGCTGCGCCACGGAAAACGGGAAAAGAATATGGTCTATCATCTGGAATTCGAAAAACCCATTGTCGAGCTCGAAACCAAAATTGCCGAGCTGCAAAACATGGATAACAACGTCGATCTGCAGGATGAGATCACCCGCATGCAGGAAAAGGCGGAGCGCATCCTGATCCAGACCTATTCCAAGCTCTCCGCCGACCAGAAGGTGCAGGTGGCGCGCCACCCGAACCGTCCGCATTTTCTGGACTATGCCCGCCGCCTGATTCAGGACTTCACCCCCCTTGCCGGTGACCGTTATTTCGGCGAGGACGCGGCGCTGCTGGGCGGCCTTGGCCGTTTTCGCGGCCAGTCCTGCGTCGTTATGGGGCAGGAAAAAGGTTTCGATACCCAAAGCCGCATTCACCACAACTTCGGCATGACCAAGCCCGAAGGCTATCGCAAGGCGCAACGCCTGATGGCCATGGCGCATCAGTTCAAACTGCCGATCATCACGCTGGTCGATACCGCCGGCCCCTTCCCCGGCATTGAAGCGGAAGAGCGCGGCCAGTCCGAAGCGATTGCAAAATCCATTGAATCCTGCCTGCGCGCCGAAGTGCCGATCGTTTCCACCATCATCGGCGAAGGCGGCTCCGGCGGGGCGATTGCCATTGCTACGGCCGACCGCGTGCAAATGCTGGAACATTCCATTTACAGCGTGATTTCGCCGGAGGGTTGCGCCTCCATTCTCTGGCGCTCCGCCGAATTTTCCAAGGATGCCGCGCGCGCGCTGAAACTGACGGCGCAGGATCTCAAGCAGCTCGGCATCATCGATACGATCATCGAGGAACCCATGGGCGGCGCCCACCGCGAGCCGGAGCGCATGATCGACGTGGTCGGCGATTATATCGAGAAAGCGCTGAACGAACTGCGCCCGCTGGACGGCGCGACGCTCAAAACCCGCCGTCACCAGAAATTCCTCGAAATGGGGCACAATATCTAAAACCGTTGCCGTGCCGCGCGCGCTTGCCGTGTATTCTTGCCGTGCGCGCCCTTAGCCGTGCGCCTTGTGCAGGATCATGCGGATCGGTTCTCCCAGACGATAGACCATCGGCTGCGTATGCATCGCCCAGTCCAGGAAGGTGGCGGTAAAGGGTGCCTTTGCCCGCGCCTCGGCCAGATAGCGGTGATACCCGCCCGCCGCATAGGGGTTGGGCATCAGATACGGCACGATGAAAATCGCAAAACCGAAAAGTCCGATCATGATCCCCTGCACCACAGGCCGTATCCAGCCGATGTATTTTTGCGGCAGGCGGTGGTCGCGCATCGCACGGGCCAGCACCAGCCGCGTCATCACGTTCCAGCCGCGAAACAGCGTCAAAATCACAACCGTCAGCGAAATCACCATGGAGATAGCGGGAATATACACGGCGCGGGCGTAATCCTTGCCCTGTTCGGCCAGCTCCCGCCCGTTGGCATATAATTCTTTTTCGCCTTCAATATCGCCGATCAGCTTGTCGAGCGCCTTGGCGTATTGCGGAATGATCATTTTCCTAAAGAATTCATCCCGCGACATCAGCATGTCTTCCAGCTTCGGGAAGGGCGGCAGGCCCGTCGCCTGCAAAAACTCTTCCACGCCCAGCCCGGGGGCCAGCTTGTCGCCGAACTTCGCGCGCCACTGGCGCAGGGCCTCCATGCGGCTGAAATTCTCCACCATGCGCTTGAAACTGTCTCGGTCGTAAATCCAGTTGGCGGGCAACATGAAATTCGGCTCGTTCAGCTCGGCGCGGACTTTATCCTCGATCTTCTCGCGCAGCTTGACCTGCGTCGGGAAGGCGTTCAGGAATCCCTCCCGCGTGGTGATATCGGGGGTATAGCCGCCCGTTGCCTCGATAAATTCCGCTTCCGCCCGCGATTGCGCCTCGCGCATCAGCTTGTTGTTGATCTGCGTTTCGGGGCAAACGCGGTAACGGCAGAAAATATCCAGCGGGCGTTTATAGGGGGCCAGCTTGCGCGCGATATCGACGGCCCCCATGCTCAGCGCCGTTTTGTACTCGCGCACGGCGGCGCGGTACTGGCGGAAACCGGAGTCAATCTCCCGGTCGATCTCGCTCGCGGCGCGTTCGGATTCACGGCCCAGCTTGTCCTCGCTCACCGCCGCCTTGAAAAGGTTGGAAGCGTTTTCATACGGCTTGTAATATTTTTCCATGAACTGGGCGATGAACCGTTCGCGCTCGTCCTTCACGCGGGCGACGTATTCGTTATACATCGCCTTGGGCGGGAACCACAGCCCGCGGGAGGCGACGCTATGCACCATTTTCTCGCGGTTGTTCTCCATATCCTGCCGGATGCCGTCGGGGCTGAGCATCCAGATACTGCCCAGGATGATGCGGGCGGATTTGACGCTGTCCTGCTCTTTTTCCGCATCGCAAAGCTCCAGATCATCCAGGTTGATCGTGCAATCCTCCAGCACCGCGCGCAGCATCAGCACATAGCGCGCATTCACGCGCTGCTCCCACGTCGTGCGCTCGATCAGCGCCTGTTCGATCAGCATTTTCTGCCCCAGAAACATGGCGGGCCAGATGATCATGCACAAACTGACGATGGTGATAAAGGCATTCCGCCCCTTGCCCACCAGAAGGCCATAGGCAAAGCCCAGCATGGGCAGCGCCGCGATCATGAAATCCTCGGTCGAGGGCGAGATGGGAAACATCCAGTCGCTGTCTTGCATGCCGACCGTCAAATGCAGGAAAATCAGCAGCTGCGGCACCATCGCCAGCAGGGCAACGCCGATATAGAACAGCCGCAGTTTCAGCGTGTTGATATGAAACCCCGTGCGCGCGTAAAGGCCCAGCACCAGCAGCAAACAGCCGCAGGCGGAAACCGCGCGGCCGAAAATCTGCAAATGGTCGATATCGGCAGGGTCGGAGCGCACGCTGCCCGCGATTTCGAGCAGCGACATGTTGAATTCGATTTCCGCGATCAGGTAGAGCAGACTGCCGATCAGCAACAGCCAGTCCGCCCAGCGCGGGTTGCCCTTTGTACTCTTCCGTGTCCAGATGGACGGCTTGCCCGAACCGGTGCGCGCATGCACCAGTTTCTCTTCGAAAAGAGAGGCTGGCGGTTCGGTGGAAAGATTGTCTAAAGGCTTGTCTTCCATGCCTTTATTCTAACATGACCACCGTACAGCAAATAGTTAATAGAATCCCCGTCTCAGGCAGAAATTTTATGCGAAAGATCCGCCGCCAAAGCCGCCATGCGCCCGCTGCGCAGGCCCGTTTTCAGGCGCCGCTGGATCTGGCTGACCTGCTGGCTGGTTTTGGCCGCTGTTCTGTAATATTCCATGAGGAAAACCCGCAAGGCGGCGGTAAAGGAAGCTCCCTCGTCCTTCAGGTCATGCACGGCCCCGCAAAGGTCGTGGATGGAGCAATCCTCCAGCAGGGCAATCTCGTTCAGGGCGTCCCACATTTCGGGCTCCAGCCGCACACTGGTGCGGCGGTCGTGGATACGCACGTTCTTGCTGATCAAAGCGCCCTGCAACAGAGGCTTTTTCTCCCTGCCGGCCGCGGTTTCACCGGCTAAGGCTTCATGCTGCGGATGATATAAATCGGACATCTTTCCCCCCGAAAGCTGTGATAAATGAACAGACTGAAAAATTGCTGCGGCACATGGCCGTGACCATGCATACAGCTTAGCTCCCCCTTTGATAATTACAACTATAAATTGAATTAGTTAAAATTTTACAACAATTGAGTGTATTCAAAATACCGTTGTATGGAAAAATTTCGTCCCGTTCCGCCGAAAACGCGGCCGATCAAGCCCCTGCCGTTCGGGCCTGCATGCCATGGCACCCGCCGATTTTTTATCGCGGGATGCGCCGCGCCCCTGCCCTTGCGCCCCGCTTTTGGGCCGATTCTGTGAATAAAAGCGGCGTGGCCGCGTATGCAGGGCCGATCCCCGCAAAAAATCCATTGATTCCAGTATGAAAATGGGGAAATCCCCTGCGGATTGCTTGTTTTAAGGCCAAAGGAGGCTCATAATTTTAAGTATGTGGAATTTCAAAGGACGGTCATTTCTGGGTGGATTGAACGACAAACGGGATACGGCACCCGTTGTGCGTCGCAATTGCGATGCGCCCGGATGCGAGGGCCTTGGCGATTACCGCGCCCCCAAATCCCGTTATGACTTGCGCGATTATTACTGGTTCTGCCTCGACCACGTGCGCGAATACAACAACAACTGGGATTTTTTCAAGGGCATGACGCCCGGCGAGATCGAACAGCACATGCGCCGCAACATCGTCGGCGACCGCCCGACCTGGCGCAGTACGGAAGCCGGCGTGAACGAGGCGCGCATGAAACAGGATATCTATAACCATTTCATGCGCGGCGATACGGCCTTTGGCGATTTTGACGGCAGCGGGCAGGCGGAAAAGGACCGGGCGGAGGCGCATTTCTCCGCACAGGCCATGCCCCATCCGACCCTTGAAGCCCTGGAGGTTTTCGGCATGAAACCGCCCGTGACGTGGGAGGATATCCGCGCCAAATACAAAATCCTTGCGAAAAAATATCATCCTGATACCAACAGGGACACGGGCGCGGAAGAAGCCCTGAAAAAAATCAACCTTGCCTACAGCATCCTCAAACTCTCCTACCAAACCTACAGCCAACTTGACGAAAGATAGACATATGCCCGCCAAAGCCGATAAGACGCTGCCCGATATCATGGTCTCCGTACGCCAGTTGTTCGGCATCGATTCAGACCAGCAGGTCCCCGCCTTTTCCCAGCGCACCGACAAGGTGCCGGAACTGGACGAGGCATATATCTTTGACAAGAACACAACGCTCGCCATTCTCGCCGGTTTTGCGCATAACAAACGCGTCATGGTGCAGGGCTATCACGGCACGGGGAAATCGACGCATATCGAACAGGTCGCGGCGCGGCTCAACTGGCCTTGCGTGCGCGTGAACCTCGACAGCCACGTCAGCCGCATCGACCTGATCGGCAAGGACGTCATCACGCTCAAAGACGGCAAGCAGGTGACGGAGTTCAAGGAAGGCATCCTGCCCTGGGCGCTCAAAAACCCCGTCGCCATCGTCTTTGACGAATACGATGCGGGCCGCCCCGATGTGATGTTCGTCATCCAGCGTATTCTGGAGGCGGAGGGCAAGCTCACCTTGCTCGACCAGAACGAAGTCATCAAGCCGCATCCCGCCTTCCGCATTTTCGCCACCGCCAATACCATCGGCCTTGGCGATACGACGGGGCTTTACCACGGCACGCAGCAGATCAACCAGGGCCAGATGGACCGCTGGAACATCGTCGCCGCGCTGAACTATCTGCCGCCGGAGCAGGAAATCGACATCGTTCTCGCCCGCTGCCCCGCCTACCGCACGGACGAGGGCAAAAAAACCGTGGCCGCCATGGTGCGCATGGCGGGGCTGACGCGCAAGGGGTTCATGAACGGCGATCTTTCCACCGTCATGTCGCCGCGCACCGTCATCAACTGGGCGGAAAACGCGCAGATTGTGGAAGACATCGATTTCGCCTTTACGCTGACCTTCCTGAACAAATGCGACGAGCTGGAACGCGCCATCGTATCCGAATACTACCAGCGCTGTTTTGACCGCACATTAATCAAGCCCGAAGCCTGAGAAGGCTGCGCGGAAGGCTGCCCGCCGGCGGCCGCCCACGGAATGACACGCATATGACAGACCAGAACGACCCCGTAGAAAACTTCAAGCACGCGACGCAATCCACCGCGCGCGCCTTGTCGGGGCGCGAGGATCTGGATGTCAGCTTCAGCGGCCATGTGGCGGAGATGGGCGACAATGCCATCCGCCTGCCCGCCCTGCCCCGCACGATTTCCGAAGCGGATGCGCAATATATCCGCGGCACGGCCGATACCTTTGCCCTGCGCCTGCATTATCACGACGATGCCCTGCACCGCAAAATGCAGCCGCAGGATCCCAAAGCCGCCGCCGTCTATAACGCGCTGGAAGAGGCGCGGATCGAGGCCGTGGGCACGGCGGATTATCCCGGCGTGGCCGCCAATATCGCCGCGACGCTGGCGCGCGATGCCAAAAAACTGCGGCTCGACAGCGTCAAGGGGATGGAAGACGCGCCGCTCGCGGAAGCCTTGCGCCATCTTTCCCGCGCGCATTTCACGGGGCGCGAGATTCCGAAGGAAGCCGGCAAGACCGTCCGCGTCTGGCATGACTGGATTACGGACAAGCTGGGCGATGACGCGCTCGACCAGCTGAAAAAGGCACTGACGGATCAGGAAGCCTTCGCCCGCCTGTCGCACCGGATGATCGCGCAAATGGATATGCCCGTGCAGCCGTCGGAAGAACCGCCCGCCCCCGCCGAGGACGACGCGGAAAGCGATAACGACAAAAAGGCCGAAGGCGCGGATTCCAGCGCCGATGACGGCGGCAGCAGCGCCCCGCCGCCCAGCGGCATGATGGAAGACGGCAGCGCCGATACGGACGGCGAGGATGAAGACGCCATGGCGGGGCACGAATTGCAGGACCCCGGCGACGAAGGCGCGGCAGAGAGCGAGGAAAGCCGCCGCAACGCCCCGCCCGACCACGGCGCGGAGAACCTGCACGGCGAATACAAGGTCTATACGGCGCAATTCGACGAAGTCGTCATGGCCAAAGACCTTTGCGATGCGGAAGAATTGCAAAAACTGCGCAAGATGCTGGACAAACAGCTCACGCAGTTGCACGGCGTCATCACGCGCCTTGCCAACCGCTTGCAGCGCAAATTGATGGCGCAGCAAACCCGCTCCTGGCAGTTTGATCTGGAGGAAGGGATTCTCGACAGCGCGCGGCTTTCCCGCGTGGTCGTCAATCCGCTGTTCCCCGTCAGCTATAAACAAGAAAGCGAAACCAAGTTCCGCGATACGGTCGTCACGCTGCTCATCGACAATTCCGGCTCCATGCGCGGCCGCCCCATCACGATTGCCGCCATGTCCACCGATATTCTGGCCCGCACGCTGGAGCGCTGCGGCGTGAAGGTCGAGATTCTCGGTTTCACCACCCGCGCATGGAAAGGCGGCTCCGCGCGCGAACGCTGGCTGGCGGACGGCAAGCCGCCGCATCCCGGCCGCCTCAACGACCTGCGCCATATTGTTTACAAGGCTGCCGACAGTCCGTGGCGGCATTGCCGCGCGAACCTCGGCCTTATGCTGCGCGAAGGCTTGCTGAAGGAAAACATCGATGGCGAGGCGCTGATCTGGGCTTACGAGCGCCTGCGCGTCCGCCCCGAGCAGCGCAAGATTTTGATGGTGATTTCCGACGGCGCGCCGGTGGATGATTCCACCCTTTCCGCCAATCAGGGCAATTATCTGGAAGAACACCTGCGCCGCGTGATCCATTACATCGAAACCCGCACGCCCGTGCAATTGCTCGCCATCGGCATCGGCCACGATGTCACCCGCTATTACCAACGGGCCGTAACGCTGGTGGATGCGGAGGAGCTCGGCGGCGCCATCACCGAAAAACTTGCCGAGCTTTTCGACGAACATCCTGCCGGTATCCGCAAACGCAGGACGCGCTGATGCGACGGTTTTATGCCCTGCTGATATTGCTGTTGCTCTCCCACCCCTTCGGCGCGCAGGCAGGCATTGACGATATGGGCGCAAAGGGCTATCGCCTTCTCAAAAACAGATCGATTTATGACGGCGGAACAGACCGCACGTATCACCTGCTGTTTTACACGCGGTCGGCCAGCAATACGAACGGCAAATTCCTGCTGGTGGATGCGGATTTGAACATTCTGGCCGAAACGCCCTCTGCCTATAATCTTCACACCTTTTGCCCGCATATGAATGCTTGCTATTTCATGTCCTACGCATTCGGATTCCTGGCAAAACACGTCTGGCAACTGGATATAAATACGCCCGTCGAAAATGCGCGACTGATCGATTTATACGGCGCCGGCCTCGACAACAAACAGGCGGAAGAAGACCTTCTGCGGAAATTCCTGCAAAACCGCACCGCGCGGGAATTTGCTATATCCGCTCCATCCGGGAAATTTACCCGCGCAGGCAGCTACGGCGGCATTCAAAACGCCCCGTCATGGATGCGCTATATCAGCCCCTTCCTGCTGATCAGCGCGCCGTTTCTGGCTGTCTTTATTCTTTTCCTGTTCCTGCGGCACACCACCGTCAAATGGGTCAACCGCCGCCCCGAACCCGACAATCGTTTTAAAACGACCCTCCGGCGCGCACAAATGCTCCTGAGTCTTGTGACGGTTTGCTGCGGGCTGGCGCTTTGCATCGGCGTCGCCATGGAAGCCCCCGGCGGATACGCCTTTTTGTTACTGGCCTATTTTCTGGTACACGGCTTTTCTTTCAAAAAGAAAACGGACGGAAAAAACGCGGCAGCACCGCCGAAAAAAACCGCTGTCTGAAGCCGTTTTTCACCCATTTTTCCGGTTTATTCCCCCCACCGCTTGCGCTAAAATTCAGGCCTTACTGAAAAGGCGGAAAAAATGTCGGATCAAAACAACAAAGTATACAAACCCAAACCCGTCAGCGGCTTTCCCGAATGGCTGCCGGAATACCGCGCCGTGGAGCTGCAATGGCTGGATACCATCCGCCGCGTGTTTGAAAGCTACGGGTTTTGCAATATCGAAACGCCCTCGGTAGAGGAAATCGACGCGCTGAACGCCAAGGCGGGGGAGACGGAAAAGGAAATCTATACCCTTACCCGCCTGCAAGCCGACGAAGGCGACAGCAAGGAAGCGCGTCTTGCCCTGCACTTTGACCTGACCGTGCCGATGGCGCGCTATGTCGCGCAGCATTTCGGCCAGCTGGTTTTCCCCTTCAAACGCTACCAGATGCAAAAATCCTGGCGCGGGGAGCGTCCGCAAAAAGGCCGTTACCGCGAATTCTATCAATGCGACATCGATGTCGTGAACATCGACGATCTGCCGCTGCATTTCGATGCCGAGCTGCCCGCCGTTTTGTTCGAAGCCTATCAGGCGCTGGATATCCCGCCCGTGGAACTGCATATCAGTAACCGCAAAATGCTGGTCGGCTATTTGCAGGCACTGGGCGTGCGGGATCCCGCCGTCGTCACCCGCACGCTGGACAAGCTGGATAAAATCGGCGCGGAAGGCGTTTTGAAAACCCTGCAAGCCGACGGCATTTCCGGCGAGGTGGCGCAAAAGGCGCTCGCCTTCGTCGAAATCAAAACGCCCGACAGCAGCTTTGCCGACCGCGTGCGCGCGCTGGGCGTGTCGAATGATTTGATGCAGCAAGGGATCGAGGAACTGACCTTCGTCACCGACAACCTGAAACACCTGCACGGCAACGGCATGGTGGCGAACCTCGGCATCATCCGCGGGCTGGATTATTACACCGGTACGGTGGTGGAAGCGCGTTTCAAGGACAGCGCCGCGCATTGGCCCAAAGGCACGCCGTCTCTGTCCATCGGCGGCGGCGGCCGGTATGACGATCTGGCCGGTTCCTTCATCAACCAAAAACTGCCGGGCATCGGCGTTTCCATCGGCCTGACCCGCCTGTTCGGCCTTTTGATGGATCAGGGGCAAATCCGCCCCGGCGCGAAATCCCCCGCCGATATTCTGGTCGTGCTGCCGGAGGAAGAGCGCCGCGCCGAAGCCGCCGAAACGGCCCGCATCCTGCGCAGGCGCGGATTCAAGGTCGAAATGTACCACCGCGCCGCCAAGGTCAAAAACCAGCTGACCTATGCCGAGAAAAAGGGAATCACCCACGTGTGGTTCCCGCCCTTCAAGGACGGCAAGCCGCATGAAATTAAAAATATGGTAAACGGCACGCAGGTAGAGGCCGATCCGCAGCAATGGCAACCCGATGCCGCGGCGGCGAAAAAGGCAGCGGCGGCGGGCGGCGCGATTTGATCCCCGCCCCCGTTGCGTGATATAATGGTTTGTTCCGCCGCAGGTGCGGACAGGTTTTTCGAGGTGAAGGGGTTTGACAGATATGCGCTTTCAAAAACAGTACTTCTGGGCCGGTCTTTTTGCTGCGGTCCTGATGGCGGCTCCTGTTTCCGCAGCTTTTGCCAGCTATACCTATCTGCATAACGAAGGCGAATACAGTATCGAGCTGCCCGATGCCCCTGTCGGCAAAACCATCTGGGCCGACCAGAACGAACCCATTCCCTATCTGGAAGATCCCGGCAAATTCGGCTCCATCGGCGAAATCGCCACCATGCGCCGCACCGACCCCGATACGGGCGATTATTTCGACGTCGAAATCACCTTCCTGAAGGCCGACCGTCCCTTCCTGCTCGGCCTGACCGAAGAAAAAATTATGGGTTTTTTGAAAGAAGCGCTGAAAGAAACCAAACTGGAAGCGATGAAAACCACCTATTCCGCCGGTTCCGATACGCTGAAATGGGGCACCATGTCCGGCTTTTCGGTCGATAACAAAAACACGCTGCTTTACAACACGGCGCATTTCCTGTCGGGTTTTGAAACGATTACCGTGATCAAAATCAAATATACGGCGGAAAACAAAGCCTATACGGCGATGTACAAGGACATGCAAAGCTCGATCAAATTCACGGGCAAATAAAAAAACTGTCCTCAGGCACTTGTAAAGGCCTTTACCCGCTCTACCATTGAAAAGAAGCCGTTACGGCGGTTGGGGCTGAGATGCTGGTCCAGCCCGAGGCGGGAAAATTCCGCCGCCACATCCGTTTGCCGGATTTCTTCCGCCGTTTTGCCGACAAAAACGGCGCACAATACGGCGATCAGCCCGCGCACGATCTGCGCGTCGCTGTCGGCCAGCAGGGTCAGGCGCCCCTGTGCGTCCCAGCCCGGCACCATCCAGACCTGGCTCATGCAACCGCGTACCTTGCTGGCATCGGTTTTGAGCACCTCGGGCATGGCGGGCAGCGTCGCACCGAGATCGATGAGATATTTGTAGCGGTCTTCCCAGTCTTCCATCAGGGAAAAGTTATCCACAAGCTCTTTTATATTCATATTCACGGATGATTCCTCTCAATCCTCACTGTGCCATAAAATAATCGTAAATGTGATCAAAACCTATAGTTGGCAACAGGCTTAACCTGTTCTATTCTAAGGGGTATAAGAAATAAACGTCAGCTGCCGACGAAAAAGAAGGGAAACAGAGTAATGAGCAAGACCGGTTCGGGGGATTCCAAAAACACGCTGTATTGTTCTTTCTGCGGAAAGAGCCAGCATGAGGTCAGAAAACTGATCGCCGGCCCCAATGTGTTTATTTGCAACGAATGCGTCGAACTCTGCATGGATATCATCCAGGAAGAGGATAAAACGCAGCTCGTCAAGTCCGGCAAGGGCATTCCGACCCCGAAAGAGATCAAGCGCGTCCTTGACGATTACGTTATCGGTCAGGACCGCGCGAAACGCGTGCTCTCGGTCGCCGTGCATAACCACTACAAGCGTATCGACGAAGGCCTGATGAAAGGCAGCGACATCGAGCTTGCCAAGTCCAACATCCTGCTGATCGGCCCGACCGGTTCGGGTAAAACGCTGCTGGCGCAAACGCTGGCGCGTATCATCGACGTGCCCTTCACCATGACGGATGCCACGACGCTGACCGAAGCCGGTTACGTCGGCGAGGACGTTGAAAACATCGTGCTGAAGCTTTTGCAAAACTGCGATTACAACATCGAGCGTGCGCAGCGCGGTATTGTGTACATCGACGAGGTGGACAAGATCAGCCGCAAGTCGGACAATCCCTCCATCACCCGCGACGTGTCGGGCGAAGGCGTGCAGCAGGCATTGCTGAAGCTGATGGAAGGCACCGTCGCCTCCGTGCCGCCGCAGGGCGGCCGCAAGCATCCGCAGCAGGAATTCCTGCAAGTGGATACGACAAACATTCTGTTCATCTGCGGCGGGGCCTTTGCAGGGATCGACAAGATCATTTCCAACCGCGGCAAGAAAACCTCCATCGGTTTCGGTGCGGAAGTCACCGGCCCGGACGAGCGCCGCATGGGCGAAATCCTGCGCGACATCCAGACGGAAGACCTGCTGAAATTCGGCCTGATCCCCGAATTCGTCGGCCGCCTGCCCGTTCTGGCGACGCTGGACGATCTGGACGAAAAAACCCTTGTCTCCATTCTGACGGAGCCGAAAAACGCGCTGACCAAGCAATATGCGCGCCTGTTCGAAATCGAGGGCGTGAAGCTCACCTTCCAGGAAGATGCGCTGTATGAAATCGCCCGCCGCGCCATCGAGCGCAATACGGGTGCGCGCGGTCTGCGTTCCATCATGGAAAATCTTTTGCTGGAAACCATGTTCGAACTGCCGGGCATGGAAGGCGCGGAAGAAGTCGTCGTGAAAGCGGAAAACGTGATCAACAACACGCCGCCGATGATCATTCTCGACAAAAAGAAAACCAAAGACAGCAAAAAGAAAAAAGACGACGAAAAAGAAGACAACGGCGACGATGCCGCCGCCGCTTCCTAACCGTCTGTCCTGAACCGATAAAAAAACCGCCCGCATGCCGGGCGGCTTTTTTATGCGCGATACACGCAAAGATCAGGGAAAGACGAGCAGCACGGGCGCATCGTTTTCCAAACGCAAAGCCCCGTGCCCCTTGTTGGAAATCCCCCGCCCCGAAAGCGGCGCGAGTGTCAAATTCCGCGCGGGATAGGCCACCGCGCCCGACAGGCTGACCGTCGCAGGCGCAAGGCAGAGAAGGGAAAAGTTTTTCTCCAGCACCAGATCATGCGCGCCTGCGGGCAGAATCACGGCGCCTTCGTTGCCGAGCGGATCATAAAGCATGATGCGGCGCGTGTCCGCCCGCTGTGCCATTTCCGCCTGCAAGGTCCCCAGCACGGCCAGCGCATGGTCGAACCGCCCGCCCCAGAAGCCCGCCAGATGCAGCACGCGCCACGACCAGTGGCGGATCAGTTCCAGCGCGAAGGCCAGATCGGTTTTGTTTTGGTCATCCTTGAAAAACGCGGGAATATCTTGCGGCCTTGCGCCTGAATCGCCGTCGCCCACCCAGCCGAGCGCATCGGGCGCGGCGGCAATGCCGCCGTCCACGGCGATTTTGGGCAATGCGGCAATCCCAGGCGGCAGCGCGGCAACGGCAAAAGGCACGGCGCCCACCAGCAACAGCTCCGTCGCTTGCGGATCGGCCATCATGCCTGTTTTTTGCCGGCGGCAATCGCGGCAACAATCATCTCGGCACATGTCCACAAGGCCGCGCCCAGTTCCTCGCTCGCGCCCTCGTCCTGAAAAATGCGTTCCTGCGCAACCTCTGCCGCGTTCAATCCCACGCGGTACGTCACGGCGCAGCCGTTATATACGCCGACATATTCCGTCGTTGTCTGGCTGCACAGGGCCGGACGCGTATAATAGGGCAGCAAGGCACGCACCGCCGCAACGCGCCCCATGGCGGCCGCGGCGATCAGTGGCGTCCATCCCGCGCCGTTGGGGCGATCGACAATCAGCCCCTTGGCCGTGGCGCGTTGCAGCCACATATCCATTTCATCATCCAAAAGCCATTTCGCCATATATTGCGCGAGCGTCGATTGATGCGATCCCGACAGATCATTCAATCCCTTCGATCCCGTCCCCGCCAGCGCCTGTTGCAGCCAGTGCAGCGTCAGCAGCCGCCCCGTCACGGGCGCATTGTCGCGCGCGGCGTGGTTGAAGGGCGTTTCGCCCGCCGCATCGGGCGCATGCGGATCGGCGCCCGCCTCCAGCGCGGCCTGCACGGCGGCGGCCACATCCATGCCTTTGCATTCATCGGCGACAAGGTTGAAAAGTTCGGCGGTTGCGTCGTTCACATGCCCACTCCCGCTGCCATATCATGCAGCACCTGCGGCGATGCCGTCACCACATGCGAGAATGACGGCGCGCCCATCACGATGATCGCGGCGGAGCGGTGCCCGCGCAGATCCCCGCCCGCCGCCATGCCTGCCTTCAGCGCCGCAAACAGGCGGCGCGGCAAAAGCTGCTGGCGATCGGCCAGATAGGCTTTTTCCATCTCCGTTAAAACTTTTTCCGCCGTCAGCATATTGCCCGCGACCACATATTGATCGCGCCCGATATGCCCCGCCCAGCGCAGGCATTGTTCGCCCGTAAATCCCCAGATGTCGCCATCCAGCGGCGCAAGCAGGATTTGCCGGAGCCCCAGCTGCGTATCGCGCGTTTTCAATTGCCGCAAAATCTCCGCTCCCGGCAGGCCCTGCGCCATCATTTCCAGCGCGGCCTCGCCCGTGGGACGGTTGCCCTTGGCCTGTACGGAAACAATGCCGACACCCTCGCGCATGTAAAGGCTGCCGCCGGCGCAGTCTTCCGACCCGCTGGCAATCGCCGCGCCGATCTGGCGCGTGTACGGATTGCGGACAAGCAAGGTCAGCGTCATCGGCCGCCCCTTCGGGTTAGACGTTCAGCAGTAGGTTTTCACGCTCCCAGGACGAAATCACGGCGTTATAGGCCTTGAACTCGGTTTCCTTGATGCCGATCAGCGCGCGGCAGAAACGCGGGCCCAGCAGATCCTGCAACGGTTTGCAGGCCTTGAATTTCTTCAGGGCGTCAAACTGGTGCGTCGGCAGGGAATGACCTTTTTTATAGGCGCTGCCCTTGATCTGCTCGGTCGGCTCGATTCCCTCGATCATGCCCAGAAGGCCGCAGGCCAGCGTGGCGGAGATCGAAAGATAGGGGTTGCCGTCCGCGCCCGGCAGGCGGTTTTCCACGCGGCGGGCATCGGGTTTCGATACCGGCACGCGCAGGCCGGCGGTGCGATTGTCCAGCCCCCATTCGACGTTGATGGGGCTGTCCGTCTGCTTGTGGCCGAAACGGCGGTAGGAGTTGACGTTCGGCGCGAAAAGCGGAAAAGCGCTGGGCAGGTAGCGTTGCAAGCCGCCGATGTAATGGCGGAACAGTTCCGTATCCGTGCCGTCTTCGTTGGAGAAAATATTCACGCCCGTTTTCATGTCCACCACGCTTTGGTGAATGTGCATGGCGCTGCCCGGCTCCGTCTGCATCGGCTGCGCCATAAAGGTCGCATAAACGCCGTGGCGCATCGCCACTTCGCGCGCCGTGCGTTTGAACAGGAAGGCCTGGTCGGCCAGTTCCAGCGGATCGCCGTGGTTGAAGTTGACCTCCATCTGCGCCGCGCCGTCCTCATGGCTCAGCGTATCGATATCCACGTTCTGCGCATCGCAGTAATCGTAAATATCTTCAAAAATAGGATCGAATTCGTTGACCGCGTCGATACCATAGGCCTGACGCCCGCCCTCGCGGCGGCCGGAGCGGCCCACGGGCGGCAACAGCGGAATATCGGGATCGGTATTGACAGCGACGAGATAGAACTCCAGCTCCGGCGCCACAATCGGCGACCAGCCGCGGTCGTTATATTCCTTGATGATGCGCTTCAGCAACTGGCGGGAAGACAGCGGCACGGGCGTATCGTCGCCGTAGAAAGCGTCGCAGATGATCTGTGCCGTCGGTTCCTGATACCACGGCACCAGACGCACCGAAGCCTCGTCCGGCTTCATATACACATCGCCCATGGTGGGGCCGATGTATTCGCCCTCCGGATAATCCCCCGTGACGGTCAGGATGAAAATGGATTCAGGAATGGGCATGCCGCGTTCGCGCAAAATCCGCAACAGCTTTTCAGCCGGAATGATCTTGCCCCGCGCGATGCCGGACATATCCGGTATCAGGCATTCCACTTCCGTTATTTCATGTTCTCGGATAAACTGCTCCAGCTTGTCCATGACAGCCCCTTTAAAATAGTAAGTCTCCTTCAAGATCAGGATGCCTATTCACAAAGATGCCCAGGAAATATGAAAACGTGAAGGAGTACCGTGACCCCTGGTATGCTTTGACAGCCAACAGGCTGCTTGTGACTCTAGGCGGGCTGCAGGAGGAGGTCAACTGCGATGTTTGCGTGATTGGCGCAGGTTTTACGGGAATTTCCGCCGCACTGGAACTGGCGCAAAAAGGGTTCAAGGTTATTCTTCTGGAAAAAGATACCGTCGCGGGCAATGCCTCCGGCCGCAACGGCGGGCATATCCAGCGCGGCTTCAGCCAGTCGCCGGGCTGGATGATTGAACGATATGGTCTGGACACCGCGCGCTTCATGAACAACGTCGCACTGGAAGGCCTCGGCCTGATGCTGGAGCGCATCGCCGGACATGACATCCAGTGCGATCTCAAATTCGGCCACCTCACCGCCGCCATGACCCCCAGACACAAAACCGAATTGCAACAAGACATCCGCGACTGGCAGCGCCTCGGCCAGCATGATCTGGAATGGTGGGAGGAGCGGCAAACCCGCGATACCGTTTTCACCAACGATTACATCGGCGGGCTGTTCGACCCCAAGGGCGGGCATTTCCATCCGCTGAACTATGCGCTGGGCGTGGCCCATGCCTTCCAGAAGGCCGGCGGGCTGATTTACGAACATACCCCCGCCCTCGACATCATCCCCGGCGCGACGAACAAGGTGCAAACGCCGCAGGGCGCGGTGAACGCGACTTTCGTCATCGTGGCGGGCGCGACGGGCATGAAGGGCATGCCGCAAATCCGTAGAGCGTCCCTGCAGGTCACGGCGCATATGATTGCGACGGAACCGCTGGGCGAAAAACGCGCGCGGCAGATCATGGCGCGCGATATTGCCGTGGCCGATGCGCGCTTCATTATGAACTATTACAGATTTTCAGATGATTACCGGCTTTTGTTCGGCGGCAACTGTAACTACAGCGACCGCGAATACGAAGGTGAAGACCGCCGCCTGCGCGAGCGAATGACCGCCGTTTTCCCGCTGTTGAAAATGACGCGCATCGACCATTGCTGGCGCGGGCCGCTGGATCTGACCATGAACCGCATGCCGCATCTGGGGCGCATTACCCCGCATATCTATTTCGCCCACGGCTTCGGCGGTCAGGGCGTGGTGCTGACCAATATTCTGGGCAAGGTGCTGGCCGAGAGCATCGGCGGCACGGCGGAACGCTTCGACGTTTTCGAAAAAATCAGACACAACCCCTTCCCCGGCGGCGATTTGTTGCGCCGGCCGCTGTTCCTGTTGGCCATGACGTGGTACCGCCTGCGCGATATGCTGTAACGGTCAGGGCCGCTTGGGAGATTGCGATGCACCCGGCTGCGGGTTGCGCGGCTTGCCTTCGTATTTATGAATGATGTCCAGCAGGCTTTCCCGATCCACGGCACGATGACGCGCCTGACGCTCTTCCCATGCCTGCACATCTGCCGAGTTCACGGCCTTTAGAAAGTCCACAACATTGAAAATCGTTCTTTCAATATCGGATTTATAAAACTTGCTAGGCTGTTGATATGTTTCTGCCGTATCGAAATGGAATTTGTCATGCAAGCCTACCATCAGGGCGGAGGCGGCCATCCATTTGGAATAAGCCTTGACCTGATCCGCTTCCGGTGCCGTGCGTAAATCGCGCCCCGCTGGCGCCAGCGCGTGGAACTGGTCCAGCGCCTCGGCAAAATTCTTTATCTGCTGGGCGGGGCTGAGGTTGCGGACGTAGCCGCTCCACTCCTGCGCGTCCTTGCGATCGGTCAGATCGTCCGGCACGGGCAGATTCAGGGCCGCAACATCAAACTTGAACATCAGCGTTTCGGGTTTGGTGCCTTTGGGATAAATCGACATAACTTCAGATACCTTGCATGATGAAAAGGAATTATACCGTCCCTGACCGGCGGATCGTTACAGGCCACAGTGATATAAATATGTTAAACCGTGCCATTCAATTCCCGTTTTGCCAAACAATATCCATCCCCCTGCTTGAAACCTGCGGGCCGGAGACGTATAAACGACAAAAAAAGAAAAGGCACATAATGTCATGACTTACGTCGTCACCGATGTCTGCATCAAATGCAAATACACCGATTGTGTGGAAGTCTGCCCCGTAGATTGCTTCTACGAGGGGGAAAACATGCTGGTGATCAACCCTGATGAATGCATCGACTGCGGCGTCTGCGTCCCCGAATGCCCGATCGATGCCATCGTGGCCGATATTGACGAGCGTGCGGAAAAGTTTCTGGAGCTGAACCGCGAATATTCCACAGGCCCGTGGCCCGTTCTGACCCGCAAAAAGCCGGCGCTGCCCGAAGCGGAAGAATACAAGGACATGCCCGACAAGCTGCAATACTTCAGTCCGGAACCCGGAGAAGGCGATTAACGCCCTGATATTTTTTAAAAATTAGCGCTGGCACCCTTTTTCAGGGCGATGGGTTTCATGACGTTGATGGGATTATGCGGCTTTTTTTCCCCTGCGTCTTTTTCAGGCCTTTGTTGTTCCAAATGTTCTGTAGAGGCAAAGAGTTTTTCCCCTGCGTCTTTTTCAGGCCTTTGTTGTTCCAAATTTTCTAAAGAGGCAAAGAATTTTTCCCTTGCTGCTTTCTGGGCAGCCATCTGTTGGCTCATAGCTTCTGCCTGGGCCGCGAGTTTTTCCACTATTTCTGCTCTGGCAGTTACCAGTTGTATCAACTCTTCTGTAGAGGCCAAAAGTCTTTTCCTTGCATCTTCCTCCCACGGATGCTCCGGTTTTTTCTTGCCTTTGCGGAACCACCAGCTTTGGCGGGTCACCTTATCGGCACCAAGGTCCACATGGGCCATCTCATGGTCCGATACACTGCCGCCAAGGCCTGTCATATCCTTCGCGTTACGGTTAAATATACCCAGAAACTTTTTCATATCCTGAGATCCTCTTTTGGCCACACATAAATATAATTATGTATAATACCAAAAACTACCGCAAAAGCCCCTGTTTTCTGGAACAGTGTGCGGCAAAATCCGTTATTCAAAGATTATAAACATACTTAATTAACGAATATTTAAGAATTTTCTTGAATTTTTATGGCATTTCATGTAGGGTATTTTTTGAATGGCACATCTATAAGCCCTCAAGGCGGCATTTTCCGCCAGATACTTGATTATACAGATTTTTCTGTGAACAGACGTTGGAAAGAGAGAGGCACATGGCAAAGACGACCAAAGCTAAAGCAAAACCGACCAAAAAGCCTGCGGCCAGCAAAAAGACCGTGAAGGCCGTGAAAAAGCCCGTCGCCGCCCCCAAGGCCGCGCCGAAGAAGGCGGTTGCGAAGGCATCCTCTCAAAAAACCAAGGCAACCGCTTCTAAAAAAACAAAAACAACCACGAAAGCGACCGCTGTGAAAACCGTAAAACCCGCCGCGAAGACCACCAAGCCGGCCGTTAAAAAGGCAGCGCCGAAAACCGAGAAAAAGGCCGCAGCCCCCAAAGCCGTCAAAGAAATCAAACAAACCGCAAAACCGGTGAAAGAGGTCAAGGAAACCAAAGCCAAACCCGCCCCCGCGCCGAAAGCGGAGAAAAAGCCTGCGGCTCCCGCACCTGTGCCGGAAGTCGCCCAGAAGCCGGAGAAGCTCGACTTCGCCGCCGGTGATTTCGTGGTTTATCCTGCCCATGGCGTCGGTTTCGTCGAAGGCGTCGAAACCCAGACCATTGCCGGTATGGACATCACGCTTTACACCATTTCTTTCGAAAAAGACCGTATGCGCCTGAAATTGCCTGTCAGCAAGGTCAAGGCATCCGGCCTGCGCAAGCTGTCCTCCAAGGACCGCCTCAAGGACGCGCTCGCCACGCTGCAGGGCCGTTCCCAGACCCGCCGCATTATGTGGAGCCGCCGCGCACAGGAATACGAAGCAAAAATCAATTCCGGCGACCCCGTTTCCATCGCGGAAGTGCTGCGCGATCTGAAACGCGCGGATGACCAGTCCGAACAGTCCTACAGCGAACGCCAAATCTATCAGGCCGCGCTGGAGCGTCTGGCGCGCGAGGTTGCCGCCATCGAAAAGATTGACGAAAAGAAAGCCGCCGAGAAACTCGAGGCTGTCCTTTCCAACGTCGCCTAAGCTTTTAAGCGAGACTGAAAACGGCCGGTTCCTTCACCGGCCGTTTTTTATTGCGCCGCCGCCCGCGCGCTTTCCTCTGTTCCGCCCCTTTCGCTTGGGCGCCCTTTTTTCTTGGCGTCCCAAAGGCTTCGGGCTACACTCTGGCATAAAGGTCGATCCTGCCGCACAGGGAACAGCGCAGCGCCATGTCTTTCAAAAACAAGTTCAGCAATCTGGGGCACCCCAATCGTATCTGGACGATTTCGGCCATCCACGGGCAAATCGACAAGCTTTACGCCATTCACGACGCGCTGTTTGACAAATGCCGCCCCGGAGACCGCATTGTATATACCGGCAATTACTTCGGCGGCCGCCATGGTTTCCCGCTCGCGACGATGGACGAGATCCTGTCTTTCCGCCGCCGCCTTCTGGCGCAACCGGGCATGATGGCCGATGATTTCGTCTATCTGCGCGGCGTGCAGGAAGAGTTGTGGAGCAAGCTGCTGCAATTGCAATTCGCCCCCAGCGCGCGCGACGTGGTGGCATGGATGGTTCAGCGCTACCCCGAGCTCGACAGCATGTTGCAGGCCTACGGCGGTTCCTACGAGGCCGCAGGCCGCATCGCGCGTGAAGGCGTGCTGCCGCTGACGCGCTGGACAGGCTTTTTGCGCGATCAGGTGCGCCGCCATGCGGGGCATGAAAAGTTTTTCACCGTGTTGCGCCGCGCCGCCTTTACGGAACACCGACACAGCAACGACAACAATATCCTTTTCGTCCATGCGGGGATCGACCCCGGCCTGCCGCTGACGGCGCAGGGCGACCGCTTCTGGTGGGCGGCCAAGGGGTTCAACCATATGACGTCGCCCTATCGCCCTTTCCGCGCCGTCATCCGGGGGCATGATCCGGAAAAGAACGGGCTGCATATCGGCAGTGTTTCCATCAGCCTCGACGGCGGCTGCGGCCACGGCGGCGAGCTGATCCTCGCCGGCCTCTCGCCGCAGGGCGAAGTCCTTGAATTGCTGGCCGCATAATCCATATTTATTGATATAAGCCATACCTATCAATCAGGCCCTATTGATACATTCTGCGACAGGGAACTTTACACCCCTGTTTTCGTTGGATTAGTGTGCCGTGAATGTTCTTGAACAAGCGATAATAGCGCACTAAAATGGTACTATATCTGGCAGCGACTCATCCAATCGGGCGAACCGCCCGTATAAGTACCAAAGACTTCTCGTCAACAATTCCCGAAAGGCCTCTGGCTTTTTGAGCGGAAAGGTAAGGAAGGCGATTATGGCATATCTTGACGATCCCACCACGCAGCAGGCGAACCTGCGCTATATCCGCGCGGCCATGGACGAACCCATGCTCGAAAAAGAGCATGAACTGGAACTGGCGCGCCGCTGGAAGGAAAACAAGGACGAAAAGGCGCTGCACGAACTGGTGCGTTCCTATACGCGTTTGGTCGTGGCGATTGCCAGCAAGTTCAAAAACTACGGCCTGCCCATCGGCGACCTTATTCAGGAAGGCAACATCGGCCTGATGGAGGCGGCGGCGCGTTTCGACCCCTCTCTCGAAAACCGTTTCTCCACCTATGCGACATGGTGGGTGAAAGCGCAGATTCAGGACTATGTGCTGCGCAACTGGTCCATCGTGCGCACCGGCACAACGGCCAGCCAGAAATCGCTGTTCTTCAACCTGCGCCGCCTGCGCGCCAAGATCGACGGCCAGTCCGCGCGTGATTATCTGGACAGCGACGCGGTGGAACGCATTGCGGCGGAACTGGGCGTGCAGCCCAAGGAAGTCATCGAAATGGAAGCCCGCATGAACGGCGGCGACCAGTCGCTCAACCGCACCATCGGCGAAACGGGCGAGGATGAATGGCAGGATTTTCTGACCGACAAGGCCCCCGGCCCCGAGGAAATCGTGATCGGCATGAAGGATAATGCCACCCGTTCCCAATGGCTGAAGGAAGCTTTGACAGAATTGTCCCCGCGTGAACAGACGATCATCCGCGAACGCCGCATGCGCGACGAGGTGGTGACGCTGGAAGACCTCGGCAAACAGCTGGGGATCAGCAAGGAGCGCGTGCGCCAGCTGGAGCAGCGCGCGATGGACAAGCTGAAAACCACCCTGCTGGACAAGGTCAGAGACGCGGGTATCACGCCGCACAGCCTTTTTATGGAAGGCTGAGGCCGGATGCCCCGTCGCCGGCAAAGCCACGGGATGATTGACTTTTATTTCCCGTCATTTTTATAATCAGGAATGATGATGAAAATGCGCCAATTTATTTTGTTTCTCGCCGTCGCCGTTTTCGCGGCCGGTCTTGCCCTGCCCGTTCTTGCCAGCAACTACAAAAAGCCGCCGCCGCTGCCCGTGCAAACCAGCCCGCGCGACCTGCATCTGCTGGATGTCGGCAAGGTCGAGGAAGTCATCAAATCCGACACCCTGCGTATCGGCAAAAATCAAAAGATTTATAAAATCGACAACGTGCGCATTCCGCTGCAAATGAACATGGCCGCGCGCGATTATCTGGAGGAAAACCTTCTTGGCAAAACCGTCGGCGTCTATATCAACACCACGGATGCCAATGCCCGTAAAAACGAGCTGGGGCATATTTACGCGCATATTCTGACGCAGGACGGCAAATGGGTGCAGGCGGATCTGATTTCGCGCGGCTTTGCCTATGCGACCAGCGATGAAAACAGCCGCGATCTGGTGCGTGCCCTCTATAAATACGAAGAGCTTGGCCGCGCCCGCAAACTGGGCCTGTGGCAGTATCCGAACAACGACATCAAAAACGATGCGACCATCGGGAAATATATCAATACCTTCAACATTTACGAAGGCGTCATCACCGATGTGCGCGACAACAGGAAATTCATCTTCCTGAACTTCGGTAAAGATATCGAGAAAAACGTCACTGCCGTCATCAAAATGGCCGATCAGCTGATTTTCGTGCCCGACAACACGATTACGACCTTCAAATATCATGATTTGAAGGGGCGTCATGTGCGCATCCGCGGCTGGTTCGAGGAAAAAGACGGCCCTATGCTGATGATCACGCATCCGGAACAGATCGAGTTTCCGGGCGTGCACGGCGCCTTGCCCGTGCCGTAAATCCGGCGCATTTTCCGAGCCAAATCCCCCCTTGCCATCCCCCGCATCGCGGGCCATTATAGCATGTGTTTTATATATCCTTTTGCGATGGGGGTGTGACTTTCATGAAGAATTTTCTGACCTTGGATGACCTGACGGCGGGCGGTAAAACCGTCCTGCTCCGCGCCGATCTGAACGTGCCGATGAAAGACGGCGACGTGACGGATGCCACGCGCATCACGCGTCTTGTCCCGACGATCAAGGAACTTACGGCAGCAGGCGCAAAAGTCGTCATCCTCTCCCACTTCGGCCGCCCGCGCGGCAAGGATCCCGCACTGACGCTGCGCCCCATTGCCAAAGCGCTGTCCAAAGCCTATGGCGCGGAAGTCGCCTTCGCGGATGATTGCGTCGGCGCGATTGCCGAAGATGCCGTGAAGAACCTGCCGCAAGGCGGTGTCCTGCTGCTCGAAAACGTGCGCTTTTATCCAGAAGAGGAAAAGAACGATGCGGCTTTCGCCGCAGAACTCGCGCGGCTCGGCGATACCTATGTCAACGATGCCTTCTCCTGCGCGCACCGCGCGCATGCCAGCACCGAGGCGCTTGCCCGTCTGCTGCCCGCCTATGCGGGACGCCTGATGGAAGCGGAGCTGACCGCGCTGGAAACCGCGCTGGAAAAGCCGCAGCACCCCGTCGTCGCCATCGTCGGCGGCGCGAAGATTTCCACCAAGCTGGATCTTCTGAACAACCTTGTGCAGAAAATCGACATTCTGGTGCTGGGCGGCGGCATGGCGAATACCTTCCTCGCCGCGCTGGAACATCCCGTCGGTAAATCGCTGTGCGAGCACGACATGAAGGAACAGGCGCGCACCATCATGAAAACGGCGGATGAAAACGCCTGCCGCATCATGTTGCCCGTCGATGCGCAGACCGCCACGCGTTTTCAGGCGAATGTCGCAACGGAAGTGCGCGCCGTGGATGACTTGCGCGATGATGACATGATGCTGGACATCGGGCCGGAAAGCGTGGCACTTGTCGAAACCATGCTCGGCAAGGCACGCACCGTTTTGTGGAACGGCCCTGTCGGCGCATTTGAAACGCCGCCCTTCGAACAAGGCACCGTCAAACTGGCCAAAGCCGTGGCGCGCCTGACGGAAACGGGGCAGCTCATCAGCGTGGCCGGCGGCGGCGATACCGTGGCCGCTCTCGCGCTTGCGGGCGTGGAAGATAAAATGACCTATGTCTCCACCGCCGGCGGCGCTTTCCTGGAATGGCTGGAAGGCAAAACCTTGCCGGGCGTACAGATCCTTTTCGACCGCGCCGCCGTGCTGCGCGGGGCAAAGGCCGCGGCCTCCGCCTGATACCGAAAAACAAACAACAAAAAAACGCGCCGCAATCTCATACGGCGCGTTTTTTGTTTTGCTCCCGATCAGATCATTTCGGGATTTTTCTTCCAGCTGCTCATGATACGCGCGATATCGAAATCGCGAATAGCATCGAAATTCTTCAGGGCCATCGCCAGTTCGCGCTGGTCCACAATCTTGTCGCCGGTGCGGATGCCTCGGCTGAGCAGGAAAATGGACGCGAATTCCGATTTCATCATCCCGATATGGCGGCAGGCGACCACAAAGGGCTTGCCCCCGTCTTTCTGGATCAGCTTGATGATCGATTCAGCCGGCAGCCCTACCGCTTCGGCAAAAAGCGCGATGAAGAAACCGACCTGACCGCGGCGCAGCGTACGGATCATCAGATCCGCCGTAATGTCCTTGCGCTCCGCAAAGCGTCTGGCAAGCGCCAGCATGTCCGGCGTCGCTTCGCGCAGACCCTTCGCCTCGTTGCTCAGCTCGTGGATCAGGTTCTCGATCGAATGTTCGATCACATGCGGCGGGATCACGAAACGCTCGCTGATCTCCTTGCGCAGCGCCTGCGACACGACCAGATAAAGATCGATGGCCACATCGGTATCCACTTCCGGACGGCGCAACAGCGGCGCCTGCAATTCTTCGGAACGCAGGGAGGCTTTGGCCAGTTTGCGCATGGAGGATTTTTGCAAATGCGTCCGCTGGTTGTCGATCAGGTTCAGCATGGTTTCGACATCGCCCGTATCAATCAGGCGATCGGCCACCATCGGGCTGACGCCGTCGCGCTTGGCAATTTCGCGCGAATGTTCGGTGCCCTTGGACGAAATGATATACACAAGATCCACATCGTTCAGCACGGGGCTGTGCATCAGCACGCTGCGCGCGACGTTGATATGGTCATTGGCCAGATAAACGATGACTTCGGGCGGGATATTCGCCTGTACGGAAAGGCGTTCCGCCAGCGCCTCGCGCAAATCCATTTCCGCCTGACGGATCAGGTTCAGAAGGATCTCGCTGGCAAGGCTTTGTTCGGTTTCGTTCAGATCTTTTTCATCGAAAAAGTCCGATACGGCTTTGGCCAGACGACGACGCCCCGCATCCGTATGATCCTGTGCGCAGGCCAGCAATTCTTTAGGATCCAAGATATTCACTCCCCTGAATATGTCTTTGGATGTCAAATCCATCCGTACGATTCCCTTTTGGCGTTGTTTGCTTCTTGGAAATCCCCGCATCCTCCCACGTGCAGCGGCGCGATATTAATTGCATAACATCTATTTAAAATTTTACGCAAATTACGTTAAAAAATGTTGAAGAAAAGATGAATCTTTGAATCTCAATAGGTTGCGAACAGCGGCTCATAAGTGATTCTCGGTTCAAGTACTATCTTGCACTGCATCAGATTCTGCGGACGCCGGAAGATTCCCCTCGCGCCCTGCTGGTTAATAAGTCGTTAACCAGCAGGATGCTATGCTTATAACAGGAGTAATGTATCAGCCTTTGTTTTGTGCGTAAGCGAAGGAGCAAACCATGGTCAACCCTGTCAGCTCAGGCGGCTATCAGGCCTATGCCTATCAGCAACAGACCACGCCCGTGCAGGAACCGCGCGGCGGTGACAACCGTGTGACGGAAAGACAGGCGCCTGCGGCCGACAGCCAGCGCGCGGACCAACGCAGCCTCGCCTCGCGCGACGAAAACACGTCAGCCGCCCGGCGGGAGGCACAGAACGACGACACCCGCGATACGGGTGGCGGTCGCGGCACAACGCTGGACGTGGTGGTGTAATGCGAGGATCCAAGATTACTTTTTCATGGTCGTTTTCTTTTCGCCTTCAACTTCCCCCCGCCTTTAAAAAGCGGGGGTTTTGTTTGGCTACGAACGGATTATTTGACAAAAAAACCAATAATTGCCATAATTATACCTATCTTTCATCATGTCCCGCAGAGAGGAAGTCCATGAGCCAGACCACAACTTCTTTCAACAGCGCCGCCGCATCATGGGAAGAACACCGCGAGGCCTTTTTTCAGGCGTTGCAAAATTCGGACATCCCCACCCTGCAAACCGTTTTGACCAAATACCCCGAAGCGGTCGAATGGCAAAACAAACGCGGGGAGCGTTGCCTGCATCTGACCTTCGAGAAAAGAGACCGCGAGACATTCCTCTTTCTTTTGAAAAACGGGGCCGACCCCAATCAGGAATCCTGCGTCCATGATCTGTTCAACAGATTCTTTGCGGTTCTGGATGGCGCCTCCACACTGCCGACAAAATATATTTTGCAAGAAGCCGTCATAAAGGGGGAAAAACCTTTTATCATTCCTTTGTTGCAATACGGCGCGTCGGAACACTATGCCAATGGGCATGACGCGCCCAAAAACATCCGCTATGAAATCTGCGATCTGCTGGCCCGCGCGCCCAAGATACGCAAGGAGTTTCAAGAGGAACAAAAAGCCGCAAAAGCCACCCAAAAGCCGCCTTCCTCACCCGCGCCTGCGGCTACAAACAATAGTGAAATTGAAGTCCTGAAGCCCGTGAAGGTCCGGAAAAATACCGCCGCGCCTGCCCGGACATCCGGCGCATAACTTCCTCCGCCAGCAGGCGGATCGGATCGGTGCATAAAAGCCTGAAAAGGATTACTGGAACGCCACTTCCGTGAAGCTGCGCAGCTTGCGACTGTGCAGGCGTCCCGAACCCATGGCGCGGATTTTTTCCATGGTGCGAATGCCGATCTTCAGGTGTTGGTCCACCCGTTCGCGGTAGAAACGGTCCGCCATGCCGGGCAGTTTCAACTGCCCGTGCAGCGGCTTGTCCGAGACGCAAAGCAAGGTGCCGTAAGGCACGCGGAAGCGGAAGCCGTTCGTGGCAATGGTGGCGGATTCCATGTCCAGTGCCACGGCGCGGCACTGGCTGAGACGCTGGACGGGAACGCTTTGTTCCCACAGCTCCCAGTTCCGGTCGCTGACGGTGGCCACCGTGCCCGTGCGCATGATTTTTTTCAGGTCGTAATCCTTCAGCCCCGAAATTTCGGAGACCGACTGTTCCAGCGCCACCTGCACCTCCGACAAGGCCGGAATGGGCACCCAGAGCGGCACGGCATGGTCCAGCACGTTGTCGTCGCGCATATAGGCATGCGCCAGCACGTAATCGCCCATTTTTTGCGAATTGCGCAGGCCCGCGCAATGCCCCAGCATCAGCCAGGTGTGGGAGCGCAAAACCGCAACATGGTCGGTGATCGTTTTCGCGTTCGACGGGCCGACGCCGATGTTGATGAGCGTGATGCCCGTGCCGTCCGCGCGTTTCAGATGATAGGCCGGCATCTGCGGCAAACGCGGCGGGCGCTGGCCGGAACTCGGCGGCACGTCGGGCAGGTTCGCGTTATGCGTGATCACATTGCCCGGTTCGACAAAGGCGATGTATTCGAGATTTTCCGGCGGCACGTCCTGCCCTTCGGGCGCGCGCGCCATCATTGCATGGCAGTCACGCACGAATTCATCGACATAGAACTGATAGTTGGTGAACAAAACGAATTTTTGGAAATGCTCTGCCGATGTGCCCGTATAGTGCTTGAGGCGTTGCAGGCTGAGATCCACGCGCGGCGCGGTGAAAAGCGCCAGCGGCGCAGGCTCGCCTGGCTTTGGCACATAGGTGCCGTTCGGAATTTCATCGTCCATATTGGACAGATCCGGCTGGTCGAACAGCAGCGGCAGTTTGGCGATTTGCTCGGCGGTCAGGTCGGCTTCCAGATGGAACTGGTCGCCCAGCGCGAAGTGCAGCGGAATGGGCGTTTCGCTGACCCCCACTTCGATTTCCGTTTCGGGATGGTTTTTCAGCAGCAGCGTGAACTGCTCCATGAAATAGCTGGCATAAAGATCGGGGCGCGTCACCGTGGTGCGATAGGTGCCGGGGCGCGACAGAAAACCGTAGGACAGGCGGTTGTCCACGCTCGGCCCGCGCGTGGTCGTGATTTCAACATAGGGATAATTCGCGCGCACGCGTTCGTCGTCCCATTTGCCTTGGGAAAACTGTTCGAAGGTATGGCGCAGATAGGCCGTGTTGTGCTGGTAAATCTCGCGCACCCAATGCAGCGCCTTGCCGGGGTCGGTAAAGCTGCGGGTGGTCATCAATCCGTCACGGATGGGGGTAGGTGCTTTGTTTCCGATACGCAATGTTTATATCCGATGTGAAATTACGAAGTCGTCAGATTGTCGAGCCCGACAATCGCTTTGGCATAGTCCGCCGCGGAGAACGGCCGAAGGTCGTCTATGCCCTCTCCTATACCTATAGCATGAACCGGTAAAGCAAATCTTTCCGCAAGTGACACCAGCACCCCGCCCTTGGCCGTGCCGTCGAGTTTTGTGACGATCAGACCGGTTATGTTAATCATTTGACTGAACAGCTCCAGCTGGCTATGGGCGTTCTGGCCCACGGTCGCATCCAGCACCAGCAAGGTCGCATGCGGCGCGGCGGGGTTTTTCTTGCCGATCACGCGCACGATTTTCGATAACTCCCCCATCAGGTTCGCTTTGTTTTGCAAACGGCCGGCGGTATCGATCATCAGGATATCCGCCCCCTCGGCCATGGCCTGATCCCCCGCTTCG